>Ga0081539_10000757_pt1 | contig 64136 bp, 53 predicted proteins | sample TabmetS4T2R2_FD_71023 | JGI IMG/M metagenome (GOLD analysis project Ga0081539, IMG submission 71023) | Tabebuia heterophylla rhizosphere microbial communities from the University of Puerto Rico - S4T2R2 | ecosystem: Host-associated > Plants > Roots > Rhizosphere ...
CGGAGAAAGAAGTTTCGTTATAAAAACCGTTGCGCGCGACGCGCGACGCGCCGCGCGCGGAGTCGCGCGTCTCTCGCAACGGTTTAATCGGCCATCGTCGGCGAGCCGCCAGCCGAAGGCTGGTCGGTCGTCCAGACGGGCGGGGCTGTTGCGTCGTCGGTCGCGCCCGCATCGGTCGGGCACGCGTCTTCGAGCGCGAGCGCGAGCGCCTCGTCAATCGTCTCGACGAGTTGGACGGTCATGCTGGCGCGCACCTCTTCGGGCACTTCCTCAAGGTCTTTCTCGTTCTCCTTCGGGATGAGAACAGTGGAGACGCCGACGCGATGCGCCGCCAAGAGCTTCTCCTTGACGCCGCCGACGGGTAGCACGCGACCGCGCAAGGTTATCTCGCCCGTCATCGCAACGTCGCGCCGGACTGGCACGCGCGCGAGCGCCGAAGCCATCGAAACCGCGAGCGTCACGCCCGCCGAAGGGCCGTCCTTCGGAATCGCGCCTTCGGGGATGTGGACGTGTAGGTCGCGCTTGCGTATGAACTCTAGGTTCATTCCCAAGCGTTCGGCGCGCGCCTTGATGCACGTCAAAGCGGCTTGCGCCGACTCCTGCATCACCTCGCCGAGCTTGCCCGTCAATGTGACGCCGCCGCGACCGTTCGTCAGCGTCGCTTCGATTTGCAAGACTTCGCCGCCGACTTCCGTCCAAGCCAGTCCGAGCGCGAGTCCGACCTCGCTTTCGGCGGCCATGTCTTGTTGACGGAAACGCATCGGCCCGAGCATCTCGCGCACGAGTTCAGCCGTGACCATCACCTTGAAGTCAGCGCCCGCGCCCTCGGCGACTAATTTGCGCGCCACCTTACGGCAGCACGAGCCAATCTCGCGCTCTAGGTTTCGGACGCCAGCCTCGCGCGTGTAGTGGCGAATGATTTCGTAGATGCCTTCGTCTGCAAACTCGACCTGCTCCGCGCGAAGCCCCGACCCTTCGGCCTGCTTCTTCACAAGATGGCGCTTCGCAATCTCCAACTTCTCGCGTTCGGTGTAGCCCGACAGACGCAGGATTTCGAGCCGGTCTTGGAGCGCGGGCGGAATCGTGTGCAGAACGTTCGCCGTCGCGATGAAGAAGACTTTGGAGAGATCGTACTCAACGTCCAAGTAGTGATCCTGAAACGTGTTGTTCTGCTCCGGGTCTAAAACTTCTAGGAGCGCTGCGCTTGGGTCGCCGCGAAAGTCAGCGCCGAGTTTGTCAACTTCGTCCAAGAGGAAGAGCGGATTGACCGTCCCGGCCTTCTTCATCATCTGAATTATCTGGCCCGGCAAAGCGCCGATGTACGTGCGCCGGTGGCCGCGAATCTCGGCCTCGTCGCGCACGCCGCCTAAAGAGAGACGAACGAACTTTCTTCCCGTCGCTCGCGCGATTGATTTACCGAGCGAAGTTTTTCCGACGCCCGGCGGGCCGACGAAACAGAGAATCGAACCCTTCGGGTTTTTAACCAACTGGCGGACGGCCAAGTGTTCGAGTATGCGGTCTTTGATTTTTTCGAGGCCGTAGTGGTCTTCGTTCAAGACCTCCTCGGCCTTCAAGATGTCGCGTATCTCTTTCGACTTCTGCTTCCAAGGCACGCTCAGAAGCCAGTCAATGTAGGTGCGCGAGACCGTGCCTTCGGCACTCATCGGCGGCATCGCTTCGAGGCGGTGAAGCTCCTGCATGGCCTTCTCCTTCGCCTCCTCGCTCATGCCCGCATCTTCGATGCGCTTACGGAGGTCTTCCATCTCCGCCTTCTCGTCCTTGCGCCCAAGCTCTTTGTGAATCGCCTTAATCTGCTCGTTTAAGTAATACTCCTTCTGCGCCTTCTCCATCTGACGCTTGACGCGCGCCTGTATGGTTCGGTCGAGCTGGCGCTTGTCAACTTCGACCTCCATCAACTCCACAAGGCGTTGAAGACGACCGAACGCGGAGAAGATTTCGAGAAGCCCCTGCTTGTCTTCGACCGAGATTTTCAGTTGCGACGCGAGCGCGTCGGCGAGGTGCGAGGGGTCTGTGTTGCGAAGCGCGGTTTGCAATGCGTCGGTCTGCGCTTCGGGCGCGAGGCGGACGTGTTGCTCCACGAGTTGGCCGACGCGCTGCATGAGCGCGTCAATGCGCGGGCCGGCCTCGTTTGCCGTGGGCGCGCGCCGGACTGTCGCCGTGAACGCGCCGTTGTCGTTGTCAACGCGAATCGTGGTTGCGCGCTCGCGCCCCTCGACGACGACTTTGGTCTGCCCATTCTCCTGTCGCTGCGCCTGAAGTATGCGCGCGATTGTGCCGACGCCGTAAATCTGTCCGGGCGCGGGTTCGTCAATCGAGGCGTCGTGCTGAGTGGCGAGGAAGATCGTCCGGTCTGTTGCGAGCGCGTCTTCCAGAGCGCGCACGCTGCCGGGCCGCCCGATTTTGAAGGCGACCTTCGTGAAAGGGAAAATCACGACATCGCGTATCGGCACCATCGGCAGCCGCAGGATGTCGGTCGGAGTGCGATCAGAATATTCTTCCATAAATTAAGAGAGCTTTCGTGCCGCGTGTCTCTGAAGTGAACAAAAAGGCGAGCCGTTAAAGCGCGTCGCTCGCCCCGTCCGTTTCACAAATGAATTCTAAAACATTTCGCGCCCGCGCGCCACAGTGAAGAAAGAGAGGCTAGAGACTAGAGGCTAGAGACTAGTCGTTCGCCTTTGATGCGTCGCCCTTTTTAGAAAGGGCGACTGCCAGCGAAGACTTTAACTAGCCTCTAGCCTCTAGTCTCTAGCCTCTTGCTTACGCCGCTTCGTCAACGCCCGTCAGCAGTTCGCCCGGAAGCGCGCGGCGGCGTTCGACCATCTCGCGCGTGATGACGAACTCCTTGATGCGCTTCTGCGAGGGCATCGTGTACATCGCGTCGAGCAGCAGTTCTTCCATAATCATCATCAGGCCGCGCGCGCCGACCTTGCGCTCCACGGCTTGATGCGCGATGGCCTTCAAGGCGTCGTCCGTGAAGCGCAGCTTCACGTTGTCGTACTCAAACTTCTTCTGATACTGCTTGACGAGCGCGTTCTTCGGCTCGGTCAAGATACGCATGAGCGCGGCCTCGTCGAGTTCGTGAAGGACGCCCGTCACGGGCAGACGCCCGACGAATTCGGGGATGAGTCCGTACTTGACTAAATCTTCGGGCTGCACGGCGGCGAGCGCGTCCGAATAACGACTGCCGGAGGATTTAACCTGCGCTTGGAAGCCGAGCGACTTGTTGCGCGAGCGTCGCTCGACAACTTTTTCGAGTCCGACGAACGCGCCGCCGCAGATGAAGAGAATGTTGGTGGTGTCAACGGGGAAGAACTCTTGGTGCGGGTGCTTGCGTCCGCCCTGCGGCGGGACGTTGGCGACCGTGCCTTCCAAAATCTTCAGAAGCGCCTGTTGCACGCCCTCGCCCGAAACGTCGCGCGTGATGGAAGGGTTCTCGTCCTTGCGGCAAATCTTGTCAACTTCGTCAATGTAGATGATGCCCTGCTGCGCGCGCTCGACGTCGCCGTTGGCCGACTGCAAGAGCTTGAGGATGATGTTCTCAACGTCTTCGCCGACGTAGCCCGCCTCGGTCAGAGTCGTCGCGTCAACGATGGTGAAGGGAACTGAGAGCATGCGAGCGAGCGTCTGCGCGAGAAGAGTCTTGCCCGTTCCCGTCGGCCCGATGAGCAGTATGTTCGACTTCTGAATCTCAACGTCCGAACGACGGCGCGCGAGTTCGATGCGCTTGTAGTGTTGATAGACGGCGACGGCCAGACGCTTCTTCGTCTCCTCCTGCCCGATGACATACTCGTCGAGGAAAGATTTTATCTCGGCTGGTTTCGGCAAGGGCGGGCGCGAGGCGACGGCCTCGGCCTGCTGGTCGTCTGTGATGATCTCGTTGCAGATGTCAATGCATTCATTGCAGATGTAGACCGTGGGGCCTGCGATCAGTTTTTTGACTTCGTTCTGCGACTTACCGCAGAACGAGCAACGCAGTGTGTCATCGGTTCGGCGTACCATAAGGTTTTCGAGGGCTGACTTACTGTCCGAAACTAACGGGTGAAACCTGAGGGGTTCAGGCGTCGCGCCCGCCGGCGCGACGCAAATCTTCTACGACGATTGTATGAGAGATGTCAACGTCCGGCGAACATTTCCACGCCGGACGACCGTTTACGTAATGTATCACAGAACGCGCCCGCGAGCGCACCTTGAAACTTCAAAACGCGACGACGCCGTTCCGGCAACGTTTCGACGAACGAAACGCGCCGCGCGGTTTCTCGTTCGCGCGTACGAGTTTTTCGTCCCGGCGTCAGTTCAATTTCGAGTAGCGACGGACGGCGAGCGCAATCGGCAGTCCGATGAGGAACATGTGTACGAGCAGTCCCGTGACGAACACTATCAAGGGCCGAGGCCCCGCGCGCGGCGGGACAGCCGAGAGAGGGATAACGATGTAGTTCATCACCACGTAGATCAAGACGCCGTAAATCAAGCCCCAGACCACGGCTGCGCGTATGAGGAAACGGAACTTGCGGCTCGCGGCGTAAAAGACGGCGGCTGCCGTGAGCGCGATGAAGAAGTGGAGCGCGAGTCCGAGCGCGGCTGTCGCGAAGCCGCCGTTGAATGAGTTTGCGCCGAGAAGCCCGCTTGCGACCGACTGAAGCACGCGCGCGGGGCTTGTCCCGCTTCGGAAGTAGAAGAAGACGCAGGCGTACGTGATGTCGAACGCGCCCGCGACGAGGCCGCCCCAGAGGATTGCCCCGAAGGGTCTCGGCCTTCCCGGAGAAAGCGTTGCGGAAGCCACTCCCACGAGAGTCGTCCCTTCCGTCAGTCCGATAGTTTTAGACTTTACTGGCGGTGCGTGATGACTTCGTCAATGAGGCCGTACTCCTTGGCCTGCATCGCCGACATGATGCGGTCGCGCTCCACGTCCTTTTCGATTATCTCGTAGGACTGGCCCGTGTGCTTTGCGAGAATCTGCGACGTGACCTCGCGCATACGTATAATCTCTTCGGCTTGGATGCGAACGTCTGTAGCTTGGCCGCCGATGCCGGAGACCGAAGGTTGGTGTATGAGGATACGCGAGTTGGGGAGCGCGAAGCGTTTGCCCGTCGCGCCCGCCGCGAGCAGGAGCGCGCCCATCGAGGCGCACTGGCCGAGACAGATGGTCACAACATCTGGGCGTATGAACTGCATCGTGTCGTAGATAGCCATCCCTGCGGTTATAGAGCCGCCGGGCGAGTTGATGTAGAGGTTGATGTCCTTTTCGGGGTCTTCGGCTTCGAGGAAGAGTAGTTGCGCGATGATGAGATTGGCGACCGTGTCGTCAATCGGCGTGCCGAGGAAAACTATGTTGTCGCGGAGCAGACGCGAGTAGACATCCGAGTAGCGCTCGCCGCGCGGCGTCTGCTCGAAGACGGTCGGGTTCGGGATGTACTCACGCTCGCTCATCAACGCTTGACCGGGAATGCGAATCATCTTTTCAACCTCTCCTCGGTGCTTCTTCAAACTCAATCTTCCGCTTGTTCCGCGCTTTCAACAGCCGCGTCCGACGCGCTCGGAGTCTCCGTTTCTTCCTCCGCCTCCTCGCGCCATTCTTCAACGCGGACGTTGGCGTGTTGCACTAAAAGATCGAGCGCCTTGCGGTTGCGCAACCTGTCGGCGATGCTACGTTCGCCCCCCTGCTTTGTCAAGGCGGCTCGCACTTGCTCAACCGTTTGCCGCGAGCCTTCCGCTATTGACTCAATCTCGGCCTCAACTTCCTCGTCCGAGACCTCAATCTTCTCGGCCTCGGCCACGCGTTCGAGGAGCATCGAGCCGCGCACGTCCTCGCTCGCGCGCTCGCGCACAACGTCGCGCAGCGCCTCCCAGTTGATCTCCTCGCCGCGCGGGTCTATGCCGCGCGCCATCATGTCGCGGAGCATTGATTGAAGAATCTGGTTCGCCTGATACGAGACAATCGTCTCCGGCACTTCAAACTGATTTTGCTCGACCAAGCGACTCAGAACCTCGTCGCGCACGCGATGCTCGGATTCGTGTTCGGCGTTGCGCGAAAGGTTCTCGCGCACGCGCTCACGCAACTGCTCGACCGTTTCGACGCCCTCCTCGCCCAAACTCTTCACCCAGTCGTCGTCAAGCTCAGGCACTTCCTTGCGCCGGACGGCTGAGACTGTGGCCGTGTACTCGATTGTCTTCCCGGCAAGTCCCTGCGCGCTGAAATCCGCCGGGTACACGACCCTGAAGGTCTTCACTTCGTCGGCGCGCACGCCCGTCAGGTGCTCGTTGAAGTCTTCTAAGACGCCCTCGCCGCCGAGTACAACGTCAACATCCGAGACGTTTATGTCCTCCGACGGCGGCTCAAGGTAGCGGCCCTGTATGTCAACCGTCACGGTGTCGCCCTCTTGAGCCGCGCGGTCTTCGACGGGCTGGAGCGACGCCGAAGCCTCGCGCAAGTTCTCGACGACGCGCTCGACCTGCTCTTCGCCGACGGGACGCAAGCGGCGCACGGCCTCGATGCCTTTATACTCGCCGAGCTTCACGTCGGGCATCACTTCGACGTGCGCGTGCAGCGAGATTGATTCTTCGCCGAACTTGTCGAATCCTTCGTTGTCGAGGTGAACGTCGGGCTGGCCGATTACGTCAAGCCCGCTCTCCGTGATGGCTCGTTCGACGGCTTCGGGAACGAGCCGCTTCAAAACGTCGCCCTGTATCTCCTTCTTGAAACGCGTGCGCACGACCGCGCTCGGCGCGTGCCCCTTCCGAAAACCGGGCACGCTCGCGGCGCGCGCGTATTCAGTGGTCACGCGCTCAAACTCGGCGCGCACTTCGCCCGCTTCAATCTCAATCTTCAACTCCTTGCGCGTCGGAGACAGTTCCGTCACTTCCGTCTTCATAAACCAAGAGTCCGCCTTCTAATAAATGATGAATGCTGAATGCGGAATGATGAATTGAACGGACAACTCGCGTCGCATTCATCATTCCGCATTCAACATTTTTGGATAATGCGGAAGGGGGGACTCGAACCCCCACGCCTTTCGGCAAAGGCTTCTAAGACCTTCGCGGCTGCCAATTACGCCACTTCCGCGTGCGTCTAACGAACGATTGAGAGTAAAGGATTGATGTTTGAAAGTCTAGCAGCGATGCCGGACGAGTGGACGGGTCAGTACCGCGAGCGATAGCCTCGCGGGTGGTTAGATACAGTACCGCGAGCGGTAGCGAGCGGGTAGTCGTCGCAAAGTTAATCATGTGATGACTACCCGCTCGCTACCGCTCGCGGTACTGTACTTTCCAACGACTATTTCCGCGCGCGCCGTTTGCGTTGCAAGACAAACGCGGCGGGGAAGACGGCGACGAGGCCGAGCCAGCCGAAGTGGAAGCCGAAGAGTTTAGTAAGCGATTGAATCCAGCTTGCGCGCGCGCCGGGGCCTGCGGTCGGCTGTCCGGGTTCGTCCGTGACGGTGTAGAGCTTGCCGTCGTGGATGTACATGCGTCGCTGCTCCTCGTAGTTGAAGGGGCGCGCGCCGCGTCGTCCGAAGACGGCGACTTGGTTGCCGCTCTCGTCAGCCGCGCGGTCGCGGCGGTAGCCTTCGGAGACCTGTAGGGCCGCTCCCTTCGTCGGGTAGTAGGAGATGACGCGCGGCGCGGGGCGCGGGCTGTAGCCCATGTTGCCGGGGACGCTGTTCGGGTTGGTCAACTCGACGACCTTGAAGCCGTTCTTTCCGTCGGCGACGTAAGCGATGAGACTCGCGTAGGCCATGCCGAGCTTGGCGTCGCGCGTGTCGTTCATCTTCCCGCCGTCGTTGAAGAGTTGGTCGAGCTTCGGCTGTTCGGGTCGCTGTATGTCAACGATTGCGAGTCCGTCCGCGCCGTCGCCGATGTATGCGTATTCGCGCGCGATGTAGATGCCGTGCGCGTCGCGCAAAGGCACGGTCGCGTTTGCTACCGCCTGCGGGTGTTCGAGGTCTGTCACGTCTAAGACCTTCATCCCTTCGGCGTCCGTGACGAAGCAGTAGCGGAACTGCACTGCGAGCGAGCGCGGGTCGCGCAAAGGACTTGCGACTTCGCTCACCCAACGCGGGTTCAACGGGTCTGAGATGTTTACGACTTGGAGCGCGCGGTCTGTGAGGATGTATGCGTAGTTGCCTACGACGTTGATGAAGCGCGCGCCCGTCAGACGCCCTTCGGGGTTGTAGGTTGCGCCGCGCTTGAGATGATTGTTGGTGTTGACGCCGTCGGTAAGCGTCACGACGTTGACCGTGACGAGTCCCTCCTGACGGTCTGCGATGAAGACGTAGCCAAAGAGAGGCGCGACCGTTTGCTCCTCGTTTATCTCAAGCCACTTGCGCTGGTCGTCCGACTGGCCGGGGTTGCGCGCGGGGTCGAGCGGCGCGGGCGAGCCGACCGCTACCGAGACGGCGTCCTTCGTGCGGACGTAGAGCTTCTGACCCCAACGCGAGAAGGGCGAATCAACTATGCGCTGGCTGAAATCTTTGTTGGCGACGTTGGCGATGTCATAGACGACGAGGCCGCTGCCGTGCGCGGCGGCGAGAAGGAACTCGCCGTACTGCTGCACCTGCGCGACGTCGCTTCCGCGGTGCGCGTAGTTCTCGCGCAGCTTGCCGCCGCGCGCCTCGTGCTTGGCGTACCAGTCGGGGTATGCGACCTGATGCAAGTGTCCGCCGATTACGGCCTGCGGCTCGGTCTGCTCGGCGACCATCGTCGCTGAGAGACCGTCGTTGCCCTCGGCGACGTAGATGTAGCGACCCATGAAGTTGACTTGGTTCGAGCCGAGCATCAAAACGCCGCCGACCCAAGCGTTGTTGTCGTTATCCTTCGAGACGTGGCAGTCGGTGCATTGCTTCGTCTCGGTTGCGCGGACAGTGTGCGGCGGGTGCGTGTTGAAGGCGTTGCCGTTGAAGCCGCCGGAAGAGATGGTGGTCGCGTGGTTGAGAATTATGTCGCGCTGCGCGTTCGTGATGCTCACCGTTACGGCGCTCGAAGAGCGAACGGGCATTACCTTGTGCTGCTGAACAGACCCGTCAATGCCGAGCATGTAACCGTCGGTGCGAAGTATCTGCGGGTTGTAGGACGGATAGACCTGCGAGATGTCGCCCTCCTCGTGGAGCGCGGGCTTACGCGTGTTGACCGAGGCCGAAAGGTGACAGCCCCAGCAGTTCGTCGTCCAAGACGAGTGGCAGGCGACGCAGGAGACCTTCGCGGCGTTGTGCGCGAGTTGGTTGGCATCCGTTGGGACTGCGCCCCACGTCTGGTTGTCGCGCAGGATGGTCTTGGCGCGCGCCGACTTCGGGTTGTAGTGCGGGTTGCCGGGCGTAATCGTGTCCATCACCTGCGTCACTTCCCACTGCATCGGCGCGGGCTTGCCGGTCTTGGGGTCTTTCTTTTCGGGGTCGAACTCCTCTACCATCGAGCGTTGATAAAGCTTGCCGTCAATCATCTGGAAGCGGTTGCGGTTGAAGACGCGACGCGCGCCCGTGGGCAGCATGCGGCTGTGGCTGTCGTCGTTCGGGCCGAAGCCCGAAGTCTTGATGGTCTGAGCCGTGACCTTCTCCGTGGCCGTGCCGTGGCAGTCTTCGCAGCTTATCTCGATGACGGCGCGGCGGTCGCCGTAGATGTCGCCCGTGCCGTGGTTGTCCTGCGTGAAGTGGCAGTCAACGCAGTGCATGCCTTTCTCAAGGTGTATGTCCTTGAGGTGGACTGCCTTGCCCTCTTTCCCGTCGTGCTCGTAGAGGTCGGGGTCGTTGTAGTCAATCTTGTTCCCTTCACGGTCTAAGAAGTTGCCCTTGCGATCCATCTTGTAGGCGCGACGGAAGACCCAGCCGTGGCCGTGATAGTCGGAGACCTGCATGTGGCGCATCTGCTTGTTGAGGCCGCTCATCTCGTATAGAAACTCCGCGTCGCTCCACTTGCCGCGCGCCGCCGCCTCTTCGGGGTTGAAGCGTCCGGCCTCGTCGAGTTCTTCGGGCGTTGGATTGTGCTGCTCCTTCGGGTAGATGAACTCGCCGTCGGTCTGCTCGTCCCACCACATGTAGCCGAGATAGGTGTTGATGAAGCCGTTGCCGTTGTGCACGTGGCACGTGATGCACTGGCTCGAAGGGATTGACTTCGTAAACTTGTGCTCCAAGGGGTGTCCGTTCTCGCTCTTGGAGATGTTGGGGTCGGGGTTGTCGGGCCGCGTCCTGCCGCGGTTGCCGAACTGCGCGTAGTGGCCGGAGTTGTAGTAGGAACGGTCGTTCGCATAGATGACGTGGCAGGCGGCGCAGCCCGACTGCCGGAAGTCGCCGGGCGCGTTGTTCGTGCCCATGAAGGACATCACTGGGTCGTTCAAGCGAACCTTCGTCGCGCCGAGTATGACGGGATCAACGCGCGCCTGCGTGCCGTAGCCTCGGTTCGAGAGCGCGATGTCGGGCTGGCCGGGCACGTCCTCGCGGTTAGGGTTTCCGAGTTCGGACTTCGGGCCGCCGCCGCGCTCCGCGGGACGCCAGAAGGCGACGCTCAAGGGCTGGCCTATCTCGAAACGCGGGAAGGGGAAGAGGAACGGAATCTTGCCCGTCGCCTTCGTCTCCTGCGCCGTGGGCGGCGGGATGGTGCGCGCAATCTGCGGCTCGCCCGAAGGGCTGTAGTTCTCGCCGATGATGTAGTTCTTGGTCGGCAGGCTTCCGTTGTTGTAGAGCGCCGAGCCATAGACCTGCGGGCTGTTGGTCATCGCGCTCTTCTGAATCTTCGTGATGTAGTCGCCATGGCCCTTGCCGTGGCACTTGCCGCACGTCTCTTCGGCGACGCGGAGGTCGGAGGGGTTGACGAAGCGAACCCAGTCGCGGTTCTCGTTGTTGAGCAAGGTGAAACTGTCTTCGGGGTTGGCGGCGCTGCGCCACTGCTCCGGGTGCTTGGGCTTGGCCGTGTGCGCTTCCTGCTTGGACGTGCCGAGGCCGTTTCCGCCGTGGCAGTCAACGCAGGAGATGCCGCGCGGCGTCATGTGCGGGTCGCCGACGCCCGTGTGACACTTAACGCATCCGTCCGAGGGCGCTGAAGCGCCTTCGGCCTGCGCGGTCGCTGCCGGCTCGGCGGCATCTTCCGCGTCGTCCGTCGTCGCGGACGACGAAGGCGCGTTCGTTTTAGTTGCGACGCCCGCGGATTGGACGGGGAAGAGCGCGAAGGCGGCGACGCACGCAAACAGTAGAACCGCGACGAGGCTTATGAGTTGCTGGCGGCGTGTGCGCGAATGATTGCTGACGGTCTTCATGGTTTTTATCCGAGCGACCAAGTCTGATGACTTTGGACTTGCGTGCGATGAATCGTTTCTTAACCACGGAGGCACAGAGGACACTGAGATTGCACAGAGAGTTGAACGTCTCTGTGCTCGCTCTGCGTCCTCCGTGCCTCTGTGGTTAAGCTGACTCTCATAACATTCAAGCTTGAGTTGAAACTAGTAAACCAACTGGAACGCGAAGGTAGGCGAGACGAGCGGGCGCGTGCTTCCTATAAGACGCCCGTAGCCGCCCTGCGGGAACATGACCGCCAGCCCCGTGACGAAGAAAAGGTTCTCGTTCTCGAACGGGCGATACTTCGTGCCGACGCTCAGGTCTGTGCCGACGCCGCCCGTGATGTTCTGGCCGGTTAGCTGGCGGAGCAGTCCGGCCTGCGCGAATCTTATGTAGGAAAGGTTCGTAACCATCTTCCACTTCGGCGTCAGTCGGAAATCGGCGCCGATGTTTCCGAGCAGGAGTCCGGGATTGACGAAATTCGAGCGGTTGTTGAACTTGTTGCGGAGGTTCGGCAAGAGGCTGAACTTGTTCTTCAAAAATCCGACCGCGCCGCCCACGACCGTCTGCTGTTGCGTCCAGAACTGGAACGGGCCGCCCGCGAAGTTCGGGTTATCCTGAATCACGTCGAAGCCGCGCGCGGTGTCGTCGTTGCGGTTGCCGTCGCCCGAAGCGTAGAAGAAAGAGCCGCGCCAGCGAACCCAGTCGCGGTCGAGCGCGCCCTCGAAGGCGGCCATCTGCGCGTTGACGGTCTGCTCGCGCCCGGCGATGCGGTTGAAGCTGTCGTGGCCGAAGACCCAATAGAAGGCGTGGTCAACGTTTAATTTGCCCCACTTGCCGTCGCCGTGGAAGCCGAAGTATGCGACGTTGAGTTGATTGCGGTCGCCGACGACGCGGCCCTGATCGTGGTTGTAGTGGAAGTTGAAGAGGGCCGTGTAGCCTTTCGTTCCGAAGTCTTGACGGAACCAGTTCATTATGAAGACGGTCTGGCGTCGGTTGTCCCAACTGTGTAGCTGCGAGACTTCGTCGCGCTGGCGCATGGAGAAGACGGCGATGTTGTATGTGTCGCGCTGCGCGTGGAGCGTGCCGAAGAGGCGCGCGCCCGTCTGGTTGTCGGCGTAGAGGAAGCCGCGGAAGTCGGAGTTGAAGTTCTGCATCCCGACTCTCAGCGAGACGAAGTCGAAGTTTGGACTGACGACCGCGAGCCGCTTCTCAAGGAAGACCTCTTCGACGGCGAGGCGCGAGTTGCCGCGCTTTGAGTTGAAGGGGTTGAGCGCGCCGTTATTGAGGAAGTTGAAGTTGGCGACCGTTGTGATGCGGAAGGCGAAGCGCTTCGGCTCGAACGCGCCCGTGCCCCGGAAGACCTCCGCGCCCATGACGAAGTTTTGGTTCGTGAAGAACTGTTCTTTGCGCGTTCCGGCGGCGACGATGCGCGGGTTGAGAGTCGTGTTGCTCTGGAAGTTTAAGTTGAGGAAGGTGTGGTTTCCGGCGATGGGGAAGTCGCCCTTCCAGATGTTCTGGTTGTAGGGGTCGAAGGTGCTTCCCTCGACCCAAGGCGTGTTCATCTTCGGGTCGTAGCGGTCGTAGCGCGGGAAGGGGAAGCGCCAACGGTCGGGCATCGGGATGAACTCTTCCGTCGCCTCGTCCTTCGACTTCACGGTCGGGTGGCCCGCGTTCCCTAAAGGCTTCCAGTCGGGCAGCGGATACTCAAGCGGCTTCGCCTCGGCGGGCTTGGCATCGCCCTTACCCTGCGGCGGCGTGGCCTGCGGCGCTGGCGTGGGCGTGGGCGTCGCTTGCGGAGTCGGGGCGGGCTGCTCGGCGGCGAAGAAGAAGTTGAGAAGCGACTCCATGAGCGCTTCGGCCTCCGCCGACTTCGAGGGCGGCGCGTCTGTATCGCCTTCCGAGGCGGCTGCCGCGCGGAGCGGAGCGACTTGAAGCAGGAGCAGGAAGGCGAGGGCGATTGCGGCCCTGCGCCGCGTCGGTCGGTCGGAGCTTAGTTGCAAGCGTGTCATGCGAACCGTTCCTGTTGGGTCTTCGGAAAGACTGTTTTGACGACGAGCGGCCTTTGGCCGTTTTCGGCTTCGACTGTTTTCGGAAAAACTTTTCGCGCGGCGGCGGAAACTAGGGTCGCCCGCGCGTGAACCCGCATGAAGTTGTCACTTGAAGAGGCTTCGGCGCTCGCGCGTCCCAATCGTCTCAGTCAGGTCGAGAAGGATTCGGGGACGCCGGGCGCGCCCGCGGCGTTTCGGGGGAAATTAAAGATTGTCCCGCCGGGGCTTTCAAAGAATGAGCGAGGAAGAAAACATCTCGGCTCAGGTAAATTGTCAGCGCTGGAAAGCGGCTAAGAAAATAGGTCAGTCGCACGAACGAGTCAAGCACTTTTTTGACTTCGGGCGCGGAACGAAAGAAAACGCCCGCGGACGCGCCCGGCTGACCACCGCTTCAGTTGCATGGAAAGCCACCCCGACCGCAACAGCCCGGGCACGTTCATCCCGGAGGCGCGCATGCGGCTGCGCGACGGCAACATCCGGGAGGTCGAGGGCTTCGGCGAGTTCACGCGCGACACACGGGCGTGCGCGTGCGCTGCGCGTTTTTACAAAGCAGGCTGGAATCTGCGGCTCGGCCAGTTAATGCTGATGCGGGAAGTCCTTAAATCAGACGGGCCGGTGTCTTAAGTGCAAGCCGCCGCGTCGTCGTGTTGAGGCTACCGGAGTCGGCGGCGCGTGATGGTCTCGACCACCTCCACACGCAATCCGTCGCCGCGGTATCCGGCAGTCAGAGTCGTGCCGTAGCTCGTCAGTCTATTCTCTGGATCGAAGGAGAGCGAGGCACTTTTGTATGTGGTCGGGTTGCCCGCAGAGTCGTGTGTGAAGCCCGCGCCAGTCTGCTGGTTGTTCGTGTTGTAGGTCTTAGTCGCGCCGTTGAAGGATGTCGGGTTGCCCGCAGGGTCGTAGCCGAACGTGTGATTAAACCCCGCGCCGCGCGCGGACTGCTCGCGCGTGAGTTGATTCTTCGCGTCGTACTCGTAAGTGAGCAAGCCCGTCGCCGAACTGTAGCCCGGCACGCTCGAAGCGTAGGACAGGCGGTTGCCCGCCCCGTCGTATGCGAAGTTTGTGTAGTCCGAGATGGTCGAGCCGTTCAGTTCGTTCAGCAGCCGCGTCATCTGCCCTCGCCCGTTATATGAGTAGGTCGTCAGCACCCCGACGCTCAGACGCTGCGTCTCAAGCCACCCGTTGTCGAAGTACGTCCACTGCGTCGTCTCGTAGGACGGGTTCGTCAGCGCGGTCACCCGCCCCGCGCCGTCGTAGGAGTATGTGAAAAGCCCCGCCGGAGTCGCCATCTGGCTGCGGCTGCCGTCCGGGTAATAACTGTACGAGAGGATCACCGGCGAGACGCCCGTGTACGTCGTCGTCGCGCTCTTCAGCTCGTCGAGGTCGCCGTAAGCGTAACTATGGCCGCCCGTCGAGTCGGTCATCGAGGTGCGACGCCCGAACCCGTCGTAGCCGAAGTGGACGTTGAGCGCGGGAGTGGCCGGGTACTGGATGTCGGTCAGGAGATTCTCCGGGTCGTCGTAGATGTAATTGGTGATGACGTTGTTGCCATCAACCCGCCGCAGCACTCGCCCCGAAGCGTCGTGCAGAGGAAACCGGATCGTCTCGCCGCCCGGCATCTCGACGCTCGACACGTTGCCGACGTTGTCGTACGCGTAAGTCGTCGTATTGTTGTTCCCGTCCTTGAGCGTCTTCAGGCGATAAAGCGCGTCGTAGGCGTAAGTGACAGTCTCCGTGCCGCCTGCTACCGAAAGCATCTCGCCTTCAGGCCCGTGGCCGTATGTCACCTGCCGCGCCTGCGCGTTACTTTCGTCGAAGAGCGCCGACGCCGTCCGCGGGCCGCCCGTGTAAAGGTACGTGTTCACGGCGCGTGCGCGGCCCGTCCCCGTCTGCCCCGTGGCGGGGTAGATCACTTCCGTAAGCTGCTAAAGCAAGGCTTTACGTCTGTCAACATAAATCTTCTCACTGAGAATTTTCGACCCGGCCTTCAGGAAACTTCGTTGCCGATGATTGAAGACTCATCACTGACTCAGCCGAGCGACTCGGAGGCGTTCGCCGTCTCAAACAACTGTTCGCGCGTGCCGGCCTCGACGCGCACGAGCGGCCAGATGTCAACTTTTATCTCTTCCGCGTAGTGCAAGAGCGGCTCGGCAGTCGGCTCAGGCAGTCCGAGCGCTTCGAGAAGCGTTGACTCGTAGGCCGTGACCGTGGCGCGGCGCAGAGGCCACGGCTCGTGATGGATTCGGCAGCGGTAGAGCTGTTCCTTGAAGACCGAGTAGAGGCAATAACGCTCGGTCAGGAAAAAATCGAGCGAGCCGGGTTCTGTAGCGGGCAAAGGCTCACCTGTAGTCCAAGCGGCGTCGAACGCGGCGGGCGGCGTGTCGTCCGAAGTGCGACGCGAGTGATAGACGATTGTCTGTCCCGTCTGTTCGAGGCTCATCTCGGCGTCGAAGTATGGAAGGAAGAAGAACTGTCGCGCGCCCCATTTGGCGACGGTGCTGTCTATGTCCATCGTGTGAAACCAGACGCCGGGGACGCCTTCGTAGTGGACGTATGTGCGAACGTTGAGTTCGAGGAACGAACTGAGGCCGGGGACGGGCGGCGTGAAAAAGGGGCGCACGCCCCACATCTTGAAGGGGACGACGCCGATCCAAGCCTGCCCTTCGTAAGTGTCAATGGAAAGCTGCGGCGGGATGAGCGGCCTAAGAAGCGCGGGCGCGACCGCCCAGTGCATGAAGAGAAGCTTGCCCCACCACTGCCGCATTATCGGCAGACCCTTCGGGCGGCGTCGGATTGAGAGGCGGTCAACGTTGCGGCTCGTCATTACTATAAATGGATGTTAGTACCGCCTGCGGTAGCGGGCGGGTTTTAGTCGCGCAGACCCGCCCGCTACCGCAGGCGGTACTGACCCTCTTAGGCTCAATAGTAATTGACACGCGCGGCGGGCGCGTCGAATAATGCCGACCGTGCCGCGCGCGCTTAAAGAGAACGCTTGACGGAAATTTCCCGCAAGCCGAGTTTGTATCAAAAAATCGGTTTCGTGAACAGAGCTTTCGCGTCGAAAAAGAAGATGAAGTTGTTGACCCCGCTCGTCCTCCTGCTCTCACTGCAACTCTGCGCTCCCGCGGCACAGGTTAAAAAGAGCGCCACGAAAACGGCAGTCGCGCCCAAGTCTAAAGACGCGAGCGAGCGAACGGTCGTCTGCATAGACCCCGGACACCCGTCGGAAGTCGCCAGCGGCAAGAACGCGCAGAACGGCACGAGCGAGACGCACGTTAACTGGGCCGTCGCCGTCAAACTCCGCGACCTTTTGCAAGCGCAAGGCTACGAGGCCGTTCTCACGAAGTCGGACGAGGACGAGCTTGTGCGCAACAAAGACCGCGCGATGGTCGCCAACCGCGCGAGCGCCGCCCTGATGATTCGTTTACACTGCGACGCGAGCGAGGAGCGCGGCTACGCGGTCTATTACCCAGACCGTCGTGGGCGCGCCAAGGACGGAACAACGGGGCCGACCGGCTCGGTCATCGAAGGAAGCCGGCGCGCAGCCGAAGCAATCCACGCGGCGATGTCGGAAGGCTTGACGGGCGCGCTCAACGACAACGGCGTCCGCACCGACAACGAAACGAAGGTCGGGCGCGAGCAGGGCGGCGCGCTCACGGGTTCGATATTTTCCGACGTGCCGGTGGTGACAATCGAGATGGTCGTGCTCTCAAACGCGCGGGACGCGGAGTTCATCAAAACGGAAGAGGGCCAGCAGCGTATGGCTTCGGCGATTGCCGAAGGCGTCGCGCGCTTCGTCGGCCCCGCGAAGTCGGAAGAGCCGCGAAAAGTTTCAGAGCCACGCAAACAAGAGTAGTTCACGAAACGTTCGCCGAAAGGAGCGAATCCCCCGATGCAGTTGAAGAAAGTGAAACTCGGACGCGTGATGATTGCGCTCGCCGTCTTGCTCCTCGTCGCCGTTTCAGGCGCGGCGCAGGACGATGCGTTTGCGAAGCTTGAGACGATTGACTTCTCGAAGCAGGCCGTGAGGCGCGAGCAGTTGAAAGACTTGGAGGAGTGGGACTTGAGGATGCTTCGCGGCGTCGTCTTCGGTCGCCACGGTCGCGTCTTCAAAGACCGCGACATACAGGCGTTTCTCAAAGAGAAGGAGTGGTACAAGCCCGACCCCAACTTCACAAACGCCGCCTTGAACCAGACCGAGCGCGCCAACCTCGACCTCATACGCGAACTCGAAGCCGCCAAACACGAAACGATTCAACCCGGCGACCTTCGCTGGTGGCAGACGCGCGCGATGACCGAGGAGAATCTCGGCGCGCACTCTTCGGCTGAATGGCTCGTCCTGCGCGCCGAAGTAGAGGCCGTCCACGGCAAGCCGTTCGACGACGACCCTTGGCTTCAACAGTATTTCGAGGATCGCTACTGGTACAGCGCGGACGCCTCGTACAACGCGCACATGCTGAGCGCGACGGAGCGCAAAAACCTCGCCGCGATTGACGCCGCGCGCCGCAAGCAGAGCCACGCCGCCGTCTCTCCCGGCGACATGGAGCACTTCGAGAACCGTCTCGTCACCGAGGAGATGCTCCACGGGCTGAGCCTGCACGAACTCCGTCTGCTCAGAAACGAAATCTATGCGCGTCGCGGTCGGCAGTTCAAAACCGAGTGGCTCTCGCAGTATTTCTACAGCCAGCCTTGGTACGACCCGCGCGACGACTCGGCGGAGCCTGTGTTGTCGGACACCGAGCGAAAGAATGTTGACACGATTGTCGCCTACGAGCGCAAGCTCAAAGACTCTCTGAGCACGCAGCCCGTGACGAAGGGCCTCTTGGAAGGCATGTTTCTCGAAGACGCGCGCAAGCTCCGGCAGGAAATCTACGCGCGCCACGGCAAGGTCTTCAAAGACAAGTGGCTTCAGAAGTATTTCGCCAGCTTCGACTGGTACAAGGCCAACCCGAAATACACCGACGCCGTGCTCACGGCGGTCGAGCAGCAGAACATCGCTTCAATCGCCGCCTACGAGAAGAAGGCCGCGAGCGTCCTCGACGCCGTCGAGGGTTGATAAGGCACTTTTGAGTCCCGCGTGACGGGACAAGAAAAACAAATGATGAATGATGAATGCGGAATGATGAATGATGAATGCGGAATGATGAATGAGAAGTAGCTTGTCGCTTTAAATTCATCATTCATCGCTCCGCATTCATCATTTCCTTTTATGAACTGTCCTCAATGCCATCAGCCTCTGCGCGAGGGCGCGCAGTTTTGCACCCACTGCGGCACGCGCACGCTCGGCGGGAGCGCCGACTCTCTGAGCGAGTCTGTGCCGACCGTCGAACACGAAGCGACCGGGGGCGGCGCGGCAACCGTCGTTGACGGCGACCCGCTCGTGGGCCGCGTGCTCGACGGCAAGTACGAAATCCTCGCGCGGCTCGGCGCGGGCGGCATGGGCGCGGTCTATCTCGCGCGCCGCGTGCTCATCGGCGACGAGGTCGCGCTCAAAGTCCTCCACGCAAAGTTCGTCAACGACGAGACGCTCGTCGAACGCTTCCGGCGCGAGGCGCGAGCAGCCGCGCAGCTTCATCACCCGAACGTCGTAACCATCCACGACTACGGTGAGGCGCGCGGCGCGGAAGGCTTCGCCTACATCGTCATGGAACTCGTCCGCGGCGAGAGTTTGCGCGACCTCCTTCGGCGCGAAGTCAAACTCGACGTTCGCCGCGCCGTCTCCATCATGCGCGACGTTTGCGCGGGCGTCGCCGCCGCGCACCGTCGCGGCATCGTCCACCGCGACATCAAGCCCGACAACGTGATCGTCGTCCCGGCGGACGAAGACAGTCCGACGGAGCGCGTCAAAGTGGTTGACTTCGGCATCGCCAAGCTGCGCGACATGGCCGCCGACAACACTTTGACGGCTGCGGGCACGGTCGTCGGCACGCCCTTCTACATGTCGCCCGAACAGTGCAAGGGCGAACACTTGGACGCGCGCGCAGACGTTTATTCCCTCGGCGCGCTGCTCTACGAAATGCTCGCCGGAGAACCGCCCTTCACCGCGCCGACGCTCACCGGCATCATCATCAAACACATCAGCGAGCCGCCGCCCGCAATCCCGCAGAGCCTCCATGTGCCCGCCGCGCTTCAAGCCGCAATCACGCGCTCTCTCTCCAAAGACCCGGCAGGACGACAGGCGGACGCAGCCGAGTTCGCGCGCGAGATTCAAGCGGCGGTCGCGCCCGCCGCGCCGGGCGACGAAGCGCAACGCACGTCCGCGCCCGTCTTCCCCGCGACCACGCAGCCCGCGCAAGTGACGCCGACCAACCCTCCGCAAACGCCTCAGCCCACGCAGGCGAACACGCAGACGCCGCAGCCGACTCACGCCAACCCGCCGCCCCCGCACGTCGCTCCGCACGCGAACGTTCCGCCCGCGCACGCCGCGCAGCAAGCTTCGACCACGGGCGCGTCCGCACGCGCTCAGCAGACGCACCCGCAGCAACAGCAACAACAACAGCAGCGAACTTACCAGCCGCAACCCGCGCAGCCGCCCTACATCCCCGTCCCGCAGCCGCACAGAAAGTCGCGCGCCGGACTCGTCGTCGGCCTTCTAGTAGTTCTCATAGTCGGCGCCGGCGGCCTCGTAGTCCTCGCCATAATATTTTTCGGCGGCGGCGGCAAGCGTCAGGTGAACTTGAACGTGAACGCTCGACAGACGCCCGCGCCGTCCGTTGCCAACATCAACGGCGGCTGGAGCGCGAACGCGAGTCCGACGCCGGCGGTCGCCGCAAGCGACGCGATGCAGCGCGCCGAGCAGAAGATTCTCGCCGACAAGATTTTGACCGCCTCCGACCTCGCGGGGCTTTCGACCGTACAACTCCGCATCCTGCGCAACACGGTCTTTGCACGCTACGGTCGCGTCTTCCAGTCGCCGGAACTACAGGCTTACTTCCAGAGTCGGCCTTGGTATCGCCCGCGCACAGACTTCAACGAAAACATGCTCACGTCGAACGACCGCGCGAACGCCGAGTTCCTCAAGACGATTGAGGAAGGCGGCGTGCCCGCAAACGTTGACACAGCCGCCGTCGCCAAAGAGATAGGCAACACGCTCAACGCTTGGGCCGCGGCCACCACGGGCCGAAACCTCGACGAGCACATGAGCTTCTACGCCGACACGCTCGAAACCTACTACAAAAAACAGAACGTCTCCTCCGAACAGGTGCGCGCCGACCGCGCGCGCGCCTTCGCGCAATACGATACGCTCGACGTGACGCTCACCAACGTCCAGATCAAACCCGACCAGGCGGGCACGCGCGCCATCGTCCTTCTCGACAAAAGCTGGGACTTCGAGTCGGACGCAAAACACTCGACAGGCTCGGTTCTCCAACAACTCACACTCGTCAAGACCGGCGGTCGCTGGCTCATCACGGGCGAGAAAGACTTGCAGGTTCACTTCACGAACAACGAAGAATACTAATGATGAATGCGGAATGATGAGTGATGAATGAAGAGAGCGGCGCGCGTTTTAATTCATCACTCATCATTCCGCATTCATCATTTCTTCTATGAGACTCGTCGTCACCGAAAAGCCTTCGATGGGGCGCGACGTGGCCGCCGCTTTGGGCGCGTCGCGGCGCGGCGAGGGCTTCATCGCGGGCGAAGCGGACATAGTGACTTGGTGCGTCGGCCACCTCGTCGAACTCGACGACCCCGAAGCCTACGATGCGCGCTTCGAGCGCTGGCGTCTCGAAGACCTGCCGATTCTTCCAGACGACTTCAAGTATCACGCCTCCGAGCGCACGCTCGAACAGTTCAACATCATCCGCTCGCTCCTCAAGCGCGACGACGTAACGACCGTGGTCAACGCCGCGGACGCCGGGCGCGAGGGCGAGTTGATTTTCGACCTCGTCTATAAGCTCGCGGGCTGCCGCAAACCCGTCGAGCGCCTCTGGATTTCTTCGCTCACGCGCGACGCCATCCTCGAAGGCTTCCGCGCGCTTAAACCCGCCGAAGAGTACCGTGGACTGCGCGACTCGGCGCACGCACGACAGCGCGCCGACTGGCTCGTCGGCATCAACGCCACTCGCGCGCAGACGCTTCGCGCGCGTCGCGCCGGGCACGAGGGCGTCTATTCTCTGGGCCGCGTGCAGACGCCGACGCTCGCGCTCATCGTCGAGCGCGACCGGGAGATTGCAAACTTCGTCCCCGTTGACTATTTCGAGGTCGTCGCCGACTTTCGCGCAACGGTCGGCGACTATCGCGGGCGCTGGTTCGATAAGAAAGGCAGCCGCTTCGACAAACGCGAAGAGGCCGACGCAATCGCGCGCAAGGTCGAGGGCAAGCGCGGCCACGTAGAGCGCGTCGAGAAGAAGGGCGTGCGCGAGAAGCCGCCGCTTCTACACGACCTCACGTCATTGCAGCGCGCGGCAAACGTCCGCTACGGCTTTACAGCCGCGCGCACGCTCGAACTCGCTCAGTCGCTCTACGAAAAGAAGTTCATCACCTACCCGCGCACCTCTTCGCGTCACCTCTCGTCGAGCGTCGGGCAGGAACTCGAAGCGCACGTGCGCGCCGCTTCGGTCGGCCCGTACGTCGCCTTCATCGAAAAGATTCTCTCTAAAGGAAAGCCACGGCTCACCGCCCGGCACGTTGACGACAAGAAGGTGACCGACCACCACGCCATAATCCCGACGAAGCAGAAGATTGACGGCTCTTCGCTCGCGCCCGACGAGAAGAGGATTTACGACCTCCTAGCGCGGCGCTTCCTCGCGGCCTTCTTTCCAGACGCGGAGCTTGAGCGCACGACGGTCACGACGGTCGCCGAAGGCGAGCGCTTCATCACGCGCGGCACGGTCGTACTCAAAGCGGGCTGGCGCGAAGTCGAACCGCCCTCGCGCGTTCGCGCGGCGAACGCGGAAGAGACTTCGCGTTCGACGGAAGGCGGCGCGAGCAAGTCGTCCGCCGGCGCGACGAAGCCGGACGCCGGCTCGAAGAAGCAAGTTGACGAAGAAGACGAGGAGGGCTTGGAGCTTCCGCCGTTGAAGGCGCAGGACGCGGCGGACGTTTTGAAGTCGGAGGCCGTAGCGCGTAAGACGAAAGCTCCGCCGCGTTATTCGGAGTCGAGCCTTCTGGGCGCGATGGAGACGGCGGGCAGGAAGGTTGAGGACGAGGAGCTTCGTCTGGCGATGAAGGACGCGGGGTTGGGAACGCCCGCGACGCGCGCGGCGATAATCGAGACGCTTCTCCGGCGCGAGTACATCGCGCGCGAGAAGAAGTCGCTCGTCGCAACGCCGAAAGGTATCGCGCTCATCAAGATGCTGCCCAGCCCGCTTCTGAAGTCGGCTGACTTGACCGGACAGTGGGAGCGAAAACTCTCGCTCATGTCGCGGCGCGAGTACGACTTGGCTGACTTCATGGCGGAAGTGCGCGCGATGGTCACCGAGCTTGTTACGCAGATAGCGAACTCCGAAGTCGAGCGCGCGGCTTCGGGCGACGCGCAGGCGCGACAAGTCGCGCGTCCCGAAGGCGCGCCGGATTGTCCGAAGTGCAAGCGTGAAGGTCGCGCGGGTTTCTTATTGGAGCGCGTGGGAGCGGCGGGAAAGTTTCTCGCGTGCTCCGCGGGACGCGACGCGTGCGGCTACTTGAGCGACGCGCCGAAGAACGCACGGCAGCGCAAGGCCATGCTTCAAACGTCGTGTCAAGCGTGCGGCGGCGCGATGCGCCTGCGCCTGCCGAAGGAGAAAGGGCGTCGCGCGTTCCTCTCGTGCGCGCGCTACCCCGAATGTCGCGGCGCACGCTCGTTCGACGCGAAAGGCGCGCTCGAAGAGCCTCGCCCCGCGCCCGAAACAGGCCCGCCCTGCGCCGTCTGCAAAACGCCGACCGTTCTTCGAGGCCCCGCCACATCAGGCAGCTACTTCTGGTCTTGCCCGCGCTGGCGCAGCGACGGACGGGGCTGCAACTCCAAGCCCATCTGGATAAACGAGCCGCCGCGCTGACAGGTATGACAATAATCTACCCGCCATATGTTTTGAAGCGTATGATTGAGCGTGGCATCACTGTCGCTGACGTGCGGGGCGTGTTGGAGAACGGCGAACTGATCGAAGAATATAAAGCCGATTCGCCGCCGCGTTATCTCATGCTGGGATGGAGCGGGAAGAGGCCGATTCACGTTGTCGGAGAAGATGACCCGGCAACAAATGAGACGACGGTCGTGACGGCTTACGAGCCGGATATTAAACGCTGGAAAGCGGGCTTTCGTGAGCGTAGAAGGTAACGAAATGAGATGCTTGGTTTGCAAACATGATCGCTTCAAGAAAGGCACTACGGTGCTGCCGATTGAGCGCGGCAACGCCATCTTGCTCATCACGGACATTCCGGCGCGCGTGTGTGAAAACTGCGGCGAGACGTATCTGGACGAAGAGACCGCGCAAGAAGTTCAAGACTTGGCGAACGAAACTTTGAGCGGCGAAGTCAGTTACGCCAAAGCGCGCGGCAAGAGGGAAATATTGGTCACAACGTTTAGCTAATGGTCTTGCCCGCGCTGGCGAAGCGACGGACGGGGCTGCAACTCCAAGCCCGTCTGGATAAACGAGCCGCCTCAATGACCGCGCGGCTTGTTCGGCGCAGTCGTAATAAACATTCCCCAGTCTCTCGTCTTCAAACGCCGCCTCAGGAGTTGACGGCGCGGTGGAGCGAGCGCCAAGACTGATGAAGCAGTTCGTCTATGCGCCGCCAGTCTTCTTCGGTGACGCCGCCTTGCTCGGCCTTGCGGTCGCGTATCTCCATCGCCTCGGCGCGCAGGCGCGCGTGCTCCTGCAAGCGTTCGGCGGGGACGTGATAAATCTCCGAGGCGAGCGCGGCGAGCGCGCGGTCGAGGTCGCCGGGCGGGTGGCGCGCGCGTTCGCGGTGGACTATCCACCATTCGAGTTCGAGGCGCGCGGCGCGCTCCACGTCGAAGTCCGTGTCGGAGACTTCGCGTATCGAGTTGTAGAAGTTCAGAAGGTTGGGCAGAGCGCGCTCGTAGTCGGCGCGCGAGTGGCCGTCTTTGAAGACGAAGGCGGCCTTGGCGGCTTGTAAGGCGACGGCGTTCGAGCGCCAGAGCGGGAGGCGATACTGCGTTCGCAGGAGTTCGGCCATCTCCGTGAAGAGGCGTACGCGCTGGCGGCTGTAGTAGGAGCGCCACATGTCCGTCTCAAGCCGTGCGACCTCGTCGGGGTCGAAGTCGCGCAGAGAGGTGCGGCGCGGCGCGTAGAGGTCGTATGAGACCCACGCGGCGAGGATGATGATGAGAGCAAGCGTGACGAACATCACGCTTCTGCGCCGACGACGCGGGCGCGCGGGGTTGATGGTAGTGCGAGTTTTTGTCGTTGCGGTTGTCATAATCTAATCCCTCTTGCGCAGGGTCAGTACCGCGAACGGAAGCCTCGCGGGTGTGCCGATTTTGGATTTTAGATTTTGGATTTGCGATTGATGAAGGCGACGCTGTTTTCAATCACTCCTTAGCGCATCGTCTCAGAGAAGATTGATGAGAGTCAGCGTCACTGTCATCAACAGTCAATCCAAAATCCAAAATCTAAAATCCGCAATCGCGTTGACCCGCTCGCTACCGCTCGCGGTACTGACTCACGCGCCAAAGTTCAAAGCACTCTTCGTCGAAGCCTTTGAGTCGCGTCTCAAGCGGCTCGGCGCGGAGGCCGCTCGCGGCGTCGGCGAGCAACGCGGCGACTTCGGGGTCGAGGCAAACGTCGGAGGTGACGACGCAGTCAGTGCCCGTCGAGAGCGGTTCGAGGCGCGCGGCGATGTTGACGTTCGAGCCGAAGTAGTCGAGGCGTTCGTTGAGCGTGACGGCGATGCAAGGGCCTGTGTGAATCCCGGCCTTCATCGTGAGCGGTCGCATCCCTTCGGGCGGCGAGGCGAGACGCTTTTGCGCGCGCATGATTGCGCGCAGAGCGGGCGCGGGGCGCGGGAATGCGGCCATGATCGCGTCGCCCAAGGTCTTGACGATTGAGCCGCCTTCGCGCGCAATCTCTTCGCGCAGAACGTCGAAGTGGTTCATCACCGTGCCGAAGGCGACGGCGTCGCCGATTTCGCGGTAGAGGCGCGTCGAGCCGCGCAGGTCTGTGAAGAGAATCGTCAACTGCCCGACGCTTATCTGTTCGCCGGGGCGAAGCGCCTCGGCGGAGAAGAGGTCGCGGAAGAGTTGGAGCGCGGTCACTTCGGCTGCCGTGGCGGCGCTGTCGCTCCAAGCTGTGCGTTCGAGTATGAAGAGTTGTTCGTCGCGCGTGGCGTTCTCGAAAGTTAAACTTGGACGCGTGCTCACGCGCGGCTCGTCGCTCGGCCAAGTCGAGCCGCTGGCGCGAAGCGTCAGAGCGCGTGCGCCGTCGTCGGCGACGAAGACGAACTGCCCGCCGGGCAGCGACTGCGTGCGCAGGCGGTGGCGTCCCGCTTCGAGGAGCGGCGCGACCTCGCGCGACGCACCGGCGGCGACGAGTTGTTGGACGACGACGTGCGGCGTGACCTGCGGGCCGCCGACGCAGAACTCGCGCGCCTCCACGCGTCGGACTGCCGCGTTCGGGCGGAAGATGACTTCGACGGAGCGGTCGAAGTTGACGGTGAAGTCTATGTTGCAACTGTCGCAGTGAAGGTCGGCGCGCACGTCGCGCAAGGTTGTGGCCGACTGCTTCGCGCCGCGGCAGAGCGGGCAGAGTAGTTCCCAGCGCAGGTCTAAAAGTCCGGCGCGCGTCGCAAGCAAACAGAGTTCGAGCGCGTCGCGGCGCGGCGTGCCCCAAGCGTCGGCGAGCGCGTAGGGGCGTATGCGCGCGAGCGTGAGTTCGTCGCCGCCTTCGATTGTTTCGACGAGACGCGCCACGTCCGAGGCACGAGCGCCCGCGTCGAGGAGCTTGCGGCGTTGCGCTTCGAGGAGCGCGCGTTCTGAAGCGGCGAGGTGCGTTGCGTGTGTCGCGTGTTGGAGTGGTTCGTTGGCGGCGGCGAGCGCGTCGTAGCGACGGAAGACCGAGGCGAACTTGCGCGCGCTGATGCGCCCGACCTGCACGGGTATGACGGCGCGACCGAACGCGCCGCGCGGGCGTGCCCAGACCTGATAGACCAAGTGCGTCCCGCCCGACTCGCGCTCGATCAGTTCAGCCGTAACGCGCGCCTCCGCTACCGGGCCTGTCTTGTAGCGGCGCAGGACGCCGAAGCGATAGGGGCGAACCCACTCGAAGGGTTCTTCCTCCCACTCGATTTTCACGCCGAGTTTCGACAGGCGCAGGCGACGACGGTTCTTCGCGGCTTCGGGGTCGGACGCTGTGCGCTCTAAAACGTCGGGGAGTCCGGCGTCGCGGTTGAAGCGGTTGGTGTCGGCGACGAGCGGCCAGAGCGCCTGAGGGCTTGCCTTCAGGTCATACTCCCAGCGGTAGTGAAACTCCTTTTGCTTCGTCTCTTTGCGTCTCACTTCTTTGCGGCCCGCCTCTCGCGTCTCGTCGCGCGGCTGGCTATTTTTTCCGCGTTCGGCTGTTGAGTCAACAATAATCTCGGCCACGATAGATTTACGCGCCGGCGCGCCGCGACGGATTGCGGTAGAAAAATGATGACATGCGGGCCGTCATTTGATAGGTTTTGACGGCTGTACAAATCAGTCCGAGTAAGGAGAGGGAAGAATGGCTACGAAGAAGGCAGCAAAGAAGTCGTCGAAGGGCGGCGCGAAGAAGCAGTACGGCAAGAGGGCCGGAGCTAAAAAAGGCGGCGGCAAGAAGGGCGGCGCTAAGAAGTCGTCGGCGAAGGCAGGCGGAGCTAAGAAGGGCGCTGCGAAGAAGGGCGGCGCGAAGAAGTCTTCGTCGAAGAAGGGCGGCGCTAAAAAGGGCGGCGCGAAGAAGGGCGGCGGTAAGGGCTTGATGAGCAAGATTCTCGGCAAGGCCAAGTCGGTCGCGGGCGACGTTCTGACGGGCGCTGCGGCGGGCGCGCTTGTGGGCGCTGTAAAGAGCGGCGTCGAGCAGGTTCAGGACGCAGTCGGGAGCGAAGGCGCGAACATCGCCACGGGCGATAGCGACGGCGGCAAGGGCGGCGGGAAGAAGTAAGTAGAAGGCAAAAGGCAAGAGGCAAAAGGCAAAAATCAAAAGTGGAAGCCGACTCGCGCGGAGCGCGTCTTCACTTTTGCGCTTGCCTTTTGCCTCTTGCCTTTTGCCTTCTCCGAAGGAGCTATTCCTTCCTGCGCTTGAAGAAGATTGCGGTCGAAGTGCCGCCCGGAACGCCGGGGCGCACTTCGAGCGGGGCCTCGCCCACCATGTCCCAACCCTCCTCGCCGAGCTTCGCCACGGCCTTCGAGAAAGCGTTCGCGGTCGGGCCTGTCTCGACCGTCGTGACGTCAATGTTGCCGTTGCTTCGGAAGTATGCGACCCAGTACGCGCCGCCGCGCGGCGAGCCTGCGAACTGCGACTTCGTGACGGCGCAGAACTCCCACTGCAAGTCGCTCGAATCCGCCGCGCGCGCCTGTGCGACGCGCGGCGTCGCAAAGCCTGCGTAGAGCGCGTGGCCCGCAAAGCCCGCGGCCAGCGCGAGGACGAGCGTTAAAACATTCTGCTTTCGACTCATTTTTGAATCCTCACTTCAAAACATTTGCGTGTTTTCGGTTGAGTGTAGCGCAAGTAGATTTAACCACCGCAGACACAGAGGACACTGAGGTTGCACAGAGAAGTTTGAATATCTCTGTGAAAACTCAGTGTCCTCTGTGTCTGCGGTGGTTAGTCTTTGCCCCCTACATTCAAACAAACACGCGCTCTAGTCACCCGACATCTTTTCCGCAGCGGCGTCCGCCGCGCTCACGCCCGCGCCGATTATCGCCGTCTCGTCGCTCGTCGGAACAATCTCGAAAGAGCTTCCTTGCAGCGGACTCATCTTCACCATCTCGTGCATGTACTGGTCGAGCAGGCGCGTCTGTACGTACTTCGAGTTCGGCCCTGAGATGAAGAACTTGCCCGGCCCTCCGGCGTGGACGCTGTTGGCCGTCGCAGCCGCGAGCGCGCGATGCCAGAACTTTACGAACTCGACGCAACGCGCGTCGCCCTCCGAGGCGTGCGCGAAAATTTCTTCCGGTTCGAGGTCTAAGAATCTCAGACGCATCGCGCGTCGCCCCATGATGCCTTCGAGGTGTCCGACGCCGCCGCAACGACAGAAGGTCTCCTTCGGGTCGAGCGAGACAACGGAGTGTCCGTTCTCCCAGACGCCGTCGGCCAGAGGGTAGCGACCGAAGCCGACGCCGCTTCCCAAAGCCCACACGCGCACGAAGTTGTGTAGCTCGCCGCGCGTCGCAGCGAGTCCGGCGGCGATTGCGTCGGCGTCGTTGATGACGACGACGCGCGCGCTCAAGCCCTTCTCCGCGAGAAGCGCGGTCAACTGTTCGCCCAATTTCTGACCCTTCATCTGCTGTAGGTTCGGCGAATCTTCGACGACGTTCGCGCGTATGATTCCCGGAAAGCCGACGCCGACCGCCGCGACCTCGCCGCCGTCCGCGACGGCGAAGACTTGCCGCGCAATCCCTTGCGCGATTTCGTCGGCGGGCATCTCCGCGAGCGAGTCGTACTCGCTGCCGGCTTCCGGGAAGACACGCGCCGCGCCGACCATCTCGTTACCTTCGACAAGCCCGACCGCGATGTGCTCCATCGCCATCACGCCGATTGTTCGTGCCATGCTTTCGCCTCTCGATTCTTCTTAAATGATGCTCGACGGGTCTTCTTTTTTCAAACTCAACCGAACTTCGCCAGTTTGTTGACGCCGTTGAAGGCGGCGGCCTTGTAGCACTCCGCGAGCGTCGGGTAGTTGAAGACGGTGTTGATGAAATAATCAATCGAGCCTTTGAGAATCATCACGGCCTGTCCGATGTGGAGAATCTCCGACGCGCCCTCGCCGATGATGTGAACGCCGAGGACTTCGCGCGTCTCGCGGTGGAAGACGATTTTGAGTCGCCCGGTCGTGTCGCCGCGAATCTGCCCGCGCGCAATCTCGCGGTAGTATGCGACGCCGACCTCGTAGGGCACGTCCTCGTCGGTCAACTGCTCCTCGGTCTTGCCGACGAAGGAGATTTCGGGAATCGTGTAGATGCCGTAAGGGTAGTTCGCCGGGTCTGACTTGAGCGCGCTGCCGAAAGCGTTTCCGGCGGCCATGCGCCCCTGCTCCATCGAGACCGACGCGAGCGAGGGAAAGCCGATCACGTCGCCGACGGCGTAGATGTGCGGCTGCTTCGTGCGATACTCCGAGTCAACCGCGATGCGCCCGCGCGAGTCGGCTTCGAGTCCGGCGGCGACGAGATTCAAGTCGTCAACGTTACCCTGACGCCCGACCGCGTAGAGCAGCGCGTCTCCCGAAACCTTCTTCTTGCTCTTGAGGTTTGCGACGACGCTCTTGTCAGGCATCTCTTCGACGGTGTCAACCTCTTCGTTCAAACGCAGCGTCACGCGGTTGTCGCGTAGGTGATAACAGAGCGCCTCGATGATTTCTTGGTCGGCGAAGCCCAAGAGGCGCGGCATCTTCTCGATGAGCACGACGCGGACGCCCAAGGCGGCGAACATCGAAGCGTACTCGACGCCGATGACGCCGCCGCCGACTACGATGAGCGTGCGCGGCAACTGTTCGAGCGAGAAAATCTGGTCGCTGTTGATTATCGTCTTGTTGTTGATGGGGACGTTCGGAGACTCCGCGGGCCGAGTCCCCGTGGCGATGACGATGACGCCGGCCTCGTACTCGTCCGATTGCCCGCGCGCGCTGCTGACTTGAATCTTGTGCGGGTCGAGGAAACTCGCCGCGCCGAACAGAACGTCAACGCCGTTGCGCGAGAGTTGCGCCTGAGTGACGTCAATCTCGGTCTTGACGACGTGCTGGACGCGGAAGGAGAGGTCTGCGATTGTGATGTTCTCCTTCACGCGGTAGTTCATGCCGTAGATGCTGTGATACTGGTAGCCCGAAAGGTGCATCACGGCCTCGCGCATTGACTTCGACGGAATCGTGCCCGTGTTGATGCACGCGCCGCCGATGACCTCGCGCTTCTCGACTAAGGCGACGCGCTTTCCGAGCTTCGCGCCCTGTATGGCCGCGCGCTGGCCCGCCGGGCCTGAACCGATGACGATGAGATCGTAACTTTGCATGACTTTCTACTCGCGCCTCGCGGGCGCGCGTCTTCTGCGGCGATGAAATTTTACGTGTGCGAGCGGAGACAGACTCTATTCCCTCGCGTGGAAAAGTCAAGAAGATTGTTGAACAGGCGGCAGGCGGGCGAAAAAGTTAACGTGAAGTTTCCGACGTGTGTGTGGGGAAGTTGACGCGAAGTCGTGGGCGCGGCGGCGTCGCTTCGGTCAGAGTGGGCTTGTGTTGCCTTTGCTCATGTTGAGGAGATTGCCGATTAAGTTTTTCAGTCGCTCGAAGTCAACGGGCTTTGTCAGGTAGCCGTTGAAGCCCGCGTCGAAGGCGGCTTGGCGGAAGCCGTCGGTGTCGAAGGCCGTGAGCGCGACGACGGGGACGCTCTGAAGGTCTGCCTCTTCGCGTATGCGGCGCGTGGCGGCGAGTCCGTCCTGTTGCGGCATTGCGATGTCCATGAGTATGAGGTCGGGGCGCGCGAGCTTGGCGACGCTCAAGGCGTCGGCGCCGTTCGTGGCCGTGACGACGCGGTAGCCCATGTCCTGAAGCGAGAGGCTTATCAGGATGAGGTTGTCGCTCATGTCGTCAACGACCAGAACGGTCTGGCCCGTCTCGTCTTGTTGCGGCGTGTCGTGCGTCATGGGCGCATTATCCAACACGCGGGCCGAAACGCTCAAACCGAAACGGGCGGACTTAAAAAATAAAACAAGGCCGACGTAACAACTGAAACAGCGCCGACAAAAAACTGAGGTTCGGCTGCGCTCTCCCCTTCACAGCCGAACCCCAGTTTTTCGGTCGCCGTTTTCGGCGGCGGCCAGTCTCTTTCGCGAGACGCTTGAAAGTTAAACAATCACCGTGCCACGCGTCGCGCCGACGAAGAGTTCAGACCCGGCGCGTCTGTTTTCAAAAGAATTTCCACGCGCGCCGGAAGCGTGCGCGCTCGGCTGGCGACGAAATGGTTGGCGTCCTAGACGAAAACGGGAAGGCGCGGCGGGTTCAGAGTATGTAAGTCCAACTCTCTTGGCCGTTGACCATGACGACGATGCGTACGCCCGCCGCCTTGAGCGACTCGCGCAGGCGACCGTTGCCGAGGAGTTGACCTCCGGCCTCGCGCGTGAGCGTCGCGCCGGAGAGCGAAAGCGTGGTCGAGCGTCCCTCGCCGCTCAGCGCAGCGTGAACCCTGTGGCCCATCGAGGCGAGCGCGCGCGCAACTTCCGAGGCGGCGGCATCGCGCGAGGGCGCGGAAGGTTTCGCGTTCGGCGTCGGCGTAGATGATGCAGCCGTCGCCGTCGCGGGCGTCGGCGTCGCGTTCGAGGCCGCTTCGGGCGGCGCGGGCGCGCTCGCGGCGGCGGAGGCGTTGGACGAGACGGCGGAAGGCGCGGACGAGGTTTCCGTGCGTGCGCCGCCCGACGGGGATTGCGCGGGCTGAACGGGTATGCCGAAGAGCGCCGCCTGCTGCTGCGTGGAAGTGTTTGACTGCGCGGGGGACTGGAGCTTCGCGTCGGCGGCGGGCGTGACGGCTGTGGAGGTCGAGGGCGAAAGTCCCGTCTGTTGAAGTTTATCGGGCGTCTTCACGTCGGCGCGCTCGGAGTCGGGCTGATTTTGTAGTTGCCTCTGTAGCTCGAAGACTATGCCGCCGACCATCCAGAGGCAGAGGAAAGTGGCGACCCCGGCCAGCGCCCAGACGGTCGAGACGTGAAGACGACCGACGACCGGAATGTCGTAAAAGACGCGCACCGCCCGCCCGCGCTTCGAGTTTCGACCCCGCGCGCGCCTTCGTTCGCTGAAGTATATGAAGGTGAGCGCGCCTAGAATCCCAAGCGGGCCGCAGACGATTCCCAAGAGGAATCCGGGCGCGAAACGCCGCCCGCGCTCGCGGAACATCCAGCCCGTGATTAAACCGGGAACGACCGCCCAGAAGATTGCGAGCAGAGCGAAAAACAGCATGGCCGACCGAAAACTCCCGCGCTTTCCTTAAAAACTTCCGTGTTTTACTAGAAACACCGCTTTTTTCCTTCCGCCGACACTTTTTACCACAATTCTTGCTGTTTCCAGCATTCTTTTAGACACGGGCGTCGTCGTTTCGGCACGGCTTCGGAGGCGACGACGGGTCACGAAGGCCAGAAAGTTGTAAATTTTCGCACACGGCGGGCCGAGACGCGCGCGGCGGCTGGAAAAACTCGCTAAATTATGCTATTTCTTCGCTTAGAGGTCTCCGTTATTGGCGCGGGCGTGCGGCTACAACTGGGTCGTGGACTAATGCATCAGAGGGGTGAGCCTGTGGGCGGTGTGTCGTTTTAGGCACTACGGGGCGGCGCCGGCGGGCGGCGTGAGTGCAACTGGGGAAATCGGTCGTGCATCTAATTTCACCCGTATCAACAGTTTAGTTGGACGCTGGGGCGTTTGCGGGCGGCGCGGGACGGGGCTTCCGGGCGGGAAACAAAAGTTTTAATAACCACGTATAAAGACGCTTCGCGGCGGCAACTGGCGTCTGGACGGGGGGTAGGATTTGGAAGAGAAGATGAAGAATCAGGGGTTGGGGCTTTTGGAGTCGGGCGGCGAGAAGTTTTTCGAGGGCTACGGCGAGGTCGTCGCGGGCGACGCGGTCGCCGAGCGCGACATTGACGACGTTCTTCAGAAACTCGAAGCGGCGACAATCGGAGGCGTAGAGTCGGACGAGGAGTTGATCTCCGAAGTCGCTTCGCTCGCCACGGACGTTGACGAAGATCACACGCTCGACGAAGTTGACGAACTAGACCTTTCCGCCGGTGAGGACGAGAAGTCCGCCGACCCCGTGCGCGTCTATCTGCGGCAGATGGGAACCGTGCCGCTTCTGACGCGCGAGCAGGAAGTCTCCATCTCTCAGCGCATCGAGCGCGGCCAGATTAAATCGCACAAGGCGATTTCGCGTTCGCCCATCGCGGTCGGCGAGTTGCTGAAAATCGGCGTCGAGTTGATTGAAGGCAAGCTCAGCATACGCGACGTGGTCAACTTCTCCGATCAGGCCGACGTGTCGGAGGCCGAAGACAAGGCCGACGAGTATTTGCAGTGGACGCTCGAAGGCATCGAAAACATTCGCAAGCACTTCCGCGAGGGCTTGAAGGAGTGGCAGAAGCTTGCCGCCGAGCAGAAGCTTCATCGCGGCAAGCCTACGAAGAAGTTGCTGCGCCTGAAGCGCAAGGTCGCGCGCACGCGTCTGGAAATCTCGCAGGAGATTAAGAATCTGAACTTGAAGGAGAGCGCGCGCCAGCGTCTGATTGACGCGATTGCGTCGGCTCACAAGCAGGTGCGCGACGCGGAGCGCGAAATCCGAAAGCTCTCGGACAAGTTGGAGCAGAAGCGCATCAAGCCGGAGGTTGAGAAGGAACTGAAGCGGCAGTTGAGCGCGGCGCGTCGTCGTCTGAAGAAGGTCGAGGAGGAGTACAGCATCTCGGTCGTCGAGATAAAGCGAACGCACCAGACGATTGTCGCGGGCGAGGCGGAGACGCAAGAGGCGAAGCGCGAGTTGACGGAGGCGAATCTTCGTCTAGTGGTTTCAATCGCGAAGAAGTACACGAACCGCGGCCTACAGTTCCTAGACTTGATACAAGAAGGCAACATCGGTTTGATGAAGGCCGTTGACAAGTTTGAGTGGCGGCGCGGTTACAAGTTCTCGACCTACGCGACTTGGTGGATTCGTCAGGCCGTGACGCGCGCAATCGCCGACCAAGCGCGGACGATACGAATCCCGGTTCACATGATTGAGACCATCAACAAGCTCATCCGAACTTCGCGCGCTCTGGTTCAAGAGTTGGGGCGCGAGCCTACGACGGAAGAGATTGCTTTGAAGGTTGACATGCCCGTGCCGAAGGTTCGCAGCGTCTTCAAGTTGGCGCAGCAGCCGATTTCGCTTGAGACGCCAATCGGCGAAGAGGAAGACTCGCACCTCGGCGACTTCATCGAAGACAAGTCGCGCATAAGCCCGGCGGATTCGGTCGTGACGACGAATCTGCGCGCGGTGACCGACGCGGTTCTGGCGACGCTCAGTCCGCGCGAGGAGGTCGTCATCAAGCTTCGCTACGGACTCGGCCCGCAGGGCGAGGAGCACACGCTCGAAGAGGTCGGAAAGAACTTCGACGTGACGCGCGAGCGCATACGCCAGATTGAGGCCAAAGCGCTACGCAAACTCCGACATCCCTCGCGTGCGCGCCTGCTCAAAGCCTTCACCGAAGGCTTGCAGTAAGAGAAGTGATGAATGCGGAACGATGAGTGATGAATACGGAAGGCGTCCGTGCTTTCAATTCAGCATTCATCGTTCCGCATTCATCATTTTTCATCCTTCCCCGTTAAAGTTTCTATCAAACTCCCCTCCGAACGCCGCGCGCGTGTTTCCATTTGCGGGAAATTAGTGGATAATCGAAGAAAAATAAGAAGGAATAATTAAACGTGAGTGTAGCCGAGGTTGATAAACCGCAGGAGTCGGATTTTGAGTTGGCTAAACGGGCCGCGGAGGGCGACGGGAGGGCTTTCGAGGAGCTTTACCGGCGTCACTACCGGCGCGTCTATGCGCTGACGCTTCGGATGATGGGCAATCCGACCGAGGCGGAAGACATGACGCAGGACGTTTTCCTACAACTCTTCAACAAGATAGGGATGTTCCGCGGCGAGTCGGCCTTTACGACTTGGCTGCACCGCATGACGGTCAACCAAGTCCTCATGCACTTCCGAAAGAAGAGCACGCGCTCGGAACTCCTCACGGACGAGGGCGAGACGCCCGTCCAGATAGTCCGCGGCACGGAAAACCCCGGCACGATGCCCGTCATTGACCGAATTTCGCTTGAGAACGCGCTCAAGCAACTTCCCACGGGCTACCGCACGGTCTTCGTCCTGCACGACGTTGAGGGCTACGAGCACTACGAGATTTCCGAGATGCTCGGAATCGCCGAGGGAACGTCGAAATCGCAGTTACACAAAGCACGTCTGAAGCTGAGGCAATTAATCAGGCAGCAAGCCGCATCTAAATAACCTTCCGAGATTCTTCGGAGGGCCAAAATCTTTCCGACCCCAAAGGAACGGCCAATGGACTGTGCCAGAAGTATCGAATTGCTCAGCGAATATCACGTCGGCGCGCTCGGCGACGACGACATCGTCTTCGTGAAGACGCACCTCTCGACCTGCGTTGACTGCAACGGCGTCTTCGAGGATTTGCGACTCATCGTTCAGGCGGCGGCCTCTTTGCGCGCCGAGAACGGAATCGCGTACCCCGACGAAGAAGTTCTGTGGCAGCGCGTGAGCGTCGGCAGGGTAGTTCACTAGGGCCGGGCCTGTAGAAGTTTTACGCGCGGCGTCGGACGGCCAAAGTCTCACTTTGCCCCGACGCCGTACAAAATCACTTCACGCGCGCGCGCTCAAGAACCTTCCTCATTTACAACGCACGAATGTTTTAATCATCAAGCGGCCTTGCGGCGCGGGGCGCGCGCTGTGGGTTTCAGTCCGAGCCGCTCGCGCAGGCCCTCGCAGGCGTCCAACTCCGAGGCGGGGATGCAGTAGGCGCAGACCCATTTGCCGTCGGAGTCGCGCATGTGCAGCGTCTCGGAGGCGCGCCGGCAAACTTCGCATTTGTAGCTCTTACTCATAACTCTCTCCGAATCTCTACCTTTCAGGCCACGCGCGCGCGCTGTGCGTCCGGGTCGTACTCGAACTTGAGATACTGTCGCCCGATGAATTTGAGAACCGCCGCGACGTGTTTGCACTCGTAGCCGGCTTCGGCGTTTCCACGGAAGATGAAGTCGGCGCAGGTGCAGGCGAGCGCGCGCGTTTCGGGGTCGCGGAAGAGGTGGTAGCCGCGCTCGACGCCCGACTCCGATTGCGCAATCCAACCGTAAGGCTCTGCCTCGAATACTCTCACACGCTCGGCGCGCGCCGAACGCTGCTCGGCGGGCGTGAAGTCGTGAACCTTGCCGGAACGTTTTTTCTCAGTCGCTTTCATGCGAAGGATTATAACACGAAACCGGCGGGAGTGAAACACTGTTTCGCGCGTGAGACAAAAATATGAGAAATCAAGACCGTTTTAAGTTGAATCGTGTGATGAAAGGCAGTTCACCGCAGAGGCGCAGAGGACGCGGAGTTAGCGCAGAGAAGTTAAATGTCTCTGCGCCCCCTCTGCGAACTTTGCGCCTCTGCGGTGAGCCGCCCTTGCCATACGAGCAAGTGAAGAACGACATAGACTGTGGGTCGCAGGCTGAGGGTTGATGAGAGACACGTTATCTTTCGTCAATCCGCAATCCGAATTCCGCAATCTTCTGGCGCGGCGGCTTGACCGTCGTCGGAGCGTTTCATAGGATGAGTTTATATGAGCAAAGAGCAGAGGGGCGCTGGCGTGGCCGAGCCGCCGATTGAGGAGGGCGCGCGGGTGCGCGGCGTGGAGACGGGGCGCGACGGCGCGGGGCGCGAGTCGAGGGAGGCGGCGCATGAGATACACGGGCCGCGTCGAACGATCTTCCGAGAGTATTTCGAGTCGCTCGTCGTGACGGCAATCATGGCTCTGTTCGGGATGACCTTCATCGTGCAGGCCGTCAAAGTTCCCACAGGCTCGATGCAGAACACGATACTCATCGGCGACCACCTTCTCGTCAACAAGTTCATCTTCGCGCCCGGCCCCACTTTGCCGTTTCTCCCGCAGCGAGAGATTCGACGCGGCGACGTAATCGTCTTCAAGTATCCGGGGAAGTTTCAGGGCGAGGAGCGATTCCGCGAGAACGAAGAGGTTGACGACACGCAGCCGAACAACATCCCTTACAAAATCAACTACGTGAAGCGCGTCATAGGTCTGCCCGGCGACGTTGTGGAGGTGCGCGACGGCCAAGTCTTGGTGAACGGGCAGCCGCTTGAGGAGCATCGCGTCGTCGCGCGAAACCCGCCCGACGACAACCCCGAAACGAGCGGCAACGAGAGCGGCGCTCCTTTGAACATCCTCGAAGAGACGCCGCAGGCGGGCGCGTCCGCCGTCTACAAAGTCTATATTGACCCACGGCGGCAGGCCGCCACGCGACGCGCCGACGGCAAGTTCATAGTCCCCGAAGGCTACTACTTCGCAATGGGCGACAACCGCGACAACAGCCTCGACAGCCGCTACTGGGGCTACGTCCCGCGCGGCGCGGTCATCGGGCGCGCGATGTTCATCTATTGGTCTTACGACGAGAGCGCGCCGCAGAGCGCGGGCACGCTCGGCTTCCTCTACGACTTCTTCGCCAACACGCGCTGGAGTCGGACGGGCACGCTCGTCAAATAAAGTCGTTAACAAATCGTGACGCTTTCAACTTCCCCCGCGGCGAAACTCTTAGGGATGCCGAAGGGGGAACTGTGAAAATGTTTCAAAGCTTGAGCCTCGGAGGGCTTTCGTGGAAGGAACTGGGCAAGCGCGTCTATGAAGAGACGTTGGAGGACGACATACTCGGTCGCGCGGCGCAGCTTTCCTACTACTTCCTGCTCGCGCTCTTTCCCGCGCTTCTGTTCCTCACGTCGCTTCTCGGCTACTTCGCGGGCGAGAACCTACAACTCCGCACAGACCTCTTCCGGTACCTGAGCGCGGTGCTTCCGGGCGACGCCTCGCAGTTGGTCGCCAAGACCGTCAACGACGTGACGCAAGGAAGCGGCGGCGGCAAACTCTCGTTCGGAATACTCCTGACGCTTTGGGCCGCGTCGAACGGCATGGGCGCGATAAGCGAGTCTTTGAACGTCGCGTACGACGTGAAGGAGACAAGGGTCTGGTGGAAGGTGCGTCTCGTCGCCGTCGGGCTGACGCTCGCGCTCTCGTTCCTGATAATCACAGCGCTCGTTCTAGTGCTCTGCGGCCACAACCTCGCCGACACGCTCGCCGCGCGGTTCGGCCTCGGAGAAGCGTTCGCGCTGACTTGGAAGGTCGTACAGTGGCCGATAGTGCTCGCCTTCGTGCTTCTGGCCTTCGCGCTCATCTACTACTTCGCGCCCGACGTGCGCGATCAAGACTGGAAGTGGCTGACGCCGGGCGCGCTCGTCGGCATCGCGCTCTGGCTCCTCGTCTCGTTCGCCTTCAAAGCCTACCTCACATACTTCAACAGCTATAGCGCGACCTACGGCTCGCTCGGCGCGGTCATAATCCTCATGCTCTGGTTCTACTTCACGGGCGCGGCCATACTCGTCGGCGGCGAGATTAACTCCGAAGTGGAGAACGAGATGGCGCGGCGCGGCGCACGCGACGCCAAGGAGAAGGGCGATAAAGCCCCCGACGCGAAGGGCGGCGCGACACAAAAGAAAGACGCGCGGCACGCGAGCGACACTCGACGCGCGCACGATTCCGTCTCGAAGGAGACCGCGAAAGAGAAGGGCGGAACACGCGCCGCGCACGGTCGCGTCACGCGTCTGAACGAACGCGACGAGGGTTTCAGTCTGGGCAAACTCGCGGTTGTGATGGGCGCGTGGGTTTTGTCGAAGGTCGGCATTCGTACGGAACGAAAGCCGGAATGAGACTACACTTGCCGGGGTGAGTGTGAACGAGAGTTTTAAGCCCGTTAAGGGAATGAACGAGGGTTTTAGTTGATGAGTCCCGAACTACTTTTCAGTCTTTTCTTTGTCGCCGCCTGCTCGCTGGTGGCTTACCTTTCGGCAATCAAACCGCAGCGTGAAGAAGACAGGCGGCGCGCGGATCAGGAGTTTGAGAGAAGCCGCGCGCGCTTGTTGCTTGAGAGCCAACGTAGAAATAAAGAACCAAAACTCGAAGTGAAAAACTGAAACTCACGCGCCGCACTCTCCCGCGCGAAAGATTCACGCCGCGCGCGTCTGAACTATCACGCTTCCGGGTCGCTTAAGAACTCAACTGCGCCATCGCTACGGCGAGAAGGACGGTCTTCTGTATGCCCTTGTAGATGGTCGTGGGGTCGCACCATTCCGTGAGCGCGTGTGAGTTGCCGCAGTCAGCCGCGCCGGTCGAGATTGCGGAGATGCCCGCGAGCAGCGCGACGTTTCCGTTATTCGAGCCGCTAGTTGTGATAGACGGCTGGAAGCCGAGCGCGTAATGTACGGCTTCGGAAGTCTTCACGAGTTGGGAGTCGCGGTGTCCGGGAATCTGCGCGGCGGGCGTCGTGGATAGAACTTCGGTGCGGACGGTCATCTTCTCGCGCTCCGCTTCCTCTTTGACGATTGCGGCAATCTTGCGTTCGAGGTCTGCGATGACTTCGTTCGAGGTGGAGCGCAAGTCAACCGAGAACCAAGCGTCGGAGGCTTTCGCGTTGACGACTTCCGAGCCGCCCGTCATGCCGATGTTGATGTTCGTGGGGATGCCCGCGGGGAGTTGGAGTTGGTATATGCGCGCGATTGCGCGGGCGGCGGGGAGCGTTGCCGAGTAGGGCGGCGTGGAGGAGCGCGTGTGGCCGCCCGGCCCGATGAAGTGGTGCTTGTACCAGTTGATGCCGATGCCGCCGTAGGTGAAGCCGTCGTAGCCTCCGTCGAGCGCGATGTAGTGGCCGATCTTCGACTTGTTCGCTTTGACGAACTCCTCAACGCCCTTGAACGTAGTCTCTTCCTCGACCGTGAAGAGGAAGACTAAGTCGCCTTTGGTCTTGACGCTGGCCGCGTCGAGCGCGCGAATGGTTGCGAGCATCGCCTCGACGTTGCGCGTGTCGTCGCCGATGCCGGGCGCGTAGAGACGCCCGTCGCGCGACTCGACCTTAATCTTCAAGCCCTCCTGAAAGACCGTGTCCATGTGCGCGTCTATGACTACAACGGGGCCGCCGCCCGTCCCACGCCGCGTGGCGACGAGATTCCCGGCGGAGTCGCGTCGAACGTCTAAAGACTTGTAGCCGCGCAGAATTTTTTCGATGAAGGCGGCGCGCTCGGCCTCTTTACCCGACGGCGCGTTGATTTCCGTTATCGCAATCCACTCTTTGACAATCGCTTCGCGCTCTCGCTCGACGTTTGCGAACGCGGCCTGAACTTCGGCACGCGCCATCAACGTTTTTACTTGGTCGTCGTAAGGCTGGCCCGCGCCCGTCGGCGAAGGCTTCGGCGCGGAGGCGGAAGCGGGGCGGTTGCCGCCTCCTCCTCCGGTCTGCGCGAACGCGAGCGCGCCGCACGCAAGGGCGAGAGACGCCGCGAGCGCAAACGTCTTGAGGGATTTTTCTGTTCTCATAAATTGTCTTCGTTGGCGTGAATGCCGTACCGCCGTCGTTCGTGTCGGAAAGAGCGTTTGGGTACGGGAGGCGAGTTTAGCAAAGGGAGAGGTTAGAGGCTAGAGGCTAGAGACTAGAGGCTAGAGACTAGAGGCTAGTTAAGAGATTCGCTTTTCAACTAGCCTCTAGCCCCTAGTCTCTAGCCTCTCTTTCAACGCCGCCGTAGTTGTCTAATCTTTGAAGCCAATAGAGGGAAGGGGACGTGTTCGGCCTGACGCCCGACGCGGCGCAGGAGTTCGACCATTCGGAGCGCGCCGTCGGCGTTTCTGGTGTGGACGATTATGTGCGAGGCGGCGAGGCGGTCGGGGCGCGAGGCGAGCCAGCGCGCGACGGCGTAGCCCGTGCGTTCGTCGTCGAAAGCTTCGGCGTAGTAGTGTTCGGGCAGAAGGTCGTGGTCGAGGAAGATGAGGTCGTAGTTGTATGCGGCGAGCATCTCGACGGCGCGCGCCGCATCTGAGGCAACGTCTAGTCGGTCGCGCTTAAACTGCCGCGCGAACCAATCGTGCCGGAGCGCGTCGTCGTCCAAGAGGAAGACGCGAAGCGGCGCGCGACGCGGCGTCAAGTGTCCGAGTCCGAACTTTTCTAAGAGTCCTTGCAAGATTCCCATGCGCAAAACGGCGCGAGAGCGAACACATGGGTGTACGCCCGCGCCCGTTTCCCCTGTGCGAGAGTGTGACGCCGAAAACTATATCACACGGCCCGCCCGTTCGGCGGCAAGCGAGGCCGCGACCGGGCGAACGCCTTCGCGCCTTCGTGAAAGAAAAACTTGAACAAAGGGACGGATTCGTGGCATGTTTACTTACCCCGTGACCCCTTCGAGAGGGTTTGCGACCGATGCCGAGATGTCCCTTTTGCGATAGGCCGCTACGGATGGGCGGGCTGCGCTGCCACGCTTGCCGACGCTACATTCTGAGGCGTACACACATACTCCTTCTGACACTGTTGGCCCTCGCCGCCGGCGTCGGCCTCGTCGAACTCGTCGCGTCTATCAATTAAGGCGGCGTCCGGGAAGACCGAACACGAATGAACAAGAGAGTCCCCCTCGTTGTCGCCGCGCTCGCCTGCGCGGCCTTCCTCTGTGCCGTGCGCGGCACGGGCCAGCAGTTCGACTTCGACCCGCTTCAGGCGAACCGCAACGCAAACCAAAAGAACCGCAACGCCCTTCAGATTAACGGCAACGCCGCGCCGTCGAATCGAAATGGCGCGAAGGCCGCGGGCGGCGCGGCGGGCAAGGGAAAGCCGCGCGCGAAGCCGAGCGCGCCCTTCGTAATCTTCGCGGTGAGCAAGTTTGAGTCGGGCGCGGTGATTGAACCGGTCGTCGTAGTCAACCGTGGCGCGTTCGCTAAGCCGCCGATTGAAGGCGACGAGACGAGCGTCAAAACCTTCGTTGACGAATACTTCAAGGAGGGACGCAAGTACAGAATTCTCTCGGGCGGCGGAAACGCCGGAACGGCGACGGTCGTGAAGTATCAAGAGCAGGGCTGCGTCGGACTCGCGGCGGACGCGACCGTGCAGACGCAGGTCAAACTCGGCGGCGAAGTTCAGGCGCTGGCGACGAGTTCGGAAGCGCTCGGCAACCAGACGCCCTCGCGCCGCGCGCCGACAGACCTCGAACGCATCGTCGCGCGCGAGCAGGCGCGGATTGCTTACACGCGGTCGGGCGTCGGCGCGACGCTCACGAACAACATGGAGGTAGTCAACCTGACGGCGACAGACCTCGACGGCGACGGCAAGTTTGAGTTAATCGGAAGTTTTAGGATTGACAGGAAGCGCAAGGGGAGCGTCGAAGACTCTTACAATCTCTTCATCATCTTCGAGCCGGAGGGCGAACTGATGAAGCCCGCGCTCACTTGGTATCACCACGGCGCGGAAGGGCAGTATGAAGACCGACGCCTCGTTGACCAAGTTGACATAGACGGCGACGGCCAATCCGAAGTCGTCGTCGAAGGCCACTACTACGAGTCGAACGACTACATCATCTACAAGAAGCAACAAGGCCAGTGGCGCAGCGTCTATCAAGGCGGAGGCGGCGGTTGTTGAAGAGGGCGAGGCGCGCAACTGCCGGGCGGTAAAGTCTCTATCCCTTCAAGCAAGTCGCCTAACGCGAGAGTAATGGGTTAGTTTGAAAAATACTCACCGCCGAGGCGCAGAGGACGCGGAGTCGGCGCAGAGACAGTCAACTCCTCTGCGCTCTCTGCGTCTGCGGCGGTGAATAATTCTCCGAACAACTGCTCCCTTATTTCACACTGACCCACTACCCAATTTCGTGAAGATGATTATGGCTGTTCGGGGAGATTTTGACTATAATCCGACCAACCAAAATTCGGTAGGGACAAAGACTTATGAAGGAAAAAGCTCCAAGAAATAGAACGTTAGTGTTGACGGAAGAGGACAGGGTGAAGTATTCAACCACCGTCATTGCCCTATCTCAAAAGACAAAAATTGGAGATGTAATAGATATAACGATAAATCAAGATTTGCATACAGCCGCGCCATTCTTACCGTCCAATTTTGTTGATTTGTTAATAGCCGACCCCCCATACAATTTGAACAAAACTTTCAACGGAAATGGATTCAAAAAAAAGGGCTTCGATGAATATGAAGATTACACGCGCAAATGGTTGTCTGAAATTGTTCATACTCTAAAACCAAGCTCGACAATTTACGTTTGCTCCGACTGGGAAACGTCGCTTCCACTTTACAAAGTTTTATGCGAATTCTTTATAGTCAGAAATCGTATTACTTGGGAACGTGAAAAAGGGCGTGGTGCAAAAGCGAATTGGAAAAACTGCTCGGAAGATATTTGGTTTTGCACTCGTGATAATGACTATTTCTTTAATGCTGAGGCTGTAAAACTAAAACGAAAGGTAATTGCGCCTTATAAAGAGAATGGTAAACCTAAAGATTGGGATGAAGAAGAAACCGGCAACTTCCGTTTAACTTCTCCATCAAATCTTTGGACGGATATAAGCGTTCCATTTTGGTCTATGCCTGAAAATACTGACCATCCAACCCAAAAGCCTGAAAAATTGATAGCCAAATTGATTTTGGCCAGCTCCAAGCCCGGCGATCTTGTATTTGACCCTTTTCTTGGCTCAGGAACAACTTCGGTCGTCGCTAAGAAACTTGGACGAAGATATTTGGGCGTCGAACTAAATAATGAATATGCTTGTCTGGCTGAAAAAAGATTGGAAATGGCGGAGCGTAATACGACAATTCAAGGCTATTCAGGCGGTTTTTTTTGGGAGAGGAATACTCTGGCAATGCAAAAAAGGGAGCAGCCGCCGAACGCCGAAAATTCTTTTCAAGAAGGACTGTTTAACTAAACTGACATGCTTGAAAATCTTTCCGAGTTTATCCAAAGCCATAGAACAGTCAACGATAAAAACAGGCTTGCAACACTCGTCAAAGAAAAATTCTCGCTCGTCGAAGATAGATCGGTATTTTATAACTCACACTTTGCGATACGCTTTAGCAAAGCGAATTCAGCTAACTTCGGCAATACGGTCTTAGGATTGTCGGCTTTGCAAAAATACGACGACAGACCTTTCATCGTTTGCCTTGTTCTAAAGGACGAGAATATTTTATTGCTCGCAAACTCTACCTTCCTCAAAAAAATTAGTCACTCTTCACAATCTTTAAGAGTGGATAACATTAGAGGCAGTTTTAACGGCTCAGATATTTTGAGGGAGTTTAATGATGTTCGCAATTCTCCCGAAAATTTCGATGAGCTATTCGAGATTCACAAACAAATTCCATTTGAAGAAAATCTTGTCAGACTGGTTGAGGCAACCAATGGGATCGCGCCAACGGGCAAAAGGTTTGATGTATCGGAAGAAAGCAAGATTTCTATTCTGAATGCGCCAGTAAGAGCCAAAAACTTTTCAGAATCGGCGGAATTTAAGCAGTTAAAAGATGAACTGGATGGACTGGTTAGGAAATTTCAGGATGAAATACTCATTGCCTCGTTAATCCAAAACGTAAAAATCAGGGGAAACATCATCGAGTATTTGATTGCCGGAAAGGATGAGACTTTGAAGCAGAACTTGATTGCCTCGCTTCAGAATAAAACCGATGTCCCACCATTCAAAAACGATAATGAGTTAGGTGATTATGTGAAGAATTTCGACGACAGCTATTACACAGCAACAGATATTAAAACCAAAATGATGGTTCTCAACTCAAACCCTAAAGCATACAATTTAGACAAAATGCTTTCCTTCCTATCGAGCAAAAATTCGGTGTTTATGTTTTACTTCGTCGGCATTGATTTCGATAAAGTTCTCGATCCTGTTTTAGTTTCAATGTTCCACGATAAAGTTTTAGCTAACACAATTCTGATCAAGCATTGGGCCGGGAGAAATTCTAGAGGTGTTTCTCAACTCAACGGTAAAAGAATCAAAGAACTATTCACAGACAGAACTCCTACAAACATATCTTTAGACAAATCAATCGAGTTTCTAAATGAAATAATCGGATTATAATTCTCAGAATCAACCGCCGTTCGCATCTTACAAAACAACTCGCCTCGTATGGTATCCCAAAGCAGCCAATAGATGGTCTGTTCTAGCGAAGCGGTCGAACTATTTTTCAACTGCAACCGGCGCATGATAATACGCATAATCGCGGTGTTATCAAGACGAATTTGTTGATAACTACGACGTGCGTGCTGTTGTCAACAGGGTCGTGTTCGTTGCGCGCCGGTTTGAAGGTTCTATGTGCGGAGGCTGTGGGCGGGTAAATCTCCGCCGGAAGTTTTCCACACTTGTGGAAATTCAGAAACGTTAAAGTGCGTCTTGCAATCTGTTTTTCGGATGCTATAATCCGCACGCCTTCGAGGTAGGAGGCGCGAAGTTTTCGCTTCAGCGACGGCGGCGCAAACGCACCAACCCCCGCGCCGCTCGAAAATATTTAAAGCGAAGCAGCAGTTTCAGGGATGGCGCAAGACAATCGCAAAAAGACTCCGCCGCTGTTCGCCGTGCCCGAAAGGGAAGCGCCCGGCGAAGAGTTTCAACTCACCGAAGACAGACCGGCGCGACGCAAGCGCGCCGAAGCGCCCGCGTCGTGTCCTCTCTGCTTCGGCACGGGCCTCGAAGTCATTCCGGGCAAGGGCGCGCGACGCTGCGAGTGTCGCACGTCGGACGCGCGTACGAAGTTGCTCTTGCAGGCGCGCATCCCGCGCCGCTACCGCGAGGCCGTGCCGCCGCGCAAGGAAGCCTGCACGCTACAGAACTACTACCCCGCGCCCAACAACGGCTCGCAACTCAAAGCCTTCAACTACGCCTTCCGACTCGTACGCGAATACCCCGCGGTCGAACGCGGATTGTTGTTGACCGGCCCTGTCGGCGTCGGTAAGACGCACCTTGCGGTCGCAATCCTTCAAGGGCTGATTGAGAAGGGCGTCCCCTGTCTCTTCTACGAGTTCGGCGCGCTCTTGAAAGAGATACAGGAATCCTACAACGCTGTCTCCAACACCTCGGAGCTACGCGTGCTCGCGCCCGTCTATCAAGCCGAAGTCTTAGTCTTAGACGAACTCGGCGCGGGCAAGCCCACCGACTGGGTGCGCGACACGATGATGCAAATCATCGGCAAGCGTTACAACGACAAGAAGCTCACGGTCTTCACAACCAACTACTTGGACACGCGCCGCGCGCCTTCGGACGAAACCCTCGAAGACCGCATCGGCGTGCGCCTGCGCTCCCGCCTCTACGAGATGTGCCGCACCGTCCACATCGAAGGCGACGACTACCGCAAACAACTCGACGCGCCACAGATTTAGTGCTCGCAAGCTGACTTCTTATAAGAATTTTCCATCAACGCCGCTGCGCTTTCTTCATGAGCATGTCTAGCTTTTGCAAGGCGCTCGCGCAGCGCGAGTCGAGTTGACGACACTTTCGGAAATCTCGCGTTGCCTCCAACTTCCTGCCGAGGGAGAGACGCGCGCGCCCACGTATCGCGTACCACTGGTATGCATCGCTTGAGGTGTCGAGACGTATGGCGCGGTCGGCGTCGGCCTCCGCGCCTTTGTAGTCGCCGAGGAATACGAGTTTGAGCCAGCCGCGTGAGCCTACGTAGCCCGCGTTGGCAGGTTCGAGCGCGACCGCGCGGTCGTCGTCTTCGAGCGCGCCCTTGAAGTCTTCCCGGAGCATGAGAACGCTCGAACGCAGAAAGTAGAGTTGCGCGTCGGACGGATCGAGCGAGATTGCCTTGCTGAAGTCCGCGATGATTGCTTCGTAATCTTCGGGGCCGGCTGCGAAGCGCAGCATGTATGCGCCGCGACGTTTGAGGAAGAGCAGCCTTTCGGGGGCGAGCGCGATGGCTTTATCGAGGTCAGCCATCGAAGCGTCGCGGGCCTTGACGAGTTCGGGAAACTTCGCGCCTCGCTCCTTCATGTCCCAAGCGAGACTGCGCGCGAAGTAGGCGTCGGCGAAGTCTGCGCGCAGGGCGATGGCCTTGTCGAAGTCTGCGAGCGCGCCGTCAACTTCTTCGCGCCGCAGACGCTCCATGCCGCGCTCGTAAAACTCTTCAGCCGTGGCGGGCTGCTGCGCGCGCGGGGCTGCGACGAGGAGTGTGGAAAAGAGCGTTAGCAGTAGAAGACTTCTCATCGCATGAAGGAGGCGGCGCAGCTCAGACCTTCGCGCCCGCGTCGAAGCCGACGCCGTTGTAGATTTCGCTCAAGGGCATCTCGCAGTCGAGTGAACGAAGGCTCAAAACGGATTCCATGTCGTTGAACTCGTTATAAGCCCAAGAGCCGTCGGCCTGCCGGAAGAATTGCGTGACGTGCGGGCGGTGCTGAGCGACGAGCAAGTATTCACGGAAACTCGAAATTGATTTGTAATGCGTGAACTTGTCGCCGCGGTCGTATGCCTCGGTCGAGGGCGAGAGGACTTCGACGATGAGCGGGGGATTAGTTAAAGCGTCAACGCCGCCGACCTCTTCAAATTGCGCCACTTCGCAAAGCGCCGAAAGGTCTGCGTAGCGGTAAGGCGGCGCGCTCGGAACTTTGATTCGCACGTTCGCCGGAAACACACGGCAGCCGCGCGCCCTCAGACGCGATTTCAAACTGACAATCAGATTCGTCTCAATCTCTGCGTGCTCTTCGCTGACACCGCTCATGCAGAAGACTTCGCCGTCCCAGAACTCGAACCTCTCTTCGGAAGTCCGCTCCAACTCGAAGTATTCTTCCAGCGTGTAACGTTGCTCAGGATTAGCGGCCATAACATTCGCTCCTCACGGTCGCTCATAAAGTACGCCAAACGTCCGCTGCTTTCAACCACCGCTTCTGATGACGTGTTTCTCGTATCGGTCGGCGCGTGGAGGGTTCGTGCGGGCGTCGGTCGTGCGTGTATAATGCCCCGACCCGCCTATTCGAGTTTGAGAGAAATTTTCGTGCGGGCGTCCGTCTAATCTTCTATGCCCAGACGCACAGACATAAACAAAATCTTAATCATCGGCTCAGGCCCGATTGTCATCGGTCAGGCTTGCGAGTTCGACTACTCAGGCACGCAAGCCTGCAAGGCCCTGCGCGCCGAAGGCTTCGAGGTCGTTTTAGTCAACTCGAATCCGGCGACGATTATGACCGACCCGGAGACGGCTGACCGTACTTACGTCGAGCCTCTTAATCTTGAGACGGTCGCGGCAATCATCAGGCGCGAGCATCCCGACGCGCTCTTGCCGACGGTCGGCGGGCAGACCGCGCTTAATCTTGCGATGGCTCTCGATGATGCGGGCGTGCTCTCGGAATTTAATGTAGAGATGATCGGCGCGAAGCGCGAAGCGATACGCGTCGCGGAAGATAGGGAGTTGTTCAAGCGCGCGATGGAAGAAGAAGGATTGCCGATGCCGCGCGGCGGCTTCGCGCACAGTTGGGCCGAGGCCGAACGGATTGTTGAGGAGACGGGCTATCCCGCAATCATACGTCCATCCTTCACGCTCGGCGGGACGGGCGGCGGGACGGCTTACAACCCCGAAGAGTTTGAGGAGATCGTGCGCGGCGGCTTGGCCGCGTCGCCAGTGACGCAGGTTTTGATTGAGGAATCAATCCTCGGCTGGAAGGAGTTTGAGCTTGAGGTGATGCGCGACTTGGCCGACAACGTCGTCATCATCTGCTCGATTGAAAACTTCGACCCGATGGGCGTCCACACGGGCGACTCGATTACGGTCGCGCCCGCGCAGACCTTGACCGACGTTGAGTATCAACGCCTGCGCGACATGGCGATTCGAGTCATTCGCAAGGTCGGCGTGGAGACGGGCGGCTCGAACATACAGTTTGCCGTCAACCCCGATAACGGCGACGTGCGCGTGATAGAGATGAACCCGCGCGTCTCTCGTTCATCTGCTCTTGCTTCAAAGGCCACGGGCTTTCCGATTGCGAAGATCGCGGCCAAGCTCGCCGTCGGCTACACGCTCGACGAGATTGCCAACGACATCACGCGAAGGACGCCCGCCTCTTTCGAGCCGACGATTGACTACGTCGTGGCGAAGATTCCGAAGTGGAACTTCGAGAAGTTTCGAGACACGAACGACGTTTTGGGGACGCAGATGAAGTCGGTCGGCGAAGTGATGGCAATCGGGCGAACGTTCAAAGAGGCTCTGTTCAAAGGTCTGCGTTCGCTCGAATCCGTCAAACCTTTGCGACTCGCCGACGTTCCAGACGACGAGCTTCAGCGCAAACTCGCGCGTCCCAACTCGCAGCGTTTCTCCTACATCACTTACGCTTTGCAGCACGGCTGGCCGATTGAAGAGATTTATCGTCTGTCGCGCATAGACCCTTGGTTCATCGAGCAGATTCGTCAGGTGATGGAGATTCAAAAAGAGGTCGAGGGACGCGCGCTCGAAGAGATTCCCGCTGAAGTTTTGCGCGACTTCAAAGAGGCCGCGCTCTCAGACCGGCGGCTCGCTTATCTAACGAATCGAAGCGAACGAGAGGTGCGCGCGCATCGCAAGTCGCTCTCGCTCACGCCCGTCTATAAGCGCGTTGACACGTGCGGCGCGGAGTTTGAGTCGCACACACCGTATCTCTATTCGACCTACGAAGAGGAGGACGAAGCCGCGCCCACCGACGCGCGCAAGATTATGATTCTCGGCTCCGGGCCGAACCGCATAGGGCAGGGGATTGAGTTCGACTACTGCTGCTGTCATGCTTCGTTCGCGCTGCGCGACCAAGGCTTTGAGACCATCATGGTCAACTGCAACCCCGAAACCGTCTCGACCGACTACGATACTTCAGACCGTCTCTACTTCGAGCCTTTGACCTTCGAGGACGTGATGAACATCGTGGACACGGAGCGGCCCGAAGGAATCATCGTCCAGTTCGGCGGTCAAACTCCGCTCAACCTTGCGACGCGCCTTTCGGAAGCTGGAGCGCCCATCATCGGCACGTCGCCCGACTCGATTGACCTCGCCGAAGACCGCAAACGCTTCGGCGCGCTCCTGCGCGAACTCGGCATCCCTCAACCCGAACACGGCACGGCCACGTCGTTTGAGGAGGCTGAAGAGTGCGCCGCGCGAATCGGTTATCCCGTGATGGTGCGCCCCTCGTTTGTGCTCGGCGGTCGCGCGATGGCTATCGTGTATGACGAGAAGAGTCTGGACGACTACATGCGCACGGCTGTTGACGCGTCGCCCGAAAAGCCCGTGCTCATTGACAAGTTCTTAGAGCGCGCCGCCGAGTTCGACGTTGACGCGCTCGCCGACGAAACGGCCTGCGTCGTCGCCGGCATCCAAGAGCACATCGAGGAGGCTGGCATCCATTCGGGCGACTCCTCGTCAATCCTCCCGCCCTTCAAAATCGCCGACGAACACCTCGACACGATGCGACACTACACGCGCGTCCTCGCCTCCGCGCTCAAGGTTCGCGGCCTCATCAATATACAGTTTGCAATAAAGGACGACCGCGTCTATGTCTTGGAAGTGAACCCGCGCGCGTCGCGCACCGTTCCTTTCGTCTCGAAGGCGACGGGCGTTCCGCTCGCGCGCGTTGCCGCGCTCGTGATGGCCGGGCAGACGCTCAGCAGTTTCAATCTTCCCGAAGACTTGACCGTCCGGCTCAAACGCTTCTACATCAAGTCGCCCGTCTTCCCGTTCAAAAAGTTTCCCGGCGTTGACCCGATCCTCAGTCCCGAAATGCATTCGACGGGCGAGGTGATGGGCGTGGGCCGAACGTTCGGCGAGGCTTACGCGAAGGCGATGCAGGGCGCGGGGCTTGAACTCCCGACCGAAGGCACGGCCTTCATCAGCGTCAACGACGGCGACAAAGGACAGTCGGCGCTTCTCGCGCGCCGGCTCGCGCGTCTTGGTTTCAAGTTGATGGCGACCGTCGGCACTGCGGCGCGCCTGCGCGAAGTCGGGTTGGAAGTCGAAAGCGTCTTCAAGGTGAACGAAGGCCGCCCGAACATCGCCGACAAGATACGACTCGGCGAAATCGCGCTCGTCATCAACACGCCCTTGGGCCGCGCGTCGCACTACGACGAACAGGCCATCCGCCGCGCCTCGCTTCAGTTCAACGTCCCATGCGTGACGACGATGACGGGCGCGCAGGCGATAGTCGAAGCCATCGCGTCGCACAAAGACTCCGACGCCGTAGAGGTTCAGTCGCTCCAAGAGCTTCACGCGGTCGTGCAAGCCGTGAGTTGAACGCGTTCGTCAATCAACGAGTCGAACGCGTTCGTCCCTTAAATCTTCGTCGCTTAAATTATGTCTATCGAAATTCGTGCGGCGGTGTTGACGGTGAGCGACCGCTCCGCGCGCGGCGAGCGCGAGGACGAGTCGGGCGCGTTGCTCGCGGAGTTGTTGAGCGAGACGGGCGCGAGCGTCGTCGCGCGTGAAATCGTCTCTGACGAACTCCAGCCGCTCGTCGAAAAACTTCGTGCGTTGGCCGAACGCGAGGACGTGAACCTAGTCTTGACGACGGGCGGGACTGGAATCTCTCCGCGCGACAACACGCCCGAAGCGACGCGCGCCGTCATCGAGCGCGAAGCGCCGGGACTCTCCGAGGCGATGCGTGCCGAGACGTTGCGTCAGACGCCGGCGGCGATGCTCTCGCGCGGCGTGTCGGGCGTCTGCGCGGGCGCGCTCATCGTCAACCTTCCGGGATCGCCCAAAGGCGTGCGCGAGTGCTTCGCCGTAATCCGTCCTGTGCTCCGGCACGCCGTCGCCATGCTCGCGGGGCGCTCGCACGAAGAAGCGATGTGAGAGGCTAGAGACTAGAGACTAGAGGCTAGTGAAGACAACGCACTTTTAACTAGCCTCTAGCCCCTAGTCTCTAGTCTCTCCTCTGGCTCTTGCCTTTTGCATCCGTAGTGATATATTCCGCCTGCTTTAACACACGCCGCGCGCGTAAACACCTCACGGGAGGCAACAGACCATGACAGGACTCGGCGATCAAGTCGTCGCACGCTGCTCCACATGCGGCTACGGACTCACAGCACGCAAATACGCGGTGCCGAAGGAGTGCCCTATCTGCCGCACATCTCTCGACCCCGACGCGCCCAAGCCCGAACCCGCGCCCACGCAACTCGACGCGCCGCAGTCGAAATCCACCGGCGCGGAAACTCAACTCGACGCGGCGCAAGCTCAGACCGATTCCGCGCGCGTTCAAGAAGAGGCCGCGCGAGACGAGACGGACGACGCGAAGTCTGACGACATTCACGCTGAGCCTTCTCACGCGCACGCTGAATCCGACGCCGCGCAGGCGAAGTCCGACGGCGAAGCGCGGGCTGGCGAGGACGTTGAAGTGAAATCGCTCGGCGACGAAGTGAAGTCGCTCGGCGACACGGCCTCGCAGCCGCCCTTCGATACGTTAGACGCGCCGCCGGGAGTCGTCACGTCGCCGCTCGGCATCGTCACGCAGCGAATGCCCGAAGCGGACGCGAAGGAGCCGCGCGTTGAAACGGACGCGCAAGGCGCGCGCGACGCGACGGATGCCGCGAGCGCGACCGAGCACGCGGCGACAGCCGCCGAACCCGCGCCCGCGCAGCGCGGCGGATACGAGACGCGCGCCTTCACGTCGCCGCAGAAGTATGAGACATCGCCGCCCGTGAGCTACGAGACTTCGCCGCCGCAGGCTTCGAGCGCGCAGCAGACGCCCGCGTCGCAGGCCGCGACGCGCATCCTTCCGGCCCAGACGCCGCAAGGTCAGACCGATCAAACGCACGCTCAGTCGGGTCAAACGCCGACGGCGCAGTCGAGTCAGACGCCGTCGCAAGCGCAGTCGAGTCAGCCGTCGGCGCAGTCGAAGGTGGCGCACGCGCAAGGGGCGTTGGAGTTGAGGGTGTCGCCGGAGGTCGTTGGACGCTACGCGGACGCTTACCGCGTCGCGCGCGCGACCGTCATCATCGGCACTTTGATAAAGGTCTTGGGCGTCCTGCTCGGCCTGCTCATCGGCGGCGGGCTGTTCGCGCTCGTGGCTTGGCAGGGCCGGCAGTTCGGCGGAAACACGATGCCCGCGGGCTTCTTCGTCGGACTGCTTTTGGGCGGGGCCGTGTTCGCGTTCTTCTTCGTCCTCGGCACGGTCGTCTCCGCGCAGGGCCAACTCATCAAGGCCACGCTCGACGGCGCGGTCAACTCTTCGCCCTTCCTCACCAACGAGCAGCGCGCCGAAGCGATGTCGCTGCGCTGAACACGAGGGCCAAAAGCTTGTCGAGTAAGAATTAAACACAGAGAACACGGAGGCACAGAGTTCACCGAGTCAATTCTCTGTGCGCTCCGTGTCTCCGTGTTCTCTGTGTTGAACTGCCTTTCGCCGAACGCTCACAACGCTCGCCGCGCGAGAGGTTGTTTGACACGCGGCGTGCGCGCCGCCTAGAATTCGTGCGGCTCTTCACTTCTATGCAAGCGCGACGAAAGAGGCGCGACCGATTCATGCTCAACGCCTTTCTGCTGCAAGCCAGTCCGACGCTGAAGACGCACGCCGCATCTAATGTCGGCGGCGTGGCCGCCGGCTACTGGCCCGTGATGATCTTCTTCGCCGTGGCCGTAGTCTTCCCGGTGCTGCCCGTCGTATTGGGCCGTTTCGTCCGTCCGAACCTTTACAACAAAGCGAAGATGCGCCCCTACGAGTGCGGCATAGACCCCGTGACGGAGGCGCACGACCGCTTCACCGTGCGCTACTACATCGTCGCCATGCTCTTTCTGATATTCGACGTGGAGACAATCTTCCTCCTCCCTTGGGCGATAATTTTCATGGGCGACGATTTCTCCTTCACGAAGTTTGCGCTCATAGAGATGTTCGTCTTCATAGGCATACTCGTCGTCGGCTACTACTACGCTTGGCGCAAGGGCGCGCTGGAATGGGCGTAAAGAAAATGATGAACGCGGAGTGATGAATTGAAAGCAGCATCCTTCTCATCATTCATCATTCCGCATTCATCATTCATCATTTAATTCTATGGCAGAGCATCAAGAAGGAATCGTTTTAACAACGGTTGACTCCATCTTCAACGCGCTGCGGCGTAACGTGGCCGCGCCCGTGATGGGGGCGAAGCCCGTTCGTAACGTCGTGAACTGGGGACGCAAGTCCGCTCTGTGGCCGATGACGTTCGGGCTGGCCTGCTGCGCAATCGAGATGATTGCGACGGGCGCGGGCCGCTTCGACATAGACCGCTTCGGCGCGGGCGTCTTTCGTCCAAGCCCACGGCAGAGCGACTTGATAATCGTCGCCGGGACGGTGACGCTGAAGATGGGGCCGGTTGTGCGTCGCGTCTATGAGCAGATGCCTGAGCCGAAGTGGGCGATTGCGATGGGCGCGTGCGCTTCGACGGGCGGGCCGTTCGATTCCTATTCGACGATGCAGGGCGTTGACCGCGTCATTCCCGTTGACGTCTATATTCCGGGTTGCCCGCCGCGCCCCGAAGCGCTGCTCTACGGGCTGATGTGCCTGCAAGAGATAATCATGCGCGAAGCGCCCTCGGCCTACATCTTCGAGTCGGACGGGACGGTTCATCGCAACCGTCAACTCGAAGGCGACGACGAAGAGGAGTCGGTCGCCGAAGTCGCGCCGATGGACGTAGAAGGGCTTGAGGTCGCGGCGGACGCGAAGGGTTGAGACGCGACGCGCGCGCGTGCGAGCGCGCACGCGCTAAAAGTTTGGCGGACAAAGGAAGAAGCCGACCGGGCGCGCGGTCGGCTTCTTCGTTCTCCGAGAACGCTCAAGCGTTTCATTGACGCTTGGGGTAGTAGGTGAGTTTGATTTTGACGCCCTCTATGTTCTCGCCTTCGCAACGCATGACTCCTTCGTCGAACGTGCAATCGAAGACGGCGCGGGCGGTGGCCCAAGAGACCGATTTGCCTTCCTGTCTCCACGTCCCCTTGAGGGACGGGTTCGCGTCGCCCCTTTCGGGGATGAGCGTGTAGGCGAGTTTGCCGCCCTTCTGAAATTCGAGCACGGACGTTCCGCCCGTAATCGGCTTGGCCGTCCAAGTCGTCCCTTCAACGTCGTAGTAAGAGGCCGTGCGCCCGCCCTTGTCTTCCGACGGTTCGGCGGGGGGCGTGAGGTCAACGTCGCCAACGGTCGCTTGGCCGACGGTGAGTCCGCGTTCGCCCGCGACGCTAAGGACGAGTTCGTCGGCCTTGTAGCCTTCGATGACCGCGAAGGGGCGTTGCACCTTGCCCGCGCCGAGGTCAAGCCGCACCTGCTTCGGCACTCGGTCTTGCAAGTATTTAACGAGCGCGTCGAGCGTGACTTCGCCGCGTTCGTTCGCCGCCGCGCCCTTCAAACCCTCGACGAGCGCCCAAGTGAAATAGCCCTGATGCTTCTCTTTATACTCATACGCGCGGTTGCCGATGGCCGTCGCGTAGAGCGTGACGAACGCTTCAACGTCGCGGTTGCGCGTGTTGAAGTTGAAGCCGCGCGTGTAGGTTTCGGTGAGCGGGTTGTCGGCGTCGGCGCGTCCGCCGGGGTCGTTGCGGCAGGCGTCCAAGAGCATCAAGACTTGACGCACGCCCGACCTCTTCACCCAGTCTTTAACAATCTGCACGTTGACCGCCGTCTGCTCCAACAGCGCCGCGTCGTCCGACACTTGCGCGTCCGAAGGCAGAAGAAACGCCTGACCGCCGCGCTCCATCCCGTGGCCCGCGAAGGAGAATAGAAGCAGTCCGTCTTTCGGAAAATCGGTTGCGAGGTTCGACAGGCGTCTGAGGATATTGCCGCGCGTCGGCTGCCGCTCGGCTGGCTGGTCTGAGGCGAGCAGAATCACTTGGTCGGCGGGGAAGCCCGCGTAGCGCGTGAGCGCGCCGGCCAAAGAGCGCGCGTCGTTCGACGCGCCGCCGAGAGTCGTAATCTGCGTGTCGGCATACTTGTCAACGCCGATGATGAGCGCGTAACGCTTGCCCTTCGCGGGCAAGGCACGCAGCGCGACCGTGTTTGCCTGAGCCACGGCGCTCGACGGTAGTTCCGCCGAAGGCTTCGCGGGCGTCTGCGCACGCGGCGCGGGCGCGTTGAAGACGGCTAACAGCGACAGTAAAGCGAAGCTTACTGCCAGACGTCGCTTCGTCGCGTCGCGGCGCGTAAAAGTGTTTCTTTTCATAAAGTCCCTCTCGTCCGGCCCGGACTAGGTCAGCGTGCGTCGGGAATCGAATGGTGGTCTGGAAACTTAGAGCCGCCTCGCAGCGATGTCAACCCTGTTGATGCACTAAATTTCTTAGCTCCGGCCTCTTTATTGAAAGACGCTCTGCATCGCGTCAATCCGCGACGTGAATTCATGCCGAGATTAAAACTCCAAATCCAACACCCATTCGCGCTCCGCGCTGCACGACAACAACTCCCGTTGTGACCTTTCGGGCGACGACCGTTTGACCTTCGCCATACATGCAAATTTTCTTGCGGGCACGGAAATATGCTGGTATGCTGCGCCACGTTTTGAGATATCTCACTATCCGGGCAATTCAAAGACGGAGGTTTAGCCCATAATTTCTACAATCTCACGCTATGTCATATTTGGAATTAATTGAGCAAGCAGTTAATCGCCTCGTCCGACCCTTCGCTAAGGCAGATTCTTGGAGCGAGTATGCGGGCAGGGCTTACTGGCGTTTGGGCACGATAGTCTTGGTCGTAGCGATTCTTTTTCTGCTGGCCGGGGGATACATTGGCGGTATCAAGAGCAAAACGCCGGCCTCTCTCGGCCCCCTCTTAGATACATCCAAATTCGGCAACTTCCTGAAGTTATTGCCGTGGTCGCTCCTCTTAATCGTCATCTTCGTCGCGATAGGATTGTTACCGAAATTCAGAGGTATCAGAGACCCCGTCGGCGGGTTTCTAGGAAACGCTTTTTACCATACAACAGAAACCCTCATCAGCTTCGGCGAATGGTGCATACGCAATCGTACTGCTTCGATGCTGATCATTGGTTCTCTCGCGTTTGTCGTCGGCGGGGCCGCCACAGGGTTCTTTATCGCTTGGAACGACAAGACGCTACGCGAACAAAGGCTCAGCATTTGGCAGGCCGATGTGGAACGCTTCATCGTTGAAGAACCTTTCATCAAACACAACAAGGAGAAGCTTTCCAGTCTGGCAGATTTGCGGGAGAGCGACTACGCGGAAATATTACATCAAGCAGACGGCTACACGCATAACGCCACCTACCTGCACAACGCCATCCTTCTCCTCGACAAGCCCAGCAGCGACCAAAGGGAGTACGCCGAATTCCTCGGCTCGAAAATGACGAAGTTTAAAGACGAGAAAGGAAACGAACTCGACGGGTTTGAAGAACTCGCAGATAAGTGCAACAAAAGCCTCCCTACGCGCCACGCCTCGACCCGGGAGAGCGAGGCACGGGCCTGCGACGTAATCAACATCTTATTAGCAAAACTCAACATCCGCTTCACCGATGTCGAAAATATGCCTGACGGGCAGAAACTCGAATACATAAAGAAGTCGGAAGAGTTCTACAACAAGGTTGACCTCACCCGGTACGATGGCAAGAACCCGGAAAGGCCGTACATGTTTTCTGTCTACAACGGAAAGGGCACCATCTACGCAGAAACGCTTACCTATTTGATAAAGCACGAGGGAATGGGCGTGAGCCTGCCATGTAAAACCATCGCCGACTGCGCGCAGAAGGCCTTCAACTCCTATGAAAAGGCCGCGCAGTATCTGCCTCCAGACGCTAAAAATCCCAAGGACGTCGAAAAATGCTCGTTGGAGTCGCGCAAGCTGGATAACAATCTCGCGGACATTCTGAGCCGGCTCGCCGTGAAGTATGAGTCAATACTCAACGACTTCGACAAAGACACGATTCAGCGGGCGCACATGCAGAGCAAAGACACGCTTGAGGATTTCATCGAAGTCAAGATTAAGGAGATGATGGAATGTAATTCCGCGGCCAACTCTCTGCCCGACGCGGTGACCATCGCTCAGGCTTACGGCGCGTGCGCCACGCTGAAGGGCGCGGGCGAGCGAGACAATGCGCACAAACTGGACGACGCGCGGCGTCGTAAGATCGTGCAGCTTGTGAAGGCCACGGGCCTGTACCTGCGCATAGCGAACAGCATCGAGCACGATGGGTATAAGAAGGAGTGGGACGTCTTAAGTTTCTGCGGCATCGTCCGCGATAAGGATAAGGAGATCGGCGAGGCGTTTGACAGGGCCATTAACGACGACGCCATCGGCGGGTTGCCCAAGCTTTCCGTCGTAGATTTGAGGGAGACCATAGGCAAGAAATGTCCGTAGTAGATATCCGGCAGGCAGTAGGCAAGTCGGCGAAGGACGACGCGCTCGCTCGTCACTTCCTCGTCGTCTGGCCCGTCATCGAGTCAATCCTGCGCGCCTTTGCGAAGGCGAACGGGCTGCCAATCTTCGCATATCTAAACGACCATCAAGTCTTCCGCTCCTCCACCGAAGCCATGCCCCACTTCTGCGGCCTCATGCTTGGCTCTGCCGTGACCGAGGAGTTGTGCGTAGAGGATGGCAGGCGGCGCGCGTCGAGGATCGAACCCGACGTGGAGCCGAACGTGCAGCTATGCCACGCGGGATTCCTAAACTGGAGGGAGGAGATTGATACGGGCGTCGGTAATCTCGTGATCCTCTTCGGCGCGCGGACTTCCTCGATGTCTGAAGCCGCGACCCGCCGCGCTGACGTGATCTCGAAGGTGGCATCCGGCGATCCGGCACACTCCGCCTTACTCTCCAACTCCGCCGCACTCCTCCTGGCCCCCGAACGCCTCACGGACGACGACTTGGCGCTGCTCAACGCCATCTCACAGATACTCCGGCAGCTGCTCAGCGCGACGGTCGGCTTTCGCACCCAGACCATCAACATGGCGCACGAATTGACCCTGATGATGGTCAACCTCGGCCTCTGGGTTGAGGAGATGAACGATACGCTGCGCGATTTCAAGGTGATGCCTTCGAGCGTGGAGATGCTCGACGAGGTGTTGGAGTCGCAGCATCTGGTTCGGGCGCAGTGTCGCCTCGGCCTCTACATTGTGCGTAATTTCCTCTCCCACGCGAGCGAGACGAGGTACGGCGAGGTCGTTCGGGCGCACAGCGACCCTCTGAACGTCAAGGCGATCATGCTGGAGATGGTTGAACTGCACAGACTACAAGCTTCGCAAAAGAAGGTAGACTTCGACGTTTCGGGGCTTGATGACGTGCCGACCATGTACGGCTCGGACATGGAACTCCGGCGCTTGTTCCACAACGTTCTGAACAACGCCATTAAATACTCTTACCGCTCCGTGCCGAACACGCGCCGCACAATCCGCATTCGCAGCAAAGTCCCCTACGACCCCGGGTTCAAGCGTCGCCGCTTCTCCATCAAGGTGGAGAACTTCGGCCTCGGCCTGACGACCGAGGAGGTGCGAAACGTCTTCCGCGCGGGCTTCCGCGGACAGCAGGCGATTAGCGAAGTACGCATCGGCTCCGGCATCGGCCTCTCCGAAGCTCGGAAGATCATGGAGGCGCACAAGGGGGAGATAAAGTTCACCTCGAAGGAGTTATATGAGCGCGAGCAGGGCAAGCCGACTTACCTGACCACCGTCGAGTTGATTTTCCCCTACGCCGCGCGCGAAGAACTACAGAGCTGAAAGGTATCTGCGATGGCTGATGAAGTGATTGCGCTCCTGTGGGCCGACGACGACATCCGCGGCGCGCTTGAACCCTTCGGGCGGCGCGTCAAGCGCAACAACTTCACCATAGCCGACGCGGTGGACTACTGCGAGGCGGTCGAAAAGCTCAAATACGGAAGCTTCGACGCGCTCCTGCTCGACATCATCCTCCCGTTCGCGCAAGGCACGGGCGCGCTCGAAGACGACCTCGGCTTAAAATTCGCCGACGAAGCGCCGGACATCTCCAGCAGCGTGCGCAACATCGCCTTCCTGACGGTCGTGCAGCGTCAGGAGGTGAACGAGAAGTACGAGTCCATCTGCCAGAAGCATAAGGAAAGAGTGAGGTTCAAGTATTTCGACAAGACTAAGCTCCTCGAACCCAACTACATCACCCTACTCCTACAGTTCCTCCGCAACAAGTGATTGCCTATGGGAGGTCGCGCGCGAGATGCTCATCTATCTAATCATCATGACCGTCGCCCTGTTCCTGCTCGCACTGATGGTAGTGCGATTCGTCCACCCCGAGATCATCTACATCATCCGCGAGCAGGTTGTGAGGGTCGGCATTAACAGGGTGATTCTTGAGCAGGAGGCCGGTCGGGGCAAGGAGCACAACAAGCGGTACAACGAACTGACGCTGAAGGAATTTCGCTACGAGACGTTGGGCCACAGCGCAGAGTATGCGCTCGAGCGCGCGGGCAAGATAAGAGAACTCTACAACGCCATGGACTCGAAGCGCGCCGAAACCATGCCGCAGCTTGAGGCGGAACGAAGGCCGCAGATATGCATCGTCGAGTTGGCGAATCTGCTGCGCAACATGGGCATGAACCTTCAGCCGAGGACGTGGGAGGAGTATAAGACCATCAAGGCCGACGCCATTCTCGGATTCATCGCCCTCCAAAACCGCAAAGAGGCCGAGGGGGAGACGGCGACCGAATCCGACGCCGCTGTGCCGCTCCCGCCGCCCAGAGACGTCGTCAGTTGGTTTCAGGCGCATCCAATCAGCATCGAGCAGGCGGTCGAGATACTGCTCGCGGCTGTGCACGGTCTAGCGTATCGTCTTCGGGAGCAAGATCAGAAGCCCTCGCCCGTCGCCGGAAGCGTTCTGGCCGGAGTTGGGATTGATACTCCCCGCCCGCCGTTAAAGCCTCACCCCAGCAATAACCTCGCCGGATAACGCGAAAGAAATATTCTTAAAAATTTCCTCGACGCAAGAGCGACAGCGTAAATTCTCAGAGCTGCGTCAAGTGTCGCGTGTCGTTGACGGCGACGACGCGCGTGAGGCCGCCGTGTTGGATGTGGAAGCGCGTGACGCCGCAGTTGGCCGACGAGACCCAGACGGGGCGAAGGTTTGGGGCGTCGAGCGCGCCCATGAGATGAAGCGCGAGTATGCAGATTGCGCCCGTGTGGGAGAAGACGACGATTGTGCCGCCACGGTGTCGTACGATTGCGTGGTCGAGTTCCGCCGAGGCGCGGTCGAGAAGTTGTCGGTAGCTCTCGCCGCCCAGAAGGACGTGCTCGAAGTCGCGTCGAAGGAGCGCGGCGTACTCTTCGGGAAACGCCTCCGCAGCCTCCTCGAACGTCAAACCTTCCATCCGCCCGACGCTTCGCTCGCGGAAGGCCGCGCAAGGGACGACTTCGAGTCCGGTGGCGCGCGCAAGCGGCTCGGCTGTCTGCAATGCGCGCAGGAGGTCGCTCGAATAAATGGCCGTGACGCCTTCCGCGGCGAGCGCGCGCGCAGTCGCCTCGGCCTGACGGACGCCGAGTTCGCTCAGTGGCGTCGGCGAGTGGCCGCCGAAACGTCGCTCGGCGTTGCCGTGCGACTGCCCGTGGCGGACGAAGAGTATGCGCGTACTTTCCATAAAAGCATGACGAGTGACGAGCGGAAATCTTCTTAACTCGTCACTCGTCACTTGTCGCTCGTCACTTGCGTCTAAACCGTAACGGCTTCCGACTTCAGTTTCTCGGCCTGGAAGTGTGCGACGAGGGCGTTGATGATTTCGTCGAGCGCGCCCTCCATGATGAGGTCGAGTTGGTGGATTGTGAGTCCGATGCGGTGATCGGAGACGCGGTTCTCTTTGAAGTTGTAGGTGCGAATCTTTTCGGAGCGGTCGCCGCTGCCGACCATCGAGCGACGCTCGGAGGCTAAAGCCTCGTGCTGCTTCTGCTCTTCGAGTTCCTGCAAGCGCGCGCGCAGCACCCGCATAGCCTTCTCGCGGTTCTTTATCTGCGACTTCTCGTCCTGCATCGAGACCACGGTGTTCGTCGGAAGGTGCGTGATGCGAACAGCCGAGTAGGTCGTGTTCACGCTCTGCCCGCCCGGCCCCGACGAGCAGAATGTGTCTATGCGAAGGTCTTTCGGGTCAATTTTTACGTCAACCTCTTCGGCTTCGGGCAGCACGGCGACCGTGACGGCTGAAGTGTGTATGCGCCCGCTCGCCTCGGTCTGCGGCACGCGCTGGACGCGATGAACGCCCGACTCGTGTTTGAGTTTGGAATAGACTTTGTCGCCTTCGATTAAAGCGATTGCCTCTTTCAGTCCGCCGATGCCGGATTCCGACGCGTCGAGGATTTCCATGCGCCAGCCCTGACGCTCGGCGTAGCGACCGTACATCCGAAGCATCTCCGCCGCAAACAATGTAGCCTCGTCGCCGCCCGTTCCGGCGCGGATTTCGAGGATGACGTTCTTCTCGTCGTTGGGGTCGCGCGGCAGGAGTAGTATGCGCAAGTCCTCTTCGGTCTTTTCGAGTCGCTCTTCGAGCGCGGTCATCTCGGCGCGCGCGAGTTCGCGCATCTCTTCGTCGTCTCCGGCGTCGAAGAGTTCCTTCGCGTCCGCGAGTTCCGACTTGACCTGCTTCAACTCACGATACTTCTCGACTATCTCGCCCAAGGAGCGATGCTGCTTACTCACCTTCGCGTAGTTGGCTTGGTCGGAGAAGACTTCGGGCGACGACAACTCTTCCGTCAGAGTTTCGTAGCGCGCTTCGATCTGTTCGAGTTTTTCCAGCATAGCTTTCAGCGTTCAGCAATCAGCTTTCAGCCAAACCTTTACAAGCTGACCTCTTTACATCAAAACCTCTATCGCTCGCCGTCGCACGCAAGCTGATTGCTGAACGCTGACGGCTGAACGCTTTTTACGATAACGGAGCGGCAGACGCTTCGGCTGGCTGCGGCTCGAACTTCAGAGACTCCTTGAGCGCGACGATTGCGACTTCGAGTTGACGGTCGTCAGGCTCTTTGGTCGTGATGTTTTGCAGCCAGACGCCGGGGCGCGTGATGAGTTTGAAGACGAGTCCGCCCTCCTTTTTGGCCGAAATTCTGATGATTTCGTAGCTCAGGCCCGCGACGACGGGGATGAGCGCGACGCGCACGGCCATGTTATAGACGAGCGAGTTGAACGCGACGACCGAGAAGAGAACTATCGAGACGAGCATCACGACCATCAGAAAACTCGTCCCGCAACGCGGGTGCTGTCGGGGCTGTATGCGCGCGTTCTCAACCGAAAGCGGCAGCCCCGATTCCCAGTTGAAGACCGTCTTGTGCTCCGCGCCGTGATACTCGAAGACGCGCCGAATGTCTTTCACGAGCGAGAAGCTGAAGATCATCGTCAGGAAAATCGCCATGCGAATCAGACCGTCAACCAGATTGAAGGCGACGTTCGGTTTGACGGGCCGAAGGTAGCCGCGCGCCGAACGATATGCGCGAGCGTACCAAGCGTTGTTGACCGTCTGCGCGTTGACTGGCTGCTCGCCGTTCGTCGTCGCGGCCTGCGTCGCGCCGCCGATCGCCGACTGCGCCTGCGCCGCGTTGGTCGTCTCAGACGCTTGCCTGTTCGCCCAGCCCATGCCGACAAAAAGCGCGTTGGTCAAAACTAGCGGCGCGACGACGAACAGCAACACGTTGAAGAGGAGCGCGAAGGCAATCGAGCCGAAGGCCGCGGCAGACCCGCGCTTCAACTCCTCTTCGGGACGCCTGCGGGTGGGGATGGGGAAGAGTCCGGGCACGCCGCCCGTTATCCCCGCGAAATCGCCCTCGCCCTCAACCACGGCGGGCGTCAGAGCGACTTCGACCTCCGCTGCCGTCTCCGTCTCGTTGAAAGCTTCGGCGGCGGAGTAGTTCAAAGCCTTTATGCCGAGCGCCATTGATTGGACGAGCACCGCCGCGCCGCGCAACACGGGTAGCTTCAGAGCGGGGTACTTGTCGCTCCACTTCGGCAACGGCGCGCCCGTGTGCGTAATCGTCCCGTCGGGCCGCCGCACGGCGATAGCGTAAGCCGAAGGCGTGCGCATCATCACGCCCTCAATCACGGCCTGCCCGCCGACAATCAAATCTTTTTCGCTCGCGCTCACGATTCGTCCTTTCGTCGAAGTCTATAGCGGTTTGCAATTGAATGCGACTACTGAGGGATGATTGTAGGGGCAGGGCAAGTCCGCGGCCCGCTCGGTTTCGCCAGCAATTGGCAGGGACAAGCCCTGCCC
>Ga0081539_10000758_pt1 | contig 64093 bp, 54 predicted proteins | sample TabmetS4T2R2_FD_71023 | JGI IMG/M metagenome (GOLD analysis project Ga0081539, IMG submission 71023) | Tabebuia heterophylla rhizosphere microbial communities from the University of Puerto Rico - S4T2R2 | ecosystem: Host-associated > Plants > Roots > Rhizosphere ...
AAAACAACCCGCTTAAAAATCTCCCATGGTCCGTGAAGGCCGCCCGCCTCGAGTTTCGGTACCCTACTTGCATCAACTGTAGGGGCGGCCCTCCGGGGCCGCCCGATCGGAGGGACCAACGTGGTTGAGTCCGATCGGGCGGCCACAGAGGGCCGCCCCTTCAGTTGTCTCGTCCAGTTTTCAGACCCGTTGGTCCAATTCTCGGACGAGATTGCCTTCGTAATCTCCAAATATCTCAGTTTTCTTTCGTTTTCCAAACGGCCCTGGATTTGCACACAATCTCCCTCACCTCTATATGTCCAAAAACGGCGAGAGGCGACAAGGGGTAGTTGGATATTGTCCCCAGGGCGCTCGCTCATCCAGCAAACTGCCGGCAATAACAGAAACCCATGCGTGCGGCTGGAGTTTTTCGGTTATTAGCACTGTCCTTGTAGTGGATTAAGACAACGTTGATGAGAGCCCCGGAGCGTTTGTCGCTCGAATAGTATGAACTCAATTTCTGCCCAGTATTTTATTAAGCGAGCCGGTCGCATACTCCCAGCGGCCCTGATCGTTCTGCTTTTAACTGCGGTGCCCGCCCTGGCTGAACCGGTAAGAGTCAACCAGGTAGTCCAAACTCTTACCAGCACTCAAGGTGTTATCGATTTGCGGCTCAGCACGCTGGCCCAGGACCCTGCGAAAGGCACGCAACAAAAAGGACCACAGGGCGAGAGCGTCGCGAAGAGTCAAGGTCCAGCGCAAACCGGTGGCAAACCCGAATCCATTATCTCCGGTGTCGTAGTTGCTGCTGAAGGCGCAACGATCGGAGTCGAAGACATCGAAGAAGGCGAAGTTGAAGGCACCATCTGCGACTGCGGTGAGATCTTCATTGCCGGTACATCTTTCGCGAAGTGGCCCTTTTTGTTTCTGGCCGCAGTGCCCGTAGCCTTCGTTGGTCACTGCGACGATTGTGAAAAAGAATCAACACCAACGCCGACACCACCTTCGACGCCATCGCCGACGCCACCGACCACCGTTCCCGAGCCGGCCTCATTGCTGCTGTTAGGAACCGGCTTGCTTGCGGGCGGCGCAGGTTTAAGACGGCGTTTAGGGAAGCAGATTAAGGAGGACGAATGATACAGATGCATAGCTCCATCCTCCGTAATCTCAAACTCGCTTTCATACCATTGTTTGCCTTCGTCTTCTTCGTGGCCCCGGCAACCACCGCGTCTGCCAAGTCGAAGAAAGCGAAGTACGCAACCATCAAGATTCAGACGAATCCGGGCGGTCTCCTGCTGTTGATCGACGGCAAGCCGTACGGCGAAACCAAAACGGATTACGTCGCGTTCGATCTCGACGCGGGATTGCATACCGTGTCGGTGAAATTGCCTAACGGTCACCTCTGGACACGCGAGGTCGAGCTGCCTGCCGGGCGTGTGAAGTGCGTGACGGTGAATTATCGTCCGCTGCCGCCGTTGCCGAAGTCACCTTGCCCGTTCCCGGTGAACATCTCCGCGCCGAACGGGGTTACCGAAGGCGAGATCATCACGTTCACATCTGATGTGACTTATAGCGGCACCGCGCCGTTGCGATACACGTGGAAAGTCACTCCTTCGAAAGCTCAGATCATCAGCGGCTTAGGCACGCCGACGTTGAATGTCGACTCCACCGGACTCGGCGGACAACGCATCACAGCGACTCTGACGGCTGACGATGGATCGTCTGATCCGGCATGCGCGCAAAGTGCACAAGCGGTGTCGATCGTCGCGCCGGTCAAGAAGACGTCGATTGTTGCTCGTGAGTACGACGAGTGTGAGAACTGCACGTTCGACGATCAGAAAGCGCGTCTCGACAACCTTGGCGTCGAGTTGCAGAACGATCCGACCACGCGCGCTTACATCATCGCGTATGGCGGCCGGATGAGCCCGGTTGGTCAGGTCGAGAAGCTGATGAATCGTGCGCGCGAGTACATGGTCACGCAACGCGGCATCGATGCTTCGCGACTGACGATTGTTAACGGTGGTTACCGCGAGGAAGACAGTGTTGAGCTGTGGATAGTTCCGCGTGGCGCCGCCGCCCCGCAGCCGACACCGACTGTCCAGGCGGGCGAGATCAAGCGCCGCAAGCGTTAAGTTATTAGCCACGGATTACACGGATAAAAGATCCGGATTCATCCGTGTAAATCTGTGGCTAAATTTTTCTTTCTGGTTTACATTTACCTCGTCCCTCAATTTAGCCCCCTTGATCTAATCTTTAAAACAGGGAGGAAGTCTTTCATGGCCGACGAAGGTGGCGGCAGCGGCAGCGTGGGCGTTGTCGCGATTGTGATGATTTTTGTGCTCATCATATTGGTGGGGTTGTTCATGTTTAGAGGGCGAATATTCGGAGGCGGAGGAACGCAAAAGATCGACGTCAACGTCGGAACACCAAGTAAGTAACAAAGAATTTGAGCCGCGGATTTACGCGGATGACGCAGATCTGAAAAAATTTTCCTTATTCTGATCCGCGTTTATCCGCGTAAATCCGCGGCTCTTTTTCGAACTGTTTTACTAATCTCGGGAATTTTGGTAATCCTGTATTCGTGGCAGCACCAAACATCGACACTGTGGTATCACTCGCCAAGCGGCGAGGTTTTGTTTTCCCCTCTTCCGAAGTTTACGGCGGCCTCGGTAGCGCCTGGGACTATGGCCCACTCGGCGTCGAGCTCTGCAACAACGTCAAACAAGCCTGGTGGCGCTGGCTCGTCTATGAGCGCGACGACATCGAAGGTATCGACTCGTCCATCATTCTCAATCGTCTCGTTTGGAAGTACTCGGGTCATGAGGCGACGTTCAATGACTGGCTGATCGATTGCCGCAAGTGCAAAGGTCGTTTTCGCGCCGATAAAATTGCCGATAACAAGTGTCCTTCGTGTGGTGCGAGTGACTGGACCGAAGCGCGGCCGTTCAACACCATGCTGCAAACCAAACTGGGCGCCGTCGCAGACGATGATCCAACGGCGTTGGCCTATCTGAGACCGGAAACCGCGCAGGGCATCTTCATCAACTTTCTGAATGTGCAGACGACGATGCGGCGCAAGTTGCCGTTTGGTATCGCACAGGTCGGCAAGTCTTTTCGCAATGAAGTGACGCCCGGAAACTTCATCTTAAGAACTCGTGAATTCGAGCAGATGGAGATGGAGTATTTCGTCTCACCAACTGCCGAACACTCGAAGCTCGTCGACTACTGGGTCGAACAATACCTGGAATGGTTTGGCTCTCTCGGTCTGAATCGCGAGAATCTTTATTTGTATGAAGTGCCGCAAGAGGAGCTCGCCCATTACTCGAAACGCACGGTCGACATCATGTACAGGTATTTTCCCGAACGTGAGAAGCCGTGGGAAGAATTGATGGGCATTGCCTGGCGGACTGATTTTGATCTAGGCACTCACTCGAAGAATAAACTCGACGCGGAAGGGAAGCGACTCAACCCGGATTCGACCGAGGACCTTTCATACTTTGACGAGGCGGCGAAGCAGCGTTTTTACCCGCACGTTATCGAGCCAGCGGCCGGTGTGAACAGGACCGTGCTGGCAGTGTTGATGGATGCTTACTCTGAAAAGACGAACGATAAAGGTGAGACGCGAGTTATCTTGAAACTCAGCCCGCAGCTCGCGCCGATTAAAGCCGCGATCCTGCCGCTCGCGAAGAACAAGCCGGAGATCGTGGGCATGGCGAAGGCTATCAAGCGATCACTGCAACCAGTGTTGCGTGCTGTTTACGACGACACGGGTGGTATCGGTAAACTCTACGCGCGGCAGGATGAGATTGGCACTCCGTTTTGCATCACGGTCGATCACCAGTCGCTCGAGGATGAAGCAGTCACAGTGCGTGATCGAGATACGTGGGAACAGGAGCGGATCAAAGTTTCTGATCTCGCGGAGCATTTGCAGAAGCGTTTGAAGCCGTACCCGGTGCCGGCGCCGGAGACGACCTGAAGTTTATGCCTGTTGTTAAGAAACGAAATCAGCAGACGGAGACGCGGCTACTGCTCGAGTCGGAGGATCCGGTCGAGCTGCCGCCCGCGGAGATCGACGACGGCGCGGTGCTGGTCCAGTTTGAGCAGTTCAAGCCGTATATTCCGGAGTTGCTGGAGACGTTGCGCGCGGGAACAGTCGCAGAGCCGGTGCCGGTGATGATCGACGGCTCGACTTTCGCGGTTCACGGTGCTACGCGGACTTTCTGGGTGAAGCTCTGGCACGCAGCCGGCAGCGAGATGACGAAGATCGATCGCGCGCAGGTTATCAGTTGCCTTCCATCAACGCGCGGCGTGCAGGTCGTCGTCGAATCTCCTGAAGACGATCCGGAGTAAATCCGTGTTCATCCGTGGCTAATGTCTTGTTACTTGCCGAAGCTATTCGCGAAGCAGGCGGCCGTGCTTTGCTCGTCGGCGGTTGTGTGCGCGATGCCCTGATGGGTACACAACCGAAGGACTGGGATCTCGAAGTCTACAACCTCGACGCCGCGCGTCTGCGCGAGATCCTCGACCAGTTTGGTCCAGTCAACGTTGTCGGTGAGGCCTTCACCGTCTACAAACTCGGCAATCATCTCGACGTTTCGATCCCGCGCCGCGAGCGTAAGTCAGGACGCGGTCACAAGGCTTTCGTGATCGAAGGCGATCCTTTGATGAGTGTCGAAGAGGCCACACGCCGTCGCGACTTCACCATCAACGCGATCCTGCAGGATCCACTCACCGGTGAGCTGATCGATCCATTCAACGGGCGGGGCGATATCGAGCAGCGTGTCCTCCGTGCAGTTTCCACCGAAACATTTGCGGAAGATAGTTTGCGTGTGTTGCGTGCGGCGCAGTTTGCTGCTCGCTTTGAGTTCGATATCGACGCGGACACGGTTGAGCTTTGCCGCGCGATCGATCTCAGCGATCTGCCTGCCGAGCGAATTTGGGGCGAGATAGAGAAACTGTTGTTGCGCGCCGCGCGTCCTTCGATCGGGCTCGAGTGGCTGCGACGTTTGGGCGCGATCGAGAAACTGTTTCCGGAGATTCAGAGTTTGATTGGAGTGCCGCAGGATCCGGAGTGGCATCCCGAGGGTGATGTGTTTGTGCACACGCAGCTCGCGGTCGATCGCGCGCGTGAGCTGATCGAGGATCTGCCGTACCCGCGACAGGTCACGGTGATGCTGGCGGCGCTCGCGCATGATTTTGGTAAGCCGCCCACGACGCTGTTTCTCGAAGGACGGTGGCGCTCGCGTGGACATGAAGAAGCGGGCGTGCCGCCGGCTGAGAGTTTTCTCGATCGCATCAACGTGCACACGATTGATGGATACAACGTGCGCGCGCAGGTGATCGCGCTCGTCCGCGAGCATTTGAAGCCGGGCGAGTTTTACAAGAAGCGCGACGAGATCAGTGAAGGGGCGTTTCGTCGTTTGGCGCGTCGCTGCGAGCCGGATCTGTTGTATCGCGTCGCGAAGGCGGATTCGCTCGGACGGAATGCAGAATGGGTGCCACGCGAGAAGTGGTACGGCTCGGAGGCGCAGGAGTGGTTTATCGAGCGCTCGCGGGAGTTGCAAGTGGAGCAACGTCCGCCGGATCCGTTGCTGCTGGGACGGCATTTGTTGGAATTGGGAATCGAGCCCGGGCCGCGGATGGGCGAGATCACACGAGCAGTTTATGAGATGCAGTTGGATGGGCGCGTGCGCAATTTAGACGAGGCGATCGCAGAGGCAAGGAAGATTATTAGTCGCGGATGACGCGGATTTGTGGCTGCTGTTGCGTGACGCAATGGATCGTGCCCATACCCCAGACGAGTGGCTCGCAGTTGATCGGCACGATCTGGCGGGTGGGAAAGAGTCGCTGAAGCGTATCGACTGCGCGTTCATCATTCGCGTGGCCGAATACAGGCGCAAGCACGACGCTATTGGCGATGTAGAAGTTTGCGTAACTGGCCGGCAAGCGTTCGAGATCGCGAGTGTCCGTACTGCTTCCGCCGACAGTTCCCGGCATCGGCAAGGTGACGATCTCGAAAGGCTGTCCGTTTGCACCGGTCATTGATTTCAGGCGCTTCAAGTTATCTTGCAATATCTCATAGTTCGCATCGGCAGGATCTTCTTCAACAGCGCAAACGATCACGTCCGAAGCGGTGAAACGCGCGATGTCGTCGATGTGGCCGTCAGTGTCGTCGCCGACAATGCCCTCACCAAGCCATAAAACCTTCGTCACGCCGAGATAGTCTTTCAGATACTGCTCGATCTCTTCACGCGATAAGTCCGGGTTGCGGTTTGGATTTAGCAAGCACTGCTCGGTCGTCAAGACGCACCCGGCGCCGTTCACTTCGATCGACCCGCCTTCCATCACGATTCCCGGTGAAAACCTTTTCATCTTCAGGAATGGTTCCAATCGCTGTGGAACGCTGTCGTCTTTCTTGAGCACTTCGTACTTGTTTCCCCACGCGTTGAAGATCCAATCATTGAAGGCGCCCTCGCCGTCTGGACCAACAAGAAAGTTTGGCCCATAGTCGCGGATCCACGAGTCGACTGTTTGAATGTGATGGAAGTGAATGCGTGACGCTACTCCCTCACTACACCGGCCACGCACCTTTTGTTCTGTTTCGTCGTCGTCCACGAGGAGATTAACGATCTCGTGTGGAGTGAGCGCCGCGATCATCTCGAGGTAGATGTCCTCGACAAGGGTCACGCGGTCCGGCCAGGTCTCGGGATCCTTGGGCCACGTCAGCCACGTCGCATGATGAGGGTGCCATTCCGCCGGCATGCGGAAGCCAAGCTCCGAGGGCGTTTGTGATCGCGATTCAGCCATCGAGAGTTTGTGACGGTAGCGCCTTCAAGCGAAAGTACCTGTAGATGCCGACGAAACTGATCAGCACCCAAAAGGCTTCCATAATGAAAGCAGAGAGATTGAAGTTGACGAGAAGTGAAAGGATGATCAGGCTAGCGCCTACTGCATTCAATATGGAGTAAGCGAGCCCGTCACTGCGGATCTTGTTCAGCTGCAACATCAGGTAAGCAATAATCAGCATCACGACGCCGATGTTGCCGATCAGATCCAGTAAGCCGTACTTCATACCGAGCCACCGAACCGGAAACGTAATCCTTCATATGCATCGATGCGACGATCACGGAGGAAGGGCCAGTTTTGTCGCGTCTCTTCAATCTTCGAAAGATCGCATTCCACGACCAGCACCTCTTCATTCTCCGCTGAGGCTTTCGCGATGATGCGGCCAAAGGGATCGGCGACAAACGACTGGCCCCAGAAATTCAGCTTGCCCTCGCGGCCCACGCGATTGACGACCACGACGTAAACTCCATTCGCGATCGCGTGACCGCGTTGAATCGTTTCCCACGCCGAGTGCTGGGCCTCGTTCATTTCCTGCTCTTCGTCAGGCAGCCAGCCGATCGCGGTCGGATAAAACAGGAACTGTGCACCGCCGAGTGCCGTCAACCGTGCCGCTTCGGGAAACCACTGGTCCCAGCAGACGAGCGTGCCGATCTTTCCGTAGGTGGTGTCGTGTGATTGGAAACCGAGATCTCCGGGTGTGAAATAAAACTTCTCGTAATAAAGCGGGTCGTCAGGGATATGCATCTTGCGATACTTGCCCGCGATATTGCCTGATGCGTCGATCATCACGGCAGTATTGTGATACACGCCGGCCGCGCGTTTCTCGAAGAGCGACGCGATGATCACGACCTTCTTCTGCTTTGCCACTTTACGGAGCGCTTCCGTCGATGGTCCGGGAATCGTTTCGGCGAGTTTGAAGAGCTGGATATCTTCCGTCTGGCAGAAATACTGCGAGCGAAAGAGCTCCTGCAAACAGACAATCTGTGCGCCACGCTTTGCGGCGTCGTTAATACCGGCGATCGCCTTCTTGAGGTTCTTTTCCGGCTCGGGCACACAATTCATCTGCACTAAGCCGACGGTAGTGATGTCGGCGGCTCGATTTTTCTTCGGCATGTCGCGAGTATAACAAAAAGGATTTCCGTCTGCGGCCCTCTGCGTATCTCTGCGACCTCTGCGTACAAACCGTTATCTCTCAACGCCGAGTGCCGCAGAGATATGCAGTGGGCCGCAGAGTTTGGACTTTGACGTTTGGACTTCGTAAGATGTCCGGTCATTTTTAGCACCCAATTGGAAAGAGTAAGGAAATGATCGATTTTGAGCTGACCGAAGATCACAAGGCACTCGTGCAAACAGTGCGCGAGTTTGCACAGAAGGAAGTCGCGCCACACATAAAAGAATGGGATGAAAAGCAGCAATTTAATCCTTCGATACTGAAGCAGATGGCCGCCCTCAATCTTCTGGGAGTCTGCATTCCCGAGGAATACGGCGGCGCGGGTTTTGATTACATCTCGCTTGGGCTCGTGTGCGAGGAGCTTGAAGCGGTCGATACGTTTTTGCGCGTCGTGATGTCAGTGCATACGGGATTGAATTCATTGACGCTTTACACGTGGGGCACTGAAGAGCAGAAGCAGAAGTACCTCGCACCACAGGCACGCGGCGAGAAGATCGCGACATATGGTTTGACTGAGCCGGGCGCCGGTTCGGACGTCGTGGGCGCACGCTCGACCGCGCGTCGCGAAGGCAACGAGTGGGTGCTGAACGGCGAGAAGATGTGGATCAGCCTCGCCGACGTAGCTGACAACTTTCTGTTCTTTTGCTGGACGGATGAAGAGAAGCGACGCAAGCGCGATCACACCGGCATGTCGTGTTTCATCATCGAGCGCACCATGAAGGGGTTTTCGTCGGGCACGATTCACGGCAAGCTCGGCATTCGCGCCGGCAACACCGGTTATTTTTCCTTGCAGGACGTACGCGTGCCGCAGGAGAACATGGTTGGTGAAGAAGGCGAAGGCTTCAAGATCGCGATGTTCGCACTCGAGCAGGGACGTTACACGGTTGCATCGGGAGCAACCGGAGTGATCCGTGCTTCACGCGACGCCTCCGTTGCTTATGCAAACACGCGCGAGACCTTCGCTACCAAGATCGCGAACCACCAGCTCGTGAAGCAGAAGATCGCCGAGATGGAAGCCGACTACCAGATGAGCCACTTGCTCTGGCTGCACGCTGGCTGGTTGAAGAACGAGGGCCAGGCAAACGCGAAGGCGACGAGTCTCGCGAAGTGGCAAGCGACCACGCGTAGCGAGAAAGCGGCGTCGATGGCTATCGAGGTCCACGGCGCGAATGGTTATTCAAACGACTATCCGGTCGAGCGCTACCTGCGTAACTGCAAGGCTGCGATCATCTACGAGGGCACACGCGATATTCACACGCTCATGCAGGCCGACTGGGCCCTCGGATTGAAGAAAGAGAAGCCTGCACGCAAGACGCTTCCACCCTTCAAGAAATCCGTGTAATCCGTGGCAATTAACCACGGATTACACGGATTTGAGAACGGATTTAGTGCGATAGGAAGACGTCCCACGCCCAGCGTCCGATTGTGGCCTCGCGGGCGTCTTTCACTTTCGCTCGATACTTGAACTCGTTACCGAATTCGTCCACGCGCTTTGACTCCTTGAAGTCCAGCTCGAGCGCCTTCACGTTCAGTTCCACTAGTGTGTGGAGCTCGTCGAGTTCGGAGATGCCGTTATGATTTTTGTCCTGCCATAAACGAAGGCTCTCGAAGACGGCATCGCGGCTGTCGATCACCCCATCGCGGTTACTATCAAACTGGGCAAGTGCCAGAAAGCCGTTCTTGTTACTCGAGGGCGGCTGCGGCGTGAAGTCGCCAAACAGCTCAGCGCCCCGGTCGATATTTCCATTCCCATCGCGATCAAGCGCCAGCCAGGCATCATCAGAACCCGCACGTGTCCAGCCCAGACGATCCCTGGTGCCGTTGCCGTTCAGATCGAAGTCGACTCCATCAGACGGGTTCGTCAGCGCGATACCATCACCTGCGATATCGATCACGATCGGCGAGCCGCCGCACGTGTCACAGCCGAGACAGGTACAGGTGAGGAAATCATAATCTCCACCAAACCTCATGCAACGGCTTGCGAATGTCGTGTTGCAACTGTTCGTGCTGCCACTACTGAAACAACACAAACCGAATCCGTTGGGACTCGTCCCGATCGGGCAAGTGCCGCTGATACTGGGCGTCGTACACATGCTGCCGGCAGTGGCGAGTGAGCAGCTAAAGTGTTCGGCATTGACGTCGTGCCAGAGGTTACCGCCCGATATGCTCGCTGTAGCAGACGCGAACAGGATATTCAGCGAAACGCTTGCCTGCCCGCCGCAGCTCGAACCGAGAAAACACGACGAAAAGGCCACTCCGGTTGCCGCCGCGCACTGAACGGTCGTGCCGAGCGCTCCGGTGCGATTCTCTGTTTTTTGATCTCTCGAGCCGACGTGCCAGAAGAACGGCGTGACATTCGAGAGTGTGCCTGTTTCAAAAGCCACAAAGTTAGTGATTCCGACCGAGCAACGTTGCTGTTTGTTCTGGAGCAGAGAGCAATCGCCGGTGTATTGAGCCGTGCCGGCATGGCGACCCGAGGCATGCTCAGAGTCATCTCCGCTGAGCCAAAACCCCAAGGGAGTCGATGAAAAAAGCGTACCGGCCGTCCCGTCGTCTGAGATTATCAAATCGCCCGCATCGCCGCCTGTACCCCCACCATCAGTCGCCAGAGAAGCAGTCGGAGTCTCGATGGACGTCCGGTGTTTTTCTGCGTACGGCGGCCGCTTCTCTTCCCAAACACTGCCTATCCCGTTAACCACCGTATCCCAAAATTCAGGAGCCCGATCGAGTGCCTCACGAAAGAGCGCGACGGCGCGGTAGCTGCGCGATCGTCCTTCGAGCTTCACGGTTACCTGATAAGACACATAGGTACGCATGTCGTAGTACCTTGCCGCTTCGAGGTGAAAAACGTCACCCACTGTCCAGACTGGATCGAACACGGACGCATACTGGCCATGTTCCCACGCCGCCGCGAAAGTAGCTTCCTGTGGTCCGCCATCCTCCGAGTGACCACCGCGAGTGAGGGCTATGACGTCGCCGGAAGGCAACGTCACCAGCTCCACATAAGGCTTGTGAAGGATCTCCTGGACATTGCCCACACGAAAATCGCTGAGCTCGAATTTTAGATTCGCCTCAGCACGAAGTGACTTTCGCTTTAGCTCGTTCTGGAACACCTGAGCGGCGGCGTTATACGTTTCAAGCTTGCGATAGGTGTCGCGAACGATCTTTTCCAAGGCGGTGCCGGACCGCTCCTGAGCGAACGTTGGACCAACAAGAGAAAGTAGTAGAGTGAAAATCAGACAAACAGTTCTTTTCATTGTGAGGATCTCCTAATTTGTCGAGGATTGTTTTTGTGTACCGCGCCGGCCCAGCTCCTGGTCGATGATCTTTTGAAAATCGGCAAAGCTGAGCGCGCCGTTGATTACTCTTCCATTTACGACGAAGCTCGGCGTGCTCTCGATGCGCAGCAGCCTCGCAGCCTCGATGTCTTTCACGACTGCCGCACGCGAACGCTCGGAAGCAACACACTCCTGAAACTTCGGCAAACCGAGCCCAAGCTCCGAAGCAATCTGTTCGAAGACAGGTGGGGACAAGTTACCCGCTGCGAAGAGGGCGTCGTGAAATTGCCAGAACCGGTCCTGCTCGGCGGCGCAGTACACCGCTCGCGCCGCGGGGAGAGAGTTTCGATGGCCTTCCAACGGCAGGTGCTTGAACACGAGCCGTACCTCCCGGCCATAGCTTTCGACGATCTGCTTGAGAGAACTTTGTACCTGTTTGCAGAACGGGCACTCGAAATCTGAAAACTCGACAATCGTCACGAGCGGCTTCGCCGCGCCCTTGTGTGGCGACGCGCCATCATCCAGCTCTGACACAAACACGGGCGGTGAGAAGCTCATCGTGATGGGCCACTTCTTCCGCAGTGCGTCCAGGCCTGTGCGGTAATGTTTCATGCGTGCTTGATTTTCGAGATCAAGACGCAGTCTTTCACGTGCTTCGTCAGGACTCATCGTCGCGAAGAACGACGCGTTCTGTTTGTAAGCCTCTTCAACCTGCGCGCGCGTGACATTCACCTCCCCGCGTGTCAGTTGCCTTCGCAGCTCGTCGAGCGAGATGCGCCGTGCGGCGGCTTCGCTCTCGAGAATCTTCGTGGTGATGAGGTTCTCCAGCGCGGCTTTGCGAACCGCGTAAAGCTGCTGCTGGAGTGGGTAGATTTGCGTCGCGACAGAATCATCGACTTGCTTCTGTGTGATCTCGATGTTGTTGACTGTCGCGAGTACTGTATCGGGCGTCTGCGCGCGAGCGACGAGCGCGAAAACCAGGACCATGCAGCTGGACCAGATAAGTGAGCGTGAGGAATGGAAAGACATTTATGTTGCTCCGTTCGTGAACTATTTCAAAAGCAACTGTAGGGGCGGCCTCTGTGCCCGCCCTTCTTTGGGAACACGGCCTTATTTCCATCCACGGGTGGCCACGGAGGGCCACCCCTACAGTTGACCCAAGGATGCGATTGAGTACGTTTGGGTGAACGGCAATCTAGGCTCAATCAAGCGCGGAGTCAATGACTGTTTGTTGTCGAAAACGGCTAAATTTTGGCGAAAGTGGCTATCGTTAGCGATGGCGTTTGCGTTTGAGTGTGCGGCGGTATGCAGTCGGCGTGGTCCCGTATTTCCGCCGGAAATCACGCACGAAATGCGCGTTTGAAGCAATCCCGACCTGCTTCAGGATCTGCTTGATACTCAGAAACGTCGTGCGCAACATCCTCTCCGCCTTGCGCAGTCTAACGTCTTTCAGAAACTGCGCCGGAGTCATTCCAGTCTCTTGTTTAAATAGATGACGAAAGCGCGAAGGCGAGAGATTCACTAACACTGACAGTCCGGGAATGTCCCACGACGCCGCGGTGTTAGCTTTTATCTTTGAAACGATGAGCTCGATTCTTCGGTCCATAGTGATGAGGCCCAGAAACGAAGAGTGGGCGTGAGAGTACCGTTTAGAGTTGAGTTTGTCTAGTATGCTAGTATGAACGGGCATTTTTACCTGATCACTTAACCAGGAGACACCGATGGGTGACGACCTCAGGACAGAGCGCGAGCTGTCGTTGGATTTCTTGCGCGTGACCGAAGCCGCTGCGATTGCCTCAGCTAAAACGATGGGTCAGGGCGATCGAAAATTCTCAGACCACGTCGCCGTCGAAGCGATGCGCGAAGTGATGGACACGGTGCCGATGCGCGGGCGCGTCGTGATTGGCGAAGGCGAACGCGACGAAGCGCCGATGCTCTACATCGGTGAGGAAGTCGGCGGCGGTTTTGGTGTGGGCGACGAGATTGCCGAGTCGTGTCCGGAAGTTGATATCGCGGTCGACCCGCTCGAAGGCACGAACCTCTGCGCGCTCGGCGCGAACAACGCGATCGCCGTCCTGGCGGCGGCTGAGCGCGGCGGGTTGCTCAATGCGCCTGACATTTACATGGACAAGATCGTGGTTGGACCATCGTCACGCGGCGTTGTAGATATCGATGCGCCGGTGAAGGACAACCTGAAGAACATCGCACGGCGTTTGGGACGCGATATCGAAGACCTCACTGTGATCGTGCTCGATCGTTCGCGACACAAGAAACTGATCAATGACGTGAGGGCGGCGGGCGCTCGCATTCGTTTAATCTCTGACGGTGATCTTTCGGCAGGTATTTCGGCGGCAGTGGCGGGGACGAACATTCACGCGTTGATGGGGATCGGTGGCGCGCCGGAAGGCGTGATCACAGCGGCAGCGATGAAGTGTTTGAACGGTGAGATACAGGCGCGGCTCGTTTTCGATCCGGATCGGTTGGGAGTTGATAAAGACAAGGTGCCGTCGCGTCAAGAGGTGCTCGATCGGCTGGCGACGATGGGTATCAAGGATCCGAATAAGGTTTACGACACGGACGACCTCGCGCCGGGGAAGAGGATCATTTTTGCGGCGACCGGTGTGACTGATGGGGCGTTGTTGAAGGGTGTGCGGTTCTTCGGCTCCGGCAAGCGGACGCATTCAGTGGTGATGACGACTGAGTCGCGCCACATTCGGTTTGTTGACACGCTGCACATCGAAGGTGGGCCAGATACGGTGATCCGGTTTTAGCCACGGATAACACGGATAGTTTACGGATGAACGAGTACGTGCCACAGGTGGTGCCGACGTGGAGGCCGGTCGTGTTTTGGGGGGTGAGTGCGGCGATCGTCGCGAGCCTGGTTTCGCTCATCCTTGTGGCGCCGCTTGCGGCTGCGGCGGGGCATAACGGTTTGGCGTTCGCGATTTATCATGCGTTCGCTCCACTCTGTCACCAGCTTCCCGAGCGCTCTTATTTCATCGATGGTCACAAGTTCGCGGTTTGTTCGCGCTGCACGGGAATCTATGCAGGGTTTGCGTTTACATTGCTGGTCTATCCGCTCGTCCGTTCACTCAGAAGCGTCGCTACACCACCGCGCCGCCTCTTGATCCTCGCCGTTCTTCCGCTCGCAATCGACTTCAGCCTAACGTTCTTCGGGATCTGGGAAAACACGCACACGTCGCGTTTACTAACAGGAGCCCTCCTCGGAACCGTTGCCGTGTTCTACGTCATGCCCGGAATCGTCGACTTGAGCCTGCGCGCGGTCACAAAACACACGCGACGACCCGCAACATTCACGCTCGCTTCGCCGGAACGCATCGCCGCCGCTCCCAGCGACTACAGCGCCCCCGAGCGCCGGATCTAATAAACTCCCGCCGCGACTTCGCAATGCCTGCCTCATTAAGGTAAAATCTTCCGCTTTTGGACGTACCGTAATTCATGATTTTTCAGTCCCCAGCACCGACACCATGGCCCACTCCGATGGGCCCGCCGCCGCAAGCCATCTTCGAGCAGTACTTCCACGATCTCGTCAACAAAACCTGGGGAAACATCAGCCCGCTCTACAAGCTCGACACCTTCGACTGGATCATCCTGCTGCTTTATTTCGTAATCCTCGGCACGCTCGCGGTCTACGGCGCGTACCGCATCAAGCAGGTCATCGACTTCTGGCGTTACAAGAATTTTGTCCCCACACCGAGCGGACATTTCTCTGAAGCCGAGCTGCCGACGATCACGGTCCAGCTTCCACTTTTCAACGAGCTGTACGTTGTCGACCGCCTGCTCAAAGCCGTAACCGCGATCGACTACCCACGCGAGAAGCTAGAGATCCAGGTCCTTGACGACTCGACTGACGAAACAGTACGCGTCGCTGAGGCAGTCGTCGCGAAGTATGCCGAGCAGGGCTTCGACATCCACTACATCCATCGCGCCGATCGCACCGGCTTCAAAGCCGGCGCGCTCGAGAACGGAAACAAATTTGCCAAGGGCGAGCTGCTCGCGATCTTCGACGCCGACTTCGTCCCGAAGCCCGATTGCCTGCGCAAGCTCGTCGACTTCTTCACCGATCCGATGGTCGGCTGCGCGCAGATGCGCTGGTCGCATATCAACGGCAACTACAACCTGCTGACGCGCCTCCAGACGATCATGCTCGACGGCCACTTCGTCGTCGAACAGACCACACGCAATCGCACGGGCGGCTTCTTCAACTTCAACGGCACGGCCGGCATCTGGCGTCGACAAGCGATCGAGATGAGCGGCGGCTGGCAGCACGACACGTTGACTGAAGACACCGATCTCAGTTTCCGTGCGCAGCTAATGGGCTGGAAATTTGTTTACCTGCTCGACGAAGAAGCGCCCGCGGAAATCCCGGTCGAAATCAACGCCTTCAAAGCACAACAGCGACGTTGGGCCAAGGGCGTGATGCAAGTCGGACTCAAGCTTTACCCGCGCATCTGGCTCGCGCCCCTCCCGTTTCGCGTGAAGCTCGAGATGTTCTTCCGTCTGACCGGAAACATCAGTTACCCGCTGATGATCATCGCAAGCTTTTTGCAGTTTCCGCTGCTGCTGGTGCGGTACAACCAGCCGTTTTACCACTTGATGGTGCTCGACCTGCCTCTCTTGTTCTTCTCGTCGATCTCAGTCGTGTTGTTTTACGGCTCGGCGGTCTGGTATCTCGACGCGAAGCGCTCGCCGCGCCTGTTGCACTTGCCGCTCGTGATGGGGCTCGGTATCGGTCTCGCGTTTTCAAACGCGCGCGCGGTGCTTGAAGCGCTGCTGGGTGTGAAGTCCGAGTTCGTGCGCACGCCGAAGTATCGTGTTGAAGACACGACTGACGCTACCTGGAAACGCAAGAAGTACAAACGCAAACGCGGTCTGTTGCCGCTGCTCGAGCTAAGTTTTGCGGTTTACTTTCTCCTCGCCATCGCGTATTCCGCGCGCCTGCACATGTGGGGAACGATTCCTTTTCTGCTGCTGTTCTTTTTCGGCTTCGGCTACATGGGCGTAATGAGCCTGCTGCAAACTGCGAGCGGCAAACGTCTCGCGGCCTTGTGGCGCCCGTTAAAAACCTAGAGGATCTCTGCGTAATCTCTGCGTCCTCTGCGCCTCTGCGGTGAGTGTTTCCCATTTAACCGCAGAGGCGCAGAGGACGCAGAGATTACGCAGAGATCTTCAAAACTGGAGAATACTGATGTTACTTAGAATCCCCCTACTCATCGCGATCTTGCTGTCTGCTTCGCTGATCGTTTTCGCGCAATCACAAGCCAACACAGGCAACATCGAAGGCCGCGTCACTGACCCCAATGCCGCCTCCGTTCCGAACGTCACCGTCACCGCCACGAACCTGGCCAATGGCCTGCAAAAGAGCGCACAGACAAACGACGAAGGCATCTATCGAATCGTCTTCCTGCCGCCGGGCGCGTACAAAGTTGAGACGAGCGGCGCACAGGGATTTGCGCCCGCGAATTTCACGAATGTAATCGTGACAGTCGGCGGCCAGACACCACTCGACATCCAACTCTCTGTCGGCAACGCAACCGTAGCGATGGTCGACGTCTCTGCTGAAGGCCAGGTCGTCGAAACAACTCGCACGTCGATCTCGTCAGTCGTCAACGAGCGCGCGATTCAGAACCTGCCTGTGAATGGTCGCAACTTCCTCGACTTCGCGACACTCACGCCGAGCGTCGTGCGCGATCCGACGCGGCAGGGCGACCTTGCTGTCGGCGGTCAGAAAGGCACGCTCAACAGTCTCCAGGTCGACGGCGCCGACAACAACAACACGTTCTTCGGACAGTCATTCGGCCGCACCGGCACGCGCCCGCCGTACCAGTTTTCGGAAGAATCAGTGCAGGAGTTTCAGGTCAATCAAAACGGGTTCTCGGCGGAGTTTGGCCGCGCGGGCGGCGCCGTGATCAACGTGGTAACGAAGTCGGGCTCGAACGAATGGCACGGCAGCGCGTTTGAATTCTTCCGCGACGAAGCGTTGAACTCGAACACACCGATCCTGACTGCACGCGGCGCGAAACGTCCGAAGTCGCAGATCAACCAGTTCGGCGGTACAGTCGGTGGTCCAATCAAACACGACCGCGCGTTTTTCTTCTTCGCGTATGACGGCCAGCGCTCGAACATTCCGAACGTCGTCGATCCGCCAAACTTCTTCGTGCAGCCGGCGAACATTCGCAACCTGCTCTTGCCGTTCATGGACACTTACCAGATCGGCCGCGATCAGGACGTGTACATGATCAAAACGGACATTCATCTGAACAACTCCAACCAGCTCGTGCTGCGTTTCAACCAGCAGAACTTCACCGGCAACAACAACGAGAACAGTGGTCCACTCAGCGTCGAGGAACACTCGGGCAACAGCGTCGCGAGGACCACGACGTTCTCGGGTTCACTGATCTCGACGCTCACGCCCGTGCTGATCAACGATTTTCGTTTCCAGTTTGGCCGCGACCGCGAGCCGGGCGAAGCGAATAGCAACGTTACTGAAGCGCGCATTCAAACCGGCGGCGGGTTTCTACAGCTCGGACGAAACAACTTCAGCCCGCGCGAGACGACAATCAAGCGTGCGCAGTTCATCGACGTCGTCAGTTACACGCGCGGCAAGCACAGTCTGAAGTTCGGCGCGGACCTGAACTTCGATCGCGTGTTCAACTTCTTCCCGGGTCTCTTCAGCGGGCAGTACACGTTCAACTCGTACGCGGCGTTCGCCTCAAACACACCGGCCACGTTCACACAAAATTTTCCGGGCACTGGCACATCAGGCGGGACGACGAATCCCAATCTCAACGAGCTCGGCCTCTTTGTTCAGGACGACTGGCGCGTGACTCCGAAGTTCACTCTTAATCTCGGTCTGCGTTACGACCTGCAGGATCTCGCCGATCCTAAGGTGAACAATCCGAGCGCTGCGCTCGCGGCCGCGGGCCTGAACACGACGACCCCCGTTCGCGACCGCAACAACTTTGGACCACGTTTCGGATTCAGCTATGCGTTTGACGACAAGACCGTGCTGCGCGGCGGTTACGGGATCTTCTTTGGACGCACGCCCGCGATCATGCTCGGCACAGCGCACTCGCAAAACGGCATCCAGGTAACGGGCGTGAGCTTGAACTGCCTGGCCGTACCGAACCCGTGTCCGACTTATCCGAACATCTTCAGTGCGCCGCCGTCAGCGGGCGGCGTGAATCCGAGTCTTTACATGTTCGCGCGCGACTACGCGCAGCCGTACGTGCAGCAGGGACGTCTCGGCGTCGAGCGTGAGCTGTTCGCGAATACGAGTTTGTCGGTCAGTTATCTTTACTTCCGCGGCGTGCACCTGAGTCGCACGCGCGACATCAATCTCGCCCCGCCAGTACCGACGACGTTCGCTGGTCCAACACCGGGAGAGACGTTCACCGTGCTGCGTCATCCAGCGGCGCGACCGATTCCAGGTTTCGCGAGAATCAATCTGTTTGAGAGCACTGCCAATTCGCGTTACAACGCGCTCGCGGTGGAGCTGAGGCGTCGCTTCACGCGCGGCTTCCAGTTCATCGCTGCATACACGTTGTCAGACACGAAAGACAATCGACCGGACCAGACGATGGTCGTGGTTGGCGCTGACGATGCGAAGGGACTGCAAAACAATCTCGACATCAACGCGGATTGGGGCCGCAGCGATCTTGATATCAGGCATCGCTTCGTGTTGAGTCCGGTTTATGAGATTGGGACGATTCAGGCCGGCAATGCGTTCGTGCGTAACCTCGCGAGCAATTGGACCTTCTCGGGAATCATCACGTTGCAATCGGGATTTGCGTACTCGGCTTTAATCTCAGGTGACGCGAATCGCGACGGTAATCCGAGCACGGATCGCGTGCCGGGAACAGAGCGCAACGGCTTCACGACGCCGAGTATTTATATCTTCGATACGCGGGTGACGAAGGCGTTCAAGTTTGGTGAGAAATACAGCGTGAGTTTTCTTGCCGAGGCATTCAACCTGTTCAATCGATCGAACATTGCGACCGTGAACACCGGGCGCTTCGGTCTTCAAACTACGCCAACACTGGCCCTGACAAATCCCTCGCCTGCGGCCCCGTTCGGTGGTCCACGGACGTTCCTGGGTGAGCGGCAGATCCAGTTGGGCGTGAGATTTAAATTTTAACCACAGATGACGCAGATCTGTGTAAATCGATTTACACAGATCCGTCCAATCCGCGGCTAACTTCTTTCAAGCGAGGGGCGATCCCAGTTAGCAAGGTTCGCCCCCGCTTCATACGTGCTCTGCATAAAATCCATCAACGCTGCTTCAGGCTGCGCCGCCGTCCGCACATCTTCATACAACAACAGAAACTCGCCGAGATCCTTACTGTAAAATCCCGGCTGCACTTTCGCTTCACTCAAGCCTTCCGGCGCGGGCGCGGTGTAGGAATAGTAAGCAGCCTTGCCGAGCGGTCCCTGTCCCGGCCACCAACCATGACTGATCACTTCATGCGAGTACGCTTCACGCGTGATCACATCGGCATCGGGTTTCACCGGCGCCGGCCTTCCTGAGAAGCGCGTCACCGCGAGATCGAAACTGCCCCAGAAGAAATGCACCGGACTACACTTCCCGATAAATCTCGATCGAAACTCCTGCATCACGCGCTCTGACGATCTCAATACGCGCCAGAACCTCTCAACGTATTCACGATCGTAAGACTTATGCTGCTCGTCCTGATCGAACGCAATCGGATCGGCAATCTCCACCGGCATCTTCCAGATCTTCACTTCGATCCCGAGCGTCGCCAGCGCATTCATCGTTTCCTGATAAAACCTCGCGACAGACTTCGGCACGAGGGGGACGAGCGCCGTCGTCCCGTCGCTGCACTTCGTCACGAGATTGTGATCGATGAAGTCAAACTCCATCTCGAAGAAGCGCTCCTCGTAAGGCATGGCCGTCGTCGTCAGCCCGCGCGCCGAAACATAGAGCGGCACGTTCCACCAGTGATTAACCAGCGGCGTTTGTTCGAGCCGAATTTTGCCGACGATCTGCGACCACATGTGGAGGGTCGCACACGTATCTTTCCATTCTTCGAGTGGTAGTGATGGCCAGTCAGACATGTGCCACAGATTAACGCGGAAAAGACGGATCAGCAAAAAGGCAGCCGTGTTCATCCGTGAAAATCCGTGGCTTGACACTGCATCAGTAGCCGCCTATAGTTTCGATATATGACGAAGGCCTGCGCATGTTGTCGCTATTGTCAGTGGTGCTACTACTGCACCGCGACCGAGCGGCCGCGCAGCAGCTGGATTAGCAGTTGAGCTAACAGCAGCTATTTTGACGGCGAAACGGTCGCACTTCTTGGAAGTCGCGACCGTTTTTGTTTTTGTTATGCAACTCGAAGTTTTCGAAACCCCTATCACCGCTATCGACCCCGGTCGAGTCGAAGCACACATCGGTCACACACCATTGTTACGACTCCGGTTGGATCTCAGTCCGGGCGTTCAGGTTTTTGCGAAGGCGGAACATCTGAATCCCGGCGGCTCGGTGAAGGACAGGGCAGCGCTGTCGATGATTCTCGAAGGCGAGCGCAGCGGGAAGCTCAAAGCCGGCATGACGATCCTCGACGCGACGAGCGGAAACACCGGTATTGCGTACGCGATGATTGGCGCGTCGCGTGGTTACACGGTGAAAGTCTGTTTACCAAAGAATGCGAGTCCCGCGCGCAAGCGGATCCTGCGAAGTTACGGCGTCGAGATCGTGGAGACTGATCCGATGCTGTCGACTGACGGCGCGCAATTACTTGCGCGTGAGATCTTCGGTGAGAATCCGGAGAAGTATTTTTATCCCGATCAGTACAACAACGAAGCAAACTGGCTCGCGCACTACGAAACGACAGCGAATGAGATCTGGCAGCAGACGGAAGGGCGCGTCACGCATTTCGTCACCGGGCTGGGAACCACAGGCACTTTTGTAGGTGTGACGCGACGTTTGCGAGAATTGAATCCGCGACTGAAGGCGATCGCGGTGCAGCCGGAGTCACCGTTACACGGGCTCGAGGGCTTGAAACACTTACCGAGCGCTATCACGCCGGGGATCTTTGACGAGTCGCTCGTGACGGAGACGCTGGAAGTTGCGACCGAAGATGCGTTATTAATGACGAGTAAACTAGCTCGTCAAGAAGGATTACTGGTGGGGCCAAGCTCCGGCGCCAACGTGTTTGCGGCCTGGCGCGTGGCGGCTGCGCTGCGCGAGCCTGCAGTGGTGGTGACAGTGTTGTGCGACGGCGGCGAGCGCTATTTGAACGATTAAATTTAAGCCGCGGATTTACGCAGATGAACGCAGATCTGCGTTAATCCGCGAAGATCCGCGGTAAAAATATGTCTATGAAACGCGACATTACGACGAAGTTCGTGCACGCAGGCGAGCGACGCCCGTTGCCGGACGCGCAGCCTGTCTCCACGCCAATCTACGCATCGGCAACGTTCACTTACGAGACGATGCAGGAGATCGATCAGGTCTTTAGCGGTGAGAAGCAGGGCTATATCTACACGCGCTACGGCAATCCTACGACTACCGCACTCGAAGAAGCGGTGCGCGAAGTCGAAGAAGGCGCCTTCGCCTGTGCGTACGCGACCGGCATGGCGGCAGTGCATGCTGCGCTTATCGCGTGCGACTTGAAAGCCGGATCGACTGTGCTCGCGTCGCGTGATGTCTACGGCGCAACCACCGGCTTGCTGAACAATGTTCTCTCAAACTTCGGTGTGAAGACGACTCAGGTTGATTTCAGCGACGTCGATGCTGTGCGCGAGAAAGCGCGCGAGCTTCGTCCCACCGTCCTGATCGCGGAAACAATCTCGAACCCGTTATTGAAAGTGTGTGACATCGAAGCGTGCGCCGGTATCGCACACGAGAATGGCGCGCGTTTGATCATCGACAACACCTTCGCGACGCCGTACCTGCGCCAGCCGCTGAAGCTCGGTGCAGACATCGTTGTGCACAGCGCGACGAAGTATCTCGGCGGTCATGCTGACACGATGGGCGGTCTCGTAGTCTCGCGCGACGAGATGGACAGTCTCGCGCTGATCAGCGTGATGAAGCTGGTCGGCGGCGTGCTCGGTGTTTGGGACGCACACGAGATCTTGAGAGGCTTGAAAACGCTTGCGGTGCGAATGGATCGGCAGTGTGAGAATGCCAGTGTGCTGGCTGGTTATTTGAAAGAGCACGACGGCATCGGTCGTGTCCACTATCCAGGTCTCGGCGCACTCGTGGCGATCGAGCTGCGCGACGATACGAAAGAAGCGGCGTTTCGTTTCATGGACGGGCTGAAGTTGATTGTGCGCTCGACGAGTCTCGGAGATGTTTTCTCGAGTGTGCTGCATCCCGCGACGGCTTCGCATCGGGATCTGTTGCCGGCGAAAAGACAGGAGTGGGGAATCGTCGATGGACTCGTGCGCATTTCGGTCGGGATCGAGAAGATCGACGACATCATTGCCGATATCGAACAGGCGTTAGCCGGATGATCACGATTTCCGGAAGTTTACTTGACGAGATTCGCGCGCATGGCGTGAGAGACTACCCGTACGAGTGTTGTGGGCTGTTGCTCGGCCGCTACGGCGCGGACGGAAAGCTTGTTACGGAGACGTATCCGATCTCGAACGCGCGTGAGGAGAGTGCGAAGCGAAACAGGTTTCTGATCGAGCCGGTCGAGCTGATGCGCGGTGAGCGTTACGCGCGCGATCACGATCTCGAGGTGGTTGGGTTTTACCACTCGCATCCGGATTCGCCCGCCGTTCCTTCGCAGTACGACCTCGAGCACGCGTGGCCAACTTACTCGTACATCATCGTCTCGACGCGTGCTGACGTGGCGATGGATCTGTTCTCATGGGAACAGGAGCCGGACCGATCACGGTTCAATCAGGAAGAAATCCGCGTAATCCGCGGTTAAAAGTCTGAGGGTTCAAACATGCCAATCACAATCACGATTCCAGCGCCATTGCGACAGTTCGCAGGGGGTCAATCGCAGATCACCGTCGAAGCCAACACCGCGGGCGAGGCGCTCGATCAGCTTACCTCGACACACGCCGGCCTGCGCCGCCATCTCTTCAACGATCAGAACGTGCTGCGCAACTTCGTCAACGTCTATCTCAACGACGAAGACATCCGCCACGCCTCCGGGCCAGACACGCCGGTCAAGGACGGCGACACGATCATGATCGTTCCGTCGATTGCGGGCGGAGCTGTGATCGAGTCTGAAGTGGGATTGCCGGAGCTTTCAAACGAAGAGATCCTGCGTTACAGCCGCCACTTGATCATGCCGGAAGTCGGCATGCAGGGGCAGCGAAAACTGAAAGCCGCGAGCGTGTTGATGATCGGCACGGGCGGGCTCGGCGCGCCGGTAGGAATGTATCTCGCCGCGGCGGGCGTCGGCCGCATCGGCATCGTTGATTTCGACGTCGTTGAAGAGTCGAACCTGCAGCGACAGATCATTCACGGCACGAAAGATCTCGGCCGTCGCAAGATCGAATCCGCGCGTGATCGTTTGCGCGATATCAACCCACACATCGAGATCGAAACGCATGAGTCGCGACTCACCAGTCACAACGCGCTGCGTCTCTTCAAAAACTACGACATCATTGTCGACGGCACTGACAATTTCCCCACGCGCTATCTCGTCAACGACGCGTGTGTGTTGACGGGCAAGCCCAACGTTTACGGATCGATCTTCAGGTTTGAAGGTCAGGCGAGTGTTTTCTGGGCCGAGAAAGGCGCGTGCTACCGGTGTTTGTATCCGGAGCCGCCGCCGCCGGGACTCGTGCCGTCGTGCGCGGAAGGTGGAGTGCTCGGTGTGTTGCCGGGCATCGTCGGTGCGATCCAGGCAAACGAGACGATCAAGATCATTCTCGGTGCTGAGGATCTGCTGATCAATCGTCTGCTGTTGTTTGATGCGTGGCCCATGAAGTTCCGCGAGTTCAAGCTGCGAAAGGATCCGAAGTGTCCTGTGTGCGGCGAGCAGCCTACGATCAAGGAATTGATCGACTACGAAGAGTTTTGCGGGATGGCTGCGCACCAGTTACCGCAGCCTGAGTCGAAGCTCGAAGAGATCTCGGCGACTGAGCTGAACGCGCGTCGATTGCGTGGCGATAAGATTCAGATCATCGACGTGCGCGAGCCGCACGAGTTCGAGATCGCGCGTATTCCGGGGACGAAGCTGATCCCGCTGGGCCACGTTGTGAGCCGGATGAACGAGATCGATCCGGAGGTTGAGACGATTGTTCACTGCAAAGGCGGTGTGCGCAGCGCGAAGGCGATCGAGGCGTTGAAGCGCGCCGGATATTCCGGGCGGCTGATTAATCTCAAGGGTGGGATCTCGGCGTGGTCAGACGACGTCGATCCACGGGTCGCGAAATATTAGCAGTTCGTCCCACGGTGCTGCGGTTCATAACTCTGTTTTGCCACAAAAGGCACAAGAAGCACAAAATAGGAGAGAGTAAATCTCTTGTGCTGCTTGTGCCTTTTGTAGCTAATCGATTATGCGAATGAAGTGGCTGGCCATCGTGGCCGTGTGGGCGCTGCTGGGTGTTATTTACGCCGCACCGACCTATATCGAGGTGCGGCTCGAACAGCATGGCCACACGGCGTGGCGCATTTTTTCGTGGGGCATCCTGACGTGGGTGGCGTGGGCGCCGCTCACGCCTGCGATTACGTGGCTCGCGCGCCAGTACTCGCTCATCGGTGAGGCGTGGAAGCGCAATCTCATCGTTCATGTGCCCGCGTTTTTGTTGATGTCCGCGCTTCATAGCGCCGCGGCCACGGGCGTCACTTTATGGGTCCAGCCTTTCGATAACATGGGAGACAGTCCGAAACAGTTTTGGCCTCGCTTTCTCGGACGGTTGCAGGGACAGCTCGGTTCCGACTTGTTGGTGTATGGTGCGATCGTCGGAGTCTTTTACGCGATTGATTACTACCGCAAGTATCGGGAGCGCGAGTTTCTTGCTTCACGACTCGAGGCACAGCTCGCACAGGCGCAGCTCGACTCGCTGCGCATGCAGTTGCATCCGCACTTTCTTTTCAACACGCTGAACGGCATCGTTGGCTTAGTTCGTGATAACAAGAACACCGCTGCGGTGAACATGCTGGTCGGGTTGAGTGATCTGCTGCGTCACACGCTCGAACACTCTTCGCGTCATGAAGTTGAATTGAGGGAGGAGATCAACTTTATTAAGCTCTATTTGGGTATTCAGGAGATGAGGTTTTCGGATCGACTCCGGATCGAGCTGGATATCGATCCGCGTACGACGAAGGCGCTCGTGCCGAATTTGATTTTGCAGCCGCTGACGGAGAATTCGTTGAGGCATGGGATTGGTCGCAGTGCTGAGTCAGGTCTCGTTGGGATAAGGTCGGCTGTTCAGGATGGTAGGTTGCGGTTGACTGTTTATGACGAAGGGGCGGGCTTGCCGGATGACTGGCAACTGAAAAGCAGCGCGGGGATCGGTCTCGCGAACACCGCTGCGCGCTTGCAGCAGCTCTATGGCGACGAGCATGAGTTTGATATTCGTAATCGAAATGGTGGTGGCGTTGAAGTCGTGATCGTGATGCCTCTGAGGTTCTCGGGGTAATGTGGTCCGCGCGAAGCAATTGTAGGGGTGGCCCTCCGTGGCCACCCGTGCGTTGAATAATCCATCCACGGGTGGCCACGGAGGGCCACCCCTACAGTTACATCCACGGATCAAAATTTAGGAAACGTTGTTAATGGCGGGGAAGATTAGAACTTTGATCGTTGATGACGAGCCGCTTGCGCGGCGGAATCTGCGTGTGCTGCTGGAAAGGGATCCGCAGATCGAGATAATGGAGGAGTGTCGGAATGGTCGCGAGGCGGTCAAGGCCATCAATACGCTTTCACCTGATCTGATCTTCCTCGATATCCAGATGCCGGAGATGGACGGCTTCGACGTGCTCGCGCGTGTTGGTCCGGAACACATTCAGGCGATCATCTTCGTTACTGCGTTTGATCAATATGCGTTGAAGGCTTTCGACGTTCATGCACTCGACTACCTGCTGAAGCCCTTCGACGACGAGCGGTTCATGCGCGCACTGGAGCGCGCGAAGTCGCAGATCGCGGCGCGCGAGATCAACCAGTTAAGCGGGCGTCTGCTGGCGTTACTCGAAGAGCGTGAGAGCGAGCGGACAGGATCAAAACGCGAAGAGCGTTACCTGTCGCGGCTGATGATCAAAGCCTCTAGTCGCATGATGCTGTTGAAGGTCGACGAGATCGACTTCATCGAAGCAGATGGCAATTACGCGAAGCTGCATATCGGGCGTAAGACGCATCTGCTGCGCGAGAAGATGAACGATCTCGAGGGGCGGCTCGATCCGGCGAAGTTTGTGCGGATACATCGATCGGTGATCGTAAATCTCGAGCGGATCAAGGAGATGCATCCACACTTCAATGGTGATTACGTTGTTGTGCTGGAGGATGGAAGGCAGTTAAGGCTTAGCCGGACCCGGCGTGAGCAGCTCGAGGCCCGGCTAAGAGTTAACCGCGGATGACGCGGATCAAAGCCACGGATTTATTGCTTGTCTTCGGAGGTGCGGTATTTCTCCTTTTCCTTCTCGCGTTGGAGGTAGGGGATACCTTTCTCCATCCACTCCGGCGCGGGGGCGCCCTTCAGGAAATGATCGAAGAATTCCTGCAAGCGCCGCGTGTAGTCCTTCTGATTGATCCGCTTCCGCAGCCCGTGCTTCTCGCCGTTGTAAGTGAACATGTAGGCTTCTTTGCCGAGACGGCGTAGCGCGAGGAAGTACTCGATGCCCTGGTACCACGGCACCGCATCGTCCTCGTCGTTGTGAATCATCAGCAGCGGCGTCTCGACTCGATCCGCGCGGAAGATCGGAGAGTTATCGAGATAGCGCAAAGGGTAGTCCCACAAACTGCCGCCGATACGTGACTGCGAACGCTCATACTGAAACTGTCTTGGCAGTCCCGTGCCCCAGCGAATGCCGCTGTAAGCACTCGTCATGTTGGCCACGAGCGCGCCCGGCGCCGCGGCTTTGAACCGGTTCGTCTGCGTGACCATGTAAGCGATCTGGTAACCACCCCAACTGTGTCCCTGGATACCGATCGCATTCTCGTTCACATAACCTTTGTCGACGACCGCCTGAATTCCCGGCAGCACGCATTTCAACGCGCTCTGGCCCGGATACCCGATCGTGTAAACAATGTCAGGCATGAAGACGAGATAGCCGTTGCTGACGTAGTACGTGGGATTGATCGACGTGCCCGGTCCGGGATGGCGGAACTGGTGCAAACCCTGCGAGAGCTTCTCGTAGATGTAGACGAGCATCGGATACTTCTTCTTCGGATCGAAGTTATCCGGTTTCAGCAGCAGCCCCTTCAAAGGCACGCCGTCAGCACTTTTGAAACTCACGAGCTCACCGGTGCCCCACGTATATGCTGCTCGTTGCGCGTCGCCGTTACTGACGCGCTTCAACTCGCGAAACTGGCTGTTTGTCACCCAGATATCCGGAAACTGATCGAAGCGTGAGGCAGTCATGATCATCACGTCTGCATCTTTGGCTTTCGTCGGATTGTTGAAATCCTTCGCGGCCATCAGGAGTTTTTGCGGGAGCGCAGTGCTGTTGACTTTGTCACGATAGAAACCGGAATCGTGTGTCTCCTGGTTTTCCGCGGAGAGCAACATCGGCTTGTCCGGATCAATCCAGCGCTCGCGGGGATCGAGTCGCACATAACGCAGCGTCGTTGATTCTTTACGGCCAACACCGTCGGTGAGGTTCGTGGCGGCGCTGCCGTCCGGTGAGACGCGCCAGATGTCGTAACGATCGTAGATCAACACGTCCATATCGTCCTTGGTCCAACCGGCGATGCCGTAGGAGCCTGGTGTTGAAGGCTGATCGTTCTCTTCGTTGTAGAAGTTGACCTTGATGGTCTTGGTGAGGTTTACGGTTGAGCCGCCGTTGACGGCATACGAATACCAGTCTTTGCCGTCGAAGTAGATCGCGAATTTCGCGTTGGGCGAAAGCGAGACGTTGCCACGCTGTTTGGTTAACAGCAGCTTGCGCGAGCCGTCAAAAGTGTCGACGAGATAATAGTCAGTGAAGCCCGGATCGTAGTCAGCAGTGACTCGATATTTGCGATTGTCGGAGCCGATCGCGTAGCTGCCGTCATTCGAAGGCGTGAGGTTTTCCATCGAGTCGTCGGCAAGCTGGACGAATTTCTTTTCCTTCAAATCGTAAACGGCGCGATACGAGCGATTGCGATCCTGCTCGGCGCGTACCTTCTGAATCGGCTGCACGTAATCGTCTTTCCAGTGCCACAGATCGACGAGCACTTTCTCGTCCGCGGGGATCTCTTCGTCAGGGTTCTTTTCGGGCTCGGGCGGCGGCGCCGTGCCGAGGAAGAGGTGACTGCCGTCGAGCGAGAAGCTCAGGTTCGCGCGCTCGCTCACGACGAACTCTTTGCGAAAACCCGGCGATGTGATCGAGACGATCTCGGTCGCTTGCGGATCTTTGCGGTTCCAGTGATAGACGCGAAACTTCGGCTGCTTTGCAGCGGCGTCTTCTTTGTCGCTGGTGAAGGCGAGTTGCGTGTTGTCTTCGTCCCAGGTCAGACGTTGATACTTGCCTTTGCCGCTTAGCAACGTGATTGGTTCGGCGTCGCTGTCGGTGGTGACGGCGTAGACGCCGTTTGTGTCTTCTTTCCGTGATGAGGTGGTGAAGACGAGTGTCCTCGCGTCGCGGCTGATCGTGAAATCGAGAACGTCCTTGAACTTTCGATCAGTGGAGGTGCTGGTGTTACGAAGAACGAGCTCTGTACCGTATTCCTTCTTGTTTCGTGAACGCGACGAAGATGGGCGCTGAGCTGGGGCTGGCGTGCCGGGTTCGTTTGACGGTGCGGGGCTCGGCTCTGCTGAGGGTGACGGGCTCGGCTCTGCCGGAGGACCTGAAGCTGCCGGGCTCGGTTCTGTGCGTGGTGAGGCGCTCGGATCTGGCCGCGCGGGCGGTGTTGCTTCGAGCTGGTAAGCGATGAATCCACCGCCGTCTTCCGGCACGCGGAAGGTTTTCACGCGCTCGACTCGTGTGACGGTGCCGTTTGAGATGTCCATGATCGAGAGGCCGTTCTTCGGCATGTCCTCAGGCCGCTTCTTTTCCTTCTTCGCTTTGTTTACTTCGGCCTTCGTTGGCTCAGTGCTGAACACAACGAACTTGCTGTCAGCCGTGAACACAGGTCGCAGCAAACGCGCCTGCTCAGCCTGAAACTCAGCGAGGTTCGTTCCGGGATCGTCGGGCGGTGGCACGGGCGGACGATAACCTCGCGGCGCGCGCCATTCGACACCAGTCGCGATGTTGCGCACGACGATCTCGCCGTCGCCGTCCTGCGGCACGTATGCATAAGCGACGAACTTCCCGTCGCGCGAGACCTGTTGCGCCAGAATCGATCGCCACGAGTCGTAATCCTGATGTGTGAGCGCACGTTTCGCGGCGGGCGCGGCGGGCTGCTGCGCGAGGGTCATCGTTGCCAGCAGGGCAAGCGTGCAAACCAGAGCAACACTTCGTTGGAGTTTCATGGGGCACCTCAGATTGTAGGACTTAAACAAACGCGGGTGACGCAGATCAGAGCAGATCTGTGTCACCCGCGTCAATACGTCGTAATTGCGCGCCTCCTTGGAGTGCGGCGGCCTGGCGCCGTTTTTGTCTCGATCGCGCATCATCGATACCAGAGCGGCGCCAGGCCGCCGCACTCCAAGGAGGCGCCCGAAACGTCTTTAGAAGAACAACGAGTACAGCAGCCGGTTCGGTGAGCCGGTGCCGATACCAGTCAGCACGCCGGTCGTCGAGCCGTTGACGATCGCGTTGCGAGTTGTTGTTGCCGAAGCGCCCGGATTGAACTGCTTGTAGAGCGCTGCTACGCCCGCGACGTGTGGGGAAGCCATTGAGGTTCCACTCAACGTTGCGGTAGCTGTGTCAGACGTGGCATACGATGACAGTATCCCCGAACCCGGCGCGAAGATGTCCAAGCACGTGCCGAAGTTTGAGAATGAAGAGCGTGCATCACTCGTGGTGGTTGCGCCAGTGGTGATGGCGTTGGCGGCACGAGCCGGAGATTGCGTGCAAGCGTCGGTATTGCTGTTGCCGGCAGCGACGGCAATCGGCACACCTGAGTTCGCCAGGTTGTTCACCGCTGTGTCGAGCGCGCTTGAAGCACCGCCGCCGAGACTCATGTTGGCAACCGCCGGGTTGATGTGATTGTTCGTCACCCAATCCACGCCGGCAATCACGCCCGAGGTCGAGCCGGAGCCGTTGCAGTCGAGCACGCGAACGCCACGCAGCATTGCGCTCTTGGCGACGCCGTAGGTCGATCCGCCGATCGTTCCCGCGACGTGTGTGCCGTGTCCATTACAATCCGCACCGCTGCCGCCGAATGCGTCGAACACATTCGAAGCACGCCCGCCGAATTGTGTGTGGGTAGTGCGAATACCGGTGTCGATCACGTAAGCGCGCACGCCGGAGCCGGTCCAGTTGTAGGTGTAGGTGCCACTCAGTGGCCGGTTACGCTGGTCGATGCGGTCGAGTCCCCAGGGAGGATTGGATTGAGTCACGTCAGCAGTAACGATTCCATCCTCTTCCACGTACGCGACGCGGAAGTCCTGGCTCAAAGCTTCAGCCTCCTCCGGTGTCATCTGTGCGGCGAAACCGTTGATCGCGTGCTGGTAAACCTGCTTGAGCTGGCCGCGGTGGGTCGCAACCATTTCCTGCGCGACATACGGCGCGATCGAGAAGCGCCCGCGCTCGCCGACGATCGAATCGTTCAGCACGACGATGTAGTTGTTCTCGATCTTGTTTGCCTTTCTGCGCAGCTTATTGCTTTCGCTATTGCCCTGGCTCTTCACCGGGGCGGAAATAAACAAAGCAGCGCACAGACCGGCGAAAACAAGTAACGCTAAAACTTTCTTCATACTTTTTCTCCTCCAGATAGAAGTAAGGTTTGTGGGGGTGGTAGCGCCGCCCGCAGCGGCGAGAAAACGAGCCGGATAGACAACACCGGCAATTGAATAAGTCCGACACGCATAGATAAGCCGCACCTTCAGAAGGACAACCTGAATTGGAGAAACTAACTAACTGCTTGTTGGGAGTTGTGTCTGGGACGGGAGGGGCGCAGTATGGCATCAAAATTTTCGTAGCGCAAGTATTTCAAAGCGTATATCTTGTGCATCCCGTGAACCCCTTAAAACAATCGTTGCTGGCATCGTTGCTGGTGCTGGCGTGTGCATTCAATCTTGCTGCGCAGAATGGTGGTAACAGTGCAGCGGCTCTGAGCGACTGGATCGCGCTTGATGCGCCGCCGGGTTGGGAGCATGTCGCGACTGATTCGATCATGAAGGCGATGCCGGGTTGGAAGCGTGATGTGCTTGGGAATATCGTGTTGCGTAAAGGCAGTGGGAGTCCGAGGCGTGTGGTTGCGTGTGCGCTCGATCGACCGGGCTTTGCTGTTACTGAGATTACTGATGATGGTTACTTGCGTTTGCGTGAGGCTGGGGGGGGAAGACAGCATCCGTTGTGGGTGCAGTTTCATGAAGGACAGCGGATCAGGGTTTTGACTCGTGGGGGGATGGTACCAGGTGTTGTCATTGTGAAGAGCACACACTTGCAACGTGGTCGTGTGGCGAACGCGCCGCTCGCGACGCTTGATGATCTGTGGGTTGATGTTGGAGCGGCGTCGAAAGCGGAGGTGCAGCGGCTCGGGATCGAGATGCTGAATCCGGTGGTGCGTGATGTTGGCGGGTGGTCGTATGGTGAGTTTGTGAGTGGGGTGGGGGCTGGTGTGCGGGTTGGGTGTGCGGCGGTGGCGAGTGTCGCGCAGGGAGAGGTAAGTAAAGGCGAGACGATCTTTTTGCTTACGACGTTGCGCAGTTTTGGGCATGATGGGTTGGAGGCGGCGTTGCGGGCGGTTGGGCGTGTTGATGAAGTGACGCTGGTGGATGCAGCGGATAGTGCAGAGGCGTTTAGTCAGCGGAAAGTCGAGAAGCCTGCTTATCTGCCTGACTCAACGGGACTCACTTCGGTAACGATACTCTCGCCGCATGTTCGCTTTGCCGGCTCACTTGTCGAAAGCGTGAATGTCTCGGACGCCGCAAAATTGTTATCCGCCCTTGCCAAAGCCGCCGGCTTGGATAGGACGCCTCAATGGATAACTGTAGGGGTGGCCCTCCGTGGCCACCCGATCGGAGGAACGGGCTTGAGTCCGATCGGATGGCCACAGAGGGCCACCCCTACAGTTGCTTCTCGCGTGCCGCAAGATTCTCAGCTAAGTGTTCTCACAGACCTTCTTAAAACACTGGCTGATGTGCCGGCGGTTTCGGGGCATGAGCGTTTGGTTCGTGAAGCGATCGTCGATGCATTGCCGGCGTGGGCACGTTCATTAACGCGCACAGATAATGAAGGCAACCTCATACTTGAAGTTGGGCCGGAGCGTGATCCGCTGATGTTCATCGCGCACCAGGATGAGGTCGGGTTTGAAGTGACGGACATCGCGGCGGACGGAACCGTCTCGCTGCGCACGCGTGGCGGGCTCTTTCAATCGTTGTGGGAAGGTCAACCAGCATTGCTTCATTTCGATCGCGCCGGTGCGGCTCCGTTGCGCGGTGTGTTTGTCCCGAGAGACACAGCGACCAGCAAACAACCAGAAGCATTGACTGCATGGTTTGGCGTCGACGGCGCTGCTTTGAAACAACTCGGCGTCACGAATGGACTCTCTGTCACTGCCGATAAGCACGCGACACGCTTAGGCAACACACGCTTCACGGCGCGCGCGCTCGACGATCGCGCGGGATCTACAGCGCTCGTGATGGCGGTGATACGGATCCAGCCGGCTACACTCAAACGCAAAGTGATCTTCGCGTGGTCCGTGCGTGAGGAGACTGGCCTCGAAGGCGCGATGGCGCTCGCGAGACAGTATGCTGCCAAGGTGAAGCGAGTCTACAGCGTTGATACGTTCGTCTCGTCTGACTCACCGGCAGAGACGACGCGCTTCGCGCACGCAAGGCTCGGTCAGGGTGCAGTCATTCGCGGCCTCGACAACTCCGCTGTCGCACCGCCTGCCGAGCTCGATCGAATCCTGAACATCGCGCGCACGCAATCGATACCGATCCAGGTTGGGGCGACGAACGGCGGCACAGACGGATCAGACTTCGTGCGCTACGGTGTCGTGCACGTGAGTCTGTCGTGGCCCGGACGCTATAGTCACTCACCCGTCGAAGTACTCGACCTCAGAGATTTGCAGGCGTTAGAAAAACTTATCTACGCGATTGCCACGGCGCAGTGAGTACAAGATTTACAAGATGTTTTTCAAGATGAACAAGATCCTGCAAATCCTGAAAAATCTTGTAAATCGTGTGCTACTTTTACTGCTGTTCTCAGTGCCCATCGCGGCACAACGCGATCTCGCACGCTACGTCAATCCATTCATCGGCACGGGTGGACACGGGCACACGTTCCCCGGCGCCATCGTCCCGTACGGCATGCTCCAACTCAGCCCTGACACGCGTCTCACCGGCTGGGACGGCTGCTCCGGTTATCACTACTCCGATTCCAAGATCTACGGCTTCAGTCACACACATCTCAGCGGTACGGGCATCTCCGATTATGGCGACATACTCCTGACGCCCATGGTCGGTCGCAATTACTCCGGCCGCTTCCAACATCGAAATGAAACCGCCTGGCCGGGTTACTATTCAGTGAAACTCGACGACGACAACGTACTCGTCGAGCTCACGGCGACCGCCCGTGTCGGCATGCATCGTTACACGTTTCCCAGCACTCAAGATGCCAACATCATCCTTGACCTTGCGCATCGCGATAAAGTGATCGACTCCGGTTTTCGCACGCTCGGTGTGAATATGGTGGTGGGCTGGAGAAGATCTCAGGCGTGGGCCAAGGATCAGGTCATCTACTTTGCGATTGAGTTCTCTCAACCCTACACCGCGCACGGCACAACTGACGCGGATAAGAAAGCTTTCTTTCGCTTCGACACACAAACGAGGTTCCCTCTGATGGTGAAAGTCGCGATCTCCGCTGTTGATATCGACGGCGCGCTGAAGAACCTGCGCAGTGAGCTCAGTCACTGGAATTTCGATAAAGTGAGAGCGGATGCGAGGACAGCGTGGAACGTCGAGCTCAACAAGGTTACGGCAAGCGGCGGCACAGATTCACAGTTAACGAATTTCTACACGTCGCTCTATCACGTGATGACGGTGCCGAATCTTTTCATGGATGTAGATGGACGTTATCGTGGTCGCGATTTCAAGACACACGAGGCGCGGGGTTTTACTAACTACACGGTCTTCTCGCTCTGGGACACGTTTCGCGCGGCGCATCCGCTCTACACGATCATCGATCGCGAACGCACGCGCGACTTCATCAAGACGTTCCTGGTCCAGTACAGGCAGGGCGGGCGTCTGCCTGTTTGGGAGCTCGCCGCAAACGAGACTGACACGATGATCGGTTATCACGCTGTTTCCGTGATCGCCGATGCAGCGATGAAGGGAATTGATGGTTTTGATTTGAACATAGCGTATGAGGCGATGAAGCAGAGCGCTGAGTTCAGGCAGCATCGCGGTTTGGGCGCATACATCGATCACGGGTTTATCGCGACCGAAGAGGAGCGCGAGTCAGTGTCGAAAGTGCTCGAGTATGCGTATGACGATTGGTGCATAGCGCAAGTCGCACGAAAGCTTGGCTGGACGGTGGATTACAAGCGCTACAGCGCACGGGCACAGTCGTATAAGAACGTCTTTGATCCTGCTACAGGCTTCATGCGTCCGCGCAGCAATACTGCCTGGGTTGAGCCGTTCGATCCGCGCGAGGTGACGTTTGCGTTTACTGAGGCGAACTCGTGGCAATACACGTTCTTTGCGCCGCACGATATCAGCGGATTGATTGAGTTGATGGGTGGCAGTTCGCAGTTTGCACGCAAGCTCGACGAGTTGTTCACGACCGACAGTCGCACGACTGGTCGCGAGCAGGTAGACATCACGGGCCTGATCGGCCAATACGCGCACGGCAACGAGCCGAGTCATCACATGGCCTATCTCTATAACTACGTGGGCCAGGCGTGGAAGACGCAGGCGCGCGTGCGGCAGATCATGGACCAGTTTTACAGGCCCGAGCCTGACGGGTTGATCGGGAATGAAGACTGCGGGCAGATGTCAGCATGGTATGTGTTGAGTGCGGCAGGGTTTTATCCAGTGACGCCGGGTTCGACTGTTTATGCGATCGGATCGCCGTTGTTTCCGGAAGTGCGGTTCAAGGTGGATTACGAGAAGTGGTTTGTCGTTCGCACGGTCAATGCTTCCGAGCGGAATATCTACGTTCAATCAGCGAGGTTGAATGGAAGGGTTTATAACAAGTCGTTTCTCTTGCATGAAGATTTGATGAAGGGTGGCGAGCTTGTTTTCACGATGGGTCCGCGGCCGAATGTGAGTTGGGGAGTTGGACGAGGGAACGAGCCCGTTTCGCGTATTGACGGTCCTAAGATTGTTCCGGTGCCGGTGATCAAAGCTGATGGGCAGACGTTCAGAGGACGACAGGAGATCAGTTTGGCGGGCATTGATGGGAAGCCGGTCGATCTTCGTTACACGACTGACGGATCAGCGCCGACGAGCAAGTCGCAGAGATTTACGACGCCGTTCTTCATCGAAGCGGACACGACTGTGAAGGCCGTTGCGATTGCTGTTGACGGCAGGCGCAGCCTGGTTGCGAAGGCGAAGTATCATCGCGTCCCGCATGATTGGAAGATCACACTGGAGTCACGCTACAGCTCGCAATACACGGGCGGTGGTGACTTCGCTTTGATCGACGGCATTCGCGGCACTGCGAATTGGAGTGGCGGTGGTTGGCAGGGATATCAGGGGAAAGACTTCGTCGCCGTGCTGGATCTGGGAAGCGTGCAGGATGTTTCCACAGTTGGTGCGGGGTTTCTGCAGGATGCGGGCTCGTGGATCTGGATGCCTGCGCGCGTCGAGTTTGAGCTCTCGATGGATGGCAGGAGTTTCGATCCTGCCATCTCGATTGCGAACGACGTTTCTGAGAAACAAGAAGGCGTGGTGACGAAGGACTTCGTGAAATCGATCCCGCCGAAGCAGGCGCGCTACGTGCGCATACGCGCGGTGAACTTCGGGAAGATCCCTGCCTGGCATCCCGGCAGTGGCGGGGATGCGTGGATCTTCGTGGACGAGATCATCATTGAAAAATAAGCCGCGGATTAACGCGGATTAGCGCAGATCTGCGTTTATTCGCGAAAATCCGCGGCTAAATTTACCACTCGATCGTAAACGCGTAATCCGAAGCACCGCCCCTCGGATCTCTAATCCGCACGATTGCCGTGAAATCGTTATCACGTGTCGGTTGCTGCTCGATAAAGATCTCGCCACGGCCTCGCTTTTCAGTCAGCCTCACGGTAACGCGCCGATTCGGCAGCGAGTTGGTGAAGTTTGGCTGCGCGTCGTAATAAGGACTGCCGCCAATCGTCTCCACGTCAGCCGAGCCACCGCGAATTCTGATTCGCACATCATCGTCAACGCGCCCACGCCATGTCATGCGCCCGCTGCGATTGCCGGTGTCCGGATAATCGTTGCCACCGCCACCACCACCGCCCATCTCGCGCGAGATGTCGTTCATCAGCCGTTGAATGTTGTACCAGTTAGTCCGCTGAACATTATTTCGTTCAACTGAGCGCGCGAGGTTCTGAAGCATGTCGAACGCGTCGCGCAGATCCTGGTTGCGGCGCCGGTCGACCGTCATGCGATAGAAGATGCGCGACGCTCCCGCAAACTGGTAAGCCAGCATCACCGCTTCGATGTCGTTGCGGAATGCGCGCTGGTTGTTGGTGAAATTGTTGTAGCTGGCGTCTGCAAAATCATCCGCTTCGCGCGACAGCCGGTTGGCAAGATCAGTCAGCTGGTTCTGTGGCGCAAACTGGCTGAACGCCGGACTGGCAAGTAATAACACTACTACGACCAAAAGGCTTTTTGTGAACATAGGTCCCCTCCCAAACTGATGATTCCTTGCGGTTGCCTGATGTGTCAATAGCGGCGCGCTCCGCGCGCGACGAAAGCGGCGCCAGGCCGCCGCACTCCAAGGAGGCGCTCAATAGTCGTCGTCGACCTTTAGTTTGTCAGTTTTGAAGCTGTAAATGGTCTTTACCGTCGCCGGAGACGCGATCTGCTCAAACCAAGCTGCCGAACACCATTGATATTGATTAGCTGACCTTACCAGCCCATGCTTAACAGGATTCTGATGAACGTAATTGAGACGAGCCAGGTAGGAACGTTCGTAGGTCAGTCTCGTTTCCCAGAAGTTATACCAAACAGCCCTTCCCCTTGCTTGATCCAGAACGTTCAAGTCTCGGGCAGTGTTTGAGTGTAGGTGATTCAAATATGCATCAAGGCGTTCCGCATCTGGTTGTCCCCGTGCGATCAAATGATAATGGTTCATGAAAACAGCCCATGCCTCTAACTGCCAACAGTATTGCTTTGCGAGTGTCAGGACCTCATTTTCGAGCAAGGTTAGTTTATTTGTCGAAGAGAAGAGGAGTTGTTTATGAAGCGTTGCGCCGGTGATCATAAAAACACCATCTGAGCCCAGACGGTGAATCGGTGCGTGAGGCCAATCCTTTTTCGGAGTCATGAGGACTTCTCCTATCGTGAGATAGGGCTGATCTAATATATCGATCTTTGAATAGTCAAGCGCACCTCCTTGGAGTGCGGCGGCCTGGCGCCGCTTTGGTCGCGCGCGGAGCGCGCAACATCGATCATAGTGCCCGTTGTACCTTTTGATATATTGTGCAACTCAAAGGAGAAGATCCAATGCGAAAGCCCTCCGTCGTATTAGTCTCGCTGTTTGCAATCTGCCTCTCGATTGTTTCTGTAAGTGCGCAGGAGCCCGGCAGAGATGTACTCGGCGCGCTGCGCTACCGTCATATAGGACCAACCGGTAATCGTCTCACGTCGGTCGTCGGGATTCCGGGCCAGCCAAACATCTACTACGTTGGCGCTGCATCGGGTGGTATCTGGAAAACGACTGATGGCGGTGTCCACTGGGAACCGATCTTCGACGCGCAACCCGTTTCCTCCATCGGCGCGCTCGCCATTGCCCCGAGCAATCCAAACATTGTCTGGGCAGGAACAGGCGAGCCATGGATACGCAGCCACATCTCAGTAGGGCAGGGAGTGTACAAATCAATCGATGCCGGTAAGACGTGGACGTTAATGGGACTGGAAAAGACGGGCCGCATCAGCCGTGTGGTCATCGATCCAAAGAACCCGGACGTCGTTCTCGTAGCCGCCCTGGGACATGCTTATGGACCACAACAGGAACGCGGCGTGTTTCGAACTACGGACGGTGGTAAGACATGGGAACGCGTGCTCTTCACTGATGAGAACAGTGGCTGCGCTCATCTCGAGATGGATCCGAAAGACTCTAAAACTCTATTCGCCGGCATGTGGCCACTCGAGATCCACACCTGGGGTCGCGAGAGCGGCGGGCCGGGCAGCGGTCTTTTCAAATCAAGTGATGGCGGAGTCACGTGGAAACGTCTTTCGGGCAATGGTCTCCCAACGCGCATGACCGGAAAGATCGTCGCCGCGATTTCACCCAGCAACCCCAAACGGATTTACGCACTGATTGAAACAGGCGACGGTGTACCTCTGAATGGCCAGGAGACCGATCGCGGCAAACTCTGGCGCTCGGACGATGGCGGCGAGAAGTGGAAGCTAATCAGCTACGATCGAAATCTCGGCGGCCGCACGCATTATTACTTCCGCATGGCCGTCGCTCCTGACGACGACAAGGAGACCTACTACCTCACCGCCGGCTTCGCGAAGTCGACTGACGGCGGTGAAACAACAAAACCGATGCTCCTCGGCTCCAGCCCCGGCGGCGACAATCACGACATCTGGATCGATCCGACGAACGCGAACCGGATGGCGGTCGCTAACGATGGCGGCGTTTCAATCTCAACTACACGCGGGCAAACGTGGTATCGCATTCAGCTTCCGATCGCGCAGATGTATCACGTGACGGTGGACAATCGCGTGCCTTACTACGTTTACGGCAACGAGCAGGATGATCCGTCGTATCGCGGACCGAGCCGCGTCGTGGGTTCAGGCTCGATTCCACGTAGCGCGTGGCAATCAGTCGGAGGCGGCGAAAGCGGTTGGTCCACACCGGATCCAGTCGATCCGAACATCATCTGGTCCAGCGCCTCGGGCTCAGGCAGCATCGGTGGTATTGTGGAGCGCTTCGATCTGCGCAACGGCCAGATGCGCCGCGTGGAAGTGTGGCCCGATCAAACGAACGGCTCGCCCGCAGCGGAGTTGAAGTACAGGTTCGTCTGGACGTTCCCGTTAACAATCTCGCCGCACGATCATAAGAAGCTTTACGTCGGCAGCCAGTTTGTTCACCAAACAACTGACGACGGTCAAAGCTGGCAGGTGATCAGTCCGGATCTCACGACTAACGATAAAAGTAAACAGGGGTTCTCTGGCGGTTTGACGGGCGACAACATCGGCGTTGAGTACTTCTCGGTGATCTTCGCCATCGCGGAGTCGCCAAGAGAGAAGGGATTGATCTGGGTGGGCACCAACGATGGTCTGGTGCAACTCACACGCGACGGCGGGAAGAACTGGACGAATGTCACCAAGAACATTCCTGACCTGCCGAAGTGGGGCACGGTCAGCAACATCGAACCTTCGCGTTATGAGCCGGGCGCTGCTTACCTGACGGTTGATTTCCACCAGGTAAGCAATCGCGATCCCTTCATCTACAAGACGAAAGACTACGGCAAGACGTGGAAAGCAATCACTAATGGTATTCCGCGCAGCATGCTGAGTTATGTGCATTGCGTTCGTGAGGATTCGGTGCGGCGTGGACTCCTTTACGTGGGTACGGAGAATGGTCTTTACGTTTCGTTCAACGATGGCGAGCAGTGGGAGCCGCTGCAAAGCAATCTGCCGCGCGCGCCGGTTTACTGGATGGTGGTCCAGGAACACTTCAATGATCTTGTGATCGCGACGTACGGGCGTGGCTTCTGGATTCTCGACGACCTGACACCGATTCAGCAGATGAATCAAACGGTGCGCGATTCGTCTGCACATCTCTTTCCGCCGCGTCCGGCTTATCGATTCAGGGCGAGCACAGTGCCGGTGACGATGTCTGACGATCCTTCCGCCGGACAGAACGCGCCTTACGGGGCCGCGATTAGTTACTACCTCAAGTCGGCGCCGTCAGGCGATGTGCGCATCAGAATCGCGGATGCGAACGGGCGGACGATTAGAACTCTCACAGGCACAAAGAACGTTGGGCTCAATCGTGTGACCTGGAATCTCGAAGGTGAACCGACTACGGAGGTTCGCATGAGGACCAGTCCGGAGTACGCTCCGGAGATCAAGGTTGGGCCAGATGGGACGCGCAATGCTCCGGGAGCGGGACGCCTCTCGATCCTGATGCCGCCGGGTACCTACACCGTGAAGCTTTCAGTGGCGGGTCAGGAGTTGAGTCAGCCGCTGATCGTCAAAAAGGATCCGAACTCTGGTGGTACTGAAGTCGATATCACCACCCAACACACGATGATGCTCGAGCTGCTTGCGAATCTCGAAAGCGGTGCGCAGATGGTTAACCAGATCGAGTTTATTCGCAGCCAGCTCGAGAAGTTGGATTCGATAGCGGCGAAGTCTGCGGCTGATGCGCTTGATCGGAAGTTAATAGAGATTGAGGACGAGTTGATTCAGCGGAGGCTTACGGGTCAGGGACAGGATACGGTGCGCTGGCCGCCGAAGTTGTTGAGCAAGATCAATTACCTCGCGGGCGGGTTGGCGAGTGGAGACTTTGGGCCGACAAAGCAGCAGCGTGAGGTGCATGCGTTATTGAAGCAACGGCTCGCTGGACTGCGGCAACGACTGGACGGTGTTCTGAGTCAGGACCTGACTGCGCTCAATAAGTTGCTTGCTGATAGCAACAGTAAGACCGTTATCAGGCCTGCTCCGTAAGACAATTTAACCGCGGATTAACGCGGATAATAGGGATCTAGCTCTTCGTGGCGAAGCCGCGCTTCTTCATTAGGGCGTCGACCTTCGGATCGCGACCGCGGAAGGCGCGATAGGCTTCAGCCGGATCGATCGTGTTGCCGACCGAGAAGATGTTCTTCCGCAGCCGCTCTGCTACGGTCCGATCGTACGGTCCCTTGCCTTCGACAAACGCTCCGAAAGCGTCTGCTGTCAGCACGTCAGACCAGAGATAGCTGTAGTAACCCGCCGAATATCCATCACTCGAAAAGACGTGCAGGAACTGTGGCGTGCGATGGCGCATCACGATCTCTTTCGGCATGCCGAGCTGTGCAAGCGTCTCGCGCTCGAACACATCGGGATCGATCTTCTTATCACCCGCCAGGTGCAACTTCATGTCGACGAGGGCTGCGGAAAGGTATTCAACTGTCGCGAAGCCCTGATTGAACGTCGCCGTACGTTTGATCTTGTCGACGAGCTCCTGCGGAATCGGTTTTCCGGTCTGGTAATGAAGTGCGAACCGCTGCAGCACTTCCGGAGTCGAGAGCCAGTGTTCGAGCAGTTGCGACGGAAACTCGACGTAGTCGCGTGGTACCGACGTACCGGACAAAGACGGATACGTGACGTTCGAGTTCAGACCGTGCAACGCGTGTCCAAACTCGTGGAACATCGTCGTCGCATCGTCCCACGAGATCAGCACCGGCTCACCCGGTTTGCCTTTCACGAAGTTTGCGTTGTTCGAAACGATCGTAGTGATCTCGCCGTTGACGCGCTCCTGCGTGCGATAGGCATTCATCCACGCGCCCGAGCGTTTGCCGGCGCGCGCGTAAGGATCGAAATACCAGAGACCGATGTGTTTCTTCGTGGTCTTGTCAGTGACTTCCCAGACGCGAATGTCAGGATGCGCAACGGGAACGTTTGTCACGGGCGTGAAATTGAAATTGAAGAGCTCGCCGGCGACCCAAAAGATACCTTCACGCAGCTTTTCGAGCTGGAGATATGGTTTGATCTCGTTCTGGTCGAGATCGTATTTCGCCTTGCGGACTTTCTCCATGTAGTAGCGATAGTCCCACGGCTCGATCTTGATCTTCGCGCCTTCCTTGTCGGCGAGTGCCTGCATGTCTGCGACTTCTTCGTGCACGCGCGCGACCGCGGGTTTCCAAACGGCTTCCATCAGCTCCATCGCTTTTTCGGGCGTCTTGGCCATCGAGTTTTCGAGACGCCAGTGTGCGTGTGTCGGATAGCCGAGCAGTTTGGCGCGCTCGGCGCGTAGCTGAAGAATCTCGGTGATGATGGCGTTGTTGTCGTGCTCGCCACCGTTGTCGCCGCGGTTGACGAACATGCGCCACGCTTTTTCGCGCAGGTCACGGCGATCCGAGTAAGTCAAAAACGGATCGATTGATGAGCGCGTGTTCATGATCACCCACGTGCCGGGTTGTTTCTTCGACTCAGCGGCAGCCGCGGCGGCATCGCGAATCGACTGCGGTAGTCCTGCCAGCTCTTCTTCGCTCTTCAGAACGATGAATTGATCCGTTTCTTCGGCGAGCACGTTCTGGCCGAACTTTGTGTACAGACCCGCGAGTGTCTGGTTGATCTCTGAAAGACGTTTCTTTGCTTCCGGGCTGAGGCGCGCGCCCGCGCGAACGAAGTTGGTGTAGTAAAGCCAGACGAGGCGCTGCTGTTCCGGCGTCAGCCCGCGCTTAGCGGGTGAGTTGTAAACAGCTTCGATTCGTTTGAAGAGCGCTTCGTTTTGCGTGATCTGATCACTGAAGGCAGCCAGACGTGGCGCCATCTCGCGCTGCACGGCCTGGTAATCAGGGGTGGCCATCGTGGATCCCCAAACGCCGTACAGCGTGCTGACGCGGTCAAGCGCAGAGCCGGACGTTTCGAGCGCGACGATCGTGTTTTTGAAATCTGGTGGCTCCGGATCGTTGGCGATGCGCTGAATCTCCGCGAGCTGCTCGGCCATGGCGGCTTCGAGCGCCGGTTTGAAGAGCGGGACTTGCACGCGGTCAAACGGCGGAATACCGCCGTACGGGCCTTCCCATTTTGCGAGCAGTGGGTTGTCGTCAGTCACTGCGTGTGATGTGTTGGTTGTGATGTTAGCAAGCATAGTGACAGCAATGAGCAGCACGATACTCCGAAGGATCAAGTCGCGCATAACGTGGGATTTCCAATCTGAATAAATTTGGGAGATTCGCTGAACGGCGATTTTCTCACGCGCAGGCGGGAGATGCAATTTGATCTCTGCGTAACCTCGGCGTCCTCTGCGTCTCTGCGGTGAAGTAAAACCACAGAGGCGCAGAGGACGCCGAGGTTACGCAGAGAAATCCTGATTAAGGCTCGCCATCGCCCTTCTTGCCCTTTTTCTTTGCGGGCTCCGCTTCGCGTGGCCGAGTTGCGGGCGGAGGAGGCGCTTCGATTTTGGGCGCTGCGGTTTCAGGCTTCGGTTGTGCCTTGGGCTGGTCGTCGGCGTCGGCCTTTGGCGGTGGTGGGAGTGTCATCTGTTCGAGCTTCGGTTCAGTCGTGCCGGCGGGCAGCACCTCAGTATCTTCGTCAGTCTTAGCTTGGGCAGCCAACTCCGCGCGCTCGGCCGCAAGCTCACGCTGTCGCTGGCGGAAAAGTTCGCGCATATCTTCCGGCATGTCCGGAGCCTTCGGAAACTCTTCCTTCTCCTTATCTTTCAGAAACGTCTTCATGAACTCGACGAACATCGGCAGCGCGCCCCTACCGCCGGTCATGTCCTTGCCGAGTGACTTCTTCTTGCCGGGATAACCCATCCACACGCCGGTGACGTAGGTGGGTGTGTAGCCGATGAACCAAACGTCTGTGTTGTCGTTGACTGTTCCGGTCTTGCCGGCGACTGGATGCGGCAGCACACTCGCGGCCGTTGCCGTGCCGCCAGTGACCACGCCACGCATCATCGAAACCATCGTCAACGCGACGTACTGGTTCACCACTTTGTACGTCGTGCGTTCCCACTCTTCGAGAGTGGCGCCATCGCGATCGAGAACTTTGCGAATCATGTGTGGCTCAACCCGGATTCCTTTGTTCGGGAATGCGGAGTAGGCCGAGACCATTTGATCCAGCGGCACTTCAGTCGCACCGAGTGCGGACGGAAGATACGGCGACATGGGCACCTTGATACCGAAGCGACGAACCATCTGCGCGCCGGTTTGAATACCGACTGTTTGCAGCAGGTGTACTGCGGGAATGTTCATCGACTTCGCGAGTGCGGTCTTCAACGGCATGTCGCCGCTGCCAAGCGATCCGTCGTAGTTGTGCGGTTGCCAGTCGCCGATGCTGATCGGCGCGCCGCTGACGACTGTCTCAGGAGTCATGCCCCATTCAACCGCGGCCGTGTAGATGAACGGCTTGAAGGCCGAACCGGTCTGTCGATAAGCCTGAATCGCGTTGTTGAATTTGTTGGTGTAGAAATCGTAGCCACCAATCATCGTGATGATCTCGCCCGTCTTCGCGTTGAGCGTCATCATCGCGCCCTGCACAGAGGGAATCTGCGAGAGCTCAACTTTGAGATGCCGGTTCTTTTCATCAACTTCCTTGATCTCGAACTCAGCCAGGTGACCATTCTTGAACTCGGTGCCTGGTTGGCGTTTACCCCAACCCATATCGGCTGCCGTGAGCGTCGCGGTGAAGTTGCCGAAGCGCACTTGTGCTTCGTTGCGGGCGCGATCGACTTTCATGATCAGGCCCATCAGGTGACGGCCGTTTTCGTAGTCGTTGCCGTACCAGTCGGGGTGCTTGTAGTTCGCGAGCTCCTGCGCGGTTGCTGGCCCTTCGCCGTTGTTCACGGTCGTCGGGATCATCGTGTAGTTCGAGCGCCACGAGGTATGACTGCGATCGTAGCTTCTCAAACCGGCGCGCAACGTCTCGTAAGCTTTCTTCTGTGCGTCGACGTTGATGCTCGTGTAAACGGAAAGACCACCCTGCGCGACGCGAGTGGTGTACTTATCTTCGAGCTCCTGGCGAATGTACTCAACCGGGTAATCGAATGGAGACGACTTGCGCTGCGACTGGTAGTAAGCAGTGTCTGCGAGTTGAATCGGTTTCGACTTGGCGGCGTCGACTTCTGACTGGCTGGCGAATCCGTTCTTCGCCATCAGATCGAGCACGAGATCGCGACGCTCTTTTGCCTTCGCTGGATTTGATGTTGGCGAATAGTCGCTGGGAGCTTTCGGAATGCCCGCGAGGAGAGCTGCTTCGCCGAGTGTCAGATCCTTTGCCTGTTTACCGAAATACGTTTCGGCTCCGGCTTCCATGCCGTATGCGTTCGCGCCGAGGAACATGTGGTTGGTGTACAACTCCATGATCTGGTTTTTGGTGTAGTACCGTTCGATCTGGAGTGCGAGGATCCACTCGTTGACTTTGCGCGTGTAGGTTTGTTCTTTCGAGAGAAACAGGTTTTTCGTGAGCTGCTGCGTTAACGTCGAGCCACCTTCGACCCTGTCGGTCGTGAGGTTCTTCCAGGCGGCGCCCATGATGCGGATCGGGTCGATGCCGATGTGATCGTAGAAGCGCACGTCCTCGACCGCCAGAATCGCGTTTTTCAGGACTGGCGGAATCTCTTCGTATTTGAGTGGGATTCTTTTCTCGAGTGCAAACTCGCCGATGACTGTCTCGCCGTCGTCAGCGTAGACGCGTGTCACGACGCTCGGACGATAGGTCGCGAGTGCGGCGACTTCGTTGGCGGCGCGCGAGTAGTTCAACTCGTAAGCGGCGATGATGCCGGTCAGTCCGCCTGCGGCCAGCGACAGGAGCAGGACGGTCGGCAGCCAGAGCCGCGCGAGCAGGTGCCTGCGTTGTTCAGGAGGCGTGTTAATGATTGCTGTCGGCGAATATTTTGAATGATTAGCAGCCATGAGTTAGATTTCTCCCAAAACAACTTGCCTCGATCGGGGGGTTGAGGGCAACGTGGGTAGCCACAGAAAGGAAATTATGCCGCAAAAAAGCACAAAAGGCATTCTAAGGTGCTTAGGTAGTGTCTTTAATTCTCTGCGCAGTCTCTGCGTCCTCTGCGCCTCTGCGGTGAACATACCTGCAAAACAAGTAAACCGCAGAGACGCAGAGGACGCAGAGATTACGCAGAGAAGAACCACGGCTTTTGAGCTTTGTTATGGCGCGGTTATAATACTCGGGCTTCGCAAATGGGGGCGACAGGCTTCGACAGGAACCTGAACGGTCGTCGCGATGCATGCCGGGCTACCTTATGCAGCTCGTTAAAACGCGTAGGGAAACACAACTGCCAATAACGAATTGGCTCTCGCTGCCTAATTAAGCACCGAGCGTCTCGCCGCAAGTTGCTCATGCGCGCGGAGGGAGATGTCACTTAGATGAGCTGGCCCGCACTTTCGGTCCGTGAGTGTGGGCGAGACTAAAGCCGGGCTAGCTCGTGTCGACGTCTTGTCGCTTCACTTAGTCGACATTGAGCGAATTTTTGTCAGGTTCGCCTGACGAGAAAGAGAAGCGACTAAGCATGTAGATTCCTTCGGCGTTGGTTTTTGGATCCGAGTTCAATTCTCGGCGCCTCCACCAAATCAGAATTGCGGGAGCCCTCACTCCCGGAAAGCCCAGAGGACGATATGAGCACACTAACTCACTTAATGACCGCACAAGAACTAGGAAAATTAGACGACGACGCAAATCGTCACGAACTTATAAAAGGAGTACTCCTCACCATGCCTCCTGCAAAGTATGAACACATGCGGGTCTGCGCTAACCTCACGATAATTTTAGGACAATACGTGAAAGCTAATCGGCTCGGCATGATTGGCACTGAAGGCGGCTACATACTAGAAAGTGATCCCGATACCATTCTCGCGCCGGACGTTTCATTTGTCGCCCAACATCGTATTAGCCTGAGTCCAGCAGGTTATCACTCCGGTCCACCGGATCTTGCGGTCGAGGTGTTGTCTCCAGGCGATAGAAGAAGTTACGTCGAGCGCAAATTAGCCGTGTATTTAGAGACAGGCACACGCTCCGTGTGGCTTGTGGATCCACGGGGTCGAACGGTTGAAGTAGTCAAATCGCTCAACGATAGACGAATCCTTCACGAGACCGACGAGCTCGTCGATGACACGGTCCCCGGCTTTCGCGTAAAAGTCTCAGAGATCTTCGCATAGGCCTTGGACCGTAACCTTCCCATCGGCATCTTCGACAGCGGCGTTGGCGGATTAACAGTCTACAAAGCCCTGCACGAGCGTCTGCCTAACGAACGCTTCGTCTACCTCGGCGACACCGCTCGCGTCCCTTACGGCACAAAGTCACTCGCGACTGTCGAGCGTTACGCTGTCGAGAACTCCAGGTTCCTCGAAGCACACGGAATCAAGTTACTCGTCGTCGCCTGTAACACCGCTTCCGCACTCGCGCTGCCCGCGATTCGCAAAGCGATCAAAGTTCCTGTGATTGGCGTAATCGAGCCCGGCGCGCGCGCTGCTGTCGAGATCGCACGCGACAAACGCATCGGCGTCATCGCCACCGAAGCGACCGTGCAGAGCCACGCGTACGCGACAGCAATCGCCGCGATGGGCGCGAAAGGCGAGGTCGTCGAACGTGCTTGTCCTTTGTTTGTTCCTTTAGCAGAAGAGGGCTGGGCCGACAGTGAAGTCGCGCGCACAGTCGCTCGCGATTACCTGCATGACTTCACCGAAACACCTCCAGTCGCTCTAGTTCTCGGTTGCACACATTATCCGATTCTTCGCGAAGTGATCAGCGAGACTGTGGGCAGAGAAGTCAAACTCATTGACTCCGGCGCCGCGACCGCTCGCGACGTCGAATCACTGCTCGAAAGCTCAGACCTAACACACGAAGACGCGCTCGGCCTTTACCAGGAACGCCAGCTCTGTGATGATTTAGACCACTTTTATGTGACCGATGCTGCCGAAAGATTTGCTAAAGTAGCCGAGAGATTTCTGGGATCTGCTCCTTCCATTCTTGAAGCCGTAGAGATTTGGGGACACGATGAGCTTCGCACGCACTGACGGACGCGCTCCCGACGAGCTGCGTCCGGCACGAATCACGCCGAATTTTCTGCCGTACGCGGAAGGCTCGGTGCTGATCGAAATCGGAAACACACGCGTGGTTTGTTCCGCGTCTATGGAAGACCGCGTACCGCCGTTTTTGAGGAACTCCGGCCAGGGCTGGTTGACTGCCGAGTACGCGATGTTGCCGCGCGCCACGCAAACGCGCACCGCACGAGAGATCGGACGCGGTGGTCCATCCGGCCGCACACACGAGATACAGCGATTGATCGGTCGCAGCCTCCGCGCAGTTGCAGACATGAAGGCACTCGGCGAACGCACGATCACGATCGATTGCGACGTCTTGCAAGCTGATGGTGGCACGCGCACCGCTGCGATCACCGGCGCTTACGTTGCGTTCGCGCTCGCGAGTCGACAGCTACTCAAAATCGGCAAGATTACGCGGTCGTTGACGATCAATCAGGTTGCCGCAGTCAGTGTCGGCATTGTCGGAAACACTCCGCTGCTCGATCTGAAGTACGACGAAGACTCGAAGGCCGAAGTTGACATGAACATCGTGTGCACGGATGACGGCAGGTTTATCGAGCTTCAGGGAACCGCGGAGCGCGAGCCATTCAGCCGCGCGCAGATGGACGAGATGGTGGCGCTGGGCGTGCGTGGAATCGAAGCGCTGATCGCGATTCAGCAGCGGGTCATTGCTGAGGTTGAATAGGTCCTATAAGACATATAGGTCCTATTTGAGCAACGACACGTGTGAACCCGGGCATCTGACAAGCTTTGGAGGAAAAATGCGACGAGTTTTAGCTTTTGTTTTGGCTCTGTTTGCCTTTGCCGCGCCGGTCGCGCTGGCGCAACAACTCTACAAACATGACAATGTCGAATACAGCTTCGACATCCCTTCACCGACGTGGCGCGCCATCAATGAGCCAGATGCAGCTCACGAACACCCTGAATTCGTTTATGGCGATCGACTCGACGGCTACCTGACAATTCGCAAAGAGATCGTCGAAGCCGGCACCACTCCCGCTGACCTCGCCCGCCGCGATCAGGATCTGACACTTCGCTTCCTACCCGGTTTCGTCGCAGGCAAAACAGATCCGTTCAACGGCACACTCGATGGCGTCACCATGTCATATGAATTTGTCCGAACCGGCAAACCGATGATCGGACGCACTTACTACTTGCAGGTCGATAACCGCACCATCTATTCACTGCGCTTCACCGGCCTGCGCGACAAACTAAGTCGTATACGCAATCAAACCGATCTCATCGCCCGCACCTTCAAGATTAAGTAACCAGCCGCCGATGACGCTGAAGCTCGCTCCCGGCCTGGACATCAAACCTTCGTCGATCCATGGCAGAGGCTGCTTTGCCACGGTGCCATTCAGGCGACGACACAAAATCGCGGAATACACAGGCGAGAAGATCTCAAACGCCGAAGCTCGCCGACGCGCGCACCGGAAGATGCTGCGGATCTGTGAAGTGAATAGTCGCTGGAGTCTCGACGGCAGCCGCGGCGGCAACGGCACTCACTACATCAACCACTCATGCGCGCCCAACGCGTTCATGCAGATTCTCTACGACCATATTCTCTTCATCGCCCTGCGCGACATCGAACCCGGCGAAGAGATCACGATCGACTACGAATCAACACTCCATTCCGACGACAAGCGTTGTATCTGTGGAGCTGCGACATGTCGCGGCACAATTAATCGGATTTAAAATCCGTGTAATCTGTGGCTCATAATCTCGGCAACGTAAAACTGAACTTCGAGCCACGTCCTTCTTCCGAGTCGAGATCGACACGACCGCCGTGTTGCTCCACCACTTCACGCACGAACGAAAGGCCCAGGCCAGTCGACTCCTCGTCCTTTTCCTGTCCTTCACGGACCACGCGATAGAACTTGTCCCACACGCGTTCCTTCGCCTCGGCAGGAATACCAAAACCACGATCTTCAACACACACGCGCACGCTTTCAGCTTCGAGCGCCGTTGAGACCGTGACCGTCGTTCGTTCCGGGCTGTATTTGATCGCGTTGTTCAAGAGGTTCTTCACCGCCTGCGTGATCAAGCTTTTGTCTGCGGCGACTGGCGGAATGCGATGCGCCGGTTGCTCGATGAGTCGAATGCGTTTCTTCTTCGCCACTGGCTGCAACGACGTGATCGTCTCGCGCACGACCTCGTCGAGCCGGAGGGGAATCTTGAGGACTTCCTGTTTATCCTTGCGCTGCAACTGCGTCACGGAAAGAAAGGTATTGATCATGCGCGACATGCGTTGCGACTCGTTCGCGATGATCGAGACAAACTCGCGGGCCGGTGCAGGAATGTTCTCGTCGGCAGTCAACAACTCAGCAAAGCCGTTGATGCTCGTCAACGGCGTGCGCAGCTCGTGTGACATGAGCGAGATCATGTCGCTCTTCAACTTTTCATACTCTTTGGTCGCAGTCAGATCTTTCACGTACAAAGCGATGCCGATCGGCTCGTCACGTTCGCGCAGCAGTGAAATGCGAAGATTGAGAATCTGGCTCTTCGCTTCGAAGTTGAGCTCGCCTTCGTACTCGACGCCGCTTTGCAACACGCGTCGAACAGCGATCTCAGGTTCGTCGAAAACGTCTGTGCGAAACTTGTTGAGCAAATCGAAGAGATCCATTTTCGAGGCTCGCTCGGGTGTGAGCCCGGCGAACGTCATGAGCGTGGGATTGACGAGTGCGAGCGTGCCGTCGAGATAAGCGATCGCGACGCCGTCGTCGATGTGCGTGAGCGTGCTTGCTTCACAACGCTGTTCGACGGTCACGGCTTTCAGCACGTTGAGCGCATCGAGCTTTCGCTTGCTGCCGCTTTGTGAAAAGAAGCTGAGGGCGACACTTCGCACTGCGTCGTGCGCAAAGCTTTCACGCTCGAGGTTGCGAGCGAATTGTGAGCCGACTGCGAGCAGCAGAGGTGTGTCGTCATTCGAGAACTCGGACGCTAATCGAATCAGCAACACGCCTGCGACTTCACTCTCATGAAGCAGTGGCACTGCGACGGACGTCGTCTCACTGACGATCTGCCGCTTTGCCGCAGCCTGCTGACAGAGCTTGATGCCTTCGCGCCACACCGCATTCCGGCGCGGATCCTGTGGATTTGGTGCAGGGCTTTTGTAACGAACGACGGTTTGCAGACCTTCTGAATCGTCGCAGCGGAACACGACCGCTTCACTGAGCGGCAGGACTGTGTTGAGCAGTTTGAGCCCACTCGCGAGACGGGCGTTCGCGTCACCCATCGCGGCGCTGTTCGCGGTTGAAGAGTGGAAAAGGGACCGGGTTAACTTGCGGTCGATAGACCAGAGCCGAAGCACGTGAATGAGGAACAAACAGACAATGCCGCTGAGGACGATCAGACTGGCGCTGGCGATAACATCGAGGCCCAGGAGAGCATAGCCCATCGCGCCGGCAGCGATGCCGGTGGCGGACGAGAATATGTAGGTTAGGGGTTTTATTGAAATCAAGGCGTGAGTTCGGCGGCTGGAAGGTGTTCAAAACGCCGCGACGATTATACAGTGTTGAACCACGGATTACACGGATTATTTACGGATCTCAGCCAAAGCCCCGCGGATCGTTGGGAGTTGGTCGGCGAATACGGTTCGGAGATCGAGGAGGACCTTGCCTTCCGAGATGCGGGCGATGATTGGTGGTGAGTAGTGGCGGAGCTCGTGCTCGATTTCCTGCGCTGATTTATCAGGGTGCGTGATGGCGATGAGTGTTGTGGGAAATGTCGACGTTGGCCCGGCGCCGCCACCGAGGGCTGATTCACCTGGTATCAGCTCAAGATTGAGTTCTTCAGCGAGACTACGGGCACGTTGCTCGAGCTCTTCCGCAGTCACTGACAGCATCTCGATCACGGGCACCTCAGTTTCAGCCACATCGCGCCGATGCGAGACGAGTGTCGCCTCAAGTGCCGCAAGTCTCAATTTGTCACTGCGGAGCGCACGATAGAGCGGGTGTTTTCGCAGTCGCGAGACGATCGACTGTTTTCCAACGATTAAGCCCGCCTGCGCGGAGCCGAGAAGCTTGTCGCCACTGAACGAAATCACGTCGACGCCGCTCTCAACGATCTCGCGCACAACGGGTTCATCAACGACTCCATACTTCCGCAGATCGGCGAGTTGACCCGAACCCGCGTCTTCATACACCGGCAGTCCCGCTTCGTGCGCGAGCGCCGCAAGCTCCGCACGCTCAGGCGAGCTCGCAAAACCAACGATGCGATAGTTCGACGGGTGCACGCGCATGATCAGCCGCGTATTCGCGTTGATGGCGCCCCTGTAATCCGGCAGGTGAGTTCGATTCGTGGTCCCGACTTCAATCATGCGCGTGCCTGAGCTCGCCATCACATCAGGCACACGAAAGTCACCGCCAATCTCCACGAGCTCTCCTCGCGACACGATCGTCTCACCGTCGCCCGCTAGTACTTTGATAATGAGCAGTGCCGCAGCCGCGCAGTTGTTTACGACGAGGGCATCTTCGGCCCCGGTCAGATCTTTCAGGAGCGACTCGACGCGTGTCCCTCGCCCGCCACGCGCCCCACTCTCGAGGTCGTATTCGAGTGAACAATAACGCGCGGCCTCATTGATCGCTTCGCGTGCCGCTTGCGACAGCGGCGCACGGCCCAGGTTTGTGTGCAGCAGAACACCCGTGGCGTTGATGACAGCTTTGATTCCGGACTGACTCTCGCGCTCCGCTGTCGCTTCCAGCCGCCGGACCGCCTCAGCAAGAAGACCACCGCCTGTTGAGCCCTCACGGACCAACGCCCGAATCTCAGCAATCACCGAGCGTGCGATATTCGTTGCTCTTCGCGTCCCCACACGCTCGCGCAACTCCCGCGCGGCATCAGTGCGCAGCAGTTGGTCCACTGACGGCACGTGACGCAGGTTCTCGTTCCGGTTCGACATAAACCTTCTGACAGGATTTCCCAGAATTCTACAGGATTTGTACGTTTAATCTTGAAAAATCTTGTTAATCCCATCTAGACTGCTGAAGGAGGTTTCCTTCCTTTGGGATTACGCGACAACAAACTCCTTCGCTCAAAACTACAGGCACAGGCGAAAAACAAGTTCGGTACGGGCGAGAACCAGTCGACTCCTGACCAGCAACTGACGCGACTCGAAGACGACATCCGCCATCTCCGGATCGAGTTTGACATCTTTTTCAACGGCAGCGCGAAGCGACCACCTTACGAGACCAAAGGCCGCGTCGAGACCCTGCTAAAACGCCTCGGCGACGACCGCACACTGACTTTCGCACAACGATACCGCTACAACTCACTCGCCGCACGCTACAACGCATTTCGAGATCTCTGGCGCCGCACGATGCAGGGACGTGAAGAAGGTCGCGACGCTGTTTCGGCCCATCGCGCCAGTGTGAGGAAAGAAATCACGGAGCCAAAAATCGAGCCCGTTTCGGTCGTTTGTCTCGATGCGCACCACGAAATCGACCTCGTCAAAAACCTCTACAACTCGCTGATCGAAGCTAAACAGCATTGCGGTGAACCCACGGAAGATCTGTCGTTTCCGAAGTTTCATCGCTTGATCGCGTCGAAGGCTGATGGAATCAAGCAGCAGCGTGGTTGTGATCGCGTGCGGTTTTCAGTGACGGTGGAGAATGGGCACGTGAGCTTTAAGGCCAAAGCGGAATAAGCAGGACCAGTCAGGATAAAAAGAAAAAGGCGACCCGTACATGGTCGCCTTTTTTCTTCTGTGAGCTTCACGGACCCGTGACCGGAAGCAAGTCAGTGGCTTTGCTGAAGGCAAGCCGGGGAGACACTACATCTTCGTAACCTTCTCAGCCTGAGGTCCCTTTGGGCCTTGCGTAACCTCAAACTCGACTTCCTGACCCTCTTCGAGAGTCTTGAAGCCGTCGCCCTGGATAGCGCTATAGTGAACGAAGATGTCCGAAGAGCCTGGCTGCTCGATAAAACCATAACCCTTCGAATTGTTAAACCACTTGACCTTACCGGTTATTCTAGACATAACAACGAATCCTCCTAACGATTCGGTAAAACGGACACGAAGCCATTTGGGGGCAACGTATCGAGGTTAATGCTTGTGAGCCGGGTCGCACCTTGGAGTGGTGCTAACGGAAACACACAACCAACAAAAAATGCATGATGAAAAGCGCTGGGAGCGCCATTTCAGCATGCACAGACTACGGGGGCAGAACTAACGAAACTCATTGCTTACAGCTTGTGATTCGGGATGCTGGGCTCGCTATTGCCGTCCCTGCATTGAACGACGGCGCATATTAGGCCATGTTCACAAACCTGTCAAGCATGAAAGTTTTTTCGTACGTCTCCTAAGTTAAAGCTAAACCTCAGGTTAGCCAACTTACCCTGTTTTATTTCATCTCAATTCGTGCCGGAAGTGCCCGCCGCCCGCGTGCTCAACAGCAGATATGGGAGTGGATCAACGGCCTCGTCGTTGATGCGGACTTCGTAGTGCAGGTGTGGACCAGTCGATCGACCGGTTGAGCCCACTTTGCCCAGTAATTGGGCCCTTGAGACGGTTTGATTGAGCTCGACGTCGATGTGCGAGAGGTGGCCGTAACGCGTGGTTAGACCGCCGCCATGATCGACGACGACGAGTTGTCCGTAACCATTCTGCCAGCCGACAAACGAGACGGTGCCACTCGCGCCTGCAACCACTGGCGCGCCCCATGGCGCTTCGATGTCCTGGCCGGAGTGAAACTCGTAGCCCGAGCCGCCAAAGGGATTCCGACGTCCGCCAAAGCCGCCTTCGAGCGTTCCCTCGACCGGCCACACGGTTGGCGTGTACCCGCGCTGGCGCAGAATCGCCTCGTAAGCGCGTAGATCTTCCTCAAGCCGACCCATCTTCGCGGTCAGGGTCGCGAGGCCCATCTCGTCCAAAGGCAGCGCCGGACCGCCGGTTCCGGGCGGAAGGGGCTGTTCGACGACGCCGGACTTCTCGGCGAGCTTTCGCGAGGTGTCTTCGACCTTCTCGACGCGGTTGTTCAGTTTCTCCAGTTCCTGGCGCTGGCGCTCGTTTTCGGCGCGCAGGCGTTGATTTTCGAACTCGATACGGATGTGGTTCGCGTGTTGGGTCAGGCCGTAGAGTCCATAAAAGAGTCCGACGCCGATCAATAAAAGGATCATGCAGCAGATGCTGACTAATCGTTTTTCGACTCGGATTCTCTGGACGCGGGCTCGGGAACGGGAAGTGTGGGCAATAATAAAGGCATAAAATCGGTCTTCTTTGGCCATTCTTGTGAACTCCTGTTGTCGCGCAGTAAAGCAGGGGCGCAACAACCGAAAGGCACAAACTCGCCAAAAGCGATTTGCGCGATTACGGGAAAGTTGTCTTTTATTACCTTCTTGAGATTTGCAGCGAATGGATTGAAAACCTCAAGGTCCCTCCGAGGTGAAACCCATCCGGCCGGTTCTGCAAGGCCCTGACCGTATCACAGCCCAGCAAATTGTTGCAACTTTGGAGCGGAAATATAAGAAGGCTGTCAGGAAAACAGAATAGGTCCTATTTGTCCTATAGGACCTATTGCTTACTTAGATCTCGCCGTTTCGCTTGCGGGAGCGGTCACGCCAGATGGCGAGCGCGATCATCACCAGCACCGCCACGAAAATTACCACGATCGCGATCTTGAGCGCCGTCAGCAGGAACCCAACGAGCAGGATGAGTTGTTTGAGAAGAGCGACCACCACGAGGATCAAAGCGACGATTGCTCCGAGTCCGCCAAAACCTTTAAGAAGACCACAACACATATTTTAACCTCGTAGCGAAGTATAGCTCACGATCTGCGTTCGAAGGGAAACGGAGTTACGTCCCGGCGCGCAAACTGAGTCGTCTCACCAGTCTTGAAAGTCGCGGTGTCAGTCGGTCGAGTGTTGGCAACCACAGACGGTGGTGGACGTCGCGAATCGAACCTGACAATCCGATCCGATCCTTTGCCGCGTCGAATGTAATCAAACAACATGTAAGCACCGAGCGCGACGAGCGCTACCGGAAGCAACTCCTTTATCGGCAGCGTTACTCCCAGCAACGTGTGCAGCAGGAACAGCGTGCCGATAATAATCAGCGTCGTTCCCCACGCGAAAGGATTACCGTAAAGCCGGCGCGCAATCACATCGTCTTCAGCATCCGGACTCAACCCGGCGCGCATCAACTGCGCCGTCCTGCAAGCATCGACTGCCGCAAACAACCACGTGCCGATCACGCCCAGGATGAAGAAGTGCAGCCCCTGCGTCACGACAGCCATTTGAAAGAAACTGGCAAAGATCGCGAAGTGAACAATCGCCTTCGACGTTTGCCCGTTGTAAGCAGCACCTAAACCGGGAACAAACGAAAGCAAGGTTGCGACAAACGGCGAGCTCTTTCGTCTCAAAATCTGATTCGGATGCGAGCTCGAATGATGCCGCAGCAGCTCAACTCCCGCGACGATGCAGTCCTGGCAGAAAGGAAATCCTCGCACACGATGATCGCAGGCAGGACACAACCAGCGCGCACACTGATTGCACTGAACCACCGCCGGATTCTTAGCATGGTAGCTACAGTACATCATTTTCTTAACACCTATCTCCCAACTGATTGTGCGCCTGTTCTCTCCGCGAGCTGCAGGCCGGCATCGTAAATACCGCTGATCGAACCGTCAGCAGAAACAGTACTGGTTAACACGAGAATCGCCACGAGTAGCATCGTGGCGACTGTGACGAGTTGTGGGGAGATGATCGGGTCTAACCACAACCGGAACCGTGAAGCGGCGCGTACGGTCCATGGTGCTTTAATCTCCTGTGCGGCTACGGTCCCGAGCGTCGCCTGCAGGATTCTTTCATTGAGACCTTCGGGCAACGGCCGCTCTTCGGAGATGTACGTGTAACAAGCGCCGATGGATCTCACGACTTCGCCGGGAAGCTCAGTGCAGCGATCACACATTGCGGCGTGACGTTCCCAGCGATGATAAGAATGCGCGGGGAGGAACCCGTCGAGATAGTCAGTAAGACACTCTTCAAACTCCTCGCAGCCCATCGCCGTTTCCGGCACAGTCTTTTGGAGAATACGAGCTTCCAGTTCTCTCGAAGGCGGTGGCACGGCTGCCGTTCGGCAAGTCTCGATCGTGTTGCGTACCGCCAACAGAGTTTCATGGCACACGGGGCACTTCATCGCGTGCTCACCCATGAGCCGATTTGTTTCAGGACCTACTACGCCCTCAATGTAGTCGGTCAAAAGATTTTCGAAATCCACACAAAGCATCGTTTTATTCGCTTCCCGCCGCTTAGTTCTTTTACTTGCTCCTTCGCCCCCCAGCCTGCCAGCCTCGAGAAGGAGCTGTTATGCCTCACTCATCGCCACTACCTTCATCCTGCGCAGAATCTTCGCCAGCTCGATACGCCCGCGATTGATGCGCGACTTCACCGTTCCTTCCGGAATCTTCAGGAGGTCGACAATCTCCTGGTAACTGAGCTCTTCGATGTCTCTAAGTATCACACACGTTCTTAAGTCGGGTGATAGTTTGTCGATACCCGCCTGCACCTGCGCGCCGAGCTCGCGGCGCTCCATTTCCTTCTGAACTGAGTTTGACCGTGTGTGCAGGTGATAACTGTGGTCGGCGAGATCGTCAGCGAGGTTGTCGTGCGGTGTGCGTTGGCGTTTGCGGTAATCGTCGATAATGAGGTTACGCGCAAGACGCATCAGCCAGTTCTGTAAATCACCCTGCTTGGGGTCGTACTGATCCAAAGAACGATAAACCCTGACGAAAACTTCCTGAGTCAAATCTTCTGCCGTATCCGACCGGGAGGTGAACCGGTACGCGAGGTTATAAATGCGGCGGGAATAACTCTGCACAATTTCTTCCCACGCCGCGCCGTCGCCTGCGCGACACCTGCGAACCAATTCGGCTCCTTCACTAACGGCCAACGCCTTAACAGCTCCCACGGTTTCTTCTCCAGGTACCTGTAGGTCGAATCGTTTACGACAGGTACCAAAGTAAAGTTCAGGTTAAGTTTGCCACAAAGAGGCACAAAAGAATATGGCGTCTCCTTGGAGTGCGGCGGCCTGGCGCCGCTTTGGTATCGCGCGGAGCGCGAAGGTATCGCGCGGAGCGCGAAAGCTAAACGTTGCGCGCTCCGCGCGCGGAGGTTGCGCGCTCCGCGCGCGGAGAAAGCGGCGCCAGGCCGCCGCACTCCAAGGAGGTTGCTGGATGTTCCGTTCATGTAGTAGGCTGTGCGGCCGACCCAAGATATTGTGGTTTGATCTGACCTGACTCAAATGTCGAGCGCTCAGAGTTATCGCAAATACATTGAATTCGCTGTTCTTTGCCTGCTCGCCTCGGCGCTCCTGTGGTGGTTTGGTCGGAATCTCGACTGGGTCGAGGTTCGACACGCAGTCGCCAACTCCGATCCATATCTCTTGATCGCGGCTGTCCTGATCATCTCCGTAGCCTACTTTTTCCGGGCTTTTCGCTGGGGCGCGTTACTGAAACCGCTGAGCGCGGCGCGTTTCCCCGACCTGTTTGCCGCCACGACCATCGGTTTTAGCGCGGTTTTCCTAATCGGACGGGCGGGCGAGTTTGTGCGGCCAGTCGTGCTCTCGATGCGTGACCCGCGTGTCAGACCGAGTGCTTCAATCGTCACGATCGTCGTCGAGCGCATTTACGACATGAGCGCCGTTGCACTCATGTTTGCCATCAACCTGATCTGGTTCAAACCGCCTTTCACAGTCGATGTTTCTTTTGAAAAGGTCCGCACGGCGGGTTGGGCACTCCTCGGCGCGACCATACTCGGCATCGCGTTTCTCATCTGGTTCCGAGCGAAATCGTTTGTGTTCATCGGTTTTTTCGAGCGCCTCTTCTCGAACTGGCGCTTCGTCCCACGACGCCTGGCCAAGCTCGTCCTGCGAATTCTTGAACAACTCGCGCAGGCGCTGCGCGTGCTCGTTAACCTGACTGAGCTCCTTGAGACGATTGGCTGGACGGCGCTGCTGTGGTTCGGAATCGCCGCGGCGAATCTTCTGGTAATGCGGGCTTTCCACGTGCCGGTCGGTCTTGGCGAAACGATCTTCGTGCTTGGATGGTCTTTGGTAGGTTCTCTCGTTCCGACACCGGGCGGCGCCGCCGGCGCTTTTCACGCTGCGACTGCGGCTGGTCTATTGTTTCTCGGCATCAAGAAAGAAACTGCCGCCGCGTTATCGATCGTCATGCACCTCGTAGATTTTGGTCCTGCACTGCTATTTGGAATTTTTTATTTGATCCGGGGGGATTTGAGCTTCGCGAAACTGCGCACGATGTTTTCACCTGAACCATCGTCGTAATGGCGACACCCGTGTCGCGTCACGAATTCCCGGAAAGGGTCCAACTTATATGAAATGTCCATTCTGCGCGTATCTCGAAGACAAGGTCGTCGACTCGCGTGAGTCGCGCGAGGGCGATGCAATCAGGCGTAGGCGTGAATGTCTCAGGTGCGAGCGAAGGTTTACGTCGTACGAGCGCATCGACGAGATACCCTACATGGTCGTCAAGAAAGACGGGCGCCGCGAAACATTCGATCGCAACAAGGTCATGGCCGGCCTCTTACGCGCCTGCGAAAAACGTCCTGTGCCTTCGGGAAAACTTGATAGTATCGTCAACGCAATCGAGAAGTACGTGCAGGAATCCCCCGAACGCGAACGCCCGACCAGCAAAATCGGCGAGATGATCATGCGACGCTTGAAAGAACTGGACAAAGTCGCATATGTTCGTTTTGCATCTGTGTATCTCGAGTTTGAAGACGTCTCGGAGTTTATGAACGAGCTCAAACATCTCGTGCGTACAAGGCAAGCCGGACCAGCAGCTAAAAAGTCGTAATTAACGAACCAGGGAATTTCGAAATGATCAAACCCATTCGCGCGACCGGATTAGAACGGCTCGAGGTGCAGCGACTTCGCGATCGTGTCGGACGTCTCTATGCGGCTTTGCAGGAAGCGACTGAAGCGGAGAACCCGCTCGTCTCCGGCACGTGGGCGCCGCCAGTCGATCTGTGCGAAACGGAGGCATCGATTTTGATCCGCGCAGAGCTGCCGGGTGTCACCGCCGATCAGATCAAGATCGGGCTGACCAACACCAAGCTTCGCATTTGGGGTGAAAAGAAACGCAGGCCCAACCGCCGCAAAGTTATTTCTTATCATTGCTCTGAACGCAGTTTTGGAAAGTTTGGACGAATCGTGCAGGTTCGCTGGCCCGTGTGCATTCGTGATGCAACCGCTGAGCTGAAAGGCGGCGTGTTGCACATTACTCTGCCGAAGATCGAAGATCGAAGGGGAGAGGAAGTTCTAGTAGAAGTTAAGGACCCAACCGAGTAAGAAAACATGAGCACGGTTCGAGGGTAACGCCCATGGCAATAGTCAAAGAACCAGAATTTTCTGAAGCAATCGAAGCCGCTGACACCGATCAGCAACTACAGATCCCGAGCGAGCTGCCGGTGTTGCCGCTGCGCGACATCGTGATCTACCCGTTCATGATTGTCCCGCTGTTTGTTTCGCGCGAGAAGTCGATCAGGGCAGTGGACGAAGCGCTCGGCGAGAACCGCATGATTCTCCTCGCGTCGCAGAAGGATCTCGATAAAGAAGAGCCGACCGCAGAGGATCTCTATGCCGTTGGCACAGCGGCGGTCATCATGCGCATGCTGAAGTTGCCTGACGGCCGCATACGCATCCTGGTCCAGGGACTCGCGCGCGCGCATATCGAATCGGTTGATGCGACAGGTGAGTACCTGCGCTCGCGTGTGAACGTGATGCAGGAAGTGCTGCCGCCGGAACGCTCGCTGGAAGTTGAAGCCCTCGTGCGCAACGTGCGTGCGTCGATGGAGAAAGCGATCAATCTCGGGAAGAACATTTCGCCCGAAGTGATGGCCATCATCGCAAACCTCGACGATGCCGGACGACTCGCAGACCTTTCGGCTTCGAATCTCGAGTTGAAAGTCGAAGATGCGCAGTCAGTACTCGACATCGCCGATACGACTACAAGACTTCGTCGTGTCAACGATCTGCTAAACAAAGAAATCGAAGTCCTCACGGTGCAACAGGAAATCAACACGCAGGCACGCGCCGACATCGATCGCTCGCAGAGAGAGTTTTACCTGCGCCAGCAACTGAAAGCGATTCAGAGCGAGCTGGGCGAGGGAAATGAGCTCGCCGAAGAGACGGCGCAGTTCCGTGAAAAGATCGAAGCCGCGAAGATGCCGAAACCGGCTGAAGAAGAAGCCCTCCGACAACTGAAGAAGCTCGAGCGCATGCATCCTGACGCGGCCGAAACAGCGACGCTGCGAAACTGGATGGAGATCATGACCGACCTGCCGTGGTCCAGGTCGTCGGTAGACAATCTCGATCTTAAAAAAGCGGAGACTGTGCTCAACGAAGATCACTACGGTCTCGAGAAAGTCAAAGATCGAATCATCGAAGCGCTCGCCGTGCGCAAGCTGAAAGAGAAGCCGAAAGGACCGATCCTTTGTCTCGTTGGTCCGCCGGGTGTTGGTAAGACTTCGCTTGGACGTTCAATCGCACGCGCACTCGATCGAAAGTTTGTGCGTCTGTCACTCGGCGGCGTTCACGATGAGGCTGAGATTCGCGGTCATCGCAGAACTTACGTCGGCGCGATGCCGGGCCGGATCATTCAAGCCGTTCAACAGGCGGGCACAAACAATCCGCTCATCATGCTCGACGAGATCGACAAAGTCGGCGCTGACTTCCGCGGTGATCCGTCGTCAGCTCTCCTTGAAGTGCTCGATCCGGAACAGAACAATTCGTTTCGCGACAACTATCTCGGTGTCACTTTCGATCTCTCAAACGTGATCTTCATGACGACGGCGAACGTGCTCGACACGATCCAGCCCGCACTGCGCGATCGCATGGAAGTGATCCGTCTTGCCGGTTACACGGAAGAAGAGAAGCGCGAGATTGCGATCCGCCACCTGATCCCGAAGCAGATGGAAGAGAACGGCATCACCGCTAAAGATCTACACATCTCGAAAACAGCCCTCACGACTGTGATCCAGCAGTACACGCAGGAAGCCGGACTACGACAGCTCGAGCGCGAGATCGGCAAGATCTGTCGCAAGGTCGCACGCAAGATTGCCGAAGGTCACAAGGGCGGAATCAGAGTGTCGCTGAAGAGTGTGCACGAGTTTCTCGGTCCGCCGAAGATCATTCCTGAAGAAGTGTTGAAGAAGGACCAGATCGGAGTCGCGACCGGTCTAGCGTGGACTGCGGTCGGCGGCGACGTGCTGTTTATCGAAGCGCTGCGCATGAGAGGCAAGGGAAACCTCGTCTTGACCGGCCAGCTCGGCGACGTGATGCGCGAGTCGGCGCAGGCTGCTTATTCTTACGCGAAGTCGCGTGCAAAAGAGCTCGACATCGCCGAGGAAGACTTCAACAACTACGACCTGCACATTCACATTCCCGAAGGCGCAATTCCGAAAGACGGCCCGTCAGCGGGAATAACCCTCGCCACCGCGATGGTCTCAGCCTTATCGAGCCGGCCGGTGCGTAAGGACGTAGCAATGACCGGCGAGATCACTCTGCGGGGCAACGTGCTGCCAATCGGCGGCGTGAAGGAAAAAGTACTTGCGGCTAGACGAGCGCGGGTGACAACGATTATCCTTCCACAGCAGAACCGCCGGGATCTCGACGAGGTCCCGAAGGAGCCCTTCAAAGACATTCGCTTTGTATTTGTTGATAACATGCGCCAGGTTTTTCGTGAAGCGCTGGGCGAGAAGGTGGTGCCTCCGGCCAGTCCGGCGCCAAGGCCGCCACAGCGGATGCCGCAGGCTGCAAACGCGCCGCGTCCTGCATAAAAAGCTGGCTGAATTTGATACGGTCATGATAGTAGAAGAGCGAAAACAACCAGGGAGTAACACCGGGAATCTTAGTCATCGGTTTGACGTTCCCGCGGCTTGGCAAGTCGCATTACCAATAGCAAGGAGTGTTCTAGTGAGTACTACAAAGCGCAGCTATTTATCTGTCTTCTTTGGCGTCATTTCGTTAGTCTTTGCCGCTCAAATTTCAGCCTTCAGTCAGGAAGCTCAAAAAGCGGACACCGGCAACGTCACAATCAAAAATTTTGGCCAAATGGATGACCGGTTTTTCCGCGGTGCTCAGCCGAAGGAGAGTGACTATAGCCAGCTAGCTGCGCTCGGTATCAAAACCGTGATCGATTTGCAGGACAGTCCGACGAGCTATGAAAAGCGGAACGTCGAAGCGCTGGGAATGAAGTACGTGAACATTCCGATGAGCGATAAGGATTATCCGGAGACTGCGAAGATCGATGAGTTCTTAAAGCTTGTTGATAATCCTGCGACAGGCAAGTTTTACGTGCATTGCGCGGGCGGACGCCATCGCACAGGCGTGATGGGCGCTGTCTATCGCTTCAATCACTACAACTGGAACTACGATCAGGTTTACGCTGAGATGAAGAAGTTTGACTTCTACACACGCTTTGGACACGGCGACATGAAGAAGTTCGTTCAGGACTACGCGTCGAGCTGGCTCGCTAAGCAGGCAAGCGCCACTGTGACGACAAACGCGGCCGCCAATCAAAAGTAGAACTTAAAAAAGAACAGGTCAGGAAATATAGGTCCTATTGGTCAAATAGGACCTATATTTTTGCGCCTATTGATACAGGTACGAGTAGCTCTTCTTCTGATCCCACTCAATCCCGCGAACACTCTGCCCATCAAGCGCTAAAATATCGGCGCTGATCTCGTCTGTGCTGATCATCGGACTCACATCAACCGCATAAACAATA
>Ga0081539_10000760_pt1 | contig 63804 bp, 65 predicted proteins | sample TabmetS4T2R2_FD_71023 | JGI IMG/M metagenome (GOLD analysis project Ga0081539, IMG submission 71023) | Tabebuia heterophylla rhizosphere microbial communities from the University of Puerto Rico - S4T2R2 | ecosystem: Host-associated > Plants > Roots > Rhizosphere ...
GGCAGGCAAACGGCGGCAGGCAAACGGCGGCAGGCAAACGGCGGCAGGCAAACGGCGGCAGGCAAACGGCGGCAGGCAAACGGCGGCAGGCAAACGGCGGCAGTCCGCCGGGCAGTTCCGCAGCGGCCAGGTCCCCAGCGGCGGCAGGCTTGTCGGCCCGCCGGGGTCGGCGGGCCGGGTGTCTGGGTCGTGTGGAGCGCGTGCGTGTGGAGCTGGGTCAGCTTGTGGTCGCGTCTGCCGGTGGCTCGGGTGGGGTGGTGTAGGCCGCCCTCACGCGGTCCGCGGCGGCTCGGGCTGCCTGCTCGTCGCGGCCGGCGGCTACGTCGGCTTCGTACCAGCGTTCCGCGCTCTGTGTCATGAACTCGATGCCCTCGGGGCTCAGGGCCCATGCGGCCGCCGCGTCCGGGGTGACCGCTGGTGACCCTGGGGACAGGTGTTGGGCCAGGCCGAGCAGTGCGCCGTCCCAGCCGAGGCCGACCGCGCCGGGGCCGAACTGGTCCCACAGGGCGTCGTCGACGTGGGCGATGTGTTCCAGCTCCAGGCGGGTCCTTCCGTCCACCGCCGGGACGATCCTGACCTCGAGCCAGCTGGTCTGCTCGTTGAACTCCCAGGTCACGAAGAAGCTCTTCGGCGGGTCGCACCGCTCGACGGTGCCACCGGCGTGGCCCTCCAGCTGGTACCGGCCGCCCAGCTTCAGCTCGCCCGTGATCGGCAGGAACCAGCGGGGGATCCGCTCCGAGTTGGTGCACGCGTCCCACACGTCCTCGGCGTCCGTGGCGTAGGTCTGCGCCACCGTGACGACGCGCGCCTCCCCCGGGCCGAACACGCGTGTGCCCACGTGCCGGCTCACCGCGTTGATCTGCTCGGCGACGTCGATCATCTAGGGGCTCCTCTGGTCTCATTGAACTGCGGCGACCAGCACAGTATCCAGCGTCGCTTATATAAGTCAATACTAAAGGGAGGCGCGGGTGGACCTCGTCGAGGTTGTCGGGTTCGTGTCGGGGGCGCTGTGCGTGTGGCTCGTCGCGATCCAGAACGTCTGGAACTGGCCCATCGGGATCGCCAACAACATCACGTTCCTGGTGCTGTTCTGGACCTCGGGGCTCTACGCCGACTCCGCGCTTCAGCTCGTCTACCTGGGGCTGGCCGTCTACGGGTGGTGGGCCTGGCTGCGGGGTGGGGTCGCGCACACCACGTTGGCGGTCACGCGTACGACCAGGACGCAGTGGATCGTGCTCGGGGTTCTCGGGGTGTTGGGCACCGCCGGGCTCACGGCGCTGCTGGACACCGTGACCGACTCGACCGTGCCGCTGCCGGACGCGGTCACGACCGTGCTGTCGCTGCTCGCGACGTGGGGGCAGGCGCGCAAGAAGCTGGAGTCCTGGTGGTTGTGGATCGCGGCCGACGTCATCTACGTGCCGCTCTACGCCTACAAGGACCTCTGGCTCACCGCCGTGCTCTACGTCGGCTTTCTCGCGCTCTGCGGGTACGGCCTGCGGAACTGGCTGGTCGACTACACCCGCGCCGCGGCGGGCAGTTCGGCCTCGTCCGCCACCGGCCAGGCCAGCGGGTCCGGGCCCAGCACCACCAGCTGAGCCACCTGCTTGCGGCACCACGGCGACACGTCCAGCTCACCGCCCGACACCAGGCTCACGAACAGCGGCCACGACATCCAGCCGCACTCGTCCACCTCGAACGGCGACGCCACCGGCACGGCGTCGGTCACCGCGCGGAACACCGGGCACAGCTCGTTCTCGACGATGCCGTTGGCCATCACCGCGCGGTAGCGGAACCTCGGCAGCAGCAGCTCGACCCGCGGCGCCGGCAGGCCCAGCTCGTCGGAGAGCCGCCGCACCACCGCGTCCGCGAACGACTCGGCGGGGCCCGGGTGCCCGCAACAGCTGTTGGTCACCACGCCCGGCCACGTCTTCTTCGACCTGGCCCGCCGGGTCACCAGCAGCTCGCCGCGCGAGTTGAACACGTAGCACGAGAACGCGAGATGCAGTGGCGTGTCGTGGTGATGCACGGTCGCCTTGTCGGTAACGCCGATGCCCTGGCCCTGCTCGTCGAGCAAAACGACCTGTTCCGTCACGTCGTCGATGGTAACCCGTGGTCAGACCATGAACTCTGTTCCGTCCGGCGGTACCTCGACGCCCGCCTCCCGGACCGCCGCGTACTCGGCGGACCGCGTGTCCAGCACGGGATTGGTGTTGTTGAGGTGCGTGTAGCACCACCGCACCCCGCTGTGCCGGCCGATCCGCTCGAGGCTGTCCTCGATCGGCACGTGACCCATCGCCTGCTGCGCGGACGCGCTCGTCCCGGTGCCCGTCATCTCGCGGGCGGAGTAGAACGTGCCGTCGAGGAGGACGACGTCGGCGCCGGCGACGAACTCGTCGAAGCCCGGCGGCCACTCGCGCAGGCAGGGCGCGTAGACGAGCGCTCCCCCGGTCGCCGGGTCGGTGATCCGGTACGCCACCACCCACGGGCCCGGGGCCGCCGAACCGCGCGCGTACCTGGGCTGCTTGTCGCTCACCGGAAACGCCGAGATCGACAGGCCGGGCACATCCGCCTCGGCGTCCCACGACCAGGCGCCGTACCGGGCGACCGTGCCGCGGATCGGGAAGTTGTCGTCCAGCGCGGACAGCACCGCGGGCGGGGCGAACACCCGCAGCCCGGCGCCCTCGCGCAGCAACATGAGGCCGAGCGTGTGGTCCAGTTCGGCGTCGGTCAGCAGGGCGCCCCGGAGCGGGGTGTCGCGCGGCCCGGGACCGGCGGCCAACACCGGCGTGGCCAGCACCTGCGCGCGGAGGTCCGGCGACGCGTTGACCAGGTACCACTCGGTCCCGTCGGCGCTGATGGCGAGGCAGTCCTGGGTGCGGGGCACCACGAACGGATCGCCGGCTCGGCACGCGGCGCACAAGGTGCAGGCGCAGTTCCATTGGGGGAATCCGCCGCCGGCAGCGGTGCCGAGTAGTAGCACCCTCACCGCGCCACCGCTGGGCCGCGCATGACGAAGTCGGGCGTCTCGGAAGGTGGTTGGAGCAGCAGGTCGACCACGCCGCGGTTCGGGGAGCGGGAGCACACCGGGTCGGTGGCGGACGCGTCGCCCAGCAGTTGGAAGGCCTGGCAGCGGCAGCCGCCGAAATCGACGGTTCGGCGGTCGCAGGTGCGGCAGGGCTCGCTCATCCAGTCCTCGCCGCGGTAGGCGTTGAACGACTCCGAGGAGTACCAGATCTCCCGCAGGGGCCGGGAAAGCACGTTCTCGACCGGCAGGGTGGTGATCACCGACGCGGCCGGGCACGGGAGCACGTCGCCGTTCGGGGCGACGGTCAGCTGGCGTGCTCCCCAGCCGTACATGCACGGCTTCGGGTACGGCTCGTAGTAGTCGGCGACCACGTACACGATCTCCATCGTGCCGCGTAGGCGGTCGGTCTCGGCGCGGACGATCGGGGCCGCCTCGGCCAGTTGCGCGGGTGTCGGCATGAGGGCGTCGCGGTTGCGTAGGGCCCAGCCGTAGTACTGGGTGTTCGCCAGCTCCAGGCGGTCGGCACCCACTTGCTCGGCCAGCGATATGAGCGCGGCCACGTCGTGGTTCGCCTTGTGCAGCACGACGTTCACGGTCAGCGGGAGGTCGCGGGCCTTGATCAGCGCGGCCACCGCCAGCTTCCGCTCGTGTGCCCGCGCGCCGGCGATCCGGTCCGCGCGTACGGCATCCGGGCCCTGCACGGACAGCTGCACGTGGGCCAGGCCCCGGTCGACCAGGTCGTCCAGCCGGTCGGCGGTGAGACCCAGGCCGCTGGTGACCAGGTTGACGTAACAGCCCAGGTCGGACGCCCGCGACACCAGTGCCGGCAGGTCCGGGCGGGCCAGTGGCTCGCCGCCGGACATGTGGACCTGCAGCACGCCGATGTCGCGGGCCGCGTCCAGCACCGCCAGCCACTGGTCGGTCGTCAGCTCGTCGCGGCGGGCGATCAGCTCGACCGGGTTCGAACAGTACGGGCAGTGCAGCGGGCAGCGGTGCGTCAGCTCGGCCAGCATGCCGAGCGGGGGCGCTACGTCCATTCCACGACCCTCCTGCCTTCCAGGCGCGCCAACACGTCCGTCACGTCCTGGACCCGCACCCCCTGGTACCGCCTGCCGAGCACCGCCGCGATATCCTCCACAGTGGACTCGCCGTCGCACAGGGACAGCACGGCCGCGGCGGTCGCGTTGGGTACCAGCACACCCTCCGGGAACAGCAGCACGTGCGTGTCCCGCGTCCTGTCGAAGGTGAGCCGGACTCCCTTGCGCAGCTTAGGTTTTCTGGACATGGTCGATCGCGTCCAGCATGGACCAGAGCACGTCGCACTTGAAGGAGAGGGCGGCGATCGCGGCGTCCTGCTGCTCGGCCGTGACGCTGTAGCGCACCACGATGTCCAGAGTGGACTTGCCCTCGCCGGACACCGCCTCGATGCGGTTGGTGAAGTACGCCAGGTCGTCACGCGAGATCCAGTCGTACCTGGCCAGCATGTCGGCGACCCGGCGCTGCATGAGGTGTCCGGAGAACATCTCGGTGAGCCCGGACGCGACGGCCTCCAGCCACGGCCGGGTGCGCGCGAACGTCACGTACGCGTCGACGGCGAACCGCACGCCGGGCACGACGTGCCGCTCGTCCAGCACCTCCGCCCGGGTGAGGCCGACCGCCTCGCACAGGCGCAGCCAGCGCTCGCGCCCGCTGTCGGTGTCGGAGTCGGAGCGCCCGTCGTGGTAGACGACGCGGTCGAGCCACGCGCGCCGGATCTCCGGGAGCGGGCAGTTGCTGATGATCGCCGCGTCCTTCTGCGGCAGCGTGCACTGGTAGTACCAGCGGTTGGCGGCCCAGGTCCGCAGCTCGTGCCGGGTCAGCTCGCCCGCGTGCATGCGCTGGTGGAACGGGTGGGTGCCCCAGTAGCGGTGGGACAGGCCGCGGAGCTCGGCGACGAACTCGTCGGCGGTGCGGGTCACGGCGGGAACCTCCGAGGAGAAGGCTGCCGGCGCGACACCCTCGCAGGATTCGCGCCGGCAGGTTCGTGGTCAGTCCTCCATACGCATCGCGTAGGCGGTGACCTCCATCGGCGTCTCGTATTCCACGAAGTCCGGAGTGGTCCAGACCTCCAGCTCGACGGCGTCCATATGACCTCCCTGAGTGTGCGGCCGATACGACGTCTCCCAGCCTAACCGGAATGTCTCAGATGCCAACACCCGCTAGGCAAGCGGTTTCCGGAAACTTTCGAGCCACCTTCGACCAGGTCAGTGGACGTACGGGACGATGCTCGCATGTTCAACCACGCCCTCGTGCTGGGGAAGTTCTACCCGCCGCACGCCGGTCACCACCGGCTGGTCCGGGCCGCGGCGGCCCGGTCGCGGCGAACCACGGTCGCGGTGCTCGCCGCGTCGGTCGAGTCGATCCCGCTGGCCGACCGGGTGCGCTGGCTCGCCGAGGAGCACGCCGCCGACGCCGGGGTCGCGATCGTCGGCGACGTCGACGACCACCCGATCGACTTCCACGACGACGCGGTCTGGGACCTGCACCTGGGCGTGGTGCGCTCGGTGCTCGCCCGGCGGGCCATCGCCGACGGCGACCCCGCCGGCGCCGTGGTGGACGCCGTGTTCTCCAGCGAGGACTACGGCGCCGAGCTGGCCAGCCGGCTGGGCGCGAAGCACGTGGCCGTGGACCCGGACCGGACCGTGGTGCCGGTGTCCGGCACGGCCGTGCGGGCGGACACGCCGGGGCACTGGGACCAGCTCGCACCCGCCACCCGGGCCGGGCTGTGTGCGCGGGTGGTCGTGGTCGGCGCCGAGTCGACCGGCACCACGACCCTCAGCCGGGCGCTCGCCGCCCACTACGGCACGGAGTGGGTCGCGGAGGAGGGGCGCCGCCACACCGAGGACAAGCTCGCCGCCGCCACCGCGCTGGCCGGCGGCGCTCCCCCGCGCCTGGACGACCTGGTGTGGACGGTCGGCGACTTCGTCGACGTCGCCCGCGCGCAGGCGTCGCGGGAGGACCGCGCCGCGCGGCTGGGCGGCCCGATCCTCGTGTGCGACAACGACGCGTGGGCGGCGACCGTGTGGTGCGAGCGGTACCTCGGCGCCTCCCACCCGGACGTCCACACCGACCGCCGGCCCGCGTTGTACCTGCTCACCGACCATGTCGGGGTGCCGTTCGAGCAGGACGGGTGGCGGGACGGCGAGCACCGCCGGGAGTGGATGACGGCACGGTTCGAGGAGCTGCTCGCCGAGCGTGGCGTGCCGTGGGTGAAGCTCACCGGTTCGCCTGACGAGCGACTGGTGACGGCGGTCGCGGTGTGTGACGACCTGCTCGCACGTCACTTCCGGTTCGGTGATCCGCTGACGGCCTGAGACACTGCGCGGGTGTACGAGGGCGAGACCGAGCCGATCCCCCGGGTCACCGACCCGGGGCGGGCCAAACACAGCCGGGACGAACCGGACGAGCCCGCCGATCGCGAGTCGGCCGGGCACGAACCGGACCGGCGCGCCGGTGGTCGGCGCGGTCGCGACCACACCCGGCAGGAACCGGCGCCGCACGACGAGGTCGCCCTGCCGGCCGGCCACGGTCATGGCCACGGGCACACGCCCGCCGAGCCGGCCTCGCGCCGGGTGCGGACGATCATCGCGGCCCTGCTGATCCCCTTCGCGGTCGCGGCCGCCGTCGGCGCCGTGCTGCTGTACCCGTTCGGTGACAACACCAAGGTCAACACCGGGGTCGGCACGCCCGTCAACGGGGTCGTCACGTCCGCGAGCACCGGGGCGTGCAACGGCGACGTGCAGGTCGGCGGCCAGGATACCGGCGGGAAGTGCCTGGTCGTCACGGTCCGCATGACCGACGGCGCCGCCGCGGACCGGGAGATCCGGACGGTCGTCCCGCTCGAGCCGTCCACCCCGCGGTTCGCGGTGGATGACAAGGTGGTGCTGTCCTACGGCGGCGGCAACCCGGCCGACGGGCAGTCCTACCAGCTGGTGGACTTCCAGCGGGACATCCCGATCGCCCTGCTGGCGGGGCTGTTCGCGCTGGCCGTGCTGGTGCTCGGCCGCTGGCAGGGCCTGAAGGCCCTCGGCGCGCTGGTGATCAGCTTCCTGGTGCTGGTGTTCTTCGTCCTGCCGGCGATCATCGCCGGTGAGAGCCCGATGCTGGTCGGCATCGTCGGCGCGGCCGTGATCATGTTCGTGGTCCTGTACCTCACCCACGGGCTGTCCGCACGCACGTCGACGGCCGTGCTCGGGACGATGGTGAGCCTCACGCTGATCGGCGTGCTCGGTGCGCTGTGGGCGGCGTTCGCGAAGCTGACCGGCCTCGACGAGGACGCGGCGACGCTGGTCGGGCTGCTGAACCGGCCGATCGACACACGCGGGCTACTGCTCGCCGGGGTGGTGATCGGCGCGCTCGGTGTGCTGGACGACGTGACGGTGACGCAGACGAGCGCCGTGTGGGAGCTGCGCGCGGCGAACCCGTCGCTGACCCGGCGGCAGCTGTACGCGGCGGGCCTGCGGATCGGCCGGGACCACGTCGCGTCGGCGGTGAACACGCTGGTCATGGCGTACGCGGGCGCCGCGTTGCCGCTGCTGCTGTACTCGTCGATCTCCGGGGTGGGGATCGGCAACATCCTGACCTCGCAGTCGGTGGCGCAGGAGATCGTCCGGACGCTGGTCGGCAGCATCGGGATCGTGGCCGCGGTGCCGGTGACCACGGCTCTCGCGGCGGCGGTGGCCGCCCAGGAGAAACCGGCGGTGGAGGCACCGCCGAAGCGGCGCGCGAACGGGCAGGGCGAACGGCCGGCTTCGCGAGAGAGGGTGGCCCGCGAGAAGCCGGTGCCGCGGGAAAGGGTCACGCGGGAACCGGGAACGGCCAGAGAGAGGACTGCCGCGCGAGAGCGAGCGGCCCTCTCGGGCGAGGGCAGACGCCGGAGCGCCGCTGAACGAGACCTGGAAGACCTGCCGGACGAGCCGGTGGTGCGGCGGCCGCGGCCGGGAGGCGCGCGGCGCCTCGACTGATCAGTCCAGGCTGGCCACGAAGCGAGTGATGGCCTCCGGCCTGAGTCTCTGGGCCAGCCGGCCCGTGGGGGCCAGTGACGCCAGGCGGTACAGCGGGCGGTCCGCCGCGGCGTCGCCCTTGGCCTCGGCACGCAACTGAGCCACCAGGAGCTGGGAGAACACCAGTCCGCTCGTGTTCTCGCTGGTCGCCAGGACGTCCGCGAGGCGGCGCAGCACGAGGATGCCCAGCTCCCGGCCACCCGCACCCGAGTACACGGCGAGGGACAGGTTGATCGACCGGCGGCCCTCGGTCAGCAGCAGGCCGATGGTCCGGGTGCCGCGGATGTCCGTGACCATCAACTCGATCTTGTCGACCTTGCGCAGGTCGACCGACTTACGACCCAGTGCCTTCGCCACGACGTTGCTGCCCTGCAGCCACAGCCGGCGCCGGCCGGACACCCAGGACACGAACGTCAGCAACACGATCACGACCGCGGCCGTGATCAGCGCGGGGGTCTGGCCCGCGAACAGCGCCACGACGCCGCCGACCGCGGCACCCAGCACGACCGCGCCGATCAGTGCCACGCAGCCGCGCCGCCTGGCGCTGGCCAGCTCCGTCAGGTTGAGCGGGACCCGCTCCGGCTGCTCCGTCACGTCACATTCCTCTGGCCGGACCGGTCGCGCTGGGGTCCAGCTCGAGGAGGAACGGGTTCGTCGCGCGTTCTCTGCCGATGGTGGTGCTGTTGCCGTGGCCGGGGAGCACCACCGTGTCGTCGGGCAGCGGCAGGATCTTGGTGCGCAGCGTCTCGGTCATCGTGCGCATGTCGCCGCCCGGCAGGTCGGTCCGGCCGATGGAGCCGGCGAACAGGGTGTCGCCGGCGAACATCACCCGGCCGCCCTCCTCCAGCGACGAGTGGAAGACCACCGAGCCGCGTGTGTGGCCCGGCGTGTGGTCCACCGTCAGGGACAGACCCGCCAGGTCAAGCGAAGCGCCGTCCGTCAGCTCGCGTACCTCGGCGGGCTCCCGCATCTCGATGCGCCCACCGAAGAACGACAGGCCCTGCTGGCTGATCCCCTTCATGGGGTCGTTCAGCATCTCCCGGTCGTCCGGGTGGATCCACGCCGCGATGTCGTTACCGTCGCAGATCGGTGTCACCGAGAAGACATGGTCGAAGTGGCCGTGCGTCAGCAGCGCCGCGACCGGGGACAGCCGGTACCTACGCAGTGCCTCGGCGACCGGCTCGACCGCGTCCTGACCGGGATCGACGATCACGCACGGCTCACCCTCGCCCGCCGCGACGAGATAGCAGTTGGCCTGGAAGGCACCGGTGGGAAACCCGACAACGAGCACCCATCAGACCTTAGTGGGTGTCGTCAGACCGACCGCAGGCGACGGAACCGTGACCACGTGGCGAACCGCTTGCCGGCCTGGCCGGTGGACACGCGGTTGCCCGTGACGTCCATGTTGGCCACGCAGATGCGGTCCCGGCCGTGCCGCTTGGCCGCGCGCAGCGAGACGTCCGCGTCCAGCATCAGGTCCTCGAGGTCCAGCTCGACCAGGTCACCGAGGCTGTACGTGGCGACACCGATCGACGCCGTCTGGCCCTCGATCGTGGCCGACATCTCGCGGGTGACCTTGGCCGTCACGGACATGCCGGTGATGCCGGCGCGGATGCGTTCCGCGACGGCCAGCGCCTCGTCCAGCTCGGAGGCCGGCAGCAGCACCAGGAACTCGTCACCGGCCGAGCCGCCGTAGCGGCAGGCCAGGTCGCCCTCGCGCGTGCTGTCCCGGATCACGTCCGCGACCCCACGCAGCACCGCGTCCCCGGCGAGGTGCCCGTAGCTGTCGTTGACGTCCTTGAACCGGTCCAGGTCGATCATGATCAGCGCGATCGAGTCACCCCTGCCGCGGGCGGCGGCCACGACGTCGGCCGCGGCCTCGTCCCAGTGCCAGCGCTCGATGAGGCCGGTCGGCGGGTCGGTCAGCAGCTGGCCGCACGAGTCGCACCGGCGCCGGGTCGAGCCGACGGAGCGCAGCGACAGCCGGTCCCCCACCGACCCCGCCGTCCTGGGCGCCACGATCTCCGGTGAGTGTTCGTGCTGGTCGGCGCGTGCCGGTTGCTCTCCCTGCCCGGCCCCCGCCTTTGCGGTGTGCATGAGATCTCCCCTGTCAGTTCCACCCGTGGATGAGGTGTCCCGGCCGGGTCGTCCCCTGATTGACGCGCTGTCAACACTCCTCACCGGCCGTATACAGCCCACTATGGGCAGTCACGACGGCCACGAACAGTGTTGAGGTGTTGACTGTTTTGGGAAACACCGAATGGGCGAGTCACGGTTCGCGGTTAGTGATCACACGCCGTGAGAATTACGTCCACTTCGTCCGCGGAGGGCGGTAGTCCGAGAACCGTTCGAGTGCCTCCGCGACATCGGCGGTCACAATCAGCATCTCGCGAAAGTCGTCGGCAAGGAAGCCCTCAGCCGACATGTTCTCCAGAAAACGCATCATCGGCTGGTAGAACCCGCCGACGTCGAGCAGCGCGATCGGCCTGGTGTGCAGGCCGAGCACCGCCCAGCTCCACACCTCGAACAGCTCCTCGAGGGTACCGACCCCGCCGGGCAGCACGAGGTACGCGTCGGCGAGCGCGGACATCTCGGCCTTGCGTTCGTGCAGGTTGGCGACCACTTTCAGGGAAGTCAGGCCGGGGTGGGCGACCTCGCGGTCGACCAGGCTCTGCGGGATGACGCCGTGGGCCGCCCCGCCCGCGGCGAGCACCGCGTCGGCGACCACGCCCATCGTGCCGACGCTCGCGCCGCCGTAGACGAGCTCCACACCCCGCTCGGCGAACGCCCTGCCCACGTCATGTGCGGCGTCCTGGTAGGACGGACCCTTACCTGGCGATGATCCGCAGAAAACACACACGCGCACATAGCGACCCTATCCGCCACCCGATCTTGGGCCCCGGGCTTTCTTTCCGGCCGGGTTGTCTGGTTGAGTGCCACAGCGTGCGCATCATTCTCGACACCGATCCGGGGGTTGACGACGCCCTCGCGATCATGTACCTCGCGGCCCAGGAGGACGCGGAGATCGTCGCTGTGGGTAGTGTTCACGGCAACGTGCCTTCCCCGTTAGCGGCACGGAACGCGTTACGCGTGCTTGAACTCGTGGGCATCGAGGTGCCGGTCGCGGTGGGTGCGGCCCGACCGCTCGCGCAGCCGCTGCAGACGGCCGAGTTCGTGCACGGACCCGACGGCCTCGGCGGCCGGGCGGGCGCCGAGCCACAGGGGAAGCCGGTATCGGAGTCGGCCGCCGAGCAGCTCGTGCGGCTGGCTCGCGCGGAGCCGGGTGAGCTCACGCTGCTCGCGCTCGGGCCGCTGACCAACATCGCGCTCGCCGTGCTGCTCGAGCCGGACTTACCGAAGCTGCTCCGCTCGGTCGTGATCATGGGCGGAGCGGTGACGGTGCCGGGAAATATCACACCGTATGCGGACGCCAACTTCTTCCACGACCCCGAGGCCGCCGACCTCGTGCTCGGCGCGGGCTTCCCCGACCTGACGCTCGTCGGGCTCGACGCGACCGAGCAGACACGGGCCGGCGAGGAGTGGCTGACGGCGGTGGGCGCGCTGCGGGGCGCGCGTGCCGAGTTCGCCAACGGCCTGCTGGAGCACTACGCGGCCTTCTACTCGCAGATGTTCGGCACCCGCGGCGCCACGCTGCACGACCCGCTCGCGGCCGCGATCATGCTCGACGCCAAGCTGGCGACCTACCGGGAGATCCCGCTCGCGGTCGAGCTCACCGGCGCGCACACCCGTGGTCAGGTTCTTTCCGACCAGCGCCCCATCGCCAGCGACGCGTACATCGTCAGCTCGGCCCACGTGGGCCGGGCACCGGTCAAGGTGGCGGAAACCGTTGACGTGCCGCGGTTCCTCGAGCAGATGTACGAGGCGCTGAAGCTTGGTTAGTTAGTCCCCGCCAGCAACTCCTTCAGGTCGGCCGCGCGGGGGTCCCCCAGCTCGTCGAAGATGGCGACCGCCGCGCGCAGGCACTCCGCCGCCTGCTCGTGCTGCCCGATGTCGGCCAGCAGCAGGCCCTTCTTCTGCAGGGTCTCGCCCTCGCCCCAGCGGTCCCCCACCTCGCGGCGCAGCTCCAGCGCGCGCTGGAAGACGTCCAGCGCCTCCGCCGGCCGCTTGAGCTCCGAGTAGGTGTCACCCAGCTTGACCAGCGTGTAACCCTCGCCGTAGCGGTCCTCCAGGTCGGCGAACAGGTCCAGGGCCTGCTCCAGCGTCGGCACCGCGCGGTCGAACTCGTGCAGCGCGCTGTGCGCGGCGCCCAGGTTGGCCAGTGCGATGCCCTCGCCGTGCCGGTCGCCGACCTCACGGAACAGCTCCAGCGCGTGGGCGAAGTGCTGGGCCGCGACGTCGAACTGCGACTGGTCGAAGCCGACGAACCCGACGCCGGTCGACGTCCAGCCCTGGCCCACCTTGTCGCCGATCTCCATCCGGATGGCGAGGGCCTTCTCGAAGGACTGCTTGGCCTCGTCGACCCGGCGCACCTCGCGGTAGGCGATCGCGAGGTTGTTGAGCACCCACGCCTCGCCGTAGGGGTCCTTCGCGGCCCGCGCGCCCTCGACACCGACCTCGTGCGACGCCACCCACAGGCTCCAGCGCTTGCGCAGGTGCAGGTAGTTGAACGAGCCGGCGGGAAGTTTCCAACAGGGGACGTACTCCCCCACCTCGAGAGCGATGCGCGTGGCCATCACGATGTTCGACATCTCGATCTCGCACCACTCGAGCGCCGAGTCGTAGCCGAAGTCGGCGATGTCGATGGCGAACTCGGACTTGTCCAGCACCGGGTCGTGCCGCTGCGGCGCGAGGGCGTGGTTGGCGGCGTAGACGTTGTGCAGGTACCAGTCGACCATCCGCCGCGACGCGAGCGTGCGCTCGGCCTCCGGCTCCTCGGCCGCCGCCTGCTCGGCCGCGTAGACCCGCAGCAGGTCGTGCATGCGGTAGCGGTCGTTGCCGAGGCCCTCCAGCAGGTGCACGGCCGTGAGGCGGTCCAGGATCCGTCTGGCCTGGGTCATCGGCTGGTCGGCGAGCGCCGCGGCCGCGCCCGTGCGGAAGTGCGACCCGGTGTGCAGGCCGATGAGCCGGAACATGCGGGCCACGTCAGCGGATAAGTCCCGGTACGACCAGGAGAAGACCGTCTTCACCGCCAGCGAGTCGTCGGTGGACAGCCCGTCCAGCCGCTCGTCCTCGGTCGCCAGCTCCTCCACCAGCAGGCTCACCGAGTGGTGCGGGTGGGTGGCCACGCGCTCGGCCGCGATCCGCAGCGCCAGCGGCAGGTGACCGCAGCGGCCCGCGAGCGCGCGGATGGCCTCCGGCTCGGCGGCGGCCCGCTCGGCGCCGATCACCTTGCGCAGCAGGGTGACCGACTCCTCCTCGGCCATCGGGCCGAGCGTGACCCGGCTGTCGCCGCGCAGCTCGATGCCCGTGATCCGCTTGCGGCTCGTCACCACGACCCCGCAGCCCGACGACGCCGGCACGAGCGGCGTGAGGTCGTGCGCGGCGGCCGCGTTGTCCAGCACCACCAGCACCCGCCGGTCGGCGAGCACCGAGCGGTACAGCTTCGCGCGTGCCTCCAACCCGGCCGGGATGACGTCGATCTGCACCCCCAGCGCGGTCAGGAACTCCTCGAGCACCTCGTCGACGATCCGGGGCCGGCCGTCCGGCGAGTAGCCACGCAGGTCCACGTACAGCTGGCCGTCGGAGTAGTGCTCGACGACCGCGTGCGCGACCCGCAGCGCCAGCGCGGTCTTGCCCGCACCCGGCGGGCCGTCGATCGCGATGGTCTGCGGCACACCCGGCGCGCCGGTGCTCGCGAGGATCTGGGTCAGCTCGGCGAGCTCCACGTCACGGCCGACGAACGTGGCCGCCGCGGCCGGCAGCTGCGCGAGCCGCACCGGCCCGCCCGTCGCCGCGGCCAGCGCGATGAGCTGCCCCTCCGCCTCCAGGACCTGGTCGCACTTGCGGGCCAGCTCGGCCGACGGCGGCGCGCCGTGCTTGATCTTCGAGAGCCAGCTCGGGGTGTAGCCGATGAGGTCGGAGAGACGGCGCCAGGACAGGCCGCGCTTGCGAAGGAGCCGCTCCAACTCCTCGGCGAACGGCGACGTTCCGTCGTCCCGCCTGTCTTGCATAGAGCCCACCTTGTCACTAAGCGGCCACAACCAGTATCCAGCTTCTCACTCCTACCCCCTCGCGGTCACACCCCTACCGACAGGTTTGTGAGTTACCTCTGTGTTTTTCGCCGGACCTCCACACGGGTCTTACCTGGCCTACCCATAGACTGCCTGCCTGGTCGAAATGGTTCTGGAGTCTGGAGGGTGCCCGGTGCCGAGCAACGAGCAGCGCCGGCAGGCGGCCAAGCGCAAGCTGGAGCGTCAGCTGGCCCGCCGCGCGGAACGCGCGAAGCGGCGCCGTATCTGGGGAGCGAGCATCACGGCGGTCGTGGTGATCGCCGCGGTCGGGCTCGTGTACTGGCTCGTCAACCTCGGCCCCGACAACAACAGCGAGGCATCGCCCAACACGGACGACTCCACGGCGGAGAACACGACCAAGGGCGCGTGCGGCTACAAGGAGAACCCGAGCGAGCAGCCGCCCAAGAACGTCGGCATGCCCGACGACCCGGCGGACACGCCCAAGGACGGCACGGTCAAGGTGACGCTCAAGACCAGCCAGGGCGACATCCCGCTGACGCTCGACCGGTCGAAGGCGCCCTGCACGGTGCAGAGCATCGAGCACCTGGTCACGTCGAAGTTCTACGACGGCACCACCTGCCACCGGCTCACGGCCTCGGCCGGGCTCAAGGTGCTGCAGTGCGGTGACCCGCTCGGCACCGGCGGCGGCGGTCCCGGCTACTCGATCCCGGACGAGCTGGACTCGGCGAAGGCACTCGCGCCGGGCCAGGACGGCCAGACCGTGACCTACCCGCGTGGCGCGATCGCCATGGCCAACGCCGGCCCGAGCACCGGCGGCAGCCAGTTCTTCCTGGTGTACGGCGACTCCACGCTGGCCCCGAACTACACGTACTTCGGCACGGTCGAGGCCCCGGGCCTGACCGTGCTCGACAAGATCGCCGCGGGCGGCATCACGCCAGGCCAGAACGGCCCCGAGGACGGCACGCCGGTCACCCCGGTCGAGATCACACAGGCGGTAAAGGAGTGAAGGTGTTTCGTACCGCGGTCGTCATCGCGGCGGTCGCGCTGACCCTGGCGGGTTGTGTCGCCCGGGAAAGTGCTTCGGACCAGCGGACCGGCAGCGACTTCACGCCGTCCCAGACCGAGGAGACCTCGCCCGAGCCGTCGGAGCCGCAGTCCGAGTCGGAGTCCGCGTCCGGCGCGACGACCGGCGGCGACTGCCAGTTCAAGGCCGACGAGTCGGGCCAGCCGCCGAAGGTCGGTCTGCCGCCGGACGAGGGCCCGGTCGCCGAGACGACGCTGACGCTCACCACGTCGGCCGGCCCGATCGCGGTCCAGCTCGACGCCGCGAAGGCGCCGTGCACCGTGCAGAGCATGGTGTTCCTGGCGAGCAAGGGCTTCTTCGACAACACCGTGTGCCACCGGATGACCGCGTCGGACGGGCTCAAGGTGCTGCAGTGCGGCGACCCGGAGGGCACCGGCGGGGGTGGCCCCGGCTACGTCGTGCCGGACGAGCTGCCCCAGGACCTGGCGCCGTCCCCGACGGCCGACGGCGCGGTGATCTACCCGCGTGGCGTCGCCGCGATGGCCAACGCCGGCCCGGGGACGACCGGCAGCCAGTTCTTCCTGGTGTACGGCGACTCCACGCTGGGCCCCGACTACAACGTCTTCGGCACCGTCGACGCGACCGGCCTGGCGACGCTGGACCAGATCGCGGCGGCCGGCATCACGCCGGGCCAGAACGGCCCCGAGGACGGCGCCCCGACCACCCCGGTGACGATCACCTCGGCCAAGGCCGCGTGAGCCTTGCCCCAGGTCAGCTAGCGTTCCACAGAGATTGTCGGTGTGCGGTGGCATAGTGCTGCCCATGACCGACTACGTCGAACGGCGCAGTGCGCACGAGGTTCTCGCGTGCACGTGGTCACGGGCGCGACCCCCTGGGGCGTCCGTGGTCAACGTGGTGCCGGACGCGTGTGCGGACGTGATGTGGCACCGCGAGTCCGGGCGGCTGTTCGTCGCCGGGCCGGACACGTGTGCGCACCCGACGACGCTGTCCGGCGGGTCCCTGGTCGGGGTGCGGTTCCGGCCGGGGCGGGCGCCGGCGGGCCTGGGTGTGCCGGCGTCGGCGGTGCGGGACGAGCGGGTCGACCTGGACGGGCTGTGGCCGGCCGACCGGGTGCGGCGGCTGGCCGACGAGCTGGCGGCCGCTCCGTCCGTGCTCGCCGCCGAGCAGGTGCTGGCCTCGGCGGTGGCGTCGGTCGGGGCGGAGTGGGATCGGGCGGCGCCCCGGCTGCTGGAGCTGGTGGCGCGTGGTGAGCGGGTGGCGTCGGTGGCGGACGCGCTGGGGTGGAGCGAGCGGCAGCTCCACCGGCGGTCGCTGGCGGCGTTCGGGTACGGGCCGAAGGTGCTCCAGCGGGTCGTGCGGTTCGACCGGGCGTTGCGGCTCGCCCGGCGTGGGCGGCGCGAGCCGGCGGGCCCGGCCGCCGGGCTCGCGTCCGTCGCCTACGCGGCCGGGTACGCGGACCAGGCGCACCTGGCCCGAGAGGTCAGGACACTCGCGGGGGTGCCGATGACCGCACTGCTGTGAGACGCCGCGCGGGCGGGCCGTGGTGGAATGCCCGCCGCGCGGCCGCTCACCACCAGACGGAGCTCCAGAACGCCAGGCCGAGGACGAGGAACCCGACCCCGACCCAGCCGAGGACGATCCCGGCGATGGCCATGCCGTCGCCGGCCTGGCCGGAGCGCTTGATCTGGTCACGAGCCACATAACCGAATACGAGCGCGAGGATGCTGCCGATCCAGTAGACCCAGAGGATCCCCAGGACCATCGAGGCGATCGCCAGGCCGTTCGTCGACCGTGCGGGCGCGTACGGGTAGGGGTACGGCTGCTGGTACGGCCCCGGCTGGAACTGCTGCGGGGTCGCCGGCGGGTAGTAGGGCTGCGCCTCCATCGAGGGCTGCGCGTTGTAGGGCATCCCGGCGATCGGGGGCTCGGCGGGGTACGGCTGGCTCGCGAACGGCTGACTCGGCTGGCCTGCCTGCGGTTGTCCGGCGCCGTAGGACCAGGCGTCCGGCCCCTGCGGTGTCGTCATGGGTCTCCTCCCCAGCTGGTGTCCAAAGGTGACGCGCGCACACGCCATCTCACCCTGTGTCGATGGGGAGGGGTCCCGAGTTACGTTACATTCAGGAAGCGGATGTCACCCGGTAGACATCGTATACACCCTCGACGCTGCGGACGACCTTGAGTACGTGTCCGAGATGCTTCGGATCGCCCATCTCGAAGCTGAACCGGCTCACGGCGACGCGGTCGCGGGACGTGGTGACCGACGCCGACAGGATGTTCACCTTCTCGTCGGCGAGCACCTTGGTGACGTCGGAGAGGAGCCGGTGCCGGTCGAGCGCCTCGACCTGGATGGCCACCAGGAACACCGAGGAGTCGGACGGCGCCCACTCGACGTCGACGAGGCGTTCCGGCGACGCGAGGAGTTCCTTGGCGTTGGTGCAGTCGGTGCGGTGCACGCTGACCCCGCCGCCGCGGGTGACGAAGCCCAGGATGTCGTCGCCGGGCACCGGGGTGCAGCAGCGCGCGAGCTTCACCCACACGTCGGAGGCGTCCTTGACGATCACGCCGGCGTCGCCGGTGGGCCGGCGGCGGGTGACCGTCGACGGGGTGGCCCGCTCGGCGAGCTCGTCCTCGGCGTGCTCGACGCCGCCCAGCAGGGCGACGAGCCGGGACACCACGTGCCGCGCGGAGGTGTGGCCCTCGCCGATGGCGGCGTAGAGGGCGCTCACCTCGGCGAAACGCAGCTCGCGGGCCACCGACGCCATGGCGTCCGCCGACACGAGCCGCTGCATGGGCAGCCCGACCCGGCGCACCTCCTTGGTGATGGCGTCCTTGCCCGCCTCGATCGCCTCTTCCTTGCGCTCCTTGGCGAACCACTGCTTGATCTTGGCGCGGGCGCGTGGGGAGGCGGCGAACGCGAGCCAGTCGCGGGACGGGCCGGCGCCCTCGGCCTTGGACGTGAAGATCTCGACCTGGTCGCCGTTCTCGAGCTTGCGCTCCAGGGCGACGAGCCGGCCGTTGACGCGGGCGCCGATGCAGCGGTGCCCGACCTCGGTGTGCACGGCGTAGGCGAAGTCGACCGGCGTGGATCCCGTGGGCAGGGTCTGCACGTCGCCCTTGGGCGTGAACACGAAGATCTCGCGGGCGGCGAGGTCGTAACGCAGCGCGTCGAGGAACTCGCCGGGGTCGGCGGCCTCCCGCTGCCAGTCGAGGAGCTGGCGCATCCAGGCCATCTCGTCGACCTCGACGGCCTGCCCGTCGTGGGTGCCCTTGGTCTCCTTGTACCGCCAGTGCGCCGCGATGCCGTACTCGGCCGTGCGATGCATCTCGTGCGTGCGGATCTGGACCTCGAGCGGCTTGCCGTCCGGCCCGATCACCGTGGTGTGCAGCGACTGGTACACGCCGAACCGCGGCTGGGCGACGTAGTCCTTGAACCGGCCGGGCATCGGCTGCCACAGGGCGTGGACGACACCCATGGCGGCGTAGCAGTCGCGCACGTCGTCGACGAGGATCCGGACGCCGACCAGGTCGTGGATGTCGTCGAAGTCGCGGCCGCGGACGATCATCTTCTGGTTGATCGAGTAGTAGTGCTTCGGGCGGCCCTCGACCTTGGCGTTGATGCGGGACTGCTCGAGGTGGGTGGTCAGCTCGCCGGTGACCTTCTGCAGGTACGTGTCGCGTGAGGGGGCCCGGGTGGCGACCAGGCGGACGATCTCGTCGTACTTCTTGGGCTGCAGGATCGCGAAGGCGAGGTCCTCCAGCTCCCACTTGACCGTGGCCATGCCCAGCCGGTGCGCGAGCGGTGCGAGGACCTCGAGGGTCTCGCGGGCCTTCTTCGCCTGCTTCTCGGGCGGCAGGAAGCGCATGGTGCGCATGTTGTGCAGCCGGTCGGCCAGCTTGATGACCAGCACCCGCGGGTCGCGGGCCATGGCGATGACCATCTTGCGGATGGTCTCGGCCTCGGCGGCGCTGCCGAGCTGCACCTTGTCCAGCTTGGTGACCCCGTCGACGAGCCGCCCGACCTCCTCGCCGAAGTCCTCATTGAGGTGCTCCAGCGCGTACTCGGTGTCCTCGACCGTGTCGTGCAGCAGCGCGGCGACGAGCGTGATGGTGTCCATGCCCAGCTCACCGAGGATGGTGGCGACGGCGAGCGGATGGGTGATGTAGGGGTCGCCGGACTTGCGGCGCTGGCCGCGGTGGGCCTCCTCGGCGACGTCGTAGGCGCGTTGCAGCAGGGCGAGGTCCGCCTTGGGGTGCAGCTCGCGGTGGACGGCGGCCAAGGGCTCCAGCACCTGCTTGACCGGGGCGGATCGCTGGGCGGTGATCCGCCTGGCGAGGCGAGCGCGTACGCGCCGTGTGGCCGAAGGCGCACGCACGGCGGGTGGTGGCGTGGCATCCGCCGCCGCTCCGGTCTCAACGTTCTGGCTCAAAGGCAGCTCCTTTGAGTCTGAGAATAACCGCGTTCGGCCGGAAGATCCGCCAATGGGTTGATGTTACGCTGTAGTTGAAACTTCAACTTCAGGAGTCAGCCATGCCGATGCCGGTGCTGTACCTCAGCCACGGCGCCCCTCCCCTCGCCGATGACGCGCTGTGGACGCGCCAGCTGGCGGGCTGGGCGGGGGCGCTCCCCCAGCCCAGCGCGGTGCTCATGGTCTCCGCACACTGGGAGAACGCCCCGCTGACGATCGGCGCGACGACCACCGTGCCGCTGGTGTACGACTTCTGGGGCTTCCCGGACCACTACTACGACGTCACCTACCCGGCACCCGGCGCACCCCAACTGGCCGCCTCGGTCCGCGCCCTGCTCGGCGACGTCCACGACGACCCGGACCGCGGCCTGGACCACGGCGCGTACGTGCCCCTGAAGGAGATGTACCCGGACGCCGACGTGCCGGTCCTGCAGATGTCGATGCCCTCCCTGGACCCGGCCGAGCTGTTCGCGGTCGGCCAGCGCCTGGCACCCCTGCGTGACGAGGGCGTCCTGATCGTCGGCAGCGGCTTCTTCACCCACAACCTGCGCGGCATGGTCATGGCCGACCCGAACGCGGACGCGCCGTCGTGGTCCGCCGAGTTCGACCACTGGGGCGCCGAGGCACTGGCGGCGCGGGACTTCGACGCGCTGCTGGACTTCGAGCACAAGTCCCCGTCGGCCCGCCTGGCCCACCCGCGCACGGAGCACTTCGCGCCCCTGTTCGTCTCGATGGGCGCGAGCCTCGGCACGGCGGACACGCCGAAGTCGGTCATCGACGGCTACTGGTTCGGCCTGGCGAAGCGCTCAGTCCAGTTCGACTGAGCCCTCGACGTGCTCGAAGACCGGTGACTGGGCGAAGGTCGCCCCGGTGAAGGTCACGACGGCTCTGAAGACGGCGCCGTCCGGCTGGCCGTCGCGCCGCCCACCGAACAACGCGGGCCCGTCGAAGACGGCGGCCTCGAAGTTCGCCGGCCCGGAGAACTCGGCGCCGCGGAACCTCGCCTCGGCGCCGAAGCGGGCGGACCGGAAGGTCGCCGACTGAACGAAGCGAGCACCGCCGAAGATGGCGGATCCCGTGAACTCGGCGTTGTCGAACCTGGTCCACCCGCTGAAGGTCACCCCACCGAACGAGCCGTGCCGGAGCCGGGCACCGAAGAGGTCGAAGAAGTGGAGTTCGGCGCCGGTCAGATCCAGGTCGATGTCGGGCCAGAACCTCTCCCGGGTGGCACGCCCGTCCGGTAGCCGGAGGTGTACGGAGAAGATGCGCTGGATCGTCCCGCGGACCTCGATCTCCTGGTCGGAGGAGACCTCGGAGGGCATCCGGAGATAGGCGCACAGCAGGTTGACGACGGTCTGCCGCAGTGCCGGGGTGTCCTGGGCGAGGCGTTCCAGGGAGTAGAGGCCGGCGAGCCGGACGGCGGCCTTGTCGGAGCCGAGCTGGTCCGCCGCCTTCGAGTACAGGTCGGTGATCCGTCGCTCGGTGGCGTCGTGGCGGGCGTCGGCGGCCGACTGTTCCGCGACCCGGTGCGCCTGCTCCGTGGACCACTGCCTGCGTCCGGCCAGCACCAACCCGACCGCGCCACCCGTCCCGGCGCCGATCGCCAGGCCGGTCTTGATCAGATCGATCTGGTCGGTCACCGTCGCGGCGTCGACCAGCGCCAGCAGCAGCGTCACGGACAGCGTCGAGCCCAGCACGACCGGCACGAGGATCAGGGCGGCGAGCCACCACCACCGGCCACGGCGCGCCTGCCAGCCGTCGCGCAACCGGCTCATCCCGCCCCCACAAGTCCGGTCAGATCGTCCGCAACGCCTCGATCTTGCGGCCGGCGAGGCGGTCGCGGCCGCCCAGGGCCTCGATCTCCAGGACCACCGTCACGACCGACACCACCGCGCCGGCCCGTTCGAGCAGCTGGCACGTGGCGTCGACGGTGCCGCCCGTGGCCAGGACGTCGTCCACGACCGCGACCCGGGCCCCGGGGGACACCACGCCCGCCGGCAGCTCCAGGGTGGCGGTGCCGTACTCCAGCGCGTAGTCGACCCGGTCCGCGACCACCGGGAGCTTGCCCGGCTTGCGGACCGGCACGAGACCGCGGCCGCTGATCATGGCGAGTGCCCCGCCCAGCAGGAAGCCCCGGGCCTCGATCGCCGCGATCGTGTCGACGTCGGCCGGCAGCTGGGCGGCCATCGCGTCGATGACCGCCCGCAGTGCCGGCTCCGACGCGAACAGCGGGTTCAGGTCCCGGAACAGCACCCCTGGCGAGGGGAAGTCCGGGACTGTGCGAACCAGCGCCAGCGCGCCCTCGAGATCCGTCACGCCGTCACCTCACCGGCGACCCGGCGCCGGCACGCGCCGCGAGCTCCGCTCATCGGCGACGCTTGCCGGACGGACGACCGGGGTGCTTGCCCGTCGGCCGGCCGCGGCGCTGCGCCTCCGCCGTCTTCGGGTTGCGGGTCGGGACGCTGCTGGCCGCGGCCATCGCCCGCTCGTGCCGCAGCTCGGCCTCCAGCGCCTCGTCGTCGGTGGTCGAGACGTCGTCGGAGTCCAGCGCGGCCGTGGCCGGCGACGGCGAGGCCTCGCGCTCCGCCGCCTTGCGGGCCAGGTTCTCCCGCCGCGCCTTCACCCGCGCCGCCTGCTGCTGGAACTTCGGGTCCCGCATCTTCAGGTCCACGAGCACCGGCGTGGCCAGCGTGATCGACGACAGGGCACCCGCGATGATGCCGGTCAGCTGCACCAGCGCCAGGTCCTGCAGCGTGCCGACACCGAGCAGGCCGACACCGACGACCAGCAGGCCGATCACCGGCAGCGTCGCGATCAGCGAGGTGTTGATCGACCGCATCAGCGTCTGGTTCAGCGCCAGGTTCGCCGCCTCCGCGTACGTGCGGCGGGTCAGGCCGAGCAGGCCGCGGGTGTTCTCCTTGACCTTGTCGAACACCACCACCGTGTCGTACAGCGAGAAGCCGAGGATCGTCAGCAGACCGATGACCGTCGCCGGGGTGACCTCGAAGCCGACGATCGAGTACACGCCCGCCGTCACCACGACGTCGTGGACGAGCGCCGCGAGCGCCGCGACCGCCATCCACCTCTCGAAGTACACGGCGAGGAAGATGGTCACGAGCACGAGGAACCAGCCGAGTGCCCACAGCGCCTTCGACGAGATCTCCCCACCCCACGACGCGCTCACCGCGCTGTCGCTGATGGCCCGCTCGCTCGGCTGCCCCTCGGCGTTGCGCGGCTGGAACTCCTCGAACAGCGCCGCCTTCAGCTTGGTCACCTGGTCGTTGTCGAGTGCCTCCGACCGGATCTGGATGGTCGACGCGTCGCCGGTGCCCACCGTCTGCGTCGCGGCGGGCTCGAAGCCCAGCGTGTCGTCGAAGACGCGCTCGACCTGCGAGATCGAGATGTTGCCGTCCGCGCCCTGCGCCGGCAGCGAGATCCGGGTGCCGCCGGTGAAGTCGATGCCGAGGTTGAAGCCGCGGAAGATGATCGACCCGACACACACCAGGATCAGGATCGCGAAGAAGATGTACCACCGCTTGCGCTTGCCGACCACGTCGATCGCACCGGTGCCCACGTAGAGCCGGTGGAAGAAGCTTTCCTTCTTGACGGGCGTTGCCTTCTCGTCAGCCACGTCACGCCTCCTTCGCCACGGTACGGGCGGCGGCCGCCCGCCGCTCGCTCGCCTGGCGCTGCACCGCGCCCAGACCCGACATGCCCGGCCTCGACAGGAACTTCGACCGCGACGCCAGCGCCACCAGCGGGTGCGTCACGAAGAAGACCACGATCAGGTCGAGCACAGTGGACATACCCAGGGTGAACGCGAAGCCGCGGACCTGGCCGACCGCCAGCACGTACAGCACGGCGGCCGCGAGGAACATGACCGCGTCCGCGGACAGGATCGTGCGCCGGGCCCGGATCCACGCTCGGGGCACGGCGGACCGGAACGTCCTGCCCTCGCGTATCTCGTCTTTCAGCCGTTCGAAGAACACCACGAACGAGTCCGCGGTGATACCGATGGCCACGATGAACCCGGCGACGCCGGCGAGGTCGAGGGTGAACCCGATCCACCGGCCGAGCAGCACCAGCACCGCGAACACGATCACGGCGGACAGCGCCAGCGAGATCATCGTCAGGAAGCCGAGCATCCGGTAGTAGAACAGGCAGTACACGAACACCAGCAGCAGGCCGAGCGCACCCGCGATCAGGCCGGCCTGCAGCGACGCGAGCCCCAGGGTCGCGGACACCGTCTCGGCCTCGGACGAGTCGAACGACAGCGGCAGCGAACCGTACTTCAGCACGTTCGCGAGGTCCTTGGCCTCGGTGGAGGAGAACCCGCCCTGGCCGCCGGTGATCTGGGTCTGGCCGTTGATGGCGCCCTGGATGGTCGGCGCGGACACCACCTGGGTGTCGAGCACGAACGCGGCGGCCTCCTGGACGTGGGCGGCGGTGTAGTTGCCCCAGATGTCGCCGCCCTCGCTGTTGAAGTCGAGGGTGACCACGTAGCCGGCGCCCTGTGGGTCGGGCGCGGAGCCCGCGTCGCTGATGTCGGTGCCGTCGAGGAAGGTCGGGCCGAGGATGTACTTGGCCGTCGCGTCCTGGTCGCAGGCCACCAGCGGCTTGTTGCGGTCGTCGTTGCCGACCAGCGGGTCCGGCTTCGAGCAGTCGGTCGCGGCGATGGCCATCTGCTGGGCGGTCTGGTCGGCCTGGACGGTGCCGTCCTTGCTCGGCGCGAGCTTGTCGGACTGCCGGCAGGCACGGCCGAGCTGGATGAGGTCCGCGGTCGTGACCTTGCTTTCCTTGTTCGCCTTCACGTCCTTGGTGTACGTGTCGAGGTACTCCGCGTACTTCGGGCACGCGACCAGCGGGTCGGCGAGGATGGCCGGGTCCAGGTCGCCCTCGCCGGCCTCCGAGGACGGCGGCGCGGTGGTCGAGGTCGTCGGCGGCGCGGACGGGTCCGTGGTGCCCGGCTGACCGGCGAGCGCCGGGGCGGGCCGGCCCTGCGGGGTGTTCGAGGCGGTCGAGCCCGCCGAGGGCGTGTCACTCGGCGGCGGCGCCTGGGACTCGCTCGACGGCGGGTTGGACGGCTCCGTCGACTCCTGCGGCTCCTGCTGGGTCTGGGCGGGGAACGGCTGCCCGATCACCGCGCGGAACCGGAGCTGGGCGGTCTGGCCGAGGTTCTTGGCCTGGTCGCCCTCCTCGCCCGGCACCGTGATGATGATGTTGGTGCCGTCCAGGACGACCTCGGTGCCGGCGACGCCGATGCCGTTGACGCGGGTCTCGATGATCTGCCGCGCCTGGTTGAGGGCGTCCTTGCTCGGGGCCTCACCGTTGAGGGTGCGCGCCGTCAGGGTGACCCGCGTGCCGCCCTGGAGGTCGATGCCGAGCTTCGGGGTGGGTTTGTGATTACCCGTCCCGAACATCAGGCCATAGAGCAGAACCACGATGAAGAGGAAGAACGCGAGATAGCGTCCTGGGCGGATCTGCCCGGCGGATGAGGCCACGGTCGGTCGATCTCCTTGAACCTACGGGGGTTGGCGCGCGTGTCTTGGTCACGAGACTGCGCCCGCACCCGTTACACGTGTGGGTGAGGGCGCAGCGTACTCGCCGTGACGTGAGGGCCGTGTCACACGGTCACGTCACGCTCACGCGGGGAGTTACTTCTTCTTGCCCGACTCGAGCTCGGCCTCGTCCTTGACGGCGGGCGGCTCGTTGGTCTCGGCGTCGATCGTCTCGGTGACCTCGGCGGACTCGGTGGCGTCGAGGGAGTCGTCGGCGTCCTCGTCGTGCTCCTCGACAGGGCCGACCTTCTCGCGCACGGCGGCACGCAGCCACTCGGTCTCGACGCCGGGGGCGATCTCGATCGAGATGGTGGCGTTGTCGTCCGCGTCGGTCACCGTGCCGTAGAGACCCGACGTGGTCATCACGCGGTCACCGACCTCCAGCGAGTTCTGGAGGAGCTGCTGCTGCTCCTGCGCCTTCCGCTGGCGCCGGGTCATGAAGTACATCATGACGCCCAGCAGCCCGAACAGCAGGAGCATGGGGAGGAGTTCCATAGTCGTCCGTCCGTGAGTTACTAATCCGCGGTGTGCGCGGTGTCACCGTTCGTGTCGCTGTCGAACAGGGTAGGCGGCACCGGACCGGGAGCGTTAGGCGGGGGCAAAAGCCCCAAATGGGACCATGCCGCCGCGGTGGCCACCCGGCCTCGAGGCGTCCTCGCGAGCATCCCGGCCCGCACCAGGTACGGCTCGCACACCTCCTCCACGGTACTTGCCTCCTCGCCGACCGACACGGCCAGCGTCGAAACGCCGACCGGACCGCCGCCGAACGACCGCACGAGCGCGCCGAGCACGGCCCGGTCCAGCCGGTCCAGCCCCAGCTCGTCGACGTCGTACACCTCGAGCGCGGCGCGGGCGACGTCCCTGGTCACGACGCCGTCGGCCCGCACCTCGGCGAAGTCGCGCACGCGCCGGAGCAGCCGGTTGGCGATGCGCGGCGTGCCCCGCGAGCGGCCGGCGATCTCGGCCGCGCCGTCGGCCCGCAGGTCCACGCCGAGGATGGTGGCGGAGCGGCGCACCACCTGGTCCAGCTCCTCGGTCGAGTAGAACTCCATGTGCGCGGTGAACCCGAAGCGGTCGCGCAGCGGGCCGGTCAGCGTTCCCGACCTCGTGGTGGCGCCGACCAGCGTGAACGGCGCGATCTCCAGCGGGATGCTGGTGGCGCCGGGCCCCTTGCCGACGACCACGTCGACGCGGAAGTCCTCCATCGCGAGGTAGAGCATCTCCTCGGCGGGGCGGGCGATGCGGTGGATCTCGTCGATGAACAGCACGTCGCCCTCGACGAGGTTGGACAGCATGGCGGCCAGGTCGCCGGCCCGCTCCAGCGCCGGACCGGACGTGATGCGCAGCGAGCTGCCCAGCTCCGCGGCGATGATCATGGCGAGGCTGGTCTTGCCGAGGCCGGGCGGCCCGGACAGCAGCACGTGGTCCGGCGGCACGCCACGCTGGAGGGCGCCCTGGAGGACGAGTTCGAGCTGCTCGCGGACCCGGTGCTGCCCGATGAACTCGTCGAGCCGCTTCGGGCGCAGCGTCGCCTCGTCGTCCCCCGGCAGCACCTCCGGGGTGGCCACCGACTCAGCGTCCATGTCCGGGTCCGTCACGGCTTCATCGTGCATGACCGGTTAGCGCTTCCTGCCCAGGGTGGCGAGCGCCTTGCGCAGGACGGTCGAGGTGTCGGACGTGCCGTTCTCGGCGAGCACGCCGTCCACGGCCTGTTCCGCCTGCTTGGCGGCGAAGCCGAGGCCGGTCAGCGCCTCGACCACGCTCCCCCGCACCGCGCCGTTGCCGGTGGCGACCGACTCCGCGGTGACCGCCGCGAGCGCGCCGACCTTGTCCCGCAGCTCGATGATCAACCGTTCCGCGCCCTTGCGGCCGATGCCGGGGACCTGGGTGAGCACGGCGATGCTGCCTTCCGCGAGCGCGGCACGCAGCCGCGCGGGGTCGAGCACGGCGAGCGTGGCCATGGCGATGCGCGGGCCGATGCCGGAGACGGTCTGCAGCAGGCCGAACAGCTCGCGTGCCTCGGCGTCGGCGAACCCGAACAGGGTCAGCGAGTCCTCGCGGACGACGAGCGTGGTCTCGAGAGCGGCCTCCTCGCCTCTGCGGAGGGTGGCGAGGGTGGCCGGAGTGGCGGTGATCAGCAGGCCGACCCCGCCGACCTCGATGACCACGTGGTCCAGCCCGATCGAGAGCACCTTGCCGCGTACACGAGAAATCATGTGGAGGTCTTCCTCTTCGCGGCGGCTTCGGCGAGCCGCGCCTTGTGGGTGCGGGCCAGCTCGGCGGCCCTGGCCTCCGCCTCCGCGAGCCGGTCGCGCATGGGGGCGCGCCAGACGTGGCAGATGGCGATGGCGAGCGCGTCCGCGGCGTCGGCCGGTTTCGGCGCCTCCGGGAGCCCGAGCAGTTTGGTGACCATACCGGTGACCTGCGCCTTGTCCGCGCGGCCCGACCCGGTGACGGCCGCCTTCACCTCGGACGGGGTGTGGAACATGACCCGCAGCCCGCGCCGGGCGGCCGCGAGCGCGACCACGCCACCGGCCTGTGCGGTGCCCATCGCGGTGCGGACGTTGTACTGGCTGAACACCCGCTCGACGGCCACGACGTCCGGCTTGTGCCGGTCGAGCCAGTCCTCGACGGCGTCGGCCACGGCGAGCAGCCGGACGGCCAGGTCGGCGTCGACCGGCGTGCGGACCACGCCGACCTCGACGCAGGTGAGCCGGCGGCCGACCGCGCCGTCGACGACCGCGATCCCGCACCTGGTCAGGCCGGGGTCGACGCCCAGCACGCGCATGGTCCTGCTTCCCGAGAACATCAGTTCGAACTCTAGGGGGTCGGTGCTTCGACCCGGCGCACCGACACGGTCACGACACCCAATGCGACGACGCCGAGGGCCGCGCCCAGCCACGCGAGGACCGGGTAGCCGGCGCCCGCGTCCAGCGCCACGCCACCCAGCCAGGGGCCGGCGGTGATGCCGATGTTGAACGCGGAGATGTTGGTGGCGGCGGCGAGGGTGGGCGCGCCGCCGGCCTCGGCGAAGACGCGGGCCTGCAGCGCCGGGTTGACGGCGAAGCCGAACGCGCCGAGCAGCGTGACGGCGACGACCGTGGTGACCGGCTGGTCGGCCGTCGTCGCGAGCGTCACGGAGGCGAGGACCAGGCCGGCGGCGCCGACGTAGAGGGTGCGGAAGGGGTGGGCGTCGGCGGTGCGGCCGCCCACCGTGATGCCGGCCAGGGAGCCGAGGCCGTAGAGCGCGAGCACCACCGGGACGAGACCGCTGGCCAACCCGGTCGTGTCGGCGAGGAACGGCGCGAGGTAACTGAACGTGACCAGCAGTGCGGCGGTGACGAGCGCGGTCGTGGCGTAGGCGAGCCACAGCCGCGGGTTGGCCATGGTCCGCACCTCGGCCCGCAGGTCGGTCCCGGTCTCCGCCGCGGAGTCCCGGATCGTGGCGGCGACCGCGGCCATCGCGAGCGCGGACATGATCGCGACCGCCCAGAACGCCGCCCGCCAGCCGAGGTGCTGGCCGATCGCCGTCCCGGCGGGCAGCCCGACGATGGTCGCGACGGTGAGCCCGCCGGCGACCACGCTCATGGCCCGTCCCCGCCGGTCGGGGGTGACGTGGCTGACCGCGGCGACCGAGCCGACCGCCCAGAACCCGGCGTACACGAACGCCCCCACGACCCGGGTACCGAGCAGCACGGCGTAACTGTCGGTCACCGCCCCGACGACGTGGCTCGCGGCGAACACCCCGAGGAAGGCGAGCAGCGCGGCCCGGCGGCGCCACCGCAGCGTGAGCACCGCGAGCACCGGCGCCCCCACGAGCATCCCCACCGCGAACGCGGAGATCAGCAGACCGGCGTGCGGGATGGTGACGTCCAGGTCGCGGGCAACCTCGGGCAGGAGCCCGGCAAGCATCAGCTCGGACGTGCCCTGCGCGAAGATCGCCAACCCGATCACGTACACGGCGAGGGGCATGCTTCCTCCAATTTTGGATAGATCAGTTCAAAAAGAGCACACGCGAAGAGCTGTTGAAAGCGAACTCAGATGGCGGCCAGGGCCGTTTCCGCGACCGAGGCGAGGGTCGCGGCGTCGGCGCCCCCTCGTGCCATGACCCGCATCCCGCTGATGGTGGCCATCAGGAAATGTGCCAACGCGGTCGGCTCCGCGGTCGCCGACAGCTCTCCCCCGCGCCCGGCCGACTCCAGGGCCGCCCGGAGCGCCTCGTGGCGGCGGCTCTGGTCGCGGGCCAGGGCGGCGCCGATCTCCTCGTCGCGGGATGCCAGCTCCACGAGCGAGTTCACCACCAGGCAGCCGACCGGGTCGTCGGCCGGCGGCTCGACGGTCTCCCACAGCAGTTCACGCAGCTTCTCGCGGATCGGTGCCGCGCGTTCGAGCAGCGCGACCGCGCTGTCGGTACGGGCGGTCATGTACCGGCCCAGCGCCTGCTCGAACAGCGTCCGCTTGCTGTGGAACGTGTTGTAGATGGAGCTGCGGCCCAGGCCGGTCGCCGCGCAGAGGTCCTGCGTCGACGTGGCCTCGTAGCCGGCGCGCCAGAACGCCCGCATCGCCGCGTCCACAGCGCGGTCCTCGGCGAACTCCCTGGGGCGTCCCATGCCGACGACCGTACCAGAGTTTTGGAACGAGCTGTTCATAACCGGCCATGAAAGCGCCTTCACTTGACATCCGTGTTAGAACTTCACCAACGGAAAATGTAAGCGCTTCCAACGACGGAAGGCCGTCGTCATGTCGGGTCGGGAACGGCGTCCGGTCACCATCTACGAGGTGGCCGAACGGGCCGGGGTGTCCATCGCCACCGTGTCCCGGGCGCTGCGTGACTCCGAGCTGGTCGCGGCCCCCACGCGCCGCCGCGTGCAGAAGGTCGCCGAGGAGCTGCGCTTCCGCCCCAGCCGCGCGGGCCGCGCGCTCGCCGAGGGGCAGCACGCCGCCAACGGCATCGTCTTCCCCGACCTGTCCGGCCCCTACTACGCCGAGGTCGTCCTCGGGTACGAGGAGGTCGTCGCCGAGCTGGGCCGCAGCGTGCTGATCCTCGCCACGAACGGCCGCCCCAACGCCGCGGACGCCGTGCTGGAGCTGGCCGGCCGCGTGGACGGCATGGTGATCATGGGCCGGACCGTGTCGGACAGCGTCGTGGCGCGGATCGCCGACACGGGCCTGCCGCTCGTGCTGCTGGCCCGCACGCCGGTCGGGCTCGTCGACACGGTCACCGCCGACAACGAACGCAGCGCCCGCGACCTCACCGCGCACCTGCTCGGCCACGGCCACCGCACGTTCGCGTTCCTCGGCGACCCCGGCGAGTCCCCCGACGTGGCCGGCCGGTACGCGGGGTTCCGGCAGGCGCTCACCGAGGCCGGGCTCACCGCGCCGGACCCGGCGCCGTGCGCGTTCGACGTCCGCGCCGGCTACGCGGCGGCCCGCGAGCTACTCACCAGGACACGGCCGGACGCTGTCGTCTGCGCCAACGACGAGGTCGCGCTCGGCGCGTTGCGGGCGGCGGAGGACCTCGGCCTGTCCGTGCCCGGCGACCTGGCGCTGACCGGCTGGGACGACATCATGGCCGCCGACTACGCGCGGCTGACCACCGTGCACCAGTCCATGCGCGAGCTCGGCGCGACCGCGGCCCGCTGGCTCGACGAGCGAATCCAGGGCGCCACAACGGAAGCACGCCGGGAGGTGCTGCCGACGCGGCTGGTGGTGCGGACCAGCTGCGGCGTCCATGAATCGGGAGGTACGACATGACCAGGCGGTTGTTGGCCGCGGTGGCGGTGGCGGCACTCGCGCTGTCGGCGTGCGGGCGGGACAGCGACGGCGGCGGCGCGCAGGAAGGTGAGGCCGTCGCCGGCGGCAAGGCGTCCGGCGACATCACCGTGTGGGCCATGGGCACCGAGGGCGAGAAGCTGTCCGTGCTGGCCGACGCGTTCATGAAGGAGAACCCGGACGCGTCGGTGAAGGTGACCCCGGTGCCGTGGGACGGCGCGCACAACAAGCTGTCCTCCGCGATCGCCGGCCAGCAGACGCCGGACGTGACCATGCTGGGTACCACCTGGGTCGGCGAGTTCGCGAAGACCGGCGCGCTGGACGTCGTGCCGCCGGACTTCGTGAAGGAGGCCGACTTCTTCCCCGGCGCGTGGGAGACCGGTGTCGTGGACGGCACCGCGTACAGCGTGCCGTGGTACGTGGAGACGCGGCTGCTGTACGTGAACAAGTCGGTGGCGGAGAAGGCCGGGGTCACGTCGCCGCCGAAGACGTGGGCCGAGCTGACGCAGGCCGCCAAGGACATGCAGGCCAAGGGCGGGGCCAAGTGGGGCATCTACCTGCAGCCCGGCCAGATGGGCGCGTGGCAGACGGTGATGCCGTTCGTGTGGCAGAACGGCGGGGACATCTACGACGGCCAGGGGTTCACCCTGGACTCACCCGAGGCGGTCGGGGCGCTGGAGTACTACAAGTCCTTCTACGACGCCGGTCTGTCCACACGGGACCGTCTCCGCGAGGGTGAGACGGAGCCGAAGCTCCTCTCCGGCGAGATCGCGTCGTTCGTGTCCGGTCCGTGGCACATCGGCCTGCTGGACGAGCTGGGTGGCGAGGGGAAGTACGAGCTGTGGCCGATGCCCACCGGCTCGGGTGACTTCACGTCGTTCATCGGCGGCAGCAACCTGGCGGTGTTCAAGGGCGCGAAGAACCGGGACGCGGCGTGGAAGTTCGTGTCGTACCTGATGAAGCCGGACGTGCAGGTGAAGTGGTACCAGACGGTCGCGGACCTGCCGTCGGTGCAGGCGGCGTGGGACGACGAGACACTGGCCGGCGACGCGCAGCTGAAGGTGTTCGGCGACCAGCTGGACAAGGCGAAGGCGCCGCCGTCGATCCCGACGTGGGAGCAGATCGCGGCCGGGATCGACACGGAACTGGAGAAGATCGCGAAGGGCACCGAGTCGGCGGCCGACGCGGCGAAGGCCATGCAGTCACAGGCCACCTCGATCGGCACGGGTGGCTGACATGCCCCGCCGGCCCGACGCGGCCGACACCTCCGCACCGGGCTCGCCCCCGGATGCGGCACCGAACCGGGTGCCCGCCGACCCGAGCGAGGCCAGCGGCCCGACACCCGCCACGCCATCCGGCGAAGTGTCAGGCGCGGCCTCCGGCGAGGCACCCGGTTCGGCTGCCGACTCGGCGGCGGGCTCGGCATCCGATGTGCGGTCAAGCCGGGCCCCCGGCCCGGGCACCGCCGCCGACTCCGGTGTGGTGGCCGGGCCGGCGGTCGGTGTGAGGTCGGGCCGGGCGGCCAACTCGCCGCGCGGAGGGCTGTCCCGCGCCCTCACCGGGTGGGGCTTCGCGTTGCCGTTCACCCTGTTGTTCCTGGTGTTCACCGCGGGGCCGGTGGTCATGTCGCTCCTGATGAGCCTCACGGACCTGCGTGGCACCGACCTGCTCAATCCGTTCAACGTCAACATCGTCGGGATCGACAACTACGTCCGGTTGTTCAGCGACGCGAAGTTCCTGACCGCGGCCGGCAACACCGCGGTCTTCGTCGTGGTCGGGGTGCCGCTCACCATGGCCCTGTCGCTGGTCGTCGCGTTGGGGCTCAACTCGGGGCTGGTGCGGTTCCAGACCGTGTTCCGCGTCGGCTACTACCTCCCGGTGGTCACGAGCATCGTCGCGATCTCGGTGGTGTGGCGGTTCGTGCTGCAGCCGGACACCGGGCTGCTGAACGAGATCCTGCGGTTCGTCGGCATAGACGGGCCGAACTGGCTCAACAACCAGACGTTCGCGTTGCCGACGCTGATCGTCATGGGCGCGTGGCGCAACCTGGGTTTCGGGATGGTGATCTTCCTGGCCGGGCTGCAGGCGATCCCGAAGGACCTGTACGAGGCGGCCACGATCGACGGGGCCCGCCGGTTCGCGCAGTTCCGCTACCTGACGGTGCCGATGCTGCGGCCGACCATGCTGTTCGTCGCGGTGATCACCACGATCGGCTACGTCCAGTTCTTCGAGGAGCCGTTCGTGATGACGCAGGGCGGCCCGCTCGACTCGACGCTCTCCCTCGCCTTCCACACCTACAACCAGTTCGGGTTCGGCAACTACGGCTACGCCTCCGCCATGGGCTACGTGCTGTTCGTGGTCGTGGTGCTGCTGTCGATCGTGTGGTTCCGGCTCTTGAGGAGCAATGTTGAGTGATCAGCTCCGGGGACGGGACCGGGTCGCGAGGGCGGCCCTGTACGTGCTGCTGATCGGCGGACTGGTGTTCGTCGTCGGGCCCTTCGTGTGGATGCTGCTGTCCTCGTTCAAGCCCGAGGCCGAGATCCGCGCGAACCCGCCGACCTGGTGGCCGCACGAGCTGACGCTCGCGAACTACGGCACCCTGTTCGACCGCCTCGACTTCCCGACCTACTTCACGAACTCGGCGGTCGTCGCGGTGGTCACGACCGTCGGCAACCTGCTGTTCTGCAGTGCCGCCGGGTACGCGCTCGCGAAGCTGCCGTTCGCCGGCAAGCGGGTGCTGTTCGGCATCGTGCTGGGGACGCTGATGGTGCCGAGCATCGTCACGATCGTGCCGCTGTTCGTGCTGTCGTCGAACCTGGGACTGGTCAACACGCTCGCCGGGCTCATCCTGCCGTACCTGGCGCAGGCGATCGGCGTGTTCCTGATGCGCCAGTTCATCCTGTCCATCCCGGACGACCTGCTGGAGGCCGCCCGCATCGACGCGGCGAGCGAGTGGCGGATCTTCTGGCGGATCGTGCTCCCGCTGTGCCGGCCGGCGCTCGCCGCGCTCGGCATCCTCACGTTCCTGGCCTCCTGGAACAACTTCCTGTGGCCACTCGTCGCGGCGACCGAGGAGGAGACCTACACGCTGCCGGTCGCGCTCGCGCTCTACGCGATCGGCCAGAACCGGACCGAGTACGACATCCTCATCGCCGGGGCCGTCGTGGTCGTGCTGCCGGTGATCATTGTTTTCGTCCTGCTACAACGTCATTTCGTCCGCGGTATCGCGACGACCGGACTGAAGTAGGTGCCCATGTCCCGATTACGAATCGCCGTGGTCGCGGTGCTCGCGGCCGCTCTGCTCACCCCCGTCACACAGGCCTCGGCCTCCCCACAACCGCAGCTGGTCCGCGACACGTGGCGGTCGTTCGCCGCGATGACCGTGCCGGAGACCGGGCTGCCGGCGGACAACATCGACGGCTCGCTCGACCCGGCGACGCGGTCGAGGTACACGTCCCCGACGAACATCGGCTCGTACCTGTGGTCGGCGGTCGTGGCCGAGGACCTCGGCGTGATCTCCCGGCGGGAGCTGGTGTCCCGCGTGCGCACCACACTGTCCTCTGTGGAGAAGCTGCACCGGCAGGCCGCTTCGGGCCAGTTCTACAACTGGTACGACCCGGTGACGCTGGAGCTGCTGCACACGTGGCCGGTGGACGGGTCGGTGGTCTACCCGTTCGCGTCCAGTGTGGACAACGCGTGGATGGCGGCGTCGTTGATGGTCGTCCGCAACGCGGTGCCGGAGGTGCGGGCCCAGGCGCAGAGGCTGTTGGCGCCCATGGACTTCGCGTTCTACTACGACGTCGCCGCCCGCGGCCCGGACGTGCCGGCCGGCCTGATGCGCGGCGGGTTCTGGGACTCGCCACCGCCGCAGCCCCAGTGCTCGCTGCCGGGCAACTACACGGGTGTCGGCCCGGAGGTGTACTACACCTGCCACACCTACGGCTCGTTCGCCTCGGAGACGCGGATGATCACGTACGTGGCGATCTCGCTGGGCCAGGTGCCGCCGGCGCACTACTTCGCGCCGTGGCGGACGTTCCCGGACACGTGCGACTGGGGTTGGCAGGAGCAGAAGCCGTCCGGCCAGTTCGTGGACTACCTGGGCGTGCCGGTGTTCGAGGGCAACTACACCTACCGCGGGCTGAAGTTCGTGCCGACGTGGGGCGGCGACATGTTCGAGGAGCTGATGCCGGACATGTTCGTGCCCGAGGTCGAGTGGGGCCGGAACTCGTGGGCGCGGCAGCATTCCGTGTACGTGCGCGGCCAGATCGAGCACGGGCTGAACGACGCGCGGTACGGCTACTGGGGTTTCTCGCCGTCGTCGAACCCGGCGGGTGGCTACCGGGAGTACGGCGTCGACCTCATGGGGCTGGACACGTCGGTGGGTTACACCAGCGACCAGGAGAAGACGATGGTGGACGTCGGCTTCGAGGGTTGCCGTGATCCGCAACCACTGCCATCTTCTTACGGTGACGGTGTGGTGACCCCACACGCGGTCGTGCTGGCGTTGCCGTACCAACCACACGCGGCGGCCACGGAGTTGGCGAAGCTGCGCCGCGACTTCGACAGTTACGGCCCCGGCGGCTTCTACGACGCGATCGCCGTCCGCAGCGGCACGGTGGCGAAGCGGTACCTGGCACTGGACCAAGGGATGATCATGGGCGCTCTCGGCAACCTGCTCGGCGACGACGTCCTGCGGGACGCGTTCACCGCAGGCGGCGCGACCACCCACCTGCGCCCCGTCATGGCGATGGAGGAGTTCAACCTGCCGCGCCGCCAGTAACCCCGGACACCGGGGCGGGTGCGGGCTACCCCCTCCCCCATCCGCCCCGGCCTTTCTCTACTCGCGGACGACGTCGCCGTAGCGGGTTCCCCAGAGGTCCAACGCGTCCACGGCCGGGGACAGCGACGCGCCGAGCTCGGTCAGGCTGTACTCCACCCGCGGCGGGACCTCGGCGTAGACGCGGCGGTCGACCAGCCCGTCCTGCTCCAGCTCACGCAGCTGGCGGGTCAGCATCCGTTCGCTCACCGGACCGACGGCCCGGCGCAGCTCGCCGAAGCGCAGCGTCCCGTCCCGCAGGTACTTGACGATGCTCAGCTTCCAGTTGCCGCCGATCACGCTGATGGCCACTTCCACGGGGCACACGTCCAGTGCCCGCCGGATCGCATCCCGCATGACCTGCATACTAACATTGTGTTCGCTACCGTACATTCAAGACAGTACTTGCAGTTGGTGCCGTAGCTGGCTTCCATGGGGGTATGAGCCATCGACCGAACGCCCTCTGGGTGTACGCGCATCCCGCCCGCCGGTCACTCAACGCCGAGCTGTACCGGGCCGGCACCGCCGCCCTGGGCGCCACCCACACGGTGACCACCTCTGACCTGTACGCGCAGGACTGGGACCCGAGGCTCTCGCGACGCGACATCGCCGCCGCCCCTGACAACGGCGAAACGTTCGGCGAGCTCACCCGCGACACCTACCTCGCCGGCACCCTGCCGTCCGACGTCCGGGCCGAACAGGCGAAGCTCGCCGAGGCCGACCTGCTGGTGCTGCAGTTCCCGCTGTGGTGGTACGGCATGCCGGCGATCCTCAAAGGATGGTTCGACCGGGTCTTCGTCAACGGCTTCGCGTTCGGCGTGCGGGATCCGGAAACGGGGCGGACGCTGAAGTACGGCGAGGGTGGTCTGGCCGGCCGGCGCGCCCTGGTGATCACGACCGCCGGTGACCGCCCGACCTCGTTCCTCCCCCGAGGACTCAACGGGGACATCGAGTCGCTGCTGTTCCCGCTGCTGCACGGCACGCTGTGGTACGCGGGCATCGCGCCGCTCCAGCCGCACCTGGTCAGCGGCACCGACCTGCCGGGCTGGGCCGGATACCGCGACGAGGTGGACCGCCTGGCAGCCCGGCTGGCGACCGTCGCCGACGAGGAACCCATCCCCTACCGCCGCATGCGCGACGGCGACTACGACGACGACCGCGTGCTACACCGGGACATCCTGCCCGACCGCGACGACCTGGGTGTCCACCAACACCAGTGAGTGCCGGTCAGGGCACCCGGGGCACCTGGATCGGCTCTTCGATCAGCTCCGGGGTCAGCGGCTCCGCGGGCAGGAACCACGGTTCGGTGGCGGCGCCGTCCGGGTTGGGGCGCCACCGGCGGCAGATCTTGTCGAGCTTGACCGGGTAGACGGTCAGGGTGCCGTCGGCGGCGATGTGCATCCGCAGGAACCCCTTGTGGTCCTCGATGCTCTGGCCGGCCATCACCTCGTTCAGGTTGATGCCGAACCGGCTGGCGACGAGCAGGTACAGCGCGACGACCTCGGCGTCGACGAAGCCGATCACCACCGGCGTCCCGACCGCGGCGATGAGGAACGCCAGCCAGTCGCCGGCCGTGCCGGGCGGGAGCACGTCGTGGTAGAGCCAGCGGATCACGACCGCCCAGCCGACGCTCAACGCCAGGTGTGCCACCGCGTGCAGTGAGCCCGCGACGAAGTGCCGGCGGTCGGTCCCGGGCAGGTCCAGCCGGGCGAACGCCACGCCCCCCAGCACCAGCACGCCCGCCGCGAGGACCGCGGGTCCCCACGATGCCAGCAGGCCGAACACGCCCGACCGCACGGCGGACTCGGTCAGGCCGTAGAGCACGGCCATCGTCGCGACGAGCTGGGTCGTGCCGGTGAGGCCCCAGAAGCCGAGGTTGCGCCACGGCAGCTGGAAGATCCCCGCCGCGAGGCGCCGGGTGTGTTCCGGGTAGCGGGCCGCGAGGCCGAACCGCTTGGGGTGCGCCGGCTCGCGCACGCGTGACTTGGCCGGTGGGAGGGTCAGTTCCCCGGGCAGGAGGTCGGTGGCCGCCAGGTAGGCGCCACCGAGGCCCGAGGTGATCTTCTGGGCCGTGCCGGTCCGCTCGGCGTACCGGGCGTAGTGGTGCCTGTCGCCGGACAGCATGACGCGGACGGTCGCGCCACGCGGGCGGATGATCTCGCGCTGGAAGAACTCGATCGTGTCGTAACCCTTGGTGTCGCCACCCGAGCCGGCCGTCACCCAAGCGGGTGTCGAGGTGCAGAGGATGACCGCGTCACCGTCCTCGAGGTCGGCGGAGGCTGCGCGGAAGTACTCGAGCTGGGGGGCGTCGACGTAGTCGTCGAACTGGGTGTCGATGGCGTAGAGCCACCAGCGGTGCGGGAGCCGGACGGCGAAGTAGCTGCGGGTCTGCTCGGTCTGCCAGCCGCCGAAGGGCCGGCGCTGGGCGAAGACGCGGAGGAAGGAGGTGAGGCCGTCGTACCAGTCGTGGTTGCCGGGCAGGGCGAAGAGCGTCGGTGGGTTCGGCGGGCTGACGGGCATGGCGGCGCGGTAGACGCCTTTCGCGCGGTCCTCGTAGCCGCTGGTCGAGGCGGCGGGGTAGACCTCGTCGCCGCCCATGATCAGGAGCTGGCCGCGTGGGGTTGGCGTGCCGAGGTCAAGCTCCTCCGCCGCCAGCAGCGAGGCGATGGAGTAGGTGGCGTCGAACCCGTCCCCGAGGTCGGCGACGTAGTCGAGCCAGAGCTCGTCGCGGTCACCGTGGTCGTGCACGGTGGCGGGGAGACTGCCCTGAAGCTCGCGCTTGTCCGCGTACGAACCGAAAATCTCCGCGACGAGCGACTGCGCACCGGTGGTGATCAGCACTTTCGGTGCCAGCCAGCGGACGGCCTTCTGTGGCCGGAAGCCGAGTTGCGCCTCGGACATGTCCTGGGGTCGCGGTCGTGCCATCCGCCCAGCCTGGAGCAAGATCGTCCCAATGTCCACGCCGGGGTCGGCCTCCGGCCCCGGTTTCCAGCCTACGGCAGGGCACCGACATTCCGGGCGGTCCTGGCTGCGGTTGTCCACATGTCCGGGCGAACGGTCCGTTCGTGCCGCCAGCCACCCACAGTCGGCCTGTGCTGCCCGGGTTTTGTCGGTGGTCGCCCGTAGGCTGGATACCGGGGGCCGGAGGCCGGCCGGGGTCAGCGGGGGCCGTATCCCTGGGGTGGGTAGCCCTGTGGCGGGTAGGGCGGCTGCGGTGGGTACCCGGGCGGCGGGCTCTGCGGTTGCGGGCCGGGGCCTGCCGGGCCGAACGGGCCCGGGCCGTACGGGCCGGCGGCGGGCATTCCCGGCGGAGGCGTGCCAGGGCCGGGCATTCCGGGACCACCGAACGGGGCGGCGGGCATTCCCGGTGGCGGAGTTCCGGGGCCGGGCATCCCCATGGGCATTCCCGGGCCGGCCATCACAGGAGCGGGCATACCGGGCGGGGTGCCAGGGCCCATTCCTGGCGCGACGGGCGGAAACCCCGCACCTGGACCGACCGGGGCCGGTCCCGGCATCCCTCCACCAGGACCCGCCATCGCCGGTGCGCCCGGGCCGGGCATTCCCTGCGCCGGGCCGAGCATCGCCGGGGTCGGCGCGACCTGGCCGGGCATTCCAGCGCCCGGCGCGCCTCCGCCGGGCATCCCCGGGCCCGACATCGCTCCGGCAGGCATCCCCACGGCAGGCATCCCCACGGCAGGCATCCCCACGCCAGGCGCCCCTGCGCCAGGCATTCCCGGACCGGGCATTCCCGGGCCGGCCATGCCGCCGGGCATCCCGGCGCTCGCCGGCATTCCGCCCGTGGCCATCAGTTCCTTGGCCTGCGCCCCCGGCATCCGCTGCTCATGCTCGCACGCCGGGCAGAACAGAGTGTGCTTCTTGTTGATCGGGAAGAGTGGGATCCAGAACAGCGTGAACTTCGTCGTGAACTTGCGTAGGACATGTTCCGACGCGTTCCCGCACTGGCCGCACACCAACTGCAGCACGGCCAGTACCTGGACGTACGTCTTCCAGCCGTAAATGATCATCCGGGTTCGCCTTCGTCGTCGGGGGCCGACGCGGTGAGGGTACGCGACGGTTCCACCGACTCTTCGGCGTGTGTGGTTTTCGCTGGTTCTCGGCGGTCCAGGAAAGACAGCCACGGGGCGGTCATGATCGTGGTGACCAGGGCTACCAGGACCAACGCCGAGAACAGGGCCGGGGTCGCGATGCCGTTCTGCAAGCCGACGTTCAGGGCGATGAGCTGCATCAACCCGCGGGCGTTCATCAGCACACCCACCCGCATCGCGACCGGGCGGGGCTCGCCGGCAAGCCGGGCCGCGGTGAAGCAACCGCCGAACTTGCCCACGATCGCGGCCAGGACGAACGCCAGCGACAGCAACAGCAACGCGGGGCTCACCAACAGTCCAAACTGGGTGTTCAGTCCGGAATAGGCGAAGAACAGCGGCAGGAACACCGTCTTGGTGACCGGGCTGATCGCCGACACGACGCGATCGGCGACCGGACCGGACGGGAAGACGTACCCCAGGCAGAACCCACCGAACACCGAGTACAGGCCGATCGTGTCGGTGAACCACGCCGCCGCGAACAGCGCCACCGCCGTCACCAGCACCAGCTGCTCCACCGGCACGGCACGCCGGTCGAACACCCACGCCAGGACCGGGCGCGCCACGAAACCGAGGAGCAGTACGAACAGGACGGTCCCGCCCGCGGTCATCACGATGTGGCTCGGGTCCCCGGTCGCCGCGCCGATCACCACCGCCAGCAGCACCCACGCGACCCCGTCGTCGAGCGCGCCGCACGCCATCGCGAGTGAGCCGAACCTCGTGCCGGTCAGACCACGCTCACTGATGATCCGCGCCAGCATCGGGAACGCGGTGATCGCCAGCGTGACCCCGACGAACAGCGCCGACACCCACAGCGGCACCCCGGACGACAGCACGTCCCCCGTCTGCCGGCCGACGGTCACCACCAGCAGGATGCCCAGCAGCAGCGGCACCGTCACCCCGGCCGCCGAGATCATGCCCGCGGACCGGCCGACCCCGCGCACCCGCTGCGACTTGAACTCGTGCCCCACCTCGAACATGAACGCCACCAGGCCGATGTGGCTCACCACGTACAGCATCGGCCGGACGGACTCGGGGAACAGCGTGTCCTGCACGCCCGGGAACACCAGCCCCAGCAGCGACGGTCCCAGCAGGACGCCCGCGATCATCTCGCCGATCACCGGTGGCTGCCCGATGCGGCGCATCAGCACCGTGACCGCTCGGCACACCACCAGCACAACAACGGCGGCCAGGAAGAACCTGGCCGTGGTCGCCGCGATGTCCATCAATGCCCTCCCGATTCGAAGTACCGCTGGCACAAGCGTTTGCGCCGCGCGTCCCACACCATGTACGTGCCCAGCACCAACTGCGTCACGCTGCGCGGCACATCCGCCCAGCGGTCCAGCACCCGCATCAGTCCCAACCGGACAGTCGGGTCGCCGCCCGCGCGGACCAGCAGCGCCGGTCCCCGGTTGGGCATCGACCGGGTGTGCGTGGCGGACGAGCGCACCTCGAACCGCCGCAACACCTCGAACGTCACCGCGCGCATCGCCACCGGCACGAACCCGCGTGCCGGGCACGCCCGGTTCTGGGTGACACCGAAGGGAACGTGGTGGGCACCGGAGACCGACGCCCACCGGTCGGGCTCGAACCGGTCCGCGTGGGCGAACCCGCTGCGGTGGAACGACGGGTAGTCGAACAGCACCACCGAGCCCCGCGGGATCGACAGGTCCGCCACCGTGATGTCCGCCGACGTGACCCGGTGCGCGATCCCGAACAGCGGGTACAGGCGCAGCGTCTCCTCCATGACCGCGCCGAGGTGGTCCGGCTCCGACCGCACCCGCGCCTGCGTCCGCGGATGGTGCGCCAGCGCCATCAGCAGGTGCGCCATCCCCTCCGACGACTGCACCACGGCCGTGTTGAAGAACGCGCCCTGGAGGTAGAAGACCTTGTCCGCGAAGGAAAGCGAGGTCGGCAGCGCGTGCGGCACCTCGTCGAGGCGCGCCCGCAGGTAGGCCGTCAGCCGGTACCGGCGGCGCATGTGCCGCAGCGACGTGCACTTCAGCGCCGACGCCACGTCGTCGGCGTTGCCCACGATCAGGTCGCGGGCCTCCCGCGGGCACGGGTGGCCGAACACCAGCTCGTAATAGAACTCCGCCCAGACCGGCATCATCAGGTCCCGCAACCGGACCGCGGTCACCGGCCGGTCGCCGAGCTCGTCCAGCACCCGCGCGGCGCACGCCGCCGCCAGCCGCGACGCGTCCTGGTGGCCGGCCGCGAGGATCCGCCGCGTCGCCCGCGCGACCTCGGTGTACCGCTCCCCCGGCTCGATGTGCTCCTGGTGCGCGTGCGGCCCCGGCGCGAGCCAGTACCAGAACAGGTCCGACAGCGCGGCGCCCCGGCTGCGCCCGTCCGCCGCCGGGTTCCGGTACACGGCAAGGAACTTCGCCGGCTCGACGCGCACCCCCTCCGGCCCGTTGACCCACGTGAAGATCCGGTTCCGGAGGGCGACCACCGCCCTCGGTAACCAGAACGGCAGGCCCGCGAGCAACAGCACGAGGCCCGCCAGCACCACCACCGTCACGCCGTTCACGTGCCCACCACCAGCTCCGGGGTCAGCGCGGCGACGGAGTCCGCGCCGCACAGGGCGAGCGCGCGGTCCAGCTCGTCCCGCAGGGTCGTGAGCACCCACTCGACCCCGGCCGCGCCGTCCAGCGCGAGCCCCCACACCACCGGCCGCCCGACGGCCACCGCGGCCGCACCCAGCGCGCACGCCTTCACCACGTCGGTCCCCCGCCGCACCCCGCCGTCCAGGATCAGCGGCACCCGCCCACCCACCGCGCCGGCGACGGCCGGCAGCGCCTCGAGCGTCGGCACCGCCGTGTCCAGCTGCCGCCCGCCGTGGTTCGACACGATGATCGCCGCGGCGCCGTGCTCGACCGCGAGCCGCGCGTCGTCCGGGTGCAGCACGCCCTTCACGACGACCGGCAGACCCGTCACCGACCGCAGCCAGTCGAGGTCCGGCCAGCCGAGGCCGGCCGCGAACTCGATGTCCCGCACCGAACCGTCGGCGTCCCGCATGTTCTCGCACGCGAAACCCGGTGGCAGGTCGGTGAAACCGTTGCGCAGGTCGCGGACGTGCCGGCCGAACACCGGCGAGTCGACGGTCACCACGAGCGCGCGGCACCCGGCGGCCTCGGCCCGCTTCACGAGCGCTGCCGTGAACGCCCGGTCGGACTGGAGGTACAGCTGGAACCACAGCGTGGCGCCGGTCGCGGCGACGTCCTCGACCGCGACCGTCGACGCCATGCTGAGAATCATGATGGTGCCGGTGGCCGCGGCGGCGCGGGCGGTCGCGACCTCGCCGTCGGGGTGCGCGAGCCGGTGGAACGCGGTCGGCGCGGTGAGCACGGGGCAGGACGCCGGTGTACCGGCCAGCACGGACACCAGCGTCCTGCGCCCGCTCCCCCGCAGTACCCGCGGCAGCAGGCGCCGCCGCGTGAACTCGTCCTCGTTCGCCCGGACGGTCAGTTCGTCGTCGGCGCCACCCGCGAAGTAGTCGTACCACGCGGGATCGAGCCGCTCGCGGGCCGCGTTCGCCAGCTCCGCGAGGGAGAACACCTCCATCTCGGTTACCCGACGCCGACCGCGGAAAGCTGCCGCGCGAAGAACTCACGCAGCGGCGCGCGGTGTGCGGCCTCGCTCGTCCAGTCGTTCTCCAGGTTCTCGGCGACGTGGTGCTCGCCGAGCAGGCTGTGGCCCCGGTAGTGGCGCAGCACCGGGTGCAGGTACGCGGCGTCGTGCGCGCCCCGCGCGTCGTTCTGCCGGACGCGGCGCACGGTGATGTCGAACGGGTCGACCTTGTCGTGGTCCGGGCCGTACTCGAGCGTGATCAGGAAGAAGTCCGCACCCGCCGCGAAGTCCGTCTCGTGCACGAGGTCGACCGGCACCTCCTCGTGGTAGGCGGCCGCGTCCCCCTCCAGAACGAGGACGTCGCCGAGGAACCCGAACTCCTGCCACAGCGCGGAGGTCCGGTTCACCCTGGCGAGCACGGCGTCGGTGAGCGCCGCCGGGTCGGCGCCGACGGTGACGCGGGGCCACGCCACGCCGTGGTGGCGCTGCTCCAGGATCCGGTGCAGTGCCCGCACGCAGTACCGGAAGCCGTGGATGAACCCGCTCGTGGATTTCTTGAAGTCCCGGGCCTGCATCAGGGTGCCCGCGAAATGCAGGTCCGGGACGTTCCGCGACTCCCACGCGGAGCTCTGGGCGGGGAAGCGGTCGTTGATCACCAGCTCCGGTCGCGCGCCGCCGGCGAAGACCGAGTGGTCGAAACGGAAGCCGGTCGCGCGGATCACCCGGTCGTAGTACAGGTCCTTGGTGACCTCGTCGGCGCGGGAGAAGCTGACCGTGACCAGGTATCCGTCGCCGTCGCGCGTGATGGTGCGGATGTGGCCGTCCAGCAGGGCGTTCTGGGACTTCAGCTGGTAGGTGTCGAGGAAGTTGTTGTTCACCGCGCGCAGGTGGCCGACGTAGTGCGTCTGCCAGGACATGCGGATCGAGTGCGGGCCGGCGAGGTGGATGACGGCGGCGGTCTCGACGAGGTTGTCCGCGGTCTCGAAGGCGGAGTTACCCTTGCCGATGATCAGCACGCGCTGGTCGGTGAAGGCGTCGGGGTCGACGCTCACGGACTCGTAGCCGTCGGCGAGCTCGATACCCGGAATGTCTGGGATGTAAGGCTTCGACGGTCCCGTGGCCATGATCAGGACCCGGGCGGTGTGTGGTTCGCCGTGCTGGTCGGTGACCGTGAAGCCGTCCGCGTCACGTTCGATGCGGGTGGCGCGGGTGTCGAAGCTGATGTTCAGCTCGGTGGCCGTGGCGTAGTCGGTGAGGTACCGGACCATGTCGTCGGCGTCGGGGAAGTACCGCTTCGTGTAGTTCGTGAAGAGCGGTCCGCCGTCGCTCAGGATGGAGTTCCAGTCCATGCGGAGGTTGAACTCCGGGTCGCTGGTGCCGGTGAAGCGTTTGTTGATCGAGATCAGCTGGCGGTGGCGCGGGAACGTGCGGAAGAAGGTGCCGGGCGTTGGCCCGGCCTCTAACAGGCGGTAGTCGCGACCGGCGCGGTCGAGGTGGTGGCCGAGCTGCAGACCGGCCGGCCCCGCGCCGATGATGAGGTAGTCGGTGTCCGTCGCCATGCGCTGCCCTCCTGGGAGGTCGGCCGAATACCCGGTCCAGTACGCATCGTGGACACAGAAGGTTCACCGGGGCATGTAGCAACTTCGTGTGACAGCACGGAAATCGGCGTTGCCGCTGGTCAGGAACGCGCTTTCTCGGTCAGGGACCGTTGACGCCCGGGGTCCAGCTCTCCGGACGCCCGCTCTCGGTGAGGACCGGCTGCCAGATGTCGAAGCCGCGCGGCGCGTCGGCCTCCCACGGCCAGTAGTCGTCCGGGGTGGCCGTGATGAGCTGGATGGCGTCGAAGTCGCCTTCGGGGTGGAGGAGGAAGGCGCTGCCGAAGAACTCGAAGTAGTGGCCCTTGTTCACGCGCTCGACGGTGACCAGGACGCCTTCGAGCAGGTCGTCCCAGACCTGGCCGGGCGGGAACCGCTCACCCCGGCCGGCGCGGTCGAGGTAGGCGTCGACGAGGTAGCGGCCGGCACCCTCGGGCAGGCCGATGGTCACCGCCTCCGGGACGCCGAGGCGACGCCACGCGCCGACGGAGAAGGTGTACGGCGCGCCGTCCTGGTCGCCGGCGACCTCGACGATCGCCCTGCCGTGGGTGTCGGCCTCCGCGACGAGGCGGTCGCGCAGCCGGAGGTCCTCGGGGGTCAGGTCGCTCACGGCCGCGCCCTCACCGCGCCGACGGCCCTGGCCAGGCCGTACAGCACGTAACCGGCGGCGACGATGGCGACCAGGAAGGCGGCGACGACCGCGACGAAGTCACCGGCGTGCGGGTCGAGGAAGCTGTCGTACAGGTCCAGGTCCGCGGCGACGTAGTAGGCGAGGTACGCGGCCGGGAACACCAGCCACGTGAGGGGGTGCCACCAGCGCAGGTTGGCCTGGTTGCGGCCGACGAGGACGAAGTCGGCGAGCACGAGCAGCGGTGTGACCAGGTGCTCGAGCAGCGACTCCCGTCCGTCGAGGCTGCCCCCGATGACGGCCAGGTACGTGACGCAGACCAGCAGCAACAGCACGGCCGTCGCGCCACGCAGCCACGGCGACCGCGGCTCGTGCGCGCGCCCGCCGGCGGCCAGCGGGTAGACCACGAGACCGAGGTACACGACGCCGGCGAGCAGGTTGGCCTGCTGGGACAGCGCCGTCCACGAGTGCGGCGCCAGTGCGATGGCCTCGCCGAGGCCGACGAAGGCGCACCCCGCGATCGCCAACCGCCACACGGTGACACCGGCCAGCACGCCGGCGCCGACCCGTGGCGGCTCGACTAAGGCGGGGTTATGCATCAACCTCGGCCATGACGTCGTCGGAGACATCGAAGTTCGCATACACGTTCTGCACGTCGTCGCTGTCCTCGAGGGCGTCGATCAGGCGGAAGACCTTGCGCGCGCCGTCGGCGTCCAGCGGCACGCTGACCGACGGGAGGAAGCTGGCCTCCGCCGACTCGTAGTCGTAGCCCGCGTCCTGCAGTGCCGTGCGCACCGCGACCAGGTCGGTGGCCTCGGAGACGACCTCGAAGCTCTCGCCGAGGTCGTTGACCTCCTCGGCGCCCGCCTCGAGGACGGCCATGAGGACGTCGTCCTCGGACAGCTCGTTCTTCGGCAGGATCACGACGCCCTTGCGGTTGAACAGGTACGCCACCGAGCCGGGGTCGGCCATGTTGCCGCCGTTGCGGGTCATCGCGGTGCGGACCTCGCTCGCGGCGCGGTTGCGGTTGTCGGTGAGGCACTCGATCAGCACGGCGACGCCGTTGGGGCCGTAGCCCTCGTACATGATCGTCTGCCAGTCCGCGCCGCCGGCCTCCTCGCCGCCGCCGCGCTTGCGGGCGCGCTCGATGTTGTCCTGCGGGACGGAGTTCTTCTTGGCCTTCTGGATGGCGTCGAACAGCGTCGGGTTGCCGTCGGGGTCACCGCCGCCGGTCCGCGCGGCCACCTCGATGTTCTTGATCAGCTTGGCGAAAAGCTTGCCCCGCTTGGCATCCAGTGCGGCCTTCTTGTGCTTCGTAGTCGCCCATTTTGAGTGGCCGCTCACGACTTACCCTCCACCATTTCTACGAACAGTCTGTGTACCCGCGTGTCCCCCGTCAGCTCGGGGTGGAACGCCGTGGCCAACACGGGGCCCTGACGAACCGCGACGATCCTACCGGCGGCGGCCTCACCGCCCGGGACCTGCGGGTCATCGCCGACCCTCGCGAGCACCTCGACCTCCGGCGACGCGGACTCGACCCACGGCGCGCGGATGAACACCGCGTGCACCGGGCCGTCGGTGACGCCGGCGAAGTCGAGGTCCTCCTCGAAGGAGTCGACCTGTCGCCCGAACGCGTTGCGGCGCACGATCATGTCCAGGCCACCGAGCTGGTGCTGGTCCTCCCGCCCGTCGAGCACCTTGCTGGCCAGCAGGATCATCCCGGCGCACGAGCCGTAGGCCGGCATGCCCGCCTGGATGCGCTCGCGCAGTGGCTCGAGCAGCCCGAAGATGTCGAGCAGCCGCGACATGGTGGTCGACTCGCCGCCCGGCAGGACCAGGCCGTCCACTTCGGACAGCTCGGCCGCCCGGCGCACGGTGGTGGCGCGGGCCCCGCTCTCCCCGAGCGCGGCGAGGTGCTCGCGCACGTCACCCTGCAGCGCGAGCACTCCGATCAGCGGACCAGCGGACACCTGTTGACCTCCTGTGATCAGTCCAGCTTACTTAGGGCACGCCGAGTGCCCGCAGCCCGGCCGCGACGAGTGCCGCCGCGAGGACCACGACCACGAACGGCGCCTTCCGCCAGGCCAGCAGACCGCCGGTGAGCACGCCGGCCGGCAGCGCGATCCCGGCGAACCTCCCGCCGTCGGTGAGCGCCGCGGTCGCGATGAGGGCGACGAGCAGCACGGTCGCGGCGGTGGACAGCAACTCGGTGAGGCGGGGCGGCAGCTCCGCCTCACCACCGTGGGCCTTGGCGAGCCGGGCACGCAGCAGCGGACCGGCGAGCCGGAAGGCGTAGGTCCCGGCGGCGAGGATGAGGATCGCGGTGAGGTTCATGCCGGGACCTCCACCTTCTTCTTCGGCGTGGGGAGCAGCGCCGCCAGGCCCACGAGGGCCAGCAGCACCGGCACCCCGGCCGGCAGGAACGGTGTCGCCGCCAGGGCGACCGCGGCGCCCAGCAGCGCCGCGTTGCGGGTGCGCGGGTTCTTCAGCGCGGGCAGCACGAGCGCCAGCAGGCCCGCCGGGAACGCCGCGTCCAGGCCGAACGCGTCCGGGTCGCCGATGACCTGCCCGGCCGCCGCGCCCACGACCGTCCCGACGTTCCACACGGCGAACGCCATCGTGCCGAGGAACCAGAACACCGCCCGCGCACGCCTGGGGTCGTTCTTCTGCGCCATGGCGAACGCGACCGACTCGTCGATGAGCAGGTGCGAGCCCACGGCCCGGGCGAGGAACCCCCGCCCCATGATGTCGCCGACGGCGAGCCCGAACGGCAGGTGCCGGGCGTTGAGCAGCAGCGCGCCGGCGACCGCCGCGACGAGGCCGCCGCCCGCGGCCACCACGCCGACCACCATGAACTGCGACCCGCCCGCGAACACGAGCAGGGACAGTGCGGACGGCATCCACCAGTCGAGGCCGCCGGCCACCGCGATGGCGCCGAACGACACGCCGATCACCGCGATCGCACCGGCCATGGCCAGCGTGTCCCGTTGTAACGAAGGAGTGAGTGTTCGCCAGATCGAACGCATGACTTCTATAGTGAACACAGCCGGATCGTTCGTCAAGGCGAACGATCGGTCCGATCCAGCGAACGGGAGTGCGTTCATGTCACAGGCCCCGCTCGAGGCCATCGCGTTCTCGCTGCGTCGCGAGCGGGAGCGCGCCGGCCTGTCCCTGTCCGAGCTGGCCAAGCGGGCCGGCATCGCCAAGTCGACGCTGTCGCAGCTGGAGGCCGCGAGCGGCAACCCGAGCGTGGAGACGCTGTGGGCGCTGTCGGTCGCACTGGACGTACCCTTCGCGCGGCTCGTCGAACCGGTACGCCCCAAGGTGCAAATCATCCGCAAGGGCGAGGGGCCGGCGGTGTTCTCCGAGCGGGCCGACTACGTCGCCACGGTGCTGTCCGCCTGCCCACCCCACGCCCGCCGCGACGTCTACCTCATCACCGCGGAGCCCGGGTCGATCCGCGAGTCCGAGCCGCACATGCCCGGCGTCGTGGAACACGTGGTGCTCTGCGCCGGCCGCGCGCGACTGGGACTCACCGACGACCCGGTGGAGGTGGGCCCGGGCGACTACATCGCCTACCCGGGCGACCTCCCGCACATCTTCGAGGCGCTCGAACCCGGCACCTTCTCGGTGATGGTCTCCGAACACACCTGACTACCAGCCACGTTCGGCGAGCCGGTGCGGCTCGGGAACCTCCTCCACGTTGATGCCGACCATGGCCTCGCCGAGGCCGCGCGACACCTTCGCGATCACGTCCGGGTCGTCGTAGAACGCCGTGGCCTGCACGATCGCCTTGGCGCGTGCCGCCGGGTCACCCGACTTGAAGATGCCGGAGCCGACGAACACCCCCTCGGCGCCCAGCTGCATCATCATCGCCGCGTCCGCCGGGGTGGCGATGCCGCCCGCGGTGAACAGCACGACCGGCAGCTTGCCGAGCGACGCCACCTCCCGCACCAGCTCGTACGGCGCCTGCAGCTCCTTGGCCGCGACGAACAGCTCGTCCTCCGGCAGCGACGTGAGCCGCCTGAGCTCGCCACGGATCTTGCGCATGTGGGTGGTCGCGTTGGACACGTCGCCGGTGCCGGCCTCGCCCTTGGAGCGGATCATGGCCGCACCCTCGGTGATCCGGCGCAGCGCCTCACCCAGGTTGGTGGCACCGCACACGAACGGCACGGTGAACTGCCACTTGTCGATGTGGTTGGCGTAGTCGGCGGGTGTCAGCACCTCGGACTCGTCGACGTAGTCCACGCCGAGCGACTGCAGCACCTGCGCCTCGACGAAGTGGCCGATGCGCGCCTTGGCCATCACCGGGATGGACACCGCGTTGATGATCCCGTCGATGAGGTCGGGGTCGCTCATCCGCGCCACGCCGCCCTGCGCCCGGATGTCCGCGGGCACCCGCTCCAGCGCCATGACCGCCACCGCGCCGGCATCCTCGGCGATCTTCGCCTGCTCGGCGGTGACCACGTCCATGATCACGCCGCCCTTGAGCATCTCCGCCATACCCCGCTTGACCCGCGCGGTTCCGGTTACCGCCTCGGTAACGGCAGGGGTCGAATCGGTAGTCACGAACCGTCCCTCCTCAGTGGATTCCTCTTCGAGTGTAGGTCCCATGTGGCTATCACGAAGCGGCCAATTCGGCGGTAATTCGCCAGGCCACTTTTCTGCTTGGGGTTGTCTGACCTGGTAAACAGGTGTGAGATCGAGCACATAACAGACACACCGAAACCCGGCTGACAGTGCGGTCAGCGGAAAGGGTGAGTGGCATGGCCAGCAAACACTCGGACAACGGTGATGGCGGAGCCGCGGTCGCTGTAGACGACCCGGCCAAAGTGCGCAACATCGTTCTCGTCGGGCCGTCCGGCTCGGGCAAGACGACCCTGACGGAAGCCCTGCTCGCGGCGGCCGGTGTGATCCCACGGGCGGGTGCGGTGACCGAGGGCACGACCGTCTGCGACCACGACCCCGCGGCCCAGCGCCAGCAGCGCTCGGTCGGCCTGTCGGTGGCCCCGCTCGTGCACGGCGACATCAAGATCAACCTGATCGACACCCCGGGGTACGCGGACTTCGTCGGCGAGGTGCGCGCCGGCCTGCGTGCCGCCGACGCCGCGCTGTTCGTGGTGTGCGCCGCCGAGGGTGTCGACCCGGCGACCATCGCGCTGTGGGCGGAGTGCGCCGCCGTCGGCATGCCCCGCGCCGTGGTGATCGCCAGGCTGGACCACCAGCGCGCGGACGCGATGGCCGAGATGCGGGCCTGCCAGGAGGCCTTCGGCGCGGGCGTGCTGCCGCTGTACCTCCCGGCGGGCAGCGGGAAGACCGGGCTGCTCGGGCTCATCACCCGCCGGTTCTTCGACTACTCGAACGGTTTCCCGCCCACGGTCGCCGACGCCGACGCGGCGGACCTCGAGCTGATCGACGAGGCACGCAACGAGCTCATCGAGGGCATCATCGCCGAGAGCGAGGACGAGTCCCTCATGGACCGCTACCTCGAGGGCGAGGAGATCGACACCGCGACGCTCATCGACGACCTCGAGACCGCCGTCGCACGCGGCACGTTCCACCCGGTCATCCCGGTGTGCGCCACCACCGGGGTCGGGCTCGCCGAGCTGCTGGAGGCGCTGACCGGCGCGTTCCCGTCCCCGCTCGAGCACGCGGTGCCGGACGTCACCGAGGTCAACGGCCACGGCTCCGGCGCGCTGAAGGCCGACCCCAACGGCCCGCTCGTGGCCGAGGTCGTCCGCACGGCCATCGACTCCTACGTCGGCCGCGTGTCACTCGTCCGGGTGTTCTCCGGGACGTTGCGGCCGGAGCGGCCGGTGCACATCTCCGGGCACGGCATGGCCGACCGGGGGCACGAGGACCACGACGTCGACGAGCGCGTCGCGCACATCTACTCGCCGCTCGGCTCGAACCTGCGTGAGGTGACGCACTGCGTGGCCGGCGACATCTGCGCGCTGACCAAGCTCGGCTCCGCGGAGACCGGCGACACCGTGTCCAGCCCCGACAAGCCACTGCTGATGCGGCCGTGGACGATGCCGGAGCCGCTGCTGCCGGTCGCGGTCGTGGCCAAGACCCGCAGCGACGAGGACGCCCTGTCCCGCAACCTGAACCGCCTCGTGGCCGGCGACCCGACGCTGCGGCTGGAACGCAACGCGGAGACCCACCAGCTCGTGCTGTGGTGCATGGGTGAGGCGCACGCGGACGTCGTGCTGGCCCGGCTGCGAGCGAGCGGCGCCAACGTGGACACCGAACCGGTGAAGGTGGCGCTGCGCGAGACGTTCGCCGCCCCGGCACGCGGGAAGGGGCGCCACGTCAAGCAGTCCGGCGGGCACGGGCAGTACGCCGTGTGCGACATCGACGTCGAGCCGCTGCCCGTGGGCTCCGGCTTCGAGTTCGTCGACAAGGTGGTCGGCGGGTCGGTGCCGAACCAGTTCATCGGCTCCGTGGAGAAGGGCGTGCGGGCCCAGATGGAGAAGGGCATCCAGGCCGGCTACCCGATGGTGGACGTCCGCGTGACCCTGTTCGACGGCAAGGCCCACAGCGTCGACTCCTCCGACGCCGCGTTCCAGACGGCCGGCTCGCTGGCGTTGAAGGACGCGGCCGCGAACGGCAAGGTGTCGCTGCTGGAGCCGGTCGACGAGGTGGCCGTGCGGCTGCCGGACGAGCACCTCGGCGCGGTGCTGGGCGACCTGTCGTCCCGGCGCGGCCGCGTGCTCGGCACGGAGGCGGCCGACCAGCCCGGCTACAGCATCGTGCGTGCCGAGGTCCCGGCCACCGCGCTGCTGCGGTACGCGATCGACCTGCGCTCCATGACGTCCGGCTCGGCGACGTTCACCAGGTCGTTCACCCGGTACGACCCGCTACCCGAGGCCCTGGCCGCCCAGGTCACCTAGGCCACCTAGGCCCGGCAATGCCCTGAAGGACCCCTTCGAGACGTTCAACGTCCTGAAGGGGTCCTTCAGGGCGTTGGGCCGGTCGGCGGGGGGCCGGTCGGCGGGGGGCCGGTCGGCGGGGGGAAGGTCAGGAGGTCGTCGCGGTATGGGCCGCCGTTCTCGCTCGCCGGGCTGATCAGCGCCACGAAGTCGGGCAGCGCGTGTGGCGCCGGTGTGCCGTCGTCGGTCGTGCTGCCGGGCTCGGCGTGCCAGTCGATGATGTGCAGCACGACCTCGTGCTCGCCCGCGCCGACGGCCAGCTGGACCGCGTCCTCGGACCAGCCGACGCCCTCGATGCCGGACAGCCGGACGTCACCGCCCGAGGAGAGCAGGTACGGCTCCGACGACACGACCAGGTGCTCGATCTCACGCTCGGTCAGCACGGGGTCGTTGCCGTACCGGACCAGCACCTCGAACGCGCCGTCGCTCTCGATGTTGATGGGCACGAGGTCGCCGGCGTGGACTCTGGCCTGGATGTCCTCGTCCAGGCACAGCTCCGCCTCCCACGTGTCGTAGTCGACGACACCGGCGAACGCCTCCGCGTCCCACAGCGCCAGCATGCCCGCGCCGGTCTTCACGACCGCCCTGATCTCGATCGTCATCGGACCGTCCGCACCGTCCCGTCCCACCTCTTCGTCAGCACGTCCGGGAGCAGCGTCGGCAGCTGCACCGGGTAGACGGTCTCCTCCGTGTCCCGCAGCTCCTCGACCGACCACCAGCGGTGACCGTCGACCGTCTCGACCTCCAGCTGGGTGAACCCGGACGTGTCAACGCTGACGTCGGTGGCGAGGTCCGCCAGGAAGAACCACTCCTCGCCGTCGTAGGTGCGGCCGTCGAAGCTGAACGCCACGCGCCGCCGCCACACCGGGCCGACCAACCCCTCGTCGCCCAGCTTCACGCCGGTCTCCTCGGCGAGCTCACGCAGCGCGGCCGTCCGCAGGTCCTCCCCCGGCTCGACACCGCCGCCGACGGTGAACCAGAACCGCGCGTCCGGGCGGATCGGGTCGTGGCCGTTGAACAGCAGCACCCGCCGCTCGGCGTCGACCAGCAGCACGCGCGCCGACGGGCGCGGCAGCGGCGCGTCGGTGTCGTCGGCGAGCTTCGGCTCGACGATCTCGAAGTACTCCGGGCGCGGCGCGGTCCCCGCCAGCTTCAGCCACCGGACCAGCCGGCGGCGGCGCTGGGTGAGGGTGTCGCGCACCGCGTCGTTGTGCACCCGGCGCGCGATCACCACGCGGTGCTCGGCGTCGAGCAGCTCGGCCGTCAGCGCGAGCGGCAGCTTGGCCCGGTCGACGCCCGCGAGCTGCAGGGACAGGCGGTTCTCCGCCTCCTCACGCTCGTCGCGGGGCGCGACCTCGGCCCGCTCGGCCTCCGCCCGCAGCCGGTCCGCGCTCACGTCGTCCAGCCGGATGGCCGCCGCGACCGCCCGCGCCACCACCGCCCGCCGCGCGAGTGCCGCGTCCAGGGCGGCCCAGGCCGCGTCGGTGCGCACGTGCAACCGGTCCAGCCGGTTCGCGGTGGCGGCCAACCACACGATGATCATCGCCACCAGGACGACAACGACAAGCGCGGTCACCAACGCTGTCACGACACCTCACCCAGACTCGACACCGGCATCCGACTCGACGATCCGCCGCGGGTCCGCCGCGATGGCCTGCTCGTACACGCGCAGCACCTGACCGGACAGCACCGTCCAGTCGAAGGCCGTCACCCGCTGGCGGGCGGCCGCGATGTACGACTCCCGCCGCCGCGCGGAGACAAGCATGCCGCGCAACGCCTCCGCGAGCGCAACCGGGTCACCGACCGGGAAGAGCGCCCCCGCCCGGCCGTCGTCGAGCACCCGCCGGAACGCGTCGAGGTCGCTGCCGACCACGGCCGCGCCGGCCGACATGGCCTCGGTGAGGATCATGCCGAAACTCTCGCCGCCGGTGTTGGGCGCGCAGTAGACGTCGACGCTGCGCAGTGCCCGCGCCTTCACCACGTCATCGGCCTGGCCGAGCAGGTTGAGCCGCACCGGGGCTGCCTGGCGGCGCAGCTCGTCCTGGTCGCCGCCGCCGACGACCAGCAGCTGGAGGGCCGGGAAGTCCGGCGCGAGGATCTTCAGGGCGTCGAGCAGGACCGGCATGCCCTTGCGCGGCTCGGTGAACCGGCCGACGAACCCGATCGTGCCGCCCTCCCGGGGGTAGCCCGGCAATGGTTCGGCCTGCTCGAAGAAGTCGACGTCCACGCCGTTCGGGATCTCCACCGCGTCGCCGCCGAGGTGCTCGACCTGGACGCGCCTGGCCAGCGCGGAGACCGCGATGCGGGCGGTGATCTTCTCCAGGAACGGCCGCAGGACGGGCTGGAACGCGCTGAGTGTGCGGGACCGGGCCGTGGACGTGTGGAAGGTCGCGACGATCGGCCCGTCGGCGATCATGAGCGCCAGCAGGGACAGGCTGGGCGAGGTCGGCTCGTGCAGGTGCAGGACGTCGAAGTCGTGGTCGCGGATCCAGCGGCGCACCCGGCGGTAGGAGACGGGGCCGAAGGACAGGCGGGCGACCGAGCCGTTGTAGGGGATGCCGACCGCGCGGCCGGTGGGGCGCACGAAGTCCGGCAGGGGGGTGTCCTCGTCGGCGGGGGCGAGGACGTCCACCTCGTGGCCCTTCTTGCGCAGGGCCTTGGCGAGGTCGACCACGTGTGACTGCACTCCCCCGGGAACCTCGAACGAGTACGGACACACGATGCCGACTTTCACCGCGACCCCGTGTCGGATTGGCTCGCTCCGCTCGCTGGGTGAGCGAGTGCCTTCTGCCGTTCCTCGTCCAGGTCCGCGAGCCACAGTTTCTGCATCATGTGCCAGTCCGCCGGGTGCGTGGCGATGTCCGCGGCGAACGCGTCGGCCATCCGCTGTGTCGCCGGGCCGACGTCCTCGCGGCCGTGCACCTGGATCGGGGTGTGGATGCGCAGCCCCCAACCGTCGTCGGTGAACGTGTTGTCCACGACCAGGAGCTGCGCGCCGGTGGCCGCGGCGAGCCGGGCCGGGCCGGCCGGCATGCGGGTCTCCTCGCCGAAGAAGGTGACCGGGATGCCGCGCTTCGACAGGTCGCGGTCGGCGACCAGGCACACGATCTTGTTGGCGCGCAGGCGTTCCATCAGCAGCCGGTACGCGCCGCCCTCGCTGGGCAGGATCTCGAACCCGAGCGACTCGCGGTAGTCGACGAACCGCTGGTAGAGCGACTCCGGCTTGAGCTTCTCGTTGACGGTGGTGAACGGGCCCTGGTGTCCGACCAACCAGATGCCGGAGACGTCGAAGTTGCCGGTGTGCGGCAGCGCGAGGACCACGCCCTTGCCCCGCTCGAGTGCCGCGTCGACCAGCGGCAGGCCGATCACCGTGTCGTGGACATGCTGGTAGATCTTCTTGTGGTCCATGCCCGGCAGGCGGAACGTCTCCTTCCAGTACCGCGCGTAGGACCGCAGGCCGGCGCGGACCAGCTCGTCCAGCTCGGCGGGGCCGGCCTTGGGCACCACCCGCGCGTAGTTGCGGCGCATCTGCCGGGTGCCGGGCCCGTTGCGGCGGGCGCCGAGGTCGGCGGCGCCGCGGAACAACGCGCCGGCCATCGGTTCGGGCAGTGCCCGGACGGCGCGCCAGCCGGTGGCGTACGCGAGGTCGGACAAGCTCTGGGTGAACGTCATGCTGCCTCCGCTGCCGCCGACTGCCGCACCGCGACCAGCCGCTGTCCCACCGTGATGACCGAGCCGGCGACGAGCAGCCACAACGCCACGTCGACCGCGTACGGCACCCCGAACCCCTGCAGACCGGTGCCCACCAGGGCGATGATCAACCGTTCCGCCCGCTCGACGAGCCCGACGTTGGCCGACAGCCCCGAGGCCTCGGCACGTGCCTTGACGTAGGAGATGACCTGGCCGAGCACCAGGCAGATGAGCGCCGCCGCCCCGAGGTGCGGCCGGCCGGCGACCTCGAACGCGTACCAGGCGATGCCGGCCATCAACGCGCCGTCCGCGATCCGGTCGCACGTCGAGTCCAGGACCCCGCCGAACTTCGTGCCGCCGCCCTGCGCGCGGGCCATGGCGCCGTCGAGCAGGTCCAGCATGACGAACCCCCACACGGCGAACGTACCGGCGAGGAGGTGGCCGGTGGGGAACAGCCAGACCGCGAACCCGACCGCGCCGGCCGTGCCGATGAGCGTCATCCCGTTGGGCGTGAGCCCGACCCGGACGAGCGCGGCCCCGACGGGGTCGGTGACACGCGAGACCGAGGCTCTGGCGAAGATGTTCAGCATGGGGCGGACGAGCCTCACGACGTGCGGCGACAGGTGCTACGTCACCCTAACGGACGGTGTTGGTCAGGCCCGCTCCGCTTGCCCCCTTATGCGGGTTCGGTTTCCTTCACGTCCCGGGCGTTGGTCAGGAAGCTCGGGCACTTGATCTCCGGCGCCGCGGCCCCGAGGCCGCGCTGGATGGCCGCGCTGATCTCCCCCAGCTGCTCCACCTGTGCCGGGGTGAGCTGGTCGAACAGCTTCTCGCGCACCTCGGTCACGTGGCCGGGCGCCGCGGCCTCCAGTGCCGCGTAGCCCTTGTCGGTGAGGATGGCGTACGAGCCGCGCTTGTCGGTCGGGCAGCCGCGGCGGCGCACCCAGCCCGTCTCCTCCAGCCGCGCGATCGCGTGGGACAGGCGGCTGCGGGACGAGCCGCGGATGCCGGCCAGCTCGCTCATCCGCAGCGTGCGGTCGGGTGCCTCGGACAGAGCGACCAGGATCTCGTAGTAGGCGTGGGGCATCCCGGCGTCCCGTTGGAGCTGCCGGGCCAGTGCGTCGGACAGCCCAAGGGTCGCCGACATGAAGGAGCGCCAGATCTGCTGCTCGCGCTCGGACAACCATCGGGTCTCGGACATACTCCCAGTGTACTTGTTGAACTCTCAATCATGTAGGTGTACTGTCGCGGTTGATCGCTCAACAACTGATCGTTCAATCATCATCGTTCGGAGGATTCTTCACATGAGCAGTGCCACCGCCCTCGGTATCCCGGGCTACGTGACCGGCACCTGGGACATCGACCCGTCGCACTCCGAGGTCGGCTTCGTCGTCCGCCACCTGGTCGTCACGAAGGTTCGCGGGCGGTTCGCGAAGTTCAGCGGCACCATCGTGACCGCGGAGAACCCGCTCGAGTCCTCGGTCGACATCAGCGTCGACCTCGACTCGATCACCACGAACCAGGAGCAGCGCGACGGTCACCTGCGCTCCGCCGACTTCTTCGAGGTCGAGACGTACCCGACCATGACGTACAAGGCCAGCGGCGCCCGCCAGGACGGCGACAAGTTCGTGCTGGACGGTGAGCTGACGCTCAAGGGCGTCACCAAGGTCGTGCCGCTCACCTTCGAGGTCAACGGCATCGGCGAGAACCCGCTCGCCGGCGGCACCGTCGCCGGGTTCTCCGCCACCGCGTCGATCAACCGCAAGGACTTCAACGTCAACTTCGAGGGTGTCCAGAACGGCATCGCGATCGTCAGCGACAAGATCGACATCCACATCGAGGTGGAGGCCAACCTCCGCAAGCCGGCGGAGGCCTGAGCCCGACCCCGCCCGGCCCATGCCCTGAAGGACCCCTTCGAGACGTTCAACTTCCTGAAGGGGTCCTTCAGGGCGTTTCGGCCCAGGCGTCGGCCAGGAGCGTGCGGGTCTCGCCCAGGAGCTGGGGCAGCACCTTCGTGTGGCCGATCACGGGCATGAAGTTCGAGTCGCCACCCCATCGTGGGACCACGTGCTGGTGGAGGTGCGCCGCGATGCCCGCGCCCGCGATCACGCCCTGGTTCATGCCCACGTTGAAGCCGTGCGGCGCCGACACCGATCGGGCGACGGTCATCGCCTTCTGGGTGAACTCCGCCAGCTCGACGGTCTCCTTCGGCGTCAGGTCCGTGTAGTCGGCGACGTGCCGATACGGCACCACCATCAGGTGCCCCGGGTTGTACGGGTACAGGTTCAGCACCCCGTACACCAGCAACCCGCGCGCGATGATCAACGCGTCGGCGTCGTCCAGGGCGGGCAGGCGGCAGAAGGGACAGCCGTCCGACTCCGACCCGGCCGGCTTGTTCTCGCCCCTGATGTAGGCCATCCGGTGCGGGGTCCACAGGCGCTGCAACGCGTCGGGCACTCCGACGCCTTCCTGTTCGACGAACTCCGCACCGGTCATGAACCGATCCTAGTGTCCGGTTCCGGCCTGCTTACGTGGTGACGTGCTCGACCTTGACTGCCTCCGCCGACGGTGACGCGTTCTCCCGCCGCTCCACCCACTCGACCACCGTCCGGACCGCGTCGTCGACCGGGACGCCGTTGATCTGGCTGCCGTCGCGGAAGCGGAACGACACCGCGCCGGCCTCCACGTCCTTGCCGCCCGCCAGCAACATGAACGGCACCTTCTGGGTGGTGTGGTTGCGGATCTTCTTCTGCATGCGGTCGTCCGAGGTGTCCACCTCGACCCGGATGCCCCGCGCCCGCAGCTTCTCGGCCACCTCGGCGAGGTGCGGCACGTGCTCGTCCGCGATCGGGATGCCCACCACCTGCACCGGCGACAGCCACGCCGGGAACGCGCCCGCGTAGTGCTCGGTCAGCACGCCGAAGAACCGCTCGATCGAGCCGAACAGCGCCCGATGGAGGACCACCGGCTGCTGACGGGAACCGTCCGAAGCCGTGTAGGCCAGCTCGAACCTCTTCGGGTGGTTGAAGTCCACCTGAATGGTGGACATCTGCCACGAGCGGCCGATCGCGTCCTTCGCCTGCACCGAGATCTTCGGGCCGTAGTAGGCCGCGCCACCCGGGTCCGGCACCAGCTCGAGCCCGGAGTCGACGGCGGCCTGCCGCAGGGTCTCGGTGGCCTCCTCCCACTCCTCGTCCGAGCCGATGAACTTGCCGGTGTCGCCCTTGGTGGACAGCTCCAGGTAGAAGTCCGACAGGCCGTAGTCGGCCAGCAGGTCCAGCACGAACCGCAGCAGCGACCGCAGCTCGGTCGGCATCTGCTCCTTGGTGCAGTAGATGTGCGAGTCGTCCATGGTCAGCCCGCGCACCCGGGTGAGGCCGTGCACCACGCCGGACTTCTCGTACCGGTACACGGTGCCGAACTCGAACAGCCGCAGCGGCAGCTCCCGGTACGACCGCCCGCGCGACCGGAAGATCAGGTGGTGCATCGGGCAGTTCATGGCCTTGAGGTAGTACTCCTCGTCCTCCAGCCTGAGCGGGGGGAACATGGTCTCCGCGTAGTACGGCAGGTGACCCGAGGTGTAGAACAGCCCGGCCTTGGTGATGTGCGGGGTGTTGACGAACTCGTAGCCGGACTCCTCGTGCCGGCGGCGGGAGTAGTTCTCCAGCTCGCGGCGGATGATGCCGCCCTTCGGGTGGAACACCGGCAGGCCGGAGCCGATCTCCTCCGGGAACGAGAACAGGTCCAGCTCGGTGCCCAGCTTGCGGTGGTCGCGCCGCTCGGCCTCGGCCACGCGCTCCAGGTAGGCGTCCTGCGCCTCCTGCGACTCCCACGCGGTGCCGTAGATGCGCTGGAGCTGCGGGTTCTTCTCGCTGCCCCGCCAGTACGCGGCCGCGACGCGGGTCAGCTTGAACGCCGGGATGTGCTTGGTGGTCGGCACGTGCGGGCCGCGGCACAGGTCGCCCCAAACCTGCTCGCCACTGCGCGGGTCGAGGTTGTCGTAGATGGTCAGCTCGCCGCCGCCGACCTCCATGATCTCCTCGGTGTCGACATCGGACTTGAGGTCGACCAGCTCGAGCTTGTACGGCTCGCTCTTCAGCTCGTCCTTGGCCGCGTCGACCGACTCGACCACACGGCGGGAGAACCGCTGCGAGGCCTTGACGATCTGCTTCATGCGCTTCTCGAGGGCCTGCAGGTCCTCGGGGGTGAAGGGCTTGTCGACGTCGAAGTCGTAGTAGAAGCCGTCCCGCACCGGCGGGCCGATGCCGAGCTTGGCCTCGGGGAACTGCTGCTGCACGGCCTGGGCCAGCACGTGCGCGGCCGAGTGCCGGATGACCGCGCGGCCGTCCTCGGTGTCGGCCGCGACCGGCTCGACCTCGGCGTCGGCGTCCGGGGTCCAGGACAGGTCACGCAGCCGGCCGCCGGCGTCCCGGACCACGATGACCGCGTCCGGGCCCTTGCCGGGCAGCCCGGCCTCGCGGACCGCGGCGCCCGCCGTGGTGCCCGCCGGCACCACCACGCGCGAGGTGGGTTCGGCGGCAGGCGGACGCGGCTCGGACACGGTTACTCCTGGAGGGCTCGGTTGACCGGGGGTTTGACCTCGTCGATGCTATCGAGCCGCCCCCGGCCGTGACCTCTGGGTTTCTCGTCAGCCGTTCAGCCACTTCTGCATGCGCTGGATCTCGTCGGTCTGCTCGACGATCACGTCGTCCGCCATCTCCTGCACCCGCACGTCGCTCCCCGTGCGCTGGACCTCCTCGGCCATGGTGAGCGCGCCCTGGTGGTGGGCGATCATCAGCTGCAGCCAGAGCCGGTCGAAGTCGGTCCCCTTGGCGTTCTCCAGCTGCTGGAGCTGCTCCTCGGTCGCCATGCCCGGCATCGAGGAGTGGTCGCCGCCGGTGTGGTGGTCGGGCGCGGTCGGGTTGACCGTCGGGATCGAGTGCTGCGAGAGCCAGCGGTTCATGGCGCCGATCTCGAGGCCCTGGACGTCGGAGATGCGGCTTGCGAACTCTTTGACATCCCTTGACGAAGCGCGCTCGGGCGCCAGGTCGGACATCCAGATGGCCTGTTGGTGATGGACGATCATGTCCTGGACGAACTTCTTGTCCGCGTCGTTGGGTCCCGGGTCCGCCATCCCGGTGGCCTCCCCCGGCGCGATCGTGCTCGCCTCCTCCCCCGGTTTACCAGGAACGATCACCGGTCCCGGGTTGCTCGGCGGGGGCGGCGTGCCCGTGCAGGCGGCCAGCAGACCGAGGGCGAGCACCATGCCGACCAAGGTCAAGATCCGGCGGTATGTCCAGTATGTCTCGCTCACAGGAAAACGGTTTCCCATCTGCCGGCACATCATCGGATTAGATCTAGTTTATTGCTGACTTACCTGTTCATAATGTGTCATCCCAACGGCACAAGGAGGGGACCCCTGTCGTGAGCTCGACCCTGCACGGCTGGCGCCGAAGAGTGTCCGTCGCCGCGATCGGCACGGCAACACTGGCTCTCGGCCTGATCACGGCACCCGGGGCGTCCGCCCAGGACATCCCGGCGCCGGACCAGATCGTCACCAGCCCGAACATGAAGCACGAGCTGAACATCCCGCAGACGGCGCCACTGGCCAACAGCACGTCAGTGGGGACCGACATCGCGTTCCAGGGGCGGTACGCGTACGTCGGCAACTATGACGGCTTCACCATCTATGACATCAAGAACCCGAAGAAGACGCACATCGTGAGCCAGGTGCTGTGCCCTGGCGCGCAGAACGACGTCTCGATCATGGGCAACCTGCTGTTCCTGTCCACCGACGCCCGGCGCAGCGACAACTCCTGCACGTCCACGGCCCAGAACGACGGCACCAAGCCGTACTGGGAGGGCATCAAGATCTTCGACGTGACGGACAAGCGGGCGCCGCGGTACATCAAGTCGGTCGAGACCGCGTGCGGCTCGCACACGCACACGCTGGTCCCGTCGAAGGACGGCCGCACGGCGTACCTGTACGTGTCCTCGTACAGCCCGTCGCTCTCCATCTCGAAGTGCCAGCCGCCGCACGACCTGATCTCGATCGTCGAGGTGCCCCTGCGCAACCCGACGGCGGCGAAGGTCGCGGCCACCCCCGTCCTGTTCCCGGACGGCGGTTACGACGGTCCTGACGGCGGCATCCTCACCCCGGGTGGCGTCGACACGTCGGGTTGCCACGACATCACGGCGTACCCGCAGAAGGACCTCGCGGCCGGCGCCTGCATGGGTGACGGCGTGCTGTTCGACATCTCCGACCGCCTCGCCCCCCGCGTGATCAACCGGGTCGAGGACACCCAGCACTTCGCGTTCTGGCACTCGGCGACGTTCAACAACTCGGGCACCAAGGTCATCTTCACCGACGAGCTGGGTGGCGGCGGCGCCGCGACCTGCAACGCCGCGACCGGCCCCGACCGCGGCGCGGACGGCATCTACGACATCGTCGGCCGTGGCAACGACCGGAAGCTGACGTTCCGCAGCTACTTCAAGATCGACCGCTACCAGGACGACTCGGAGAACTGCGTCGCCCACAACGGCTCGCTGCTCCCGGTGCCCGGCAAGGACATCATGGTCCAGGCCTGGTACATGGGCGGCGTCCAGGTCTGGGACTTCACCGACTCGGCCCACCCGAAGAAGATCGGCTTCGTCGAACGCGGCCCGGCGTCCAACCCCGACATGGGCGGCGGGACCTGGTCGGCGTACTACTACAACGGGTACATCTACGCGTCCGACCTCAGCCTGGGGATCGACGTGCTCAGCATCAACGACCCGCGCACGAACCCGGCCAGGTTCGTGCACATGAACGAGTTGAACGTGCAGACCCAGGGCAGCTACTACGGCCACTGATCCCGCACGTGTTCTGTTGACGGGCCCCGCCGGCGTGTAGCCGGCGGGGCCCGCGTCTTACCGGACGACGGGGCGATCGTTCAGCCCACCCCCTCCGAGCGGGCCGGGAGGGCCATCGGGTAATGTTCCGCAACGTCACCGGGGCGATTAGCTCAGCGGGAGAGCGTTCCGCTCACACCGGAAAGGTCACTGGTTCGATCCCAGTATCGCCCACGGGCCGACTGGCCGACCCATGCTCGCGGAAATCGCTCGCCTGGGTCGGCCCTTCGTTTTTTCTGGGGTGCAACCCCAGGCCCGCCCGGCGGGGCTCCGCCCCCCGGACCCCCCGTCCTGGGGTTTTGGCCCCTGCCTCTGGGGCCTTTGTTCGCGGGGCAGGTCCGCCTCGCTTTTCCAACCGCCCCCTTTTCTCTTCCCACCCTGTCTCTCCCCTCCCCACCTCTTCCCTGTCTGCCTCGCCCCACCTCTTGCCTGCCCACCTCTTCCCTGCCCACCTCTTCCCTGCCCACCTCTTCCCTGCCCACCTCTTCCCTCCCCCCCACTTCCCTCCCCACCTCC
>Ga0081539_10000761_pt1 | contig 63684 bp, 47 predicted proteins | sample TabmetS4T2R2_FD_71023 | JGI IMG/M metagenome (GOLD analysis project Ga0081539, IMG submission 71023) | Tabebuia heterophylla rhizosphere microbial communities from the University of Puerto Rico - S4T2R2 | ecosystem: Host-associated > Plants > Roots > Rhizosphere ...
GTCATTATCAACCTCATCTTCCCACAGAACTTGGATTTTACGACCTAAGGCTCAATCAAACCTTTAAAGAACAAATTTCATTAGCCCAAGAGGCTGGCATTTATGGATTTATGTTTTACCACTATTGGTTTAAAGGAAAAAGATTGTTGGAACAACCTTTAGATAATTTTCTTAAGGATTCAACGCTCGATTTTCCATTTTGCCTATGTTGGGCTAATGAAACATGGTCGAGAAGATGGAGTGGTGAAGAAAAAGAAATTCTTATTAAGCAGGAATACTCCATTGAAGATCACAGATACCATTTTGAATCTGTTATTTCGAAATTTATTGCGGATGAAAGATACATAAAAGTAGATGGCAAACCGGTAATTGCAATTTATAAAACAGAGGATATACCACAGATTGAATGTTTTAGTAAACTGTGGAGAGAAATGGCACAAGCCCAGGGATTTCCTGATTTATACTTTATTAAGATTGAATCTTTCAATAGAACTACTGATCCTCAAAAAATAGGTTTTGATGCAGCATTAGATTTTCAGCCTAATTGGGAAATAATGAGGCAGCATTTATTTCATTTGAACTTATTTGATAAAGTGATAACCTATTTTGTTAGTAATCCTTTCCTATCAAAAAGAATCAGGAAAATTATTCAAAATCGCTTTGGCAAAGATTACCTCATCATAGACTTTAAAGGTTACCTCAATTCAATAACCAAATACCACGTTCAAAATAAGTATAAAAAGTATCCGTGTATAATGCCAGGCTGGGATAACACGGCTAGAAGAAAGAAAAACGGAGTAATATTTTATAATAGCTCTCCCGAGAATTATAAAAAATGGTTGGACTTTGTTTTAAACACTTTTAAACCATTTTCAAAGCAAGAGAATTTTATTTTTATCAATGCATGGAACGAGTGGGCTGAAGGTAATCATCTTGAGCCGTGCGTAAAATGGGGAAATCGTTTTTTGCAAGTCACCAAAGAAGTTTTGCGTAATAATGTGTAAAGTCTCCGTCATCATTCCCAACTATAATCATGCGTCGTTTCTTGAGCAGCGTATAGAAAGTGTTTTGTCTCAAACCTTTACTGATTTTGAGATTATTATTTTAGACGATTGCTCAAAAGATGAAAGTAAAAGTGTATTAGAAAAATACAGAAGCAATCCAAAGGTTTCTCATATTGTTTATAATGAAACAAACAGCGGTTCAACATTTAAACAATGGAGTAAAGGAGTAGCTCTTGCAAAAGGAGAATATATCTGGATAGCTGAAAGTGATGACTGGTGCGAAAATAAATTTCTTGATGTGCTTGTAAAAGGCATGGAAAATTCTGAGGAGTATGTGATTGCGTTTTGCCAATCATATTGTATTGACGATACCAATAGAATATTAAGAATAACCAAACACGAAAAACTCGAAGAATCTATTCCCGGAGAAAAATTTATAGCACGAAAATTATTAATCGGAAACACAATTTGTAACGCAAGCATGGCAATTTTTAAAAAGAAATATTTTCTTAATGCATCGAATGACTTACACAATTACAAGTTTGCCGGAGATTGGCTTTTTTGGATAAGAATGTGTACTCATGGAAATGTCTTTGCGTCAGGCCAGGTATTAAATTATTACAGAACACATTTAAATAATGTCAGCAACAAAGTATATTCTTCAGGAAAAAATTTCATTGAAGAGTTAGATGTATTAAGGCAAATAAAAGAGGAAAAAATTGTTGACAATAACGCAATACAAGCAGCGCTGTTATTTAAATACCGTAGATTTTTGGCTGAAAAAAAATCGTTTTCCAACGATATGGTGAAGAATATAACCGAAAAATTCTCAGGCTTCTTTTCAACCGATTTTTCTTTTTTGCAATTCCGCCTAAAAAATCGCATTAAATCTTATTCAAAGTCTCTGTTAAAATGATTGCCATTAATCGCGGCATATCTGTTATTATCTGTTGTTACAACAGTGCTGCAAGATTGCCTGAAACATTGAAATATATCGCGCATCAAAATGTGCAGGATATTTCGTGGGAAGTAATTATTGTGGATAATAATTCAACAGATAATACAAGGGAAGTGGCATTGCGTGAATGGGAAAAATATAACGTTCCTGTTTGTTTTAAAGTAGCTACGGAACAAAATGCAGGATTATCTTATGCAAGAAAGAAGGGTGTTGATGAATCGAAATATGCATTCCTGCTTTTTTGTGATGATGATAACTGGTTGCAACAAGATTATATTCGATATGCTTACGAAATAATGAGCGAAGATGAAACAATTGGTGTGTTGGGTGGCAAATCGAGAGGGGCTTTTGAAACAGATGAACCGTTTTGGTTTAGAAAGTTTGGACAAGCCTACGCAGTGGGCAAACCCAATAAAACATCCGGTATTGTAAATGCCCGGACCTACATTGCAGGCGCGGCAATGGTTGTGCGAAGACAAGTCCTTCAATTATTGGAATCGCTTGCATTCACACCTTTGCTTACGGGACGCAAAGGTAAACTCCTTACGTCAGGAGAGGATTCAGAACTGTGTTTGCTGATATTGTTTTTGGGGTACAATCTTTACTACGATGAGCGGCTGGAGTTTATTCATTTTATTACAACAAAAAGGCTGTCATGGAAATACTGCGTTTCGATGATGGCCGAGGGTCATGCAATTCCACAAGTTTATTTTCAATTTTATAATTACTGCTACAAGAAAGTAATGCAAAACGAAAAGCCGGAATTTAGGGATGCTTACTTCACTATCCGACAGAAATTGTTAGGGCAGCTTTTAAGAATATTCATTCAGCTAAAACCCTTCTGGTACTCTTTCAGACTGTTGGCAAAATCTCTGCCCGGTTCAAAAAAAGAAATTGAATTAAAGGCAAACATTCATAAGTTAACTTATCTGTACAGACACAAAAAAAAACTGAAAAGAGATTTTAATAATATTCACGCGTTAATCCAAAATATTCAACAATATAAAGCACAATCTTCAGCGGCTATATCTCTCTAAAACTTTAAAACAATATGCATCCATTACTCGAAGCTATTTATAAAACAAACCAATTCACAAACAGTAGCGGAGAAACTGTAAGAATTCATTCACACACACAAAAATCACAATGTGAATTTATCCAGAGCATCATTAGGAACAACAATTTTAAGGATACTTTGGAAATAGGATTTGCTTATGGTATATCTACCTTGGCTATTATTGAAGAAGTATCTAAAATAAACGGACGACATTGTGTGATTGATAAATTTCAGATAAGCGGTTGGGGTGGAAATGGTTTGGATTTAATTAGACAAGCAGGGTATATAGATAATCTTGATTTTTTTGAAGAATACTGTTATAAGGTATTACCGCAGCTGATGTTTTTAAATAAAAAAATTGATCTTGCCTATATTGATTCTACCAAGCAATTTGACTGGTTGCTATTAAATTTCTTCTACATAGACAAACTCTTAAAGATCGGAGGGATTGTTGTTTTTGATGATGTTGATTGGCCTGGTATAAGAAAACTATTAAGGTATATTTCAAGATTTCCTAACTACAGGCTTTACGGCGTATATCCGGAAAATAAGCGCATATCATTATCAAAAAAGCTGCGCTTAACGATAAAATTTTTTCCAAAAGTCAAGAATCTATTAAAAAGTAATGTGGTAAAAACAGATTATGAATTGGGTATCAATGCACACTGTGTGGCATTACAAAAAATAGATGAGGACAAAAGAAATTGGGATTGGCATGTTGATTTCTAAAATATTTTCATTTCTATTGTTCGGATGATGCTCATTTTATGGAAGAGTTAGAATTAGTTTCTATTATTATGCCTGCTTATAATGCAGCAAAATTTATTGCTGAGAGCATCAGCAGTGTAATTGCTCAAACTTACAAAAATTGGGAATTAATTGTAGTTGATGATGGCTCCACTGATGATACAAAAAACATTATTCAGGAATTTGTAACACTCGATGATAGGATACGATATGTTTACCAGAAAAATGCCAGGCAGGGTAAAGCAAGAAATACAGGAATTGCAATTGCAAAAAGCGAATTGATTGCCTTTCTTGATGCCGATGACTTGTGGTTGCCTCACATGCTCGAAAGCCAAACCAAACTGTTGTGTATCAGGCAGGCAGACTTGGTTTTTTCCCAGGTTAAATTTATAGATACAGAATCAAATCCTCTTGATGATTTTCATGGTGTTTCACGCGATACATTTGAAGGAGTAACAGGTTTACAAGATTTAATAAAAGGCAACACTATTCCTATTGCAACTGTGCTTTCAAAAAAAGATGCGGTTTTAAAAGCGGGTGCTTTTAAAAATTCGCATGAGCTGCAGTATGGCGAGGATTACGACTTATGGTTGCGAATGCTTTTAACGGGAGCAAAACTTGTTTGTAATGCCAAACCTGTTGCTCTTTATAGGAAACATCAATTGCAAAGCAGTAAGCTAACAGGGACAAAATATATTCAGTTGCTGACTATCATCAATAGCGTTCCCGATAATATTTTATTCCGTGAAAAACAGGAAGCGATGAAGCTTTGGTTGAAACGTTCGATGCGTTATACGAAGCCGATTAATCATTCTGTCATTAGAAAATTGATTCATTTTATTCCTTCGCATGCGTCACGCAATTTAAGTCTTGCAGCGTCTTATATTTTACCTTTATGGCTGCTTAGAAGAGTGGTATTTGTATTAAGTAACTTTTAATGAGATATAATTATAAATAAAGCAGCAAAAGATACACTTATTCTTATTTTCGTATTTAATCCCACTGCTTGTACCATAAATGCAATTTTAAAAGTTGAGTAGCTTAATGCAATATCCAATAAAACAATAAAGAGTATGGGCTCCGGTTTTAATTCTATACTTCCTCCTTTAAAAACATTTTGGCGTAAGTCACCGCTAAGAGAAAAATACTATCGTCTTACTTCAAGGCTACGCTTAAGAAATAAAAACTTTACCATCATTGGGAATAACTGTTGGGCATGGAGTGTTTACGAAGACCTTGGCTTGCCTTATAATACACCAACAGTTGGTTTGTTCTTTTATGCCCCGTGCTATATAAAATTCCTGAAAAATCTTGAGCACTATTTACAAACGCCTTTAAAGTTTAAAAACGATTCTTTTTACGCTGTTGCAAATGAAAAAAGAGCAAGAACAAAAAAATATTATCCAATTGGTGTATTAGGCGACATTGAGATTCATTTTCTTCATTACGAAAGTGAGGAAGAAGCTTTCGAAAAATGGAGCAGGAGGGTGAAAAGAATCAACTTCAATAATCTCTTTGTTGCTTTTTCAGATACAGACCTGTGCACTTCCGAGCTTGCAAAGGAATTTGACTCGCTTGAATTTGAGCATAAGGTATTTTTCAGTGCGAAAAATTATCAGGGCATTAGCTCTTTAAAATGGTTAAAGTGTTACGAGAATAGATCCCATGTCGGAGATATAAGTACACACAGGTGGTCATACCGGAAATATTTCGACCCGGTAAGCTGGCTGAATAAGTCTTGATTGTTATGAACGTGTCTGTTATTGTTCCCAATTATAACCATGAAAAATTTCTTCAACGAAGAATCGAAAGCATTTTATCTCAGACATACAGCGATTTTGAATTGATTATTCTCGATGATTGCTCAACCGATAACAGCCGGGATATAATGGAACAATACAGATCTCACCCAAAAGTATCTGCTATAATTTACAATGAACGCAACAGCGGCTCAACTTTTAAACAATGGAGAAAAGGAATAAGTGCTGCAAATGGCGAATGGATATGGATAGCAGAAAGTGATGACTGGTGCGAAAATAATTTTCTTGAAGTGCTGGTAACCGGTATTGAAAAAAATCCTTCATGCGTTCTTGCTTTTTCGCAGTCTTATTGCGTGGGAGATAACAACGATTTAAAATGGCAATCACATCATGCAAAGCCTGAAGAATATATTCCGGGAAAACAACTTCTTCGAGAACGGCTTGCGTATGGATGTACCATCTTTAATGCCAGCATGGCAATATTTAAGAAGGAATTTGCATTAAATGTACCGGAAGAGTTTACAAGTTTCAAGCTATGTGGTGATTGGTTTTTCTGGATTAATATTGTACGAAACGGAGATGTGTTTATCAGCAATAAAGTTTTAAATTACTACAGAAGATCAGATAGCAGTTTAACATCGAGGCTGTATGCAACCGGATACAATTTTATTGAAGAAATAGAAATGCTTCAGCTTGTAAAAGCACAGAAGAAGGAATCTGCTTCGCTTATTAATAATTCGATTTTTAACAGGTACAATAGTTTTAAAAGAAAAATAAACAAGTTGTCTGCGACAGAAACGCAAAATGTGTTAGAGGCATTCTACAACTCTTTTGGTGGAGTTTTAGTGTTTAAATTTTTTTTGTTGCGAAAAAATATACAGCTCTTGTATAGAAAAGCAGCAGTAAGAACAAAGATTTTATTCAGGAATTTTAAACTTGCTAAAATTAAGACTGTTTGAAGATTGCATATTTGATAGCAGCGCATGGAAATTATCTTCATTTAGAGAGATTGATTAAAGCTCTTAATGAAGGTGATTGTATGTTCTATATTCATATTGACAAACGCTCTTCTTTACCTGACATTAAAGGAGAGAATATTATTTTCTTAAGTGAACGGGTAAAAGTAAATTGGTCCGGGTTTTCACAGGTATGTGCAACTATAAACTTGTTGCAACGAGCTTTTAAAGATGCCTGCGATTACTATGCATTTATCAGCGGCGTTGACTATCCGGTAAAACCCAATTCATATTTACGAGAATTGTTGCGCTATGGCGGTGAATATATGCACATTCAAAAAATCGGCGCCGATCCTTATGCTCCCTTATCAAGATACAAATACTATTACTTTACCGATTTTTATAACAGGAGAAATAAGACCAGCCTAAAAACAAAATTCTTTTTAGCGCTGCAAAAGAATTTGAGAAAGCTTAGAATAAAGAAGCAAATACCATTTCAGCTATATACCGGCGCTTCGTGGTTTGCTTTATCGAAAGATTGTGTTGAGTATATTATCAATGAAATAAATAGAGATAAAAAATACAAACAGTTCTTCCGTTTTGGTTTTTGTCCTGATGAATCTTTCTTTCAAACAATCACCGGCAACTCGCAGTTTTATAAAAATGTAAAGGGATATTTAACTTATGCTGATTGGAGTGTAAATCCCGGGCCTGCAATGATCAGCAAACATCATTTACCTGTTTTGAAAACATCGGATAAATTTTTTGCACGCAAGTTTGATGATAATTCTACAGAAATTATAGATACAATTGACAGAGAACTAAGAACCGGAAAAGAGAATCCTTTCGTTAAAGATCACAAAAGTGAACAGGTCTCGTAATTACGGCAATGAAAAAAATTCTTGTTTATTATTATAATGAAGAAATTGAAATAGATTCTACCACGTCTGTTACAAGACTTGTTGCATCTTTAATGAGGAGTCTTGAACCGAATTATGAAATACATTATTTTTCTTTTAAAGCGCCTTTTCAAATACAGTCATCAAATGCAAAACCCGTTTTTCTTCAAATCCCAAAATTGAAAAGAGCGCAAAGAAAAATCAACAACGCGTTGCGGTTAAAACGAATTCATTGGCACCAGTTAAAAAAGAATACGATAAAAAAATTCGTTCAAAAAAATAAGGAAAGCTACGATATAGTGCTGGTGCTTGGTTTAGATGATGTAAAGGAAGTACGTAATTATTTCCCTGCTGCCAAAATTCTTTATTGGATACACAATATATCTGCTATTTGCAAAAAAGAATACCTGTATAATGTAAATGATGCAGATTATTTTTTAAGCCCTTCGCGTACTTCATACAAAGTTCTACTGCAGCAGTTACAGCCACAGCCTTTAACGGCGGAGTTTCGCTTTTTTCCTAACTGGTGCGAAGATGTGTTTAAGCAGACAAATCAATCACACATGGAAGAAATAAAGAAGAAACATTCTATTACGGCAGGTATGCCCGTCTTTATTTTTTCAGGAAGCGATCTTAAGTTAAAAGGAAGATTCATTATTGAAAAAGCGGTAAAGCTGCTTGCTGCAAAAGCGAATAAGGAAATAATTTTTCTGTTTGCAGGAGGCAAAATAAAACGCGATGAATATAAAGAAGGCTGCATTCGCATAATCAATCTTGGCTTGTTATCTCCCAATGTGTTAGCTGCTTACTACCAAGTGGCACATTTTGGTTGTTTTGCAAGTCTTGGTTATGATCACTGTCCTTTAACCTTGCTCGAAATGGTAAGCTGCAATGTTATGCCCATTGCTTCAAATGTTGGAAGTGTTAAAGAAATCCTCGGTGAGCACCATAATTTTTTGGTTGAAGAACCACATACTGTTTCAAGCTGGGTAAGCGCTATGCAAAAAGCGCTAACGTTAAGCAGTGAAGAAAGGAAACAAAGTGTTGCGTCATTGAAAACAAGAATCACAACCACTTACGATAAAAATATTGCAGTTAAGATATTCGAAGAAATTATGATTGAATGAATATTTAATGATGCACAAAAAAAATAAACCCACTTGCGAAGAGTATTAATCACCATTTCCTTTAGCTTTTCCATCAGGTATATTGTAAGAACCGGTTTGCTTCAACAATTACGTTCTTTTTGTGAACCTGTTGTTGCTATTACATGGGATCAGAAAGATCTTATTGAAGAACTGAGAGCGCAAGGTTTTGAGGTGTATATTGTACCCGAACATAAACGCGAACCTGTTTACAATGATGCGCGCAGAAAGCTCGATATATGGTTTGTTCTTTTTGCTTTAAAAAGTCCTACGCGAAAAATTCAGCGGATTTATTTGGATCAATATGTTTCTTTTGGTAATAAGCTCTTTCGTAAAACAAGAGAATTGTATAACAAAATAAAATTGTGTTTGCCTTTTTATAAAAACCATTTATTTAAAAAAGAGGAAAAGCTATTGCACAACAGCACCAATTTCAATGAACTTGTAAACTTTGTTGATTCATTAAACGTTGATGCAGTTTTTGCTGTAACACCTTTTCATAAACAGGAAGATATTTTGTTGCGGGCCTGCAAATTCAGAGGAAAGAAAATGATCACTTCCATACTTTCCTTTGATAATATTACCAAAAGAGGATGGATACCTGTAGAGTATGATCTGTACATGGTTTGGAATAAACAAAACAAAGAGCAGTTACACCGCATTTATCCATTTACAAAAAATAAACCGGTTCACATAACTGGTCCTGCACAATTTGATTTCTATTTTAAAAAAGAATTTTTATTGCCAGTTGAAGAATGGAAAAAAATTGTTGGTATTGAAGCACAGGATAATAAAAAAATTATCTTATATGCAGGCGGACCTCACGAGCTATTTCCCTATGAACCTTATTATTTAAAAGAAATTGATGATGCCATAAATAGCAACATCGTTCGAAATAAGCCGCTTGTATTTAATAAAAAAATTATCTTATATGCAGGCGGACCTCACGAGCTATTTCCCTATGAACCTTATTATTTAAAAGAAATTGATGATGCCATAAATAGCAACATCGTTCGAAATAAGCCGCTTGTATTATTTCGTTGTCACCCTATGGATAAAATAGAGCGCTGGAAAAAAATTGTCGGGGAAAGTGAGAATATTGTTTTTGACAAATCATGGGGTGGAAGCCAATCAGCCGGCTCTGCAAATGTTACGGATAACGATATAAAAAAGCTCTGCTCTACTTTAGCTTATACTGATGTGCACATCAATCTTTGTTCAACCATGACGGTTGATGGCAGTGCCTTTGGTAAACCGCAAATTGGTCCGGCATATGCAACACATAAATACTCAAACAGGTTAATTGCACACTTATACAATCAGGAACACTTTGCTCCTATTATGCAAACAGCCGGTTTGCAGCTTGCATATTCATCTCACCAATTAATTGAGCTAATAAACGGTTCCTTAGCGAATGAAAAAGCGAGCGAAGAAAAAAACAAAGAGATATTAAAAGCCATCATCTCTTATTGTGATGGAAGAAGTACAGAAAGAGTTACAGAAGCAATAAAAAATTTTTTGAGTAAAGAGGATTTAAGATTATTATCTCCGGAAAAAAGAGAAGAAGAGTTAGGAGTTAGAAGCTAACAGTTTTAAAAACCGGCATCTGGGATCTGGTAACCGGTAACATTTTTATGAGCAACGCTACGAAAAAAATTAAGGTTTTATATGTTCAGGCATTTGCAGGTGGTGGTTCTTTGATAGCTCTATATGAAATGCTGAGACAAATAGATAAAACACTTATTGAGCCAGTGGTTTTGTGTTATCAAAAAAATCAATACACCGAAAAGCTAAATACTATACCCCGATGCAAACTTATTTACCTGCCTGCCATTGATAGAGATGAAAATACCACAAAAAGATCATCTGCAAAAACGTATGGTAGAATTGCGGGGAAAGTAACAGTGCAAAAAAATATTCTGAAAAAATATTTCATTCACGATAGGGCGCTGATACAACAGATCTATAATATTATACAAGAGGAAAAGCCCGATGTAGTACATCATAATAACGACGTGGGTGCCAATAGTGCAGATATACGGGCAGCTTTAAAAGCGCATGTTGCTTCTATTGTTCACAACAGGTCTTTGCCCGAATATAGAAAATCGCATTTTATCCGTTATATGCTCGATTTTTTTCTTGTAAGAAAAGTTGATTTCAGAATAAATATTACTGAAGCTGTCAGAAAATATCACGACCACCTTTTTCATTTATCGTCTCGCTCTTCAATAGTGCTCCATGATTTTGTGGATCGTTCTAAATTCAAACAATCTTCTCGTGATGAATGCATAAGGAAGGAGTTGGGTATTGGAAAAGAAGATTTTGTAATTACCAATATCGGGAGGATTATTAACTGGAAGGGGCAGCATGTATTAATTGAAGCAATTAATCTTATGAAGAATGAATTAAAGAATTGTAAAGTGTTGCTTGTAGGTTCGTGGGAGGAAGGAGTAGGTTCAAAAGAATATTATAACTACTTAAAAAAATTGGCAACTGATTATAGATTAGAACACATTGTACTCTTTACAGGAAATCGTGATGATATTCCTGAAATCATGAATTCGTCTGATCTTATTATTCATACTGCTGTTAAGCCGGAACCCCAGGGATTAGTAATTATTGAAGCAATGTTATGCAACAAAATGGTGATTGCTTCGGATGCCGGAGGGGCAAAAGAGCTGATAAAAAAATACGGCGGCATTCTCACCAAAAGTGGTGAACCCGCTGCACTTGCGACAACAATAAAAAAAGTTTTTAATTGGATGCTTGATGGTGTTCCTGATGAACAGGCTATCAAAAAGAAAAACGTTATGGCAGATTTTGAGGGCGGTGCTCAGTTAAAACAACTAACAGACACCTACTATAAGGTTTTAAGTATGCATAAAAAAGCATTAATCTAATCAAAGGAATACTTCCAAAATAAGGAATAATGCCACAATATGTTATAACTCCAAAGCTTTGGTTGAAAAAAATTTTCTCCTTTATTGATAGCCTGCTTGGATACACTATTAAAATAATTGATTATCGCAAACCATTTGATAACACCAAAGGAGTAATACTAACTGAACCGGTTAAGTTAACAGGTCTAAATCCAAAATATAAGATAGAAACGGGGGAAAAGCCATACTGGCTTAATATTTTTAAAGAAGGTATTCAACTTCATTCTTTCGTTTATTATATTTTGCCTGATAGTTTTTTAATTGGAAGAGGAATAATATTGAATGAGAAAAAAGAACTAATTCTTGAATCAACTATTTTTCAACGGGAGTATCTGAATAAATTAATAAAGAATCATCTTATTCTTCGAACAAAGTTTTCTGCTGTAACTCAAAAATTGCCGCCTGTAATTCCATTATTAAACAGGCTTAGCAATAATTATTATCACTGGACAACAGAGCAACTGGCGCGACTCGCAATTCTTGTTTCTAAAACTGATATAGACCTTAATCAATATCATATTGCTATTACCAAAAATGCTCCGGGTTTTGTAAAGGAATCTTTGATAATGCTTTTCAATATCCGGGAAGAAAAAATTATAGAATGGCAGGATAATGAAGTTGCAAAAACTGAAGAAAGTTTATTAATCTCTTACCATTTTATTCGTAATCCTCAAACCCGCATGACAAATATCTACCATCCTGATATTTATTTTTTTCTCAACAAAATCGCAGATGAAAGTATTGATGAAGAAGATGGAGAATATACATACCTGATACTTAGCAGAAAAAATTCAAATCAAAGAATGTTATTTGGTGAGGATAAAATTGCAGAATCATTTCCCGAGTTTCCTTTTAAAGTAATAACATTAGAAGATATGCCGTTTGTGCAGCAGTTGCAATTGTTTAGAAAAGCGAAAATTATTATTGGCTCACATGGAGCTGGTTTTGTCAATTTAATTTATTGCAAGCATAATGCAATCGTAATAGAAATTTTTCCGGCTACACGAAAGATTAGAGATTCTGCTTTATTTTACCAGATAACAAGTGCAAAAAATTTAAAGCATCATTTAATTATACAACCTGCTATCAACAACCGGCAGGATATGGAAGTTGATTCTACGCTAATAGAAAAAATAACTTCAATTATCAACAAGCATGTAAAGGCAGTACAAGATTGATTTAAACATCACGTTTCATTTTTTCGGATAAAAAGTTTGCTCGAAATATGTGCGGAATAGCAGGAATGTATTTATATAAAGGAAATGATCTTCAGGAAAATTATTTTTCATGGTGTTTAAGCACAATGAAAAAAAGAGGACCGGATAGTAAGAAGACATGGCAAAACAGCAAAAATTATATCACTGCTTTTGCAAGGCTGGCAATAAGAGATTTAAGCGAACATGGAGACCAGCCGATGTTATCTGACGATAATAATTGCTGCATAAGCTTTAACGGGGAGATATACAACACAAATGAGCTTGCACAAAAATTGAGACCTTACCGTTCAAGTTTTAAATCTACATCAGATACAGAGTTGCTGCTATATGCTCTTATTCATCTTGGCGTTGAAAAAACCTTGGGGCTGATAGATGGTATGTTTGCTTTTGCATTTTATGATGTGCAAAAAAATAAACTAATTCTCGCAAGAGACAGGGTTGGAATAAAGCCACTGTACATCGGCACAAGTGCAAAAGGGATCGTTTACAGTTCGCAGTACGATCATGTTATCAACCATCCATTTTTTAAAGACCAAGGCATAAATGAAAGCGCCATTTCTTCTTATCTTTCTCTCGGGTATATGGCAGAAAATAGCGGTATAATCAACAATACTTATTTAATGCCTCATGGTTATTATGCTGTAGTGGAAAATGAAAGCATAAAAACTTTTAACTACTATTCTTATTCCATTTGCAGTGATGGAACCACAAAAACTTTTGATGAAGTTTTAGAAGATTCGGTTAACAAACAATTGATAAGCGATGTTCAGGTAGGTACATTTATGTCGGGCGGCATTGACAGTAATCTGGTAACTTATTTTGCAAATCATCATAAAAATTTCCAATCATTTACTATTGGTGTTGGTGATAAAGAATTAAATGAAGCAGAACAGGCAAAAGCTTTTGCAGATATTTTTCACACGAATAATTATTGCAAATACATTACTTCTGGTGATTTATTAACGCTCATAAAAGACAATGCACTTGCTTATAACGAGCCTTTTGCAGATTATTCTTCTTTACCTACATTGGTTTTATCTCAATTTACAAAAGAAAAAGTAACAGTTGCATTAAGCGGAGATGGCGGTGATGAATTATTTTGGGGCTATCCAAGAAACAAAAAAGCACTCGATGTTATTGCTCTGTATAAAAAAAATTTAGCATCAAGAAGATTGAAATTGCTCTCAGAAAAAATAAGAAAACCTTCTGTAACTGATTTATCAAGACATTGGAACCATAAGGATTTTGTGAGCTATTATTATTCTGCATTGAGCATTACAGGTGCTTTACATTGGTTGCCGCAGGTATATAAAACAGATGAACATTCATCTTTCTTCTTTCATGAGAGTGAGAAATTATACAGCGACGATATGAGTACATCAAAACTCATGAATATTATTCGCAAAATGGAAGTTGACATTCATCTGCAAAGAATATTGTTGAAGGTTGACAGAGCAAGCATGTATTACAGTCTTGAAGTAAGAGTTCCTTTTCTTGGTAATGACATGCTCGATTATAGCTTGTCTTGCAATTATAGTGATTGCATAAAACAAGATCACGGAAAAATAATTCTTAAAAATTCGCTTGCAGCCAAAACAAATGAAGCATTGGTCTTTCAAAAAAAGAAGGGTTTTAGAATTCCTCTGGATGAATGGATAAGAAAAGAAATAAAAAACGATATAACCGATACGATATTAAACATGCCGGCTCATCTCTCTACTCTGTTTTATAAAGATAAATTAGAGCGGTTGCTGCAAGCACACATGAGCGGCAAGTACAATTGGGGTTGGTTTATTTGGGCTTTGTACTCTTTAGTAACATGGGATGCAACACATCGAAATAAATTTACATCTTGCGTATAGCAGTTATTATAGAGACATTTCCCTCTTTAAGTGAAACCTTTATTTCCAATAAAGTAAAACAGCTTAGTTTAAGAGGGCATCAGCTTTTTGTTTTTTGCAATAAAATAAACGAAGGGCTGCTGAAAGATTTATTTTCAGAACACACAAACATTAAGGTTATATCTCTAAGTAAAAAGAATATTGTTCCTTACATATTATTGCATCCGCTTCATGTTATTGAGAGTTTAAGAGCAGAAGGGAACTTCAGAAAAAATATTTTCGCAAAGTACAGGTCGCATAATATCAATAATTTCTCTCCAGATATTATTTATTTTGGTTTTTCAGGTGTAGCTATTGCTTATCTTAATTTGCTTGATGATTTAAAAGGAAAAAAAGTAGTAAGTTGCAGAGGTACAGCGGAAAACGTAAACCTTCTCTCTAATAAAGAACGTCAGGAAAATTTAAGAATCTTATTTGAAAAAGTTAATGCTATTCATTGTGTATCTGCTGCATTAAAGAAGATAATTTCGCCATATTGCAGAAACAGTGAAAAAATTTTTATCAATAATCCGAGCATTGATACTTCAGTATTTAAAAGAATTGCACCATATAAAGAGCAAACACCGTTTATAATTTTAAGCGTCGGGCGATTTATTTTTCAAAAGGGATATTTGATAGGCTTAATGGCAATAAGAAAGTTTAAAGAACACAACACTAATTTTAAATGGATTATTGCCGGAGGTGGTCCGCAACATGAAGAGCTTGTATTTCATATCCATCAAATGGAGTTGCAGCATAATGCTGTATTGGCAGGCAATAAAAACAGGCAAGAAGTAATTGAGTTATATAACCAAGCTTCTGTTTTCTTTTTGCCCAGTGTAACGGAAGGCATTGCCAATGTTGCGCTTGAAGCAATGAGTATGGAACTGCCTGTAGTATCAACACGATGCGGCGGTATGGAAGAAGTAATTGTACATGGGAAAGATGGTTTACTTGCAGATGTGTATGATCACGAAGCTTTGGCAGCAAACTTGTTGCTTCTATACAAAGACGCAGAGTTGAGGATTTTATTGGGCAAATCAGCGAGGAGAAAGGTTGCAACACAGTTTGATCTTACGATGCAAATAGATAAATTCGAAAACATATACTACGAGTTATCTAAAAAGTACCCGGTGAAAACAGAAACGAAAATTGATACGAATCGTAGTGAAAAAAAGGATATCTATAAACCACCCGCAGGGAAAAGCTTGCGAATTGGGATTGTTGTTCCACAATTTCCTTCATACACCGAAACTTTTTTTATTAATAAAATAATCGGGCTTTGTGAGCGCGGACATGAAGTAATTGTTTTTTGCAACATATACAGTCGTGATTCACTGTTACACAAAGTGTATGGCTTTAAGAATTATACCAAGCTAAAAGTTGTAAAACTCGATTTTAGTAAATTGGGAGGCACTTTTATTGACACTATTTTTTTTAATCCATTTCTTCTCTTTAAAAGCATAAGCGTTACCAGAAAAAATTTTAAACGAACGCTATATTACAACTTGTGCGCTTATTATCTTAAGAAACACTATTGTGATATTTATCATTTTGGATATTCTGCACTCGCCATAACATATTTATCTATTTTAGAAAAGCTTCCGGGTAAGATTATAGTGAGCTGTTTGGGCACTGCAGAAAACGTAAAACCGTTAACAGAAGATGGAAGGATAGAGAAACTTAATAGTCTCTTTAACAAAGTTGATAAGATTCACTGCGTATCATACAAAATGGCTGAAACCATAAAACAATATGGTGCAAACGAAAAAAAAATCTTTGTAAATCATCCCGGAATAAACACACAATTATTTTCAAGGCAAAAGCCTTATGCATTACATCAGCACATGAAAATTCTTTCCGTAGGGAGGCTGGTGTTTCAAAAAGGATTTTTAGTTGGCGTTATGGCTATCGCTGAATTAAAAAAGAAGTTTCAAAATTTTACATGGACGATAATAGGAGAGGGTCCTGAACAAGAGCAGCTACTTTTTTATATTCATTCTTTGGAGCTTACAAATTATGTAAAGCTTGTCGGCAAAAAAACAAGAAGTGAAATAATAGAATTTTACGAAGAGAACGATATATTCTTTTTGCCCAGTGTTTCCGAGGGGCTTCCGAATGTTGCGCTTGAAGCAATGAGCATGGAATTGCCCGTTATGTGCGCTGCGAGCGGCGGAATTGACGAAGTGGTAATTAATAATTCAAACGGAATTTTAAGCAACAATTTTGATTTTATTACGATGGCGCATGAATTATATACCTTATGCACAAACTATGAAAAACGAAAAAAATTAGGTGAGTGCGCAAGAAAAACTATTGAAAAAAATTTCGATTTAAAAAGGTATGTAGATGTTTATGAAAAGGAATATTATAATGTAATTCAAACGTAAGATTTTTATGTACCTAACTGCAGAATTTGCATAAAACTTCTGTTGCGTCGCACTCTTGTACACCAGTACACACATCAACATTCCGATGAGAAGCATAACGTCGTAATAAACATCTCTTCCATTTTTCATTTAACCAGTAAGGCTTAGTGTTATTCAGTTTTATAAAATATGCTCAACCGGCGTGGCAATTCAACTTAATTCCTCAAACAAATAAATCATTTGCTTCCTGTTATATAACAGAAAGAAAATGTCCTGAAGAGTTGATTGATACACGTTATCAAACTAAAACAGCACAACTTGCCGATGCAGGGTATCAGTTATGGAATCGCGGCGTTTTGCTTCAATCAACTAGAGAAGAAATAGAAAAGTTGCATAGTTTAAAAGAGATTTCCCTAACTGATGAATATATTTTTATAAGAAAATACTGGGGAACGTTTTGGGCTACGTTTGCTTTCATGCTGCGAATCATTTCTTTTAAAAATCCATTAAAAGAATTGAAAGCATATTTAACAACAAGAAAAATAAAACGAATAAATCCGTATGAAGAACCGCTGCGGTATGCCGACTTGGAAACATTTCAATCTCCAGTTCTTGCCTCACAGCCGTTAGTAAGCGTTGTCATTCCAACACTAAACAGGTATGAATATTTGCGGGATGTGCTGTGCGATCTTGAAAAACAATGCTACAAAAATTTTGAAGTAATTGTCATAGATCAGTCAGATGATTTTCAAGCCGATTTTTATACCAAGTTTAATCTCAACTTAAAAATAATTCAGCAACAGGAAAAGTTATTATGGACGGCAAGAAATAAAGCTGTAAAAGCATCAACAGGGGATTATCTCTTATTTTTCGACGATGATTCAAGAGTAGAGCCTGACTGGATTATTCAACATTTAAAATGTATTGATTATTTCAAAGCCGATATTTCGGCGGGCGTATCGCTTTCGCAGGTTGGGCAAAAAATTCCGGTGAATTATAGTTTTTTTCGATGGGCAGATCAGTTTGATTCCGGTAATGCTCTTATAAAACGAAGCGTACTGAAAGAGATTGGAATGTTTGATGAGAAATTCAACAAACAGCGAATGGGGGACGGAGAGTTTGGTTTACGTGCTTATGTTCATGGTTTAAGGAGTATATCAAATCCAAAAGCATTTCGTGTACATCTTAAAGTAAAAACAGGCGGCTTGCGTGAAATGGGAAGCTGGGATGCCTTTCGTTCAAAAAAGTGGTTTGCTCCAAAACCTGTTCCGAGCGTTATTTATTTATACAAAAAATATTTTCCGCCGCACTTGTACAAAAACGCTTTGTTTATTGGTATTCTCTTATCGAATATTCCATACAAACACAAAGGAAACAGCACAATGCTCTTGCTAAGTATATTTTTAACTGTATTAAAAGCACCTGTATTGCTAATACAATTCTACAGGTCAAATAAAATAGCAAACAAAATGTTGCTACAAAAAACCGCTTAACGAAAAATGCGTTTAGGAATTACATCAGATTGTGTGCATTTTAAAACACCGGACGGAAAAGTTGCAACAAGCACACACATTTTCAAAAGACAGATTGAGGCACTCGCTGCATACTTCGATAGCGTGGTTATTTGCTGTCCTTTTGTTGATACAGCGCCTGAATCTTCTTATTCCGTTTATGCAGATGAAAGAATAAAATTTATTCCTGCCCCTAAAGTTGGCGGCAACCGTATTGTAGATAAAATAAAATTATTAAGAACAATACCTGCATGGTTTAAGCTCTTTAAAAGAGTAAATGAATCAAGCGATATTGTTTATCAGCGCTTCCCTAATAATCTCAACATTCCCGGTTTTTTTTACTTCTATTTTAAAAGAAAAAAGGTGTTTGCAACTTTTACCGGTTCATGGGATAAAGATCCGGTTGCATCGTTCTCTACGAAGCTTCAGCGTTTTTTCCTAAAAAAATTTTTTCTAGGTCCGGTGTGGGTATATACCAATTCAAAAAACCTGCAAAAAAATATTCACAGCGGATTTAGCCCTTCCTATACATTTAAAGAATGGGAAGAAGAAATTCCTTATATAGAAGAAAATAAATTAAAACGAAATACAAATAATAAAACGCTTAAATTAATATCTGTAGGAACTTTATGTGAGCGAAAGAATCACAGCTTTATTTTAAGAACATGTGTGATGCTTAAAAAACACAACATCCCTTTTGATTTAGCAATAGTTGGGGAAGGTGAAAAGATAGAAGAATACAAAGAGTTCATTGAGAAAAATGGATTGTCTGATGTTGTTAAGTTAAAGGGCTCTATGCATTATAATGATTTACGGCGTTCATACAGAGAATACGATTATGTAGTTCAATCACCCACTTCAGAAGGTTATGGAAAGGTGCCGATAGAAGGATATTTTCATGGACTTATTCCAATAATCAGCAGTGCTTCCATTCTTGCAAATTATATAACAGATAATGGTAAAAGAGGTTTTGTATTTGATTTGAAGGATGAAGAATCGTTGTTTAAAGTATTAAAATATATTTATTGCAAATTCCCAATTGAACAAAGGATTGAGATGATTAAAGATGGCAGATTATTTGTGAAAAATCTCACAATAGATGCATGGGCAAAAGAGTATATCGAAACAATTAAAGAGTATTTCCATTCTTAATAGATGATGTCATTTTAAAATAATTCCTTACTTGAAGAGAAAAATTAAATACAATAATTCTGTATCGTGGTATCTCGTTTCGTTAGCTGCGGGTATTTTAGTTGGATTTAGAGTGGCAGTGCCTCCTCAACTTCTCGCTGTTCCTTATCTAATGCTTTCAGGCGTTTTAGTGTACTACGCATTTCAAGGAAATATAAAAATGGTTTTTGCCATTGTACCTTACTTTATTTATACAGAAATTTTTATGAGGGCTTACGTTACAGCAATCCCTTATTTATTTCTACAGTATCTTTTTATTGCCATATTCGGAATATTGATTTTAAGAAAGGGTAATCGGCTAAAAATGCATTCAAGAACATTTGTGTTTCTCACGCTGTTTATGCTTATAGAACTTATTAACAGTAAAAGGTCTGAGACGCCAGATATTGCCCGTGCACTTGTAATAAATGATTTGGCTCTTGTTGTTATGGTTATGTGGGGTTGTTGCAATTTTATAAGCCCTGCTCTTGCTAACCATATACTGAAACACGTTAAATACGCAGGTGTTTATTTGTGCGGAATAATTCTGGCAAGATATCTTTTTACAGGAAGCTTTGGAGAGATTCATTTTAGCTCATATTCTGCCTCTGAAGCAACTAATGGTCTTGCCCCAGTTCAATTGAGTGGTTATCTCGGCTTTTCTTCCTCTATTTTTTTCTTTTCTATAATGGATGACCAGGAACGAAAAGATATTCTTGTGAATACTGCGTGTTTTGCGCTAAGCACCGTATTAATGTTATTGAGCTTTTCAAGAGGAGGTTTGTACTTTTTGGGTATAATGATGGTTTTGTATTTCCTTTTTAACCGGGATAAAGCCAAAAGTTATTCATTGCTTTTGCTGCTTATACCCATTGGAATATTCATATACTACTACGTAACATCAACGACAGGCGGTTTAATCGCTGACAGATATGAGCAGGGCGGCACATCAGGTCGGGATCGTTTAATTGCGGCTGGATGGGAATTATTTAAAATGAATCCTCTTGCAGGCATCGGTACGGCCAATTTTAATAATACGGTATTGGAAACGGGTCTTTATGAGGTGGAGTCTGGCGCGCATAATGAGTTTATAAGAGTTATGGCTGAAGATGGGGTACTCGGAATTATTACTTACGGGTTTTTTTATGTTTTGCTTTTTTATGAAATCGTTCGTCGAAAGGGGGTTCAGCGTGAATTTGCGATTTATTTTTTGGTATTCTTCTGTCTTATTAATGTTCATAACGGATTAAAACTTTCACTACAACCATTGATTATTACCTTGGCAGTAGCAACACCTAATTTAATGCGTGTTAAAAAGAAAAAGAATGTTTCAATTAATACGGAGCACACCGTTGGATTTGGGGAAAATTAGCGAATGCCATAAACGATGTTTTCCAAATTCATTTTCAACAAAAGCAGGGAATGCCTATGTAAAAAAAACACTGGAGTGGTTTCTTGTTGCTGAAAGCCGATTTCTGTTTCACATTGAATGCGACAATAAAGTAATAGGTTATTGCGGAGGTTTTAAATCAGCATATCACGGTGATGGTTCTACAAGTGGGATGCTGCAATATGCAATGAAAGAAGCAATAAGAGGAGTAATAAAAAAGCCATACCTTCTTTTTCATCGCGAGCTGATAAAACGTTACCCTTTAATTATCCGAAATCTTTTCAAAAAAATATTGCCTGCAAAAAAAATTAATCGTTCCGCTGCACAACAGGATAGTTCAAATCCGGCTATCGGATTGGTTGTAATTGGTGTTCATCCTGATCACAGAGGCAAAGGATGTTTTGAATTATTGATGCAGCATTTTGAAGACGAATGCAGAAGAAGAAATGCATCAAAGGCTGCGCTTAGTGTAAAAGCCTCCAACACGAGAGCAATCGCCGCATATAAAAAAGCAGGCTGGCAAATAGCAGCACAATCAGAAAACGGAATAGATATGTTTAAACTGCTTACTAATTAAAATGAGGAAGAAAAGTGTTTTAATACTCGGCTTTTTTTTAAAAAATAAAAATCAAAAAAAGGGTATAAGAACGGCAGAAGACAGGGTTGCAGAAATGTTTGCAAAAGAAAGTATCTGTACTATCACATCTTCAACTTCACACGGGAAATTTTCAAGATTTCTTGATACGGTTAATACGATTATCACAAAAAGAAAAAAGTACAATATTGCTATTGTTCCGCTCTTTGGCACTCTGCCCAGTTTTATTTGGCAGGAAATAGCAACAAGATTGCTTAAGCTTTTAAGAAAAAAAATTATTCTCGGTGTTCACGGTGGTTCAATACCAGAGCGGATTAACAAAGGAGCAAACAGGTTTATAACAGCATTGAAAAGAGCCGATGTTTTAGTTGCACCCTCACCTTACTTTGCACACTACCTGCAAAACAAAGGTTTTAAAATTCGCGTTATAGAAAACCCGCTTGATTTATCGGAGTACACCTTTCATCAAAAAGAAATAATCAGGCCGCGAATTTTATGGATGCGTGCGTTTACAGATGTATATAATCCGGCAATGGCAATACGCGTTGCAAAAAGGCTTGGGGAAAAATATGAAAAATTTCAAATGGTGATGGCCGGCAAAGACGGACCGCTCACTTCTGCTACCAAAAAAATGGCGGAAGAAAATGGTTTGTCCAACAAAATAATTTTTCCGGGTTATATCAACATGCAGGAGAAGCTGCACTTTGCCCGTGATTACGATATTTATATTTGTACAAATAAAATTGATAATGCTCCTGTTTCATTGATTGAGTTTATGCACTTGGGATTGCCAATTGTTTCTGTAAATGTTGGCGGTATTCCTTATCTTATAAAACATGAACAAAATGGTTTACTTGTAAACGACGATGATGATGAAGCAATGTTCATACAAATAACACGACTGGTTGAAAATCTTTTCTTGGCAAAAACAATAAGTTTAAATGCCTGGCAATATGCGCAACAATACGATGAAAAAAATGTGATAAAAAAATGGAAGGCACTATTGTGCGAACTGGAAAATAAATAATTCTTTTTACTCAAAGTTTTATAAATGAAATCCATGATTCCTTTTTCTCCCCCTTTTATAGATGACGACGTTATTGCCGAAGTTACCGCTGCGTTACAAAGCGGCTGGATAACTACTGGTAAACGGGTTCGTCAACTTGAAGCGCAAGCAGCAAATTTTTGCAGCGTTGAAAATGTTTTGGCAGTTAATTCTGCAACATCTGCACTAATGCTTGTGCTGCACTGGTATAGAGTAGGAAAAGGAGATGAAGTGATTGTTCCTGCATACACCTATTGCGCTACGGCCCTTGCTGTAATGCATGTTGGTGCAACACCTGTAATGGTTGATGTAGAAAATGATTTTAATATTTCTCCACAAAAAATCGAAGAGGCAATAACAGAGAGAACAAAAGCAATTATCACAGTTGATTTTGCAGGTTGGCCATGTAATTACACAGAAATTAAGAATATTATAAATAAGGCTGAAATTAAAAACAAATTTCAAGCGACAACAGAAACACAAAAAAAATTAGGACGCTTGTTGTTTATTTCTGATGCTGCACATTCACTGGGAGCGATATACGATGGCAAAAGAGTAGGAACACAGGCAGATATTACGGTGTTTTCTTTACATGCCGTAAAAAATCTTACTACTGCAGAAGGCGGATTAATTTGTTTGAATATGCCTGCTCCATTCAACAATGAGGAATTATATAAAACCTTACGTCTTTGGAGTTTGAATGGACAAACAAAAGATGCATTTACAAAATCAAAATCGGGTGAGTGGAGATACGACATCGTTTATCCCGGGTTTAAAATAAATATGCCCGATGTACTTGCGGCTATTGGTGTTGCACAGTTCAAGAAGTACAAGTCACTTCTTGAAGAAAGAAAAAGAATTTTTAATTTTTATACCAATGCTTTTGAAAAATATCGTTGGTCAATTTGCCCTCCCTTTTGTAAACCCGGCAGTATTTCTTCTTTCCATCTATATCCTTTGCGGATAAAAAATATTCGTGAAGAACAACGCAATGAAATCATACAAAAAATCTCTGAAAAAAATATTGCAGTGAACGTTCATTTTATCCCTTTACCTATGCTCACTGTTTTTAAAAATGCCGGCTATTCTATCGAAAATTTTCCAAACACCTATCTTCAGTATTCAAATGAAATTTCCCTTCCAATTTATCCTCAACTTACCAATCAGCAATGCAGTTTTGTGGCAGATGCTGTTATTAAAGCTGCAGAAAGTGTTATTTAATTCAGCGAATCAAATTTTTTTCGAAGAAATATTTTAAACCAGAAATAATAGACTATAGAGGGAATCGAAAAAGTTCGTCATTTTTTAAGGCGGACTTACGGGAAGATTGCATAAAAAATATTCCTCTCAATGCTTAATCAATAAAATGTTGTGAGTTTTATTATGGTGATGGAATACTGGCGAATAAAGTTATGGAGGAGTTCTGCACGTGCCGGAAGAAAAGCTTAACAGCAGTATTGAACCCGGGCTCATAAAACCCCTAAAAAAACCAAGAATAGCGCACTCAAATCCCGAATTTTTTAAGCACACATTAAAGGGAATTTAATGCGATTGCGTTGCCCCTTGCGATACATTTGTGAATGCTTAAACACTTAAAAAACTAAGCCTTGCTTTACCAAAATTTACAAGACAAAGTAATTCCGACCAAAACAAAACACGCAGCACAAAGCATAGCAGTTGATATAAAAAAAGATTCTCGTGCAGACTCGCTTTTTGATATTACGCGTCTTCTTGATGTGGTTATTGCACTTAGTTTTTTAATCGTTTTGTTTCCGGTGCTTTCGTTGATAGCGCTGCTAATAAAAATTTCTTCGAAAGGTCCTGTAATTTTTATTCAGCAAAGAGTGGGCAAAAACGATATTGATTTTTCTCTTTACAAGTTTAGGACAATGTATGTTCAAAACAGCGAAGACAGAACATTAACTGTTGGCAACAACGACAGCAGAATTACAAAAGTTGGATACTTTATACGAAAATACAAACTGGATGAGCTGCCGCAATTGTACAACGTTCTTAAAAACGATATGAGCTTTGTAGGTCCGCGTCCTGAATTGAGAAAATATGTGAACTACTACAACAGTGCACAACGCGAAATATTGTTTATAAAACCCGGTATAACAGATTACGCATCTATAGAATTTAGAAACGAAAGTGAGTTGCTGGCATCGCAATCTGATTTTGAAAAGTATTATATAGAAACAGTGATGCCGCTTAAAATCAGATTAAACGAGAAGTATAAAAAAGATAAAAACTTAAAAAGCTATTTTATTATCCTTATTAAAACCTTCATGGCAATTTTTCAATAAGAAATCGCTGTAGTTTTATTTTTCCAATGTCCCAATTGTTGAACCAAACCAAAAATTTTTAACGGTGAAAGAGTTTAGAAAATTTCTGCTGAACAACCGTATAACGCCCAAATGGGTTATATTCCTCCTAGACTTACTGCTTTGTTTAGTAGCTTTTGCCTATGCTAATTATCAACTAACCGATTTAAAGATTATCTACATAGATTATCAAACACTTGATGCAGGTTTTTTAACGGTTACAATTTCATGCTGCATTTTCTTTTTTGTTTTCAGAAGTTATGAAGGAATTATACGTTTCTCAGAAATTCATGAAATATTACGTGCAACATCGGCTGTATTTTGCTCTTTCTTTTCTCTGTTACTTTTAAATATTGTGCTTAGCTTTTCAGGTGCTGCGGTTTATATTCCCGATTCTGTTTTATTTATATACTTTTTCTCCGCTGCATTTATGATAAGCGGTTATCGTGTACTTGTAAAAATGCTTTACAATATAGACGCTGCGGAAGCGGAAACAGTTTCCGTAGTTATTTATGGTGCAGAAAAGAAAGGCTCATTACTTCAAAAAACAATTGGTAAAATTTCAGACACTCCTTATAAAGTAATTGCTTTTATAGAAGACGATGAAACGCTGGTGGGTAAAACAGTTAATGGCATTCGCATCTATTCATATAAACAACTTCAGTCGATCCTTAAGCCATTGCGTGTTAAGGTATTGTTTTTCTCTACACCTGACGTGGATGTTTCAATAAAGAATTATGTTGTAGATAAATGTCTCTCCCACCATGTAAAAGTCATGAACATTCCTTCGCTTGATGGTTGGATGCAACAACATATTAAATCAAATATGTTGAAGGAAGTTAAAATTGAAGAGTTGCTTGGCAGACCACCAATAAAACTTTATAATCCCGAAGTTGTAGGTTTTTTATGTAACAAAAATATTTTGATTACGGGAGCAGCCGGTTCTATAGGCAGTGAGCTCGCAAAACAAATTGCAGCAATGACCCCTGCTTCTCTCATCGTTTGTGATCAAATGGAAACAGGATTACACAATCTTGAATACGAATTACAAAAGAAATACAACCTTGGCGAAAAATTAAAATGTTATCTCGGTGATGTGAAGGATGAAAATGCAATGGATGATCTTTTCAGAACTTACAAACCTGAAATAGTTTTTCATGCTGCGGCATACAAGCATGTGCCCGTAATGGAAAACCATCCTTCAGAAGCTATTCGCAATAATGTGCTTGGAACAAAAGTGCTTGCTGATCTCTCAGAAAAATATTATGTTGACCGATTTCTCTTTATTTCAACAGATAAGGCGATTAACCCTACGAACATAATGGGAGCATCAAAACGAATTGCTGAGATGTATTGTCATTTACGGCATTTTGAAAATGTGGAAAAAATTGAAACCGGAGATCCCATTGTTTACAGGATATCACCTGAACAAAAAACAAAGTTTATTACTACACGTTTTGGAAACGTATTAGCTTCCAATGGTTCAGTTATTCCAAGATTTCGTGAACAAATTGAAAATGGCGGTCCTGTTACAGTTACTCATCCCGAAATAATAAGATATTTCATGACCATCGAGGAAGCATGTTCACTCGTGCTTGAAGCAGTAACTATGGGTAAAGGTGGAGAAGTACTTTTGTTTGATATGGGCAGTCCTGTTAAGATTCTTGATCTTGCAAAGAAAATGATTATGCTTGCAGGTTACGAACCGGGCAAAGACATAGATATTACGTTTACCGGACTAAGACCAGGTGAAAAATTATATGAAGAGCTGCTCAATAAAGAAGAAGAAGTAATTCCTACACATCATAAAAAAATTCTTATTGCCAAAACACCTCAAAGTAACAAGGATGTAACAAAGCACATTCTAAGACTTATTGAGCTTGCAAATGAATGCCATGATGAGGATGTTGTAAAGCAAATGAAATTGATACTTCCTGAATACATCAGCAATAACTCCGTTTATCAGTTATTCGATTCTTCCAATAACATAGACCATTCATTGGTAGCGCAAATGTAATTGCACGTATTTTTGTGTAATGTTCTCCATATTCAAGAAGAAGGAAACGGTAAAACCTGATCTCTCATTTATTGGTGCGGATATGCATTCGCATCTTTTGCCCGGTTTGGATGATGGTGTTACAACAGTTGAGGATAGTGTAGCATTCATCAGCGAATTACAACAATTAGGATACAGCAAGTTAATTTGTACCCCGCATATCATTTCTGATATGTATCCAAATAATCCCGAAACCATTTTACCAAAGCTTGAGCAAGTAAGAGCCGCCCTCAGAGAAAAAAACATCAATGTAACAATAGAAGCCGGCGCAGAGTATATGGTTGATATCGAGATGGAAAAATATGTGCTGTCTGGTGGGCAGTTGTTAACGTTTGGCAAAAACCTTATACTAATTGAAATGTCGTATGTGGGTACGTCTCCAAATATTGAGCAGTTGATTTTTCAGTTACGGATAAAAGGTTTACGTCCCATACTTGCCCATCCGGAACGCTACATTTATTATCATCAGAATTTTGAAAACTATCAACGCTATCTCGATCTCGGTTGCATTTTGCAGGTAAATCTTTTATCGCTGATTGGTTATTATGGAAAACCTGTAAAGGTAATCGCTGAAAGGTTGTTAAAAAGCGGTATGGTTGAATTGCTTGGTACCGACATGCATCATGAACGCCATCTTAACGCGTTAAAAGATCTTGCATCCAAAAAAGAATTTTATGAAATGTTTCAGGATATACAAATAAAGAATAAGAAATTATTGATGTGAATTTTGGGACCGGCTGTTCTGTATGCACGATATAAAATGAAAAAGCCCCGCCACAGGCGGGGCTTAGAGTTTACCACTCTAAAAAAGACCCCCAAAATTTGTGTTTTTCAAGGCTTGCCATCGGGAAACAAACAAACAATCTTTACAGAAATTATTTTATATACTTTGTAAGTGCGATATTTATTCCGATGCTTGTAACAGGTAAATTACTTGCTCCAATTCCACGTACAGGAATCCGACAATATGGTTCTATTCTAAAGCTGCCGGCATTATTGAAAATGCTATGTTCGTAACCGGCGCTTACCTGCACATTTGAAAATAAATTATCTGATGCTTTTTTGAAGTTTTTTGAGCTCTGCCTTTCTCTGCCATTCTTCATATATGTATATCTGTACGACTCCTTATGGATCACATACGATACACTTCCTGCACTTAAGAATATCCTTGAATCATTTTCTCTTTTTAAATTATACTGAACCGTTAATGGCAATTCTGTTATGCTGCTGTTTGCATTTGCATTAAGTATTTTAGAATTGTCGCGACGTATAGATTTGGGTTCAATGTATTTACCATTTGTGTAATAATATTTTTTTGCCAGCACAACTCCTAATTCAATATTTATTTTATTATTGATGCTATAGCCTATTATTCCTCCTCCATTAACACTTTGCTTTGCAGGCTGAAACTTTACGCTGGTTAATTCCCCTGCTCCAACAATACCTAAATAAAAATGTTTTGTAATGTCGTTCAACTTTTTTACAGGAGCGCGAGCCGCATTTTTTTCTTTGGATGCATTTTCTGCTAACAATTTTTTTGCGTCTTTAGTACTGTTAATTACCAACAGAGGTTTACTGTTTTGCACGGTATTTTTTATTGTTTCATTAATGCAAGCAGAGTTTGGTATTATATTTTCAATTTGGTTTTTCCTATCGTTAATGAATTGGGTTAATGCAGGCAGAGCAATTGTATTTTGTTCGCAAATACCATTTGAATTGCTTGTTGAAAAAAATAAATGTTGAGTCTTATTCTTTAATTCTTTAGAGTATATACCGTTCGTCAGTAGGTTTTTACTATCAGAAGTCTGATCTTTTTTAGCAATTGATATTGTGTCTGCTGATTTATAATTTCCATAATATTTTGTAATAGTAAGGCTCAAAGGAATAAGTAATAAAGCACAAACCAAACCCACTTTTAATTTGCCGATGGCTACATTCGTTTTTGTTCTAATTGTATCAGGCTCGAACTGTAATTTTTGCCTTACACTTTCCCAATCAGCCGTGTTAGTTTTAAGCGGATATTCATCAGCTGCCTTTTTAAATATATCTTCGATATCATACTTCATACGACGCATATATCTGCGGGGGACGAACTTGTATTTATAAATTTTTGCAGATGCATTCTTGCTTTAAATAAACTCGACTTTGAAGTGCCTACTGATATTCCAAGTTTTTCAGCAATTTCCTGATGACTAAAGCCATCTATTACATACATATTAAATACTACTCGATAAGAAGGTGGTAATTTTTTTATTTCGCTAATTAGCTCTTTATACAGCACAATATTATCGGCTGCCGTATTTTTATCTGCCTCGTCCCACACAGCATCAGGAAGAGACCCAATTTCAGGCATCATATTGTGCTTACGTAATTCGTCAATTGCAGTGTTAATCATTATCCTTCTCATCCAACCCATTAAAACCTTTTGAATATCGGTATCATTTTTACAATCGAAAACAGTTAGATTTTTAAACACCTTTACAAAACCATCATTAGTTATGTCAACTGCACGTTCATAATGATAGATGTAGCGGAAAACAATCTTTAAAGCATAACCATAATATTTTTCGTAAAAAATCTTCTGATATTTATGATCAAAATTTTTACACCCTCTGATAATTTCTTTCAGGATAGCTGCATCATAGTGTTCGGTATGTTTTGTTATTCGTATAATACGGTATTTTTTAAAAGTGGTTGCCTGGAATTTTATTTCCACCTTTAATGTACAGAATAATTCAATGAAAGTAGACGAAGAGTGATTATTTTTTTGTGATAGATAAAAGTGTAGTTGTTGGGTTGAAAGGATAAAAAGGAAAACATCTGTTTGAAAAAGCTCACCGAAAAATTAAAAGCTAAAAGAAATAAGAAAAAGACTTTAGATAGTGACCCAATTTTATGTAAATAGCTAATACTATAAACGGAAGAGTACTACCCACAGGAACTGGTTCTTTTTATGTATTATAACCTTTAATTATATTTTAATTAACATTTCTTTACTTTGGTATAAAAAATGTTCGATTGAGTACCTGACATCCATTATCCAATTAAACCTAAATCCAGGTTTTATGAAAAATCATTTACTCAACTCCAAAAGGAGTGTCTTTTTTTTATGTATTCTGTTGGTCAATATCCAAATCGCAAAAGCAACAACTTATTATTTTTCATCTTCCACAGGCAATGATTCCAGAACGGCGACACAGGCGCAAAATGCCGCTACACCTTGGAAAACCATAGCCAAACTGAATTCTTATTTTAGCAATTTAAAACCAGGCGATTCTGCACTCTTCAAAAGGGGCGATTCCTTTATCGGTTTATTAGCAATTTCTAAATCAGGTACCTCTGCTTTTCCTATTACAATTTCTGCTTATGGTATAGGTAATGCTCCCGTTTTTCAATATGATATCGCTTCCAATTTAAGCAAACCAATTTCACAAAGAGTAATTATCTATGCTGCTGCAGGGATAACATATATAACTATTGATGGAATTAAATTTACCGATACAACAATGTCAACTTCCACAATTCACACAGCTACAACAGCAAATGTTGGTTATGCAATTGACTTTGATGGTAGTAATACAACAGGCTGCAATAACATTGTACTCAAAAATCTTGATATTTCATTAGTTGGTAATGCCATTGAGTTGCATGGTGATAATAATACTATTACAAATTGTGCTATTAACGATCTCGGCGGAATAAGAAACAATATAAATGACGAAGGTAATTTTGGAGCGAACGGAATAACTTTCGGAGGTTCAAATAATATCATAACCTATAACACATTGAAAAATCTTTGGCGAACCGATAAAACGTTCGGTTACGATGGAGGAGCATTTGAAGTGTTTGGTGCCGTTTCCGGGCAATGCAGTAATAACACTGTAATGTATAACACTGTTATAAATTGTCAGGGAGTAATGGAATTAGGAAGTAATATCAGTAGCGATTTGTTTAATAATAATATTTACGCCTATAATATTTTTATTAATAATGGAGGTAGAGTTTTTACACTTCATAATGGCGGAGATGCTTTTTCACTAAAGGTTAACAATCTTCAAGTTTATAATAACAATGTTATTGAAAATACGATACCTGTTTTTGGTCTCCGAAGTACTGCTTTCTGGTCAAGTGCTACAACTTCCACAAATACATTAATAAGTAAAAACAATGTTTTTTGGATTGATGTTAATTTAACAATAGTGAAAAGCACATTCAACAATAGCGGCTTTATACACACGAACAATATTTACAGAATGACATCCGGGTCGCTCGGATTTACTTTGAACTCAAACGAATTGAACACAAGTTCAATATCGTTGTTCAAAAATACATCTTCAACTGATCCAAGCAACTGGGATTATCATCTTCCTTCAACAAGCCCAGCAATCGATTTTGGAACTAATGTAGGACTGACTGTTGACTACAATGGAAATAAAGTGTTTAGCGGTAAAGCTCCCGATGCAAGTGCCATTGAGAATATGAACACATCAATAAATATCTATTATAGGGACGCGGATAACGATGGCTATGGAAATTCTGCTGATACTTTAATGAGAGCAAGTCAACCAGCAGGATATGTATCAAAAGATGGTGATTGTAATGATAAAGATGCAACAATTTATCCGGGTGCACCCGAGATTTATGATGGCAAAGACAATAATTGCGATGGCAGGATAGACGAAGGATGGACTATTTATTATAAAGACGCAGATAAAGACGGTTACGGAAATTTGACAGACACAGTAATACGTACCTCACAACCTTTGGGATATGCAACAAAAGGAGGTGATTGCAATGACACCGACGCAACAATTTACATGGGGGCACCAGAAATATGCGATGGCAAAGACAACAATTGCGATGGACGCATTGACGAAAATTGTTCCGTTACTCCATCTCTTAACATAAACGACGTTACTATATATCAAACTCCGGGAACTGCTACTCTCACAGTTTCCTTATCGGAAGTAAGCAGGCAAATGGTAAGTGTGAATTATGCAACTTTTGATGGATCAGCAACATCACCAAAAGACTATAAAGCAGTAACGGGAACTATTACCATACCCGCCGGATCATTAACAGCAACACTTGATGTAAGCATTATGAAGGATAAAACAAAAGGTGCTGGCGGATATTTCTATGTAAAACTTACAGCACCGCAAAACGCAACCCTTGGTAGTAGCGCTGGCCAGGTTAATATACTAACAGGTTTAAATCTGCAGTCAAAGTCTATGTATAGTGCAAATGTATTTGCAGATGCAAATAAAGCAGTTGATTCTGAACAGAAAAATCTGGTTGTAAAAGTTAGTCCTAATCCAAGCGCTTACTATTTTAATGTGCTTATTAATTCAAAGAATAATGAAGCGATTATCATTAGGATAGTAGATTTAGAGGGCAGGCTTATCGAAACGAAAAAGATTACTTCTTCAGTTGCCATGCAACAGGTTGGCGAGCATCTCACTTCTGGAGTTTACATTCTCGAAGTTCTACAGGGAAAAGAAAGAGTACAAATGAAACTAATTAAGTTGTGAAAATAGATTTTGTGTAACAAATAATCCCGCCTAAGCGGGATTATTTGTTTTGGAAACCATAAGAGCTAAGTAATTAAATAAGAATGGTTTACTAATGTTGCATTAAGTTGCTATTTTATTTAATTCGACTTCCGAAAAAATATAGCTACCATTTAATATCGCGTCCAAATCATCATGTTCTTTTTCAAGCCGTGTATCAGCTTTTTTTCCTGCATTATTCTGGTTATAGATTTTATTTCGTTGTAAATAATCATAAACAGTTTTGGATTTGGTAAGACCGGTAAAATCAAGAATATTTTCAATAATGTCTAAAGGATGGTTTACAAATTCCTCATACCGGATGGTTAAACACTTTGCGTTACATTCTTTTATCTCCATAGCTGTTACATCCATTAATTTCTTGTATTGCAACGCGGCAAGTAATTCTGATTTATCCGAATTTTTTAAAGCCCATTCCTGCTCTTCGTTTGAATAAGCACCGGTCCACCAAAGTTGATGTTTTCCTCTCGTTTGCCAAAACTCTACGTTTATCCACGATTTGATAGTAGGTAACGGATCCCGCACTACGTTAATAAAAATAGCATCGGGAAAAATACTTTGCAGATATGAAATTCTCGACGGCCCGGTAATTTTAAAAGCTAATCTTTTTTTGCTTTGGTATGAGACAATTTTATTGAAAGCTTTTCTTATTTTTTTTGCTTCTACTTCCGTTGCCTTTTCGTTAATAAGAAAGCCTCTTGAAAAATCAATACGGGGTCCCGTTATATATTCCCAAAAGTCGTAGCCTTCATTTGGTTTAAATAAAATTTTATTGAGCCAAGAGACTTTATTTAGTTGCCGTTTTTGTCCCTGTAAACGCCACAGCCTGTTTTCGAAGACGCTCCTAAATAAGTTTACTTCGGGAATAGAAGGCCATTTTTCCTGATAATTAGAAAGCCATGCAAGGTCCTCATGACTAAATATAATCTCAGAAATAATAGTCGTGCCGGATCTACCCGAACCAATAAAAATGATAGGTAATGAAATCTTTTTCATGTCATGTGAAATCATGGCTTAAACATAATGATATAACTGTTCTCAAATTATTAAAGTGTTATTAAGAAAAGCAGTATAGTATAATATTTGGGACTACTTTAGTATATCTAAATCTAAAGAATTATTGTTTTGAGGTAACTGCTTACGTTTATAAAACTTATTACAGAAGCAATGAAATCAGGAGGAAAACAGTATCAACATGAAAAAAATCTCTTACTAAATCAGACATACCATTCTTTAATGGCTTTTTAATCTGTGATTTCGTTTTTGGCACAAAAAATGCGAAAACGCCAGTTCGAATTTTATCTTTTATCACTCTCCCCCTCATCAGTATGATTCGACTTAGCCTAAAATCGAACGGAAAAAGGAATATATTCCTTGTATATGCATTGTGCATGTTTATATTATCCTGTAAAAAGGACTTAAACTTTAGTAAAGCAGTTTCCTTTCCGTCCACTGAAAATACTGTAGCTTCCAACACTAATTATTATGTTGATCCGTCTTCCACTTCATCTTTACAAGATGGTAGTGTAAATCATCCATGGAAAACGCTTGTTCAGGTAAACAGTAATATGGATCGTTTTAATCCCGGTGATAATATTTACTTTAAGAAAGGACAAAATTTTACCGGTAAGCTAATTATTTCATGCTCTGGCAGCCCTACTTCACCAATTACATTTAGTACTTATGGTACCGGAAATGCTCCGGTTTTTCAATATGATCTTGGAAATGCAGGAAAAACTTCAATTTCATCGCGTGCCATAGTATATGCCGCTGCAGGAATCAATAATATAACTATTGATGGTCTTAGGTTTACAGATGCTACACAGTCGGCTTCGACCATTCATACTGCAAAAACTGCTAATGTTGGATATGCGATTGATTTTGATGGGAATGGTAAAGTTGGCTGTAATGGCATTACTCTAAAAAATATTGATATTTCCCTTGTTGGTAATGCAATAGAAATACACGGGAATAATAATGTTGTTACAAACTGTAAGATTTATGATTTAGGGAGTGTTGTAAATCTTGCCGGGGAGGCTGGCGAAGGAAACTTTGGTGCAAACGGCGTAACTTTTAGCGGTTCAAATAATATTATTTCGAATAATTTATTCTTAAGATGCTGGCGAAGTGATTTATATTGGGTTTATGATGGAGGAGCCATAGAGCAATATGGCGCCATCGGAGGTCAATGCAGCAACAATCAAATAATGTATAACACAGTTATTGATTGTGACGGCTTAACAGAGTGGGGAGGCGATAATGCCAGTGATATTTGCAACAATAATGTACTCGCGTATAACTTAATTATAAACTGTAATCAAACAATTGCTCTTCATAATAGTAAGGAGCACATTAGTAACTTTCAATTCTATAACAATAATGTAATTGAAACAATTACTCAGTTTGAATCAACTTCCCAACTATTTGGATGCGATATTACTGCTGATCTTAATACCTTAATTTTAAAAAATAATATTTTTTGGATCAGTAAAAATGTTCCGAGCTATTGGCAACTTGCTAAAAATACATTTATCAATAGCGGTAGTGGTTTCATTCACACTAATAACATTTATAGAATGGCAACCGGCAAGCTTGGTTTTTCGTTAGGGTCAAGTGAATTAAATATAAGTTTGACTGCCCCGTTATTCACTAATACATCTTCAAATGATCCTTCCAAATGGAACTATGTCCTCGCTTCCTCAAGTCCCGCGATAGATAAAGGAGCTAAATTAGGATTCAATTCAGATTTGAAAGGCAATATTGTATTCAGCGGCAAAGCGCCGGATAACGGAGCAATTGAAAGCAAATAAAAAGATAAAACTTTATAATCTTATTGCTTGAGATGATTTAGGTAATACAGCCTTTACATCAAATAAAATACATTTCTCCTGCCCGAGTGATTGGATATCCATTTCGAGAAATTGTTGATGTTTCACAGCCAAAATTATAGCGTCGAATTTTTTGTTTTCTGGCAAAACATTGTTTACGCATAAGTTATACTCACGTTTTACTTCTTCGGAAGAAGCCCAAGGATCAAAAATTGTAGTGTTAACATGGTAAGCTGCGAGGGCATTGTAGATATCAATTACACGTGTATTTCGCACATCGGGACAATTCTCTTTGAAAGTAAATCCAAGGATTAGAACATTAGCCCTCATAACATTAATTTGTTTTTTTACCATTTGCTTTACTACTTGGTCTGCTACATAGGCCCCCATCCCATCATTTAGTCGTCTGCCTGCTAAGATAATTTCAGGATGATAACCAACCTCTTGTGCTTTCTGCGCCAAGTAATATGGATCTACACCAATGCAATGCCCCCCAACCAAGCCTGGCTTAAAGGGAAGAAAATTCCATTTAGTTGCAGCTGCTTCCAATACATCATCTGTATCAATTCCCAAAAGATTAAATATTTTAGCTAATTCGTTTACAAATGCAATATTTATATCCCTTTGGGAATTCTCGATTACTTTGGCTGCCTCGGCTACTTTGATACATGGAGCTACATGAGTTCCTGCTGAAATAATGCTTGAGTAAAGTTCATTTATCTCTATAGCAGCCTCAGGTGTTGAACCCGATATTACTTTTTTTATTTTTGTTAATGTATGCTCTTTGTCTCCTGGATTAATCCTTTCAGGTGAATAACCTACAAAAAAATCTTCATTAAATACCAGACCCGACATTTCTTCAAGAATAGGAACACATTCATCTTCAGTAACACCAGGATATACTGTTGATTCATAAATGACAATATCATTTACTTTTAAAGCCCTTCCAACAATTTCACTTGCTTTAATTAAAGGAGCGAGATCGGGTCTGTTAAATTTATCAACGGGGGTTGGAACAGTAACAATATACACATTAGCATGTCGGATAGAGTTAATCTTATTGCTTAAATACAAGCCAGAGGCAGAATCTGTTTCCGGTTTAATTACCTGAATTAATGTTTCCTTTGCTACTTCTAAAGTAGAATCATAGCCAGACAATAATTGGCATATTCTTTTTTCTTGTATGTCAAAGCCAATAACCGGATATTTCTTTGCAAATTCAACAGCAAGTGGAAGACCTACGTATCCTAACCCTATTATAGCAATTTCTTTTTTGGTGGACATGTGTTGATTTTTAGGAGTTTAGTGAATTGATATTTAGATTGAATTGTCGCTTACTGCAGCATGCCTGCAGTGGGTTGATTTGTATTGATTAAAGAACCTTTGAAATCCCTAGTAAGTCCCACATTAATTCCAAAATTAATCGTCGGCGCGCCTTTGATTGGTTTATAATCCCATTGAAATGGATCGTTACTTATGGTATTACTAAAAACAGGAGTATTATTTGATAATATTAACTCCGTTGGAGCAAGAGTAAAATTTAATGAGCCGCCATTCAAATGGTACACGTTATTGCTGTGGATAAGCCGGGCTCCCTTAAAACAACCTTTTTTCGCCACGTTTACATTTGTTTCAAGCCAAAATATATTATTCTTAATTACAACGAAAGCAGTTGTTCCAGATGATGAGGCCCATAACATATTCGGCGCATTCCCGTCGGCATAATATGTTTCAATAATATTATTGTTAAAAAATTTGAGATGATTTACTTGGAGAGAAAATGCATCTTCTCCGTTATGAACTGCAAATAATCTACCGGCGTTATTTATAAAAAGGTTGTATGCAAAAACATTATTGCTGGCAATATCATTTTTGTTGTTGCTTCCCATTTCCATTACTCCCTGACAGTTTATTACCGTATTATACATTACTACGTTGTTGCTGCACTTGCCAGCGACAGCGCCAAAAATTTCAAACGCGCCCCCATCATATTTAAAGGTATTATCAGTTCGCCAGAGGTTTTTGAAAATATTGTGTGTTATGGTATTATTTGAGCCCCCAAATGTTATCCCATTTCCTCCAAAATTTTTTTCATCATTATAATTGTTCCTTATTCCCCCTAAATCGTAAATAGTACAATTAGTAACCGTATTATTATTACCATGTAATTCAATAGCATTTCCTACTAATGAAATATCAAGATTTTTCAGCACGATATTATTACACCCTGTTGTACTGTTTCCGTTAAAATCTACTCCATAAGCTACATTAGCTGTTGTAGCTGCATGAATAGTTGATGCTGACATTGTTGTATCGGTAAGTTTAATTCCTTCAACAGTTATATAACATATTCCAGCAGGAGCATAAACAATTGCTCTTTTAAAAACAGGTGTATCTATGTTACCCCGTATATCGTATTGAAAGACCGGAACCTTTCCCGCACCGTAGGTAGAAATTACTATAGGAGCTCCTGATACACCAGACTTGTTGATTGTTAGTTGGCCGATAAAAACATCCCCTCGCCGGAAGAAAATCGAGTCACCCGGTTTTAAATCGTGGAAATAAGAATTCAATTTTTTTATAGTTTTCCAGGGTGTCGCAGGATGTTGAGCTTGCATAGGCATTCTTGAATCGTCACCCGCAGAGCTCGAGAAATAATAATTAGCTGCTTTAGCACAAGTAAACGACGAAAATAGCATCATAACAGTAACTAATTTTTTTATAGCACCAAATTGACTAATCTGCTTGAGAAAGCTCCCGACATCCAATTCCCTTTTCTTCATAAGAAAAACCTTAATTAGTTAAGGAATGTTTGATCAACAATGGATTCCCTTCAAAATTTCCTGTTCCGAAATAGTTAGTTGATCGCCAAATTCCGCGTAACATTGAGAAACTTTTCCACCCTGCCGGTAGGAATAAAGATGAAATTATTAATGTACACATCTTTCTTGTAACCGTTTATCCAGTCGCCGGCATTATCCTTGTTTTGATGAATTAAAAGATTAAATTTTTCAATTGGAGTGATCTTACCGTTCATAATAAAAAAGCCGTTGTAACCTAAGCTTTTTACTAATGTTGTTACTTCTGCTATAGCTCCTTCTTTATGTCTGTCTTCGATTTCAATAAGTAGGTTCGGAAGATTCTTTACGATTGTTTCCTTGGCACCTCTCAAAACTGAAAGTTCATGACCCTCAACATCGATTTTTATGAATCCAACGTTATCTAATTTATAATCATCTAATTTACGCACCTTAATTTTTATGTCTATTCGTGCACTCCTACCTTCGTCTTCTAATTTATTTGTTTCTTCAATGGTGCTTCTTCCCGGGTCTTTCACCAACATCTTGAGGGTGGCTTCACCCTCTTTGTCAGAAAGTGCAACTGGTTCAACCGATGCTTTACCTGTTACCATTTTCAGCATCGTCTTTAAATTATTGGCTTCATCAACTCTTGGTTCAAATGCAACACATCTTCGTGATAAGTCAAGCATGTGGACGGTATAAACGCCTTTCAATGCGCCTATATCAAGCGAGTCTTTCTCGCGATTGCATAAATAAGGGAGTAAACGCAATTCTGCTTCATCAAAACTTTGCATTAAATAATTGAATTTTCTTTGCCAATAAAATTTAGGGGAAACAACTTTAACAATGGGAACTATCAAAGATTTTAAGGCTTTAGGCACAACACTCATAAAAGTATATTTATTGTTTTAGTGAATGAAATTGAAAAAGAAAATACATAGCGGGAGTTCAGTCCTTGCATTTCAGTGTAGCAAGATTCAGTAGGCATTGTCGTCTCCCTTGAATAACCGAAACAACGTTAAAAAAATAATTCTAACATCTAACCATAAACTCCAGTGTTCCAAATACCATACATCGTGATTTATTCTTTGCTGCATTTGATCTAACGTTCTTGTTTCACCTCTAAACCCATTTACCTGTGCCCACCCGGTTATGCCAGGCTTTAAAAATTGCCTGACCATGTACTGACTCACTGTCTTTGAATAACTTTCAGTATGGTATATCATATGTGGTCTCGGCCCGACAATACTCATATCACCCATTAAAACATTAAAAAGCTGCGGAAATTCATCTATGCTTGTTTTTCTTATAAATCTGCCAATTCTGGTGATACGATCATCATCTTTTGTTGCCTGCTGCGAATCTGCCGCGCCATTAATCTTCATGCTTCTGAATTTTATACATTTGAAATTCCTGTTATTCTTGCCCGTGCGGCTTTGCACAAAAAATATCGGCCCGGGAGATTCGAGAAAAATAAGTAATCCTATAACCGGTATTAGTATTGACATAATGAGGATTATTCCAATTAAACTTACGATTATATCAAACACTCTTTTCTTAATTCTATTAGCGGTATTTTCGAGAGGTTCACTTCTTAAAGAAAGAATTGGTATATCTCTGAGGAAATCTATGTGAATAGGACTTTGAATAAATAAAGAAAAATCGGGAATAATTTTAAATCGGATACATTCAGATTCAGCTTTATTTATGAGGTTATAAATATTCTTACTTTGTTCTGGTGTTATTGTAGAATAAATTTCATCAACCTTCAACAGTTTAGAAATTTCTACACTGTTATCAATCGTTGTCAAAATAGGATAATGTGTTAGTTCTTTCACTTTATGCGCATCTTCTGCAAAACCTAATAGCTCCACAGCAAGCCCTTCTTCTTCAAAATAACGTGCAAGTTTTTTTGCCACTTCATTGTAGCCCACAATTAACACACGTATTAAATGGTTTCCTTTTTTAAAATGTTCTAAAACAAATAAATACAGGAGCCTATTTATCAGAAGTCCAATACCAAGCGCAACAACAGATGATGCAAAAAAAAGTCTTCCAAGCTCACTTCTTCGAAAAAAATATAAGTATAAAAAAATAGATAGCAGACTTATTAAATATACTCTTGTGGTTCGCCTCGAAAACGACTCGAATGAAATCATTGTCTTTGTTATGTAAAGGCCACTCGCCCATGCTGCAATTAGCCAGAACGTGTTTAAGCTGAAAAGATATTCAATATAAAATTTCTGTAAGTGGTAGGAGATACTCTCACTGAATAGAGTCCAGCATATTAAAAATGAAACATTAAGAATAATGACGTCCAAAATCACGAGAGAAATTTGCAAGTATTGTAAAAAGGATTTATTCATAAAAATGTATTGTTAAATGATGACGGAACTCAAAAAAAGTTGAAAAAACTCTTAAACTATTGCGGCTACTAAATACAGCATTCGTTATTTTTATTTAAGCCATTATTATTGATTCTTTTGCATTATATGCTGATACTGTTTCATTAACATACTTCTTAATTTCAGTTAAATAATTAGTAAATGTTCTATCCTGCTGAAAACTTCTGGCGCTAATAACCAATTGATTTCGCAATTCAGCATTATTCATTAATATGTCAATGGCTTTTTTGAATGCAGTAACATCGCCCGGTGGTACTAACACAGAGTTGATACCATCAACCGCATATCCCTCAAGACCTGTAACATCGCTTGCTACTACAGGAACACCATGCTCGATTGTATTCATAAGCCTGATATGTCCTACGCCTGTGTTTGTCTCGCTCAAACATAAGGCATACACAGTTGCACCTTTCACGTATTTGCCATGCTCCTCAAGTGAAATGTCGTGAAGTACTATTGCCCTGTTGTTTTTGTTAAGTTTATTAACTCTCTCAAGATTTAGTGAATTACAAACTGCAAGAAAAGGCCAATCACTTTTTTCTGCAACTTCAAAAATGGTTTCCCAATCAACATTAGCTCTTCCGCTTGCCATTACATAATTTGATATTTTTACTTGTTTTGAATCATTGTCGTTTGATTTAGGAGAATCGCTTGATTTTTGTTCATCAAAATGCAAGGGCCATGGAATAAAGCAAAAACGCTCTTTAGGAACTCCGAACAAATCCTTATATTTTTCTATTTCCCCATCGGTGAGAACGTGAATTTTTGTAACGCTGCGGCGCAGACTTGCACCATAAATATATTTAGCCCAAAAAGGCCAAATGATTTTATACAACTTTGATAAGGGTGTGGGGCGAAAGAATTCTAACAATATAATTTTTTTTCTTTTGCTTGAAAAGATGGCTCTTAAAAAAATAAAAAACGTAATCCCTTTACCTCCACGTGTTGTAACTATCGAATCAAATTTGCCGCTCGCAAGAAACAAAAGAAAACCTCTTACAAAATTGAAGCGTTTTGATAAACTTAGTAAGTGTGAATGATAATTTTCTTTAAAGTAACTATCAACCTTTATAACATTTCCTTCGAGATGTTCTGCATACCAACTGTCTGCAAGTATTTTTTTTTCTGTTCTCATCTATGAAAATTTTATCTCAAATTCTTTTAAGTGGTTTAAGCTGTAATTTTTCTCTTTTTAGTTTATTTCAAGTGTTGGAATATACGTCACAAACTTAGCCCCCCATTCTTTCGTAAACTGTAGCTTTTCTTTAATTTCACATTTAAAATTCCACGGAATGATAATAATTATATCAGGATGGTTATTTTTAAAATATTCCCGGGATACAACAGGTATATGACTTTGCGGTGTATATCTGCCTTGCTTGAAGGGAGTATCATCAACTATGCATTCTATAGTATCATCTTTTAAGCCTGCATAATTAAAAAAAGTATTTCCTTTTGCCGCAGCCCCAAAGCCTATTATCTTTTTCCCTTTTATTTTTTCACTCAGAATATATACAAGAAACTTATTTTTTATTTCGTCTATTTTGTTATGAAAGCCTTCATAAAAGCTTAATTTTTTTACACCGGCTTCCAATTCGGCCTTGAATAATTCTCTTGTAGATCTTTCAAGTGGTATTGTTTCGTTTTCTTTATGTTTAATATATATTCTCAATGAGCCTCCATGTGTATCGAGTTGTTCTACATCAAATATTTCAAAGCCGTGAAATCTGAATAATTTGCATACAAAATAAAAAGAGAAATAAGAAAAATGTTCGTGATAAATTGTATCAAATTGACCGTTTTCAATAAGCTTCATCAAGTGGGGAAATTCAAAAGTCATTATCCCACGTGGCTTTAGAATAATTTTTAATCCGCGAACAAAGTCATTCAATCCCGGAACATGAGCGAGAACGTTGTTGCCTATTATAAGATCGCTCTTCTTCCCTTCTTTTGCTAATTTTTTTGCAAGCTTTTCATCAAAGAATTCTGTTAAAGTTTCAATTTCTTTTTTTATTGCTATTTGTGCGGTGCTATTGGTAGGTTCAATACCGATACAGGGAATATTTCTTTGTTTAAAATACTGCAATAAATAACCATCATTCGAGGCAATCTCCGTTACCAATGATTGTTCATTCAATCCAAATTTTGGTATAATCATTTCCACATAACGTTTAGAATGCTGCAACCATGAATTAGAAACTGATGAAAAATACACATAGTCTGATGAAAAAATATCTTCACTTTTTTTGTATTCCTCAACCTGCACAAGAAAACAATTGTCGCAAACAAACACCCTTAATGGATAAATTAATTCAGCTTCATTAAGTTGATCTTCATTAACGAATGCATTTGAAATTGCTGTATTCCCAAGATCTGCAAACTTGTGATCAATAGTTTTGCTGCAAAAACGGCAAACCATAAAATAAAGTTTAAGTGAAAAAATTCTAAATCTTGTGCAGCAAGATTTATCGGGGGTGAAATTCACAACTTAGTTTTGGTTATCAGCCTTTCTATACTACGTTTCTTGGCTTTAAGTTCTTAAGTAACCACTTTACATTCTGCTAATCGCCATTTCCGTAAATTTCATAGAGCTTGTAAACAATCCTTTCAGCCGTTTTTCCATCCCATAAAGAAGGTATGGCGCCCTTTTTCCATTCATCGTTCAAAATTCTTTTTAAACATGTGTTTAGTTTAAAATAATCATCACCGATCAATTCATTAGTGCCCATTGTCACAGTTTCGGGTCTTTCGGTAGAATTGCGCAACGTAACACAGGGAACACCTAAAACAGTAGCTTCTTCTGTAATTCCACCCGAATCAGTTATAATTCCTTTTGCATGTTTTACGAGATAAATAAACTCTAAATAGCCTAAAGGATCACACATCAAAAATTTTTTATTCTCAAAATTTATTGATTGAAGAACCTGTCTTGTTCTTGGATGCACCGGGAAAATAACCGGGAAGTTGCAAGTGCTTTCGTGAATGGCATCAAGAATCAATTCAAGTTTTTCAGGATCATCCACATTAGAAGGGCGATGCAGTGTTGTTAGAAAATATTTTTTTTCTTCAACATTGTTTTCATCCCAGAACGATGGTTTTTGTAATCTGTGCAAGTTTTGATAAAGCGTATCAATCATAGTATTGCCTACAAAATGAATTGTCTTCTTTGATACAGAACTTGCTAGAAGATTTCTATTTGCACTCTCACTGGTTGTAAAAAAATGATTACAAATTGAATCCGTTACCACTCTGTTTATTTCTTCTGGCATACTCCAATCCCCTGATCTTATTCCTGCCTCGACATGAGCCGTATCTATACCCAGTTTTCTCGCAGTTATAGTGCACGCCATAGTTGAGGTAACGTCGCCAACCACCAATACCACGTCAGGTTTAAATTGGTTAAGCTCTTTTTCAAACTTAACCATAATGGCAGCGGTTTGCTCTGCTTGCGTTCCACCGCCACATTCTAAATTGCTATGGGGGTGAGGGATATTAAGTTGATCAAAGAAGTCGGCGCTCATTTTTTTATCAAAATGCTGTCCGGTATGAACAAGGCGAAAATCTATATTGGCGCCAATTTGTTTTAAGCCTGAAATTGCTTTTATAATCGGAGCAATCTTCATAAAATTTGGACGGGCACCTGCCACAACAGTAATAAGCATAAGTTTATCGCATTAAGTAATTTTTTTAAACAATTACCAATTCGCCTTCAATTGGTCTTTTCTCGTTCTCTTTTACCATTCTTCTGTCATTTTCTCTGATTAGATGAATGGTTTGAGATATGTTTTGTTTTGAAGACGCACCAAATAAAATAGATTCTATATTGGGCAAACTGCAGATATATTCGATTGCCTCTTTTGGAGAGATAGCACCTCCGGCTAAAACCTGCATTGCAATCACTCTTAATTTTCTTGTTTTCAAAGTGTATTCATATAAATCAATTCCACCGGACATTCTGAATCCTGCTTTATTAATTGAGGTACAAATGATGGGGTTTCTAATGCCAACGCTTTCAAGAGCATTTAAAAGTCTTGGCATATTCATAGTGATGAAACCGGCTTCTGCATTGTATTTTCTCACGATGTAGTCGTGAAAGGCTTTTAAAATATCTTTCATGCCAAGCCCGAGAAGCAAATCAGTAATTACATTCTGTAAAAAAATTACCGGCGTATTCATTCCTTTGAACATCTTCATTTCGGCATCAATCATTAATTCCATAATTGAAATACAATCCTTGGAAATAAATGCTACGCCACCTTTGAATAATGAACCAAAGAAATTCCCGGGAACATAATGTTGAAGTGTACCAACAACCCCCAATTCGGTAACGGCATTTGCATATTTATGTGCATAAGGCATACAAGGGTAAATGGTAAATTGTTCGTATTTAGCCGGGTTTTGTTTAATTAAATTGCAGATGTTGGCAATACGATCATGCGTTGTGCACATGAACGTTTTTACGCCTTCGTCAATCGCAATGTCTAACGTTTTAAGAATAGTTTTATCCTCCTTAAACTTAATTGCCTGTGCTCTTGACTTTTCGTCAGAAACATGATTAACTGCAAAAAATTGATTATCGCCAAATAATATTCTGTCCATCGTTAATTGTTTTTTTGGTTTCTAATTTGTGCAATAACATTGTCGGTTAGCAATGCACTTTCGAAGGTGTTTATAATGTTAGGAACCATTCCGTGAATGGCTTTTATGAAGTAATCTACCTGGGCAGAATATTCTTCTCCACGCAGATAAAATTCTACCTCTCTTGTTAAGTCGGTTATATATTTCACGTTCCATCCTTTAGTATAACCTTTGGGACAATTGGAGTCTTTAAAGTATATTTTCAATTCTGTAGCATCGGCAATAACTTTCCCTTTTGAACCAATGATGGTAATAGATGTGGACATTTTTCTGTACGTTTCATCACTCCAGTTAACTGACAATATTCCTGAAACGTTATTTTCTGTTTCGAGTAAAGAATAAACTGAATCGTCAACCTTATCTGAATAGACAGATTTTAAAATGGTGCCTTTAATCTTCTTAATAGGAGAAATAAGATAGTTTATTAAATCAATTACATGAGAAGCATAATCCATTAAACACCCTCCACCTTCTTCGGGACTGGAACGCCAACTGCTCTGCTTCTTTTTTACAACAACGGGTCCATATGATTCGCCGATGAAATGTTGAATGTCGCCCAAAAATCCTTTCCGAATAATTTCTTTAACCTCTTCAAATGTTCCTATAAACTTATTATGGTAACCAACCTGGTTCACAAGTTTTTTTTGCTTCACCAAATTCACTAATTCAGCGCCTTCATATACATTTAAGCAAAATGGTTTTTCTACAAAAACGTGTATATTTCTTTTTACAAGTTCATATACTATATTGGTATGAAATTTTGTTGGAGTGCTTACAAAAACAGCATCAGGCTTTGCTATGTCCAACATTGTGTTATAGTCTTTATAGCAGTTGAAAGGAGTATATTTTCCAAGTACATCTGTTACGAGCTTGGAGGTATCAACTACTCCGACTATTTCAACATCCGGGTGTGCTCCTAAAATGGAAAGATGAGAAATACCCATTTTTCCTGCACCTATGAGGGCTACCTTGATCATTTTTTTTCGAATTTTAAGATTTCGGTTTTGAATAAATTATACGCTTGTTCACCTTTATGCATAAGCTCAAGTTCAGGGGCTTTACTTTGTATGTTTGTTACAAAGTTTTCTACGTCTTCTCTGGTTAAAGAAGGCTTATGCAACATTAACCCTCTTAAAAGCAGAAACTTATCCACTTCAAGAAGATCGTCCTGATAAACCGAAATTGTGGGAATGCCAAGTATGGCCAGTTCTCTGGTCATTGATCCACCGGCACCAATAAAAAGCGTGCAGTCAGTTGCAATAGTGTAAAAATCTAAAGGTTTATCGGGTACGGTTATATTTGAAAATTTTGTTTGTTTATAATGCTGCGATTGACTTGCATCTCTTGGTAAAACAGTAATATTATACTTGTGTTGCAACTCAATTATTACTTCATCCAAAAAATTTTGTTTACCCTTATAATATTGGGCAGTACGTGGTTCGGGACGGATAAATATTTTGATAGTTGCTTGTTTATTTCCTTGGCGTTTTTGATGTATTGATTGACCCTTCTTCCATAGATACATGCCTTCTTTCACACCCGTATATTGTATTATTTTTTTCTTTGAAATACCGTTCTTGGCTACATCTTTTACAGGGAGATTTTCGGGAATAAAAATTTTGGTAGCACATAAAAAACTAGGAATATTTCCCCATGCATGTTCATTGTCGTTTGTATATATTGCAGGAATATTTAATAGTCTTGCCACTACAGGTGAATGAAACGAGCTTTGAGAAACTGCTAAATCTGGTTTATTATTTTTCAAAAAGCTTCTTAGCTGTAAAACTCTTACGGGATAACCAAATATTTTTTTAAGAAGATTTTTACCATAGTGTTCCCCTACGACTGTATGCTTTAATCCTTTTTGATCTAATAATTCAACCGTATTTGCTAATGGCCTTGAAGTAATGATAACATTATGTCCTTCACTCTCGAGATCTTTGATAAGATCATAAAACATATTAATGTGCGGAGAGTTTGAAATATCAAACCATATTTTCATGGGGTAAGGTTTAGGATTACTTTTTGCGATTTACAGGTAATATTACCACGATATTAAAAGGTTATATTCTAAAATCGCCAATGTGTCATTTATGATGGACAAATAGTAATAAAATATCGCCTAATAAAAAGATCTGTCGGTCTTGGTGTTTCTAAAAAACGTATTGACTAATCGCCTTTGCTCCAAAAGTATCTTGTATCCCGAGAAATTGATGTCCTTGCTTTGCTGCTTTTGATAGAAGATTTTCAAGTTTATCTAATGCATAAGCGCTTAATAATTTGGGATGACCAATTATCACAAAATTATTTTTGCCTGAAGATGCATAGCGGTTGTATATTTTCTCAAGCATGGACGATTTATAGCCGTCGCACGACACTGCTGTATAAGTGGGTGTAAATAATAAACGCAAGAGTTGTATTTTGGTGTTGGTTATTCCCTTGCCGTTCCCTGCATTCTTATGCTTTTGCGGAAATAATTTTTTCTGCATCACCATTTTAAAAAAAAATAAAGGGGATACAAAACATGATGATATAGGTAATTCCGTAAACTCTCCGTTTGGTTCCGGTTTAACAGGATCATTGTTAAAGTTCCAGACATCTAAATCCGGAGAAGTTCTAAAATCATACAGGTTTGTTGGCGATTGATTGTATCCTTTATAGAATACTGTAGAGTCAAGTTTGATGCCGTGTTTTAAGAAGGCAGATTTTAACCTTGAAAAGGGTTGCAAACACCATCCACCGGCCCTGAATGCAAATACTTTTTGACCCGTAATATTTTCCAAAAAAATAATTGATGTACGTACTATTTTATCTATCTCTTCTTCGGAAAAATTATGAATTCGGTAATTATCATAATCCAATTTCCATCCGTTTTCATACACCGCGTTTATCCAATGTGTATGTAAATGCAATTGAATATCGTGTCCATGATTAATTAACTCTTTCAGTTGAATAACGACAGATGTAAAATCTTTATTAAGCTCAGTTACAAAAGAATACTCGCTTAACTTCATTAAATATAGCACATCTACAAAAAATGTAAATCTGGCGTTATATTTCTCTGCAAGCTTAATTAACTTGTTTGTCGGAGCAAGTATGCAATTTTCTGCCGAACCGATTTTGTTACCAAAAAAAAGTTCATAATCGAATGTTACAAATATGTCCATGAATTGTCCATTTTTAAGGTAAAGAGTTGTCGGTAAACACGCTTACTTATTAGCAAATAAATAATTGTCTTCACATTTTAATAAATTGTCGTAAATAATTCCAAGTTTATTCATAACTGCTTCAACCGAATACTGCTGAACGAGCTTATAAGAATTGTTACCATAAGCTAATAGGGAATCAGGACACTCGATTGTATCTCGTAAAATTGTGAATAATGTTTTGATGTCGCCCGGCTTAAACACCCGACCATTAAAATTGTCTTTTACTACTTTTGGTATGCCGCCTACGTCAGTTGATATAATTGCCTTGCCATAAGACATTGCCTCTAAAATCGTCATTGGTAATTCTTCGTAATAAGAAGGGAGAATCAGAACGTTGCAATCTCTGATCATGTTGTTTTTTTGGGTCCCGCTAACCCATCCATTATATCTTACAATATCATTAAGGCCATATCTCATTATCAATTGTTCAAATTGACTTGTTTCACCATCTCCCGCCACATCCAAGAATATCTTATTACGAAAGTATTCCTGATGTTTGTTGATTATTTCGATTAAATCATAGGCTCCTTTATTCTTATTTATTCGGCTTAAAAACAAGATACGTATCGGAAACTCAATCGTTTCAATTGGTGACTTTTCATTAATTGTAATGGGATTATCTAATCCTGTAACATTGTTAGATGAGCTAAGACTTGAAAAAAAGTCAAATGCCGGATTCGATATTGAAATAATTTGATCACAGTTTCTTACAATAAATCTTATGTATGCTCTTAAAACGAAGTTTGAATCACGATAGAAATCGCGAAATGAGCCTGAATGAAAATGTAAAACAACTTTCTTTTGAAATATTTTAGCAATCAGCCCTAAAACAGATTTTCGATAAAAGCTACCTCTAAAAGCACTATGAAGATGCACAATTTTTACGTCTTTGTCAAACGTCAAACACTTTACGTATTTTATAAGCATCATCATAAAATGAAGAAAGTTTTTTAAAGCTGATTTTTCAGGGTAGGAGGAAATAAACTTAAAGGGCTTTATATAAGATGCATAAATCGCCAATACTGAGCCCATGCCACCTCTATGATCCACATATTCTGGACCAATAAACAATACGTTTTTAAAATTATAACTCATGATTTTTAGAATAAAGAAGGATAAAAGGTTGTTGAAGGTTTTTTATGAAATGTAATTACACTGCATTATTTGCTTTCATGTTTGAAAAATAAGATCTGTTATCAATTATATGCTTATGTTTTCCGTTCTCAGACGTGGAGAAATTATTAGTAAAAACCAAATCATACTTATTGAATAAAAGATGTTCTTTTATAATCTCCATGTACTTGTTATATTGTCTGTAATCCTTTGAGTCATCCACACAAAGATTAATCTGGATGCACTTACTATCGAATACCACCTGATACTGTCTTATTGTTTCATCCGATCTAAAGAGGATTTGAAAAAACGCGGCATGGGTAACTTTTTGTGCCACATCTATTATAGTATCATTGCACCTTCCAATTACGTTCTTAATAACTGGATAGCTTCTTTTACACGAACAATTTTCGTTGGAAAACTCAACTATGTCTCCTGTATCATATTTCATCATAATGAAACCTTTATTAGAAAGATCAGTGGAGAGTAAACGATCATTGTCATCCGATTCATAGTAACATCTCGAACTGATAAGATGCATTGATTGATGTTCACATTCAAAAGCAGATACACCTGCCTCGTTGCATCCATACTGATTGAATACTTTTGTTTTAAATGCACTCTCAATATTTTTACGCATTGATTCAGTTAACACTTCAGCCGAACTTACAATTCCCTTCAAATAAGGAAATTCTATCGGTTCTGTCTGATGTATATAGGTAGCAATCATATCAAGTGCGCTAGCATAGGCATATATGATCCGAATCTTGTTTTTGCGGATATCCTCGAGATATTCAGCGATATACTCGTCGTTGAGCGTAAAAGCGGAATATATTTTTACATTTAACAGCAGATAGAATATTTTGTGTTGCCATGAAGATTTCAACAACGACGTGCCCGCTATAAATGCAACTTTGTCACCAAGATTATAACCGGCGGCTTCCCATGATAATAAAATTCCTGCCCACATATAAGACTGTGCTTCGGCCGTGGTATAATAAATTAATGGTTTGCCGGTTGACCCGCCGGTTCCTTTTTTATAAAGCTTTTTCTTATAGTTCCTTGAACGAAAATCTTCAAAGTTCTCACGGATAACTTGTTTTGTTAAAACAGGTAATTTTTTATACGAGTTATAAGCAGCATAATACTTGGTAGAAAGTTTTGCTCTTTCAATCAGCTCCTGAAATTTTTTTTGGCGGTATTCATTTAAGGCATTCTTGCTCAGGTATTGATGCTTTCTTAATAACTGAAGTATCCCATAAATTCTTGTTCCTCTAAGTAAATCAATAAAACGAATTCTTGCAATGCCAATCCATTTTGAAAATATCATAGGGTTGAAATTAAATTTTAGATATTTTTTCAACGAAGAAACTGCAAGCTACTCTTGCGCTCTCGTATTTGCTATTTAAATTATCCCTTCTGAGAGTTCTCTTTAACCTACTAATTCTAAATAGGATCTCAACATTCTTTCTGAAGAAAATCTCTGCAATACAAAATTTCGAATGCCTTGACCTTTGATATTTTTATTTAATAGTTTTTCCCAACTCTCTGCAATGGACGATGGAGATTTTACATGGCTTAGATAGCCGGTCACTCCTTCAACAATCATCTCACCTGCGCCTCCGATATCCGTCAAAGAGCACGGTAGTCCAAAAGCCATCGCTTCCAAGGCGGCAAGAGAAAAAGTTTCGACACTAAAAGAAGTTAAGGTGAAGACATCAGCCAAACAATAATACTTTCTCACGTCCCACTGGTTACCTGTAAAAAGAATATAATTTTCAAGTTTTTTTTCTTTTGCATATCTTTTCAATGCATCAACATAAACTTTTTCGCCTCCGCCTACAAACAACAGATAAGGCTTCTGCTCATTCTTTTCATGTAAGATTTTTAGCGCATCAATCGCATCAAAATGTCCTTTTTCTGCAAAAAGACGTGCCACCTTGATTATAACTTTGTCATCATCGGCAAGATTCATACTCATCCTTAACGACGCAATTTCTTGTTCTGAAAAATGAAACGAATTGAAATAAGAAGTATCTATGCCATTATAAATTATTGTTTTTAACTTCGGGTTCAGGTAATATTTTTTTTGTAAATATTGCTTTTGGTTATTACAAATATAAATCACAAAATCACTATCGCAAATAAATCGCGTATAAATCAAGTTTTGTAAATAGCTCTTTATTGATGACGGAATTGTTGTATGCAGTGATAGGTAAAATTGAACTTTCCTGTCAAACAGAAAAGCAAGCTTAGTCAGAAAAAAAGCATAAGTGTTAATACAAAAAATCTTATTAATCCCTTCCGAATTAATTAAACGTTTTATCCTTTTCGATATAAATAAATCGTATCGCGATTTACGTTTTATAATTTCTACCCGTATATTTTTATTTAATTCATCTATCAGTGCGGTTTCCTCACTCAGCAATATTACCAGCGGGTTAAATCCGTTGCGGTAAAAGTTGTTGGCAATATAAATTAAAAATTTTTCGGCCCCGCCCATTTGCAAACCATCAATTACAAATGCAATTTTATTTATTACCATTTAAGAAAATTTAAATTCAATAATTCTTCTTTAAAAACACTAAGATGCTGTTTGATAAGCATCCATGATGCACCGCTCATTAATACGAGCTGTTTCTTCAGAGTAGTGCTTGTTTATTTTTTTTTCTATTTCTTTATACTTTTCCTTATCTAACGCTTCCATAATTTTCTCTGCAATAGAATCAACGGAAGCCTGTGTTAGCAAACCATTTACGTTATCTTTAATATATTCAGGAAATGCCCCAACATTTGTTGCGACAACAGCTTTGCCCGCCGCGATGGCTGTCATCAATACTCCGCTCTGGGTAGCGTCTCGGTAAGGGCAAACAATAAATTTTGCATTTTGCAAATGCAGGATAAGTTCTTCTGTACTCAAATATCTTGTTATCAATTCAATGTTATCCTGATATTGGCGTATCCTTCCAGGTTCAAATTTATAATGCAGTTCTGGGTTGCCGGCTATAACAAATTTTTCTTGAGGATATTTTTTTAAAACTTTCGGAATTGCCTCAAGCAGCATATCTACTCCTTTGTACAATGATATTCTGCCGAAAAATAAAATTGTATTATGAGCGCATCTGTCGTTTTTTAAAAATTGAGATAAATATGTAACAGGTTGAAACCTGATTACATGTGTGGGTGCTGTAACAGCAATATTGTTCTTTTTGAACTGGTTTCGCGCAAATTCGGAATAAAAAAAATATCCAGATGCCAAGCGATAAAACACAAATTTTCGCACCAGTTTTTTCCACGAGTATTCACCTGAATGAGGTTTAGGATCATGAACAGTTATAAAAATTTTTTTTGAACGAATATAAGGGTATAACCCTAAAGCTCTTTCTGTTATTGTGTCGAAGTGAATTGCATCGGGATTTAATTTTTTTATGTACCTGCCTAATTTATTTGCGGTTCGAAAACTTTCCGGAGAAAATATTCTTTTATTTTTATGAATTAAAAAAACTGCCTTTTTAACACCTTCAAAATATTTTTTCAAATATATCCATTGCTCTGCTCCAATAACATCTTCGCAATTTTCGATATCATCAAATTGGTTCAAATCGTCCACATTGATAATAGTACCTTTTTTGGAATTAGGAGAAATTTCAATAACAACATATAACTCTACGCTATCTTTTATTGACCGAATTGTTTCAATCGCGACGTCTAAAAAATTCGTCGAAGTATAATAGAGCACAACCATATGAATATTTCAATTAGAGCCTGATAGTTTTGATACACTTTTAATCTCGATGAATTAGTAGATTCACTCATCTACGCTTATCTAACTTACAGCTTCTACAAGTTTAGTTTTCAGAAACGGAATTTTTATTTGCAGCACAATAATAGTTGCAAAAATTAAGGACCAAAAACCAACAAAACAGCCATAAGAATTAAATTGTTTACATAATAACTGATAGCTTATTATAGAAATAATACTAATTCCATAAAATAAAAGAACATGTCCTATTTTAGTTACTTTTCTTTTAAGCAATGTTATATCTTGTAAAACATGAAATACCAAAAAAGAAAAAAAGATTCCATAATTTATCACTGAAAGTGATTTAAAATAAAGGAAGCCAACCATCACAAGTAATAAATAAACTATTAAGCTGGTCAAATTAAATAGCATGTCCAGTTTTTCAAGCTTCATTGATATAAGAACATTTGCCTGAAGTAAAGCTGTAGGGAACAATAGAATGGTCAAAAACATTTCTTTGCAGTATTGCGGAGTTGCCACATACTTCTCACCAAACAAAAAAGGAATTAAAAAATCTGAAAACGAATAAACAAATGTATATGCCATAAGGCCAAATAAACCATAAATAATAAACCCTTTTTTATATACACACTGCATTTCCCTTTTACTGTTTTTTAGCGATTTCACAAGCAATGGGAACACAGAAGAGGAAACAATAACAGGAAGAATTACAGCTATTGACCACAACTTTAGGGAAATATCATAGTTTGTTACATCTTTTAAAGTAAGAATTTTTGAAACAAGAATATTCCCGATGCGCCAGTAAACTACAGAAATGCTGCCTATTACGATGAATGGATAGTTTGGTACTATAATATTTCCTATTTCTCTTAAACCAACTCTTACTTTTAGAACCTGGCGCAGGTTTACAAGATTTGAACTGCCTATTTGGATAAATAAATTTAATGTTACAAATCGCAAAATAATGAGCAGTAGAGAGAGGGTTAAAATAGACATCGGAAAAACAAACAATAATAAAGCGATTAAAAATTTGAGAACAGCCTCAATGGTAAGAATAATGAATGTTTTTCTTTGTTCTGACTGTGCGATGTTGATCTGACGAATTACGTATATAACGTTGTCAAAAATTACATTAGTTCCAACAAGCAGCGACAATGACCTGATGAGAGTGCTGTCGTATAAAGTGTACGACGCCGCGATATTAATTACGTAAAAAAACACTCCTATATATAGCTGCATTTTAAAAAACTTGTTAATCAGTACCTTCTTATCTTCAGTGTTCATTAGCTCGCGGATAAACCATTGACCGAGACCCAATGACGAAAAAGCTACCACAAATGCATAGAGTGTATTTGCCAAAACATAGCTCCCAAAGTCATCTGTAGAATATTTTCTTGCTATAATTACAAAAACAGCACTAAATAAGAGGTTTTGGGAAACGTTTGAAGTGATGCCCCAAAAGCTATTTTTGATTAAAGGAGTTTTTGACTTTTTCAGAAAAAATGCAAATAGTTTATTCAGCATAATCTTGTAAAATTGTTCTGTCACCCGTAATCAGTAAGCAAATGACAGTTATGATCAATATTTCCATTCGTACGTCTGCAAAGGAATAAACAGTGTAAAATCCCACCATCCAACTGGTGATTGTTGCAATAAGAAACAAAAACGACATGTCGTGTGATTTTATAAAAAGCTTAATTCCTTTAAATACAGGCAAAAGAATTATCAACATTAGAGGAATAAATCCTATCAAACCTATCTCTGTGAGAAATTTGAGATACCCGCTTTCGGGATGATCAAAATAAGCGGGCTCTCCATCAATAACAGTCCAAACCTGATCGGGAAAATGAATGGATATATAATTACGATAGTTACCCAATCCAATGCCAAATAACGAATGTCCATAAAAGATTTCTAAAGCTTCCAGCCAAATTACATATCGGAAATCATAAGAGTCCGTTAGGGACGAACGTTGTAGAATAACAAGACTGTCTGCATACGAGTAAATAACAAAATATAAAACTATACCTCCCACAATTGCTGCAAAGCGGTAACTTGAATTACCCAGTAGCAGAATAATCAATAATCCCAATCCCCAACCGCCAAAGCCTGCCCGCCCGCCTGTGCAAAGTATGGCTACTCCGGCTAAAAGAAAAAACAAGTAATTATATATGGGAAGCTTTGAAGCGCTTTTTTCTTTTATTAGAAATAAAAAACTCACTGCACCAAGATATTGAGAGTATAATTGAGGATCATTGAAGTAGCTAAAATATCGGGTTCCCTGACTAAGGATATTAACATTTTGCACCTTGGCAAGGGTAAATGAAACTCCAAATATAAACTGGCATATTAAGAATAGCAATGATAAAACAAAACTCACTTTAAAGCAGTTTATAATTGTATAAATAAAACTTGTATCTTCTAAACATTCTTCAACTACAATTTTTGCAAAAATGAAAATAGAACCAAGAGTCATAAACGCTTTGGGCGTGTAAATCATGTCCATGCTCCCTGCTTTAACACATCCAATAATTGAAGACAGCAAAACAAAAAGAAAAAGAAGTAAATAAATATTTCTCGTTTTTAATTTTTCATACCTGCGCTTATATAAACTAAAGAAAAATAAGTAGGTTATTATATTGAAAATTGTAAAGCCGATGTTTTGTACATTTATAGTTATTTGCATCAAGGGGAAAACGATTAAGATAAATTTTATATAGACGCGGTTTTTTTCTTCTCTTGTAAAAAGCATAAAGAGAATAAATACAATAATCGCCATAAACCCCAGACTCGAAATGAAAGTGGTAGACATCTAGTTCTGTTTGTTATTCATTGAAACCGCATGTATGCTTGCCGCAATAACCCCCTATAGTATGTTATAACAGGAATATTTGAACGAAAATTATTTGTCGTAGTTTTTTTAAAATTTCGCTTTACCCCATACGCCTGTCATTCTGCATATATTTTCTGCCAGTGTAGCATCCTCATAAATATAAAACCTTGGCAAATGGTAATTAAAACCAATCTTTTCTTTGGTTAAATAAGTTTCTTCGGTGGTAAAACCTAATTTAAAATTTAACTGATGTAAATAATTTACTTCTCTAAGCGAAAAATCTCCGTTTGGATAGGCAAAAACATTTACTTCTGTTTGCAACCAGTCTTCTAATTCCCGTTTTGAATCTTTTATTTCATTGAAAGATTCATCGTCCTCACAGTTTATAAGAATGGGATGTGTTACTGTATGCCCACCAATAGTTACATACTTTGAAACGGCAATTCTTTTTATTTGCTCAACAGTCATCGCCTGTCTTCTGAGATGTACATTCCCCATCAAGACTTTAACTATTTTTAGCCGCTCATCGTTCGACAATTTTTTAAGATGCTCCGGTTTATAGACAGTTAATTTTTGCCTTCTCGCTATATCAACATACGACCACCAAAAGGATCCATTTTCAACAGGTTCCGTTGAAACAAATATGGTTACAGGAATTTCATATTTATTTGCAATAGCAACTACATTTTCTTCATTACTTAACCAACCGTCATCTATTGTCAAAATCACTGCTCCCCGAGGAAAAGGTTTATTTCCCTTCATAATTAGTTCTATGTCTTTAACCGAAATAAAGTGAAAACCGTTTTTCAGAAACCATTTTATAATGCCTTCAAACAATTTTTTGCTTGGGGAATGAAAATAGAGAGAGAGTATATATTCACCTTCTAAGGCCTTTCGTTTTGCTCTGGTTACAAAACCTAAGGCAATTAATATAATTGCATAAATAAAAGCAAGCAGATTCCTTAAAGTTAATTTCATGGAAATGGATTTATAGAAGCAATTTGTTAACTGTATTTAAATAAGAGCAGCAGTTTTAGTAACGATTTTTATAGTAATTTTTTCTAAATTTTCTTTTTCTACTTCAGCATACATCATATATCCTAATGAGGGCAAAGCCACTTTTACAGTTTTGCTCTTAACAGCAATGACGCTTCCTTCATACTCCGTTAAAGGACCTTTCATAATTCGCACTGTGTCATTGAGACCTACGGCAGACTTCTCAAGTTGAACATTAATATAATTCGTCAAGAATTCTTTTACGCATACAATTTCTTCGTCTCTTATTACGGCAGGTTTATTCAACCAATACACAAAATTTATTACCCCTACTATCTTTCTAATTTCTAAAAGCTGTTTTTCAGTTACGCGTACAAACACATAAGAAGTAAAGAGAGGTTCATAAACAATTTTTTTCCGATCGCTCCATTGGCGCAAAACTCTATTCAAAGGACAATAATTCTCATACTTTTTTTCAGTTAGGATTTCAGCCACCTTTTTCTCCCACCTTGGCCTGGTATATAATGCATACCACTTCAGCTCGGTTAATTTTGGTTCCATAGAGTAATTTAACGGTTTAAAATTTGCTGTTTTCTTTTGTATGGCTTCGCCAGTATCCAGTCACAATCCCTTTTTGACTGAATAATTTTATATAAGTACGGATGTAACTTCCTGCCTCTTTCTTTCTGCCTCCCTTAACTGATGTTCTACTGTCAACTGAATCAAATGTTATAAATCACCTTTAGCAGTAATTTATATTAGGTATTAATAAACCAATCCTTTTTAGCAGTACTTAACTTAATGCTTTTTTCTTTTTACGCTTTTGATTATACTTATATTCATAACTAAACCCATAACCATAGCCATAACTTTGTTTAACAAATCCCCTCGGTCTTAAAGCATTAAACACAATAGCTACATTTTTGAGTGCCTTTATTTTGTTATTTTCATCAAGTAAACGAACGATTGTCTTAGGGGTATATCCATGCTTTATTACATACAAAGCACAGTCACAATATTCTGACAATATGTAAGCGTCGCTTATGGGCTCCATGGGAGGTGTATCAATTATTATAAAATCAAAAACATCTTCCATGTAGCAAAAAAATTCTCTTAACCTCTCACTTAAAAGAAGCTCACTTGTTTTTTCTAACGGTATCGTACCTGCGCTACATACAAATAAATTGTCCTTGTCTGTGCTTTTGATTATTTCGTACGGTTCTTTTTCCCCCTCAAGAAAATTAGCAATGCCAACTTCATCGTTTATGGCAAATGTTCGCGAAGTATTAGGGTTTCTGAAATCAAAATCAAGTAAAACAACTTTCTTTCCCGACATGGCAAGACAAGACGAGAGATTGTAGCTGACAAAACTTTTACCTTCGCCTGTAATGCTTGATGTTATAAGTATTTTCTTTTTTACTGTATTTCTTCCATATAGCCCCATACCTGCCGCTAATTGGCGAAACTGTTCATTAGTGAGAGTGTTTTTTTCCTTTTCTGTAAGACGTTTCTTCTTAATATTAAAAATCTCTGCCACTACAGGAATACTCGTATGTTTATTAATATCAGAACGAAATAAAATTTTGCCACTGAAGACTTCTTTCCACAAAACAATCAAACACCCGGCTCCCAATGCCGCAAAAACCGCTATCGCTAAAACAATCATTTTTTGAGGGCTTGTAGGCCACAAAGATGATTGAGCCTTATCTATGATTCTGCTATTACCAAGCGTGGAGGCATTGGATAAGGAAGCCTCTTCCTTCTTCTGAAGAAGAAAGTCATAAGTACTGTTCAATGCAGCAAGTTGGCGGCTAATCTCAATGAGGTCTCGTTCTTTGTCAGGGATATTCTTAAGCTTAGAAGAGTAATTGGCAAGAGTTGAAGAGAGATTATCCCGGCTTGTACTTAAACTTATTCTCTGCACCCTTGTATTTTCCAATATGTTCTTTTTTGTTTTTTCAATATCATTTGCCAACGAAACAAGCTGCGGGTTGTTTTCAGTTGCGGTCATTTTTAATCTTTGCGAGTTAATCTCAAGGTCGTATAGACGTTGCAGCAAATTCACCAAAACAGGATCATTAATTCCTAAGGTACTTGGAATTACACCTTCGGTGCGACTTGAATTAACATACTTTTCCACTTCATCCAATATGGCGATTTGCCTGTTTACATCAGCTATTTTTTGATCATTGCTGCCAACATTCTGAAGAAATAAAGTACTTTGTTCGCTTAAGTTTACTATCCCGTTTTTTTCCTTATATTCATTAACAAGTCTCTGGATAGAATCTACCTGATGTTGCACATCGGCTATTTTCTCTGTAACAATTGAGAGCGTTTTAGCAGAAAATTCATTTTTATCATCTATAGATGCGGCATTATAAGTGTTTATCAATTCGTTTAAAATATCTTCTCCGCGCTTGGGGCTTTCATCCTGCAGTACTAACTTTACCACACTCGAAAGTTTATTGGGTTGGCTTACACTAAGTCTTCCTGCTAACGAGGCTGCAACTATTTTTGGAGAAACAAGAGAAAAATAGAATGGTTTGGAATCAGCCCTCTTGTAATTGGGATTCGCTGTAAATTTTAATACTCCGTATGGAGTATTCACCCATTCATCAACAGGGTATTTTTTATTTTCTAAATTCACTGTTCTTTTTAGAGAGTCATAGCGAAAGTATACTTTACTTGCTCCTCTAGAAGTATCAAGGTCATCCGCATTTTTGAAATATATGCTCAGAGGAGAGGAAGTATATGCAGAAATAGCGTTCACCCTTCCCTCCGTAGATACAGGAGCATATAAACCAAGCTTTGTTACAACTTCTTTCATCAATTGCTGCGAGTGCAAAACCTCCATTTCATTTTCCACGATGTCATTCGAGGTAAATATATTTAACGATTGCATCGCTTTGGAATCTGAAGAGCCTTTCTTTTCATCCTTTATCATCAATGTTGCTGATATGTCATAAAGGGGAGGTGCATATCTTAAATACACATAAGCACAAGCCACGCTTACTATACCAAAAAACAGAAAGATAGGCCAATAAGGGAAAAATCTATGCATAATCTGCGTAATCAGATTATCTTCCTCCTGTTGTATTCTTTTTTTAGTTGTTTCCATAAAACTTTACCATTTGTCATGCAAATTTTTCTTTACAATGGCCATACTTAATGTACTTTACAAAAAGTTATATTCCCGTCGGTATAATTCGTCGGTTTGCATGTAGCATTTGTAAATGAAATAATAAAATCAAAATCAGTCGTGCGACAGGAAATCTTAAGCCACTGTATGTTGGATTTTCAGGTATTAGGATTCCGTTCTGAATTTTTTATCACATAGCTTGAACTCGAATAGAGAATATACGGTGACACTTACTTGGTAAGGGTGCTTACTTGGGTAAGGATGGCATAAAATTACTCTGCTCAAGGTAACTAAAAAATTAAATTTTCATTAGTTCAAAAATAGAAATATAAAGTGCTCTCAGATCGCAAAATTCGATGACTCAACAATTATTATCGTTAAATAGAAAAAATTATCAGTCAGCTAATTAAATAAAGTTGAAATTAAGCTGGCGGGCAATCACGAGATCAGTAACAGGAGTACAAAAGCAGTTTCAAGAACTTGCTTTGTTTGACATTTATCAAAGTTAACTGATGTGACACCTAGCTATTTCCGGTTTATCCGCATTCGTACACTATACCGTTCATTTTCGTACACTTTTTCTTTCCTAAATATTGCGAAAAGCCTCACGTGCAAAGCTTTTCATACATTGGCATAACCGTTGAGCACATTTTATGTGAGCCCAACGTGTGTCCTTAAAACCTAAAGCGAAAAATCTAAAACGTCTCTCATGTCTAAAAAATTATTTCAAAACCGTATGGCACATGTGGTAAAGAATAAAGAGTTTTCGCTTACCAAATATTGCAGGCTTATCAATCGGCATAAACGCATCGTTGGTGATCTTTCTTATTGCTCGGTATGATTACGGCTTTGACAAAAATTGCAATTGCAAATCATTGCAAACAGTAAGCAACACGGAAATCCGCTCTTTAGCGGGATGAAGAGTTTAAGAACGGAATGAGATGGTGAATTGTGATACGATCAATTGGTGAATTATCGCATTGAATCCAAATCCGAAATCGTGAATCATAAATTAAGACATATGTTTCGTAATTATCTCAAAACCGCGTTTCGGTTTTTGCTCAAAAACAAAACTTTCAGCTTCATTAACATCAGTGGCCTTGCCATTGGAACATTGTGCTGTTTATATATTTTGCTTTATGTGGAAGACCAGTACAGTTATGACAAGCATGAAAGCAATGCCGCAGATATCTATCGCATTACTGCATCATTATCGCTGCCAGGCGATAAGCATAATATTCCCCACTGTTCGCCACCGATAGCCCCTGCTATGAAACGGGATTTTCCGGAAGTACTGCAATTCACCCGTGTAGTAACTGATTTTAATGCAGGAAAACATCTGCTTCGTTATAAAGAGAAACTGGTTTATGAAGACAAACCGGTCTATGTGGACTCCACCTTTTTTGATGTTTTTACCTATCACTTCACAAACGGAAATGCGAAAGACGTATTATCGCAGCCCTATTCTTTAGTACTGTTAAAAACTACGGCAACGAAACTGTTTGGCAGCGAAGATCCTGTTGGTAAGGTTATAGAGATTGATGATAACAACGGCAAGAATGACTACAAAGTAACAGGTGTTGTTGATGAAAGTCTTGGCAAATCGCACCTTCATGCGAACATGTTTATCACCATGAACAGCGGTGGCATGGGCGAATATATTCGGCAGAACAATATGTGGGCAGGAAATAATCTCACCTATTCCTATATTAAGCTGCGTCCTCATGCTGATGCTGCTGCGCTTGAAAAAAAATTACCCGCTTTTTTGAACAAGTATGGTGGTCAGCAACTAAAAGACCTTGGCATGGAAAAAATATTGCATCTTCAACCTCTCGGCTCCATACACACTACTACCGGTTATGAGGGAGAGCTTTCAAAAAGTGTTGATCCTTCTTTCCTATATGTTTTATTGTTGATAGCGATACTTATACAAGTAATAGCGTGCATCAACTTCATGAACCTTTCTACTGCACGGGCATCTAAAAGAGCAAAAGAAGTTGGCGTAAGAAAGGTAGTTGGCGCAGAAAGATCGGATCTCATGAAACAATTTATGAGTGAATCGTTTTTATTGTCTTTTATCAGTGTATTACTTGCATTGCCTTTATTGTTGCTGACGCTGCCTTTCCTCAACCAGCTGACCCAGGCAGACATTCATGTGTCCATGTTTGCTAACTACCGCATACTGTTATTGCTCGGAGGAATTATTGCGATCACGGGAGTGGTTGCAGGCAGTTATCCGGCATTCTATTTATCAGCGTTTGAAGCCATTAAAGTGATCAAGGGAAATTTCACCAGCCACATTTCTGCCACGGGTATTCGTCGTTCATTGGTCGTATTCCAATTCGCCCTCTCAATCGTCCTCATAGGAGGCATCATTGTGATCTATAGTCAATTAAATTATATCCAACATAAAGACCTGGGCTTTGATAAGAAACAGAAACTCGTCTTTAGTTTTTATACTCAGGATACGCGAAATAATATTGATGCGTTTTCTAACGATCTGCGGCAACTGGCAGAAGTGAAGATAGTGGGCAGGGCAAATAATTATCTCAGCCAGAGAGTGTTTAGTGACATGCCTGTTTATCCTGCTGGAGGAAACGCGGCTAATGCCACCGACGTGCAATTCATGATAACAGATGAAAATTTTGTAAAGGCAAATGGTATTAAAATAATCAGCGGCAGAGATTTTCATTTATACGATTCAGGAAAAGTGCTGGTGAACGAAACAGTACTAAGGCGTGTGGGATTAAAACCTGAAGAAGCGCCGGGAAAAAAGTTATATACACAGTTCCCCGGAGTGCCGGAATTTTATCGTGAGATAGCAGGTGTAATGAAAGATTTCAATTTCAATTCTCTTCACGATGAAGTAAAACCATTGATGTTTATATATGTAAACCCACAGCCCGACATGTCAAATCTTACTGTCGCGACAGACAGTAAAAATTACCAGTCACTGTTATCAAAAATAGAAGCATTGTGGCACAAGGATTTCCCATCAGCACCGTTCGACTACAAGTTTCTTGATCAGGAAGTTCAAAAACAGTACGAAACGGAGATCACCCTATCAAGGATCATCAATTCATTCACGATAATGGCTATCCTGATCTCATGTCTTGGTTTATTCGGGTTGGCTGCTTTCAGTGCAGAACAAAGAAAAAAAGAAATAGGTGTGCGAAAAGTCTTGGGTGCAAGTGTATCAGGAGTTGTTGGCTTGTTGTCAAAGGATTTCTTAAAACTGGTTGGCATTGCAATACTGATAGCAACGCCCGTGGCATGGTGGGCGATGAGCAAATGGCTGCAGGCGTTTGCTTACAGGGTTGAGATCAGCTGGTGGATGTTCGCGCTGGCTGGTTGTGTCGCAATTATT
>Ga0081539_10000762_pt1 | contig 63655 bp, 47 predicted proteins | sample TabmetS4T2R2_FD_71023 | JGI IMG/M metagenome (GOLD analysis project Ga0081539, IMG submission 71023) | Tabebuia heterophylla rhizosphere microbial communities from the University of Puerto Rico - S4T2R2 | ecosystem: Host-associated > Plants > Roots > Rhizosphere ...
CCTGCCCACCGCTGCAGGCTCCATCTCCGCCACTCTCGGCGGAGTGGCGATGACCAGCGTCACTCCAGTGAGCGCCACGAAGTTCACGGCCGTTACGCCGTATCACGCCTGGACTTCGGGCGCACAGTCTCTTGTCATCACTACGGCCGCGGGTACGTCGACAAAGAGCAGCGCGTTCACCTTCAAGAACGCCCTCAACGTTTCGCCCAATACGGCTCCCAACACCTCATCGGCTGTGTACCTGGATGTCCTGGGTTCTAACTTCAACAACCTCACCGTCGCCCAACCGAACAGCGCTTTCGTCAATACCGACACGGACTCTCGCGTGTTCCTGGTGTCTGGCACCTACAGCAACACCGCCACCGGTGGCGGTGCCAACCCCAATTACACCAATGGCCCCGTGGCCAACTGCGGGTCGGTATACGTGATTTCGGACAGCGAGCTTGTCTGCAAGCTGGACCTTGCCGACGGACTACTCACGGTGACCGGCGCTGACGCTGGTGCATCTACTCCGGTACCCAATGGCACGTACACGGTGACGGTCGTCGTGAACGGCGCCAAGGGCGCCGGCAGCAACGGCAACCCCAGCGACTTGTCAAGTGGTGCGACCTTCACTGTCGCTCCGTACTGATCATCAGATCAGGTCACGAGCAGTGGTGGCCCGGAGATATCTCCGGGCCACCATTTGCGTGTCGCTTCAGCCCAACTTCACCCACTCTTTGTCGATCACGGCGGCGCTGTCCTTCTCGGCTGGCGCCCCGCTGCGGCTGCTGGCAAGCGTCAGCACGCTTCGATCGGGTGAGGTACGCCAACACAACAACAGCCTCGGGATGTGCTTGACCTGGGCGCCGTTGGCGAAACGGAACTGTCGCGTGCATCGCGAGTGCCCGACCGCCTTGCCATTGTCGGCTGCGATCAGATGATCCTCCTGGCCGGTCAGATCCGCCTTCGCCGTCGTGACGCGGATCGTCCCGTCACTGGTCTTGACCATCCAGACATGGATCTTGTCCTGAGCGACGGTGAAGCCTGTGGGCTGAGGTGCGCGCTGCACCGGATGGCCCGCCTTGGCCGCCGCCTCCCTCGCCGCCCGGATCTCCCGTTCCACCTCCGTCGCCTTCTCGGGTGCCATCGAAGGTGCGGTCTTGCGGGAAGGAGCGCTGGCGGATGGCGTCGGGGAAAATGTCTTGTCGATCGAGTCGGACGTTGACGTCGTCATGCGCGACGCGACACCTTCCGGAGCAGCGTCAGGGTTGCCGGTAGCACGAACCGCGTTTTCGCCCGCGACCTCGGCGTCCTGCATGTCGTCATGGATGGTGGTCGCCGCGTAGACTCCGGCCCCTAGAACGGCAGCCATCCCCACGGCTGCGATGACGGCGTGCCTGGTGCTGACGCGAGGCGTTCGCTTCGTGTTGCCCGTCCGCGAGACGCCGTCCGAGTTGGTCGGCCGATCCTCGTCATCAATGGTCATGTCGCGTGTCCTTGCGTCTCGACTGTCGGCCCGCGGTACGGGCCACGGATCTCCATCGTTGCAACGGGACGGACATATCGCGCCAAAACGGCGAGCCTGCGCCGTGAATTGCCCGAGTCGAAGATCGGACCGAGCCACCCCTGCTCGTCGTCAACGGCCAAGACGAAGTCCTGTCTGAGCGCAACCGACCTGCTCCTCAGGACTCACTGTCTGATGACCTGCCCCACCGACCGTTGTCCCCGACCCCACGGGAGGTAGGACAACGATGAGGAACCACCTGCGCCGCTACGCCATCGGCGCGCTGGCCGTCGGCGCGATCGCCGGTGCCGCCGCTTTCGCTCTTCCGGGCACGCCGAGCGAGCAGGACGGCTGGCAACCCACCACGTACGGCCTGACAGCGTCCCCTGCGCAGTTGCTTCCGGCGAATGTCTCCACGGCCCACCCAGTCAGGGTCGTGACCACGACCCTGGACCGCGCCGGCCGTCCGGTCGTCACGGTGCGGACCGCCACCGACAAGGCCACCGCCGAGGCGTACGTCAAGAGCGGCCAGACGGCCGTCAACGCGATCGGCGTCGAGACGGACGCGGTCGTCAGGGCCACCGACGTGCCGGCCGGGACCGACCCCTACCGCCCGCAGCAGTGGGACTTTCCGAAGATCCGCACCGCCGACGCCTGGCCGGCGTCGACCGGCGCGGGTGTCGTCGTCGCGGTCATCGACACCGGCGTGGACGCCTCGCACCCGGACCTGGCCGGCCAGGTGCTGCCCGGCACCGATCTCGTCGCCGACACCGTGGGCGTCAGCAGCGACCCGAACGGGCACGGCACCCACGTGGCCGGCACCATCGCGGCGGTCACCGGCAACGGTGTGGGCATCAGCGGCATCGCGCCGGACGCGAAGATCCTGCCGATCCGGGTGCTCGACGCGAACGGCAGCGGCTACATGTCGGACGCCGCCTCCGGCATCGTGTACGCCGCCGACCACGGCGCGGACGTGATCAACATGTCGCTGGGATCGACCGGCCGGACGGGGGCGGTGACCAACGCCATCGCGTACGCCCGCGGCAAGGGTGTCACCGTGATCGCGAGCGCGGGCAACTCGCGCACGTCGGGCAGCCCCACCAGCTACCCGGCCGCCGACCCGGGCGTCGTCGCGGTCGCGGCCACCGACTCGTCGGACGCCGTCGCCTATTACTCCAACCAGGGCAGCTACGTCGACGTGGCGGCACCGGGCAGCAACATCCTCAGCACCGTGCCGGTCGCCAAGGGAAGTTACGCCTCCTACAACGGCACCTCGATGGCCGCCCCGCACGTCGCCGCGGTAGCCGCGCTGGTCAAGGCGGCCAATGCGGCCCTCACGCCGGACCAGATCGAGCAGGTCCTGGAGAGCACGGCGATCGACCTCGGCACCGCGGGCAATGACGCCGACTTCGGGTACGGCCGGATCGACGCGGCCGCCGCCGTCGCCGCCGCGGCGCCGGAGACCACCGCGCCGACGACGGCGCCGACCACCACCGCGCCCACGACGGCGCCGACGACCGACGCGCCGACCACGGCACCCACGACGGCGCCGACGACCGACGCGCCGACGACGGCACCCACGACCGACGCGCCGACCACGGCACCCACGACCACGGCGCCGACCACGGTTCCGACGACAACCCCGACGACCGCTGACCCGACGCCGACGAAGACCACGCCGAAGGTGCGCCCGGCCATCAGGGTGACGTCGTCGTCCACCTCGGTGATCTACGGCTCGGCCGTGACCGTCAACTACACGGTCACGGCGGCCGGCAAGCCGTTCGCGCAGAAGCCGGTGCGGATCGTGACCGCCACGCCGGGCGAGGCCGCCACCTACACCGACGCGGTCACCGACGGCGCGGGCAAGATCATCTTCTCCCGGCCGGCCACCGGCCGCCTCCAGGTCAAGCTGATCGTGCCGGCGACCGACACCACACTCGAGGCGTCCTCGCCGGTCTGGAACCTGACGGTCCGCGCGAAGGTGACGGTGACCAGCCCGGCGGCCGGCTCGCTGAAGATCGTGCTGACCGGCGCCCCCGGCCAGACCGTGCAGGTCCAGCACTACGAGAAGAAGCGCTGGGTGATCGCGGCAACCTACCCGGCCGACACCGCGGAACGTACCTTCACCGGCCTGGCGTCCGGCTCGCAGTACCGGATCGTCGTGCCGGCCACCCCCGGCGTCATCGGGCTGACCAGCGGGACTGTCAAGATCTATTGAGTCATCCCAGGTCCGTCCACTCGCGGTCGATGACCGCGACGCTCGAGGCCGCCGAAGGGCGGCCTCGAGCGTTGGTGGCGACGGTGACGACGCTCTTCGCCGCCGACGTACGCCAACAGAGCAGCACCCCCGGCCGGATCCGGGACTCCGGCTCCCCGGCGAGCCGGAAGTTCCGCGTGCACCGGGCGGCGCCGGCCTGCTCGCCCGAGTCCGCCGCGCCGAGCACGCGCCGCCGCGCGGTGAGATCGGCGCGCGCGGACACCACCCGGATCGCGGTGCCCTCGCGACCCACCTCGCTGCGTACCGAGAGCGCGTCGCCGGCGACGGCCAGGCCGCCCGGCGAGGACGACGCCGGCGGTTCCATCAGGCGGCCGACCAGCATCGCGGCGACGGCCTCGTCGTCCGCGGTAGGCGTGGGCGACGGCCGGCTGGAGCGTCGCACGCCCGAGCGGGTGGCGGGCACCGGCCCCGGACGGGGGCCGGCAGAGGGCCCGGTGGAAGGACCGGTGGAAGGACCGGCGGAAGGACGGGCGGAAGGACCAGCGGAGGGCGGATCCACCGCGGCGGCATTGCCGGTCACGGTGGCATCCCGCCCCGTCATCCAGGTGGTGGCGGCGTACGCCCCGCCGCCCAGGAGCACGACCAACGCGGCGACCACGGCGGCTGCCTTCCTCTTGCGGCGCTGTTTGCGCTGGTTCTGGGAGTAGTAGACGCCGTCGTCCGCACTCATCAGGCCATGATCGCACTGCGGCCGGACAAAAGGGGCGAAACTCCAGGGTCGACCGCACCGGCCCGAGGATGCTTGGATCGGCGCATGGCGGGACGGGGCAGGGCGCTGATCCTGGGCGGTGGCGGCGTCACCGGCGTCGCCTGGGAGATCGGGCTGCTGTTCGGCCTGGCCGAGCGGGGCGTCGACCTGGCCGGGGCGGATCTGGTGGTGGGCACCTCCGCCGGTTCGGTCGTCGGGGCGCAGATCCTCAGCGGCGTACCGCTGGCCGACCTGTACGCGGGCCAGCGCGCCGCGGCGAGCGGCGAGATATCCGCGCGCCTGGGTGCCGGCATCCTGGCGCAGTACGTCGTGGCCGGGCTGTGGCCAGGGGATCCCGGCCGGGGCCGCGCCTGGCTGGGCCGCCGCGCCCTCAACGCCCGGACCGTACCGGAGGCCGAGCGCCGGGCGGTGATCGCCCGGCGCATCGGGCGGGACGACTGGCCGCGGACGCCGCTGCTGGTGACCGCGGTCGAGGCGGCGACCGGCGCGGTCAAGATCTTCGACAAGGACAGCGGCGTCTCGTTGATCGACGCCGTCGCGGCCAGCTGCGCGGTACCGCTGACCTGGCCACCCGCCACGGTGAACGGGATTCGGTACATCGACGGCGGTTTACGGTCGGTCGCGAACGCGGACCTGGCCGCGGGTTGCGAGCGCGCGGTGGTGATCGCGCCGATCACCGGATCGGTACGCCGGGCCGGCCGGCCCGCCGTACAGGCGGCGGCGCTGAAGGTGCCGAGCGTCGTCATCGCCCCGACCGACGCGGCGCTCGCCCGGATGGGCCGCAACCCCCTGGATCCGGCGTTCCGTGCGCCGGCCGCCGAAGCCGGACGCGTTCAGGCCGAGCATGAGGTCGAAAAGGTCCGAAGGGTCTGGAACGAGAAATGATCATGCGGTTTACTCCACAACTATGGGCATCATTTCCCGAGGTTTCGGCGGCCGAAGACGGGAGTCCGTGCCCGGCCTGCCGCCCGGCCAGTATCTGACCCACGACTTCCCGGTGCTGTCCGCCGGGCCGACCCCGCGGATCCCGCTGGACCGCTGGCGCTTCACCGTCACCACCGAGACCGGCGACCGGACGAGCTGGTCCTGGCAGGAGTTCCAGGCGCTGCCGCAGGAGGACGTGACGGTCGACATCCACTGCGTCACGAAGTGGTCCAAGCTCGGCACGACGTGGCGCGGCGTCTCGCTCGACACCCTCCTGTCCGACGTCGACACCGCGGCCGACTACACGATGGTGCACAGCTTCGGCGGCTACACCACCAACGTCCCGCTCGAGGACCTGATCGACGGCAAGGCCTGGGTGGCCTGGAGGTTCGACGGGGAGGACCTGGAACCCGAGCACGGCGGTCCGGCCCGCCTGCTGGTACCACACCTCTATTTCTGGAAGTCGGCGAAGTGGGTCAACGGCCTGCAGCTGATGAACGAAGATGAGCCGGGCTTCTGGGAGGCCGCCGGCTACCACATGTACGGAGACCCATGGCGCGAGCAGCGGTATCAGGGCGATTGATCTGGCGGGTGGCCACGGTCGCCGGGGCACGGTGGGAGACGCCGTCGGCGCGTACCCTCGTGCTCGACCTCCCCGACTGGCCGGGCCACCTGCCAGGTCAGCACGTCGACGTGCGTCTCACCGCCGAGGACGGCTACCGGGCCCAGCGCAGCTACTCGATCGCCTCCGCCTGGTCGGACGACGGCGACCCGGTCGAGCTGACCGTCCAGCGCCTCGACGACGGCGAGGTCTCGCCGTACCTGACCGACGGGCTGGCGGTGGGTGATCAGCTGGAGCTGCGCGGGCCGGTCGGCGGCTGGTTCGTCTGGCGCGACACGCGGCCGGCGCCGGTCCTGCTGGTGGCGGGCGGTTCCGGGGTCGTACCGCTGATGGCGATGATCCGGGCGCGCGCGGCCGCGCACGCCAGACAGCCGTTCCGGCTGATCTACTCGGTACGCACGCCGGCGGACGCCTGTTACGGCGAGGAGTTGCGCCGGCGCGTACGCGACGACGGCGGCCTCGACGTACAGTTCGTCTACACCCGCAAGACGCCCGAGGGCTGGCCCGCGCCGCCGAAGCGGATCGACGTGGCGACGCTCAACACGTACGGGTGGCCGCCGGACTTCGCCCCGGACTGCTACGTCTGCGGTCCCACGACGTTCGTCGAGGCCGCCGCCGACATCCTGGTCGCGCTCGGCCACGACCCCGGGCGCATCCGGACGGAACGTTTCGGAGGGACGTCATGAATCAGCTCGACGGCAACGCCATGGCGGGCGACCTGCGCGAGGTTTTCGCGGTCGACGTCACCGCGGCGCGGTTCCTGTGCGCCGGGTGCGGCCACGCGGGCGCCGTCGCGACGTTGCGGCTGTGGGGTCCGGCGCCCGGTCAGGTGGCGCGGTGCCCGCACTGCGAGGACGTGGTGCTGCGGGTGGTACACGCACCCGACCGCATCTTCCTCGACGTGCGCGGCGCCGTACGCCTGGAATTGCCCCTCGCGGACTCTTGATCCGGCTCGGCGAACCGGAGGACCCGGTGGCCCTCGCGCGGGGGAAGGCCGCCCTCGATCCCGACGACGCTCTCCTGGCGAGCCTCGACCCGGGCGTGGCGGCGGACGTCCGGGCCGATCAGGAGGAGCTGATCCGGACGCCGATCGACCGGCTCCTGGTGATCCAGGGCGGGCCCGGTACCGGGAAGACCGTGTCGGCGCTGCGCCGCGTGGCCCGGCTGGTGGGCGACGGCGGCCCGCTGTCCGCCGCGGACGTCCTGGTGGTCGGTCCGTCCGCCGCCTTCGCCCGGTACACCAGGTCCGTGCTGGAGTCGTGGGGCCACTCCGGCGTCGACCATCGCGAGATCGCGGCGCTCCCGCCCCGGGTTCTCCCCGGGCGTACGGAGACGCCACACGTCACCCGCCTCAAGGGCGAGGCCCGGATGGCCGGCCTGCTGAACCGGGCGTTGCGGCGCCGCGAGGAGCGGCGGGCGGCCGCGCTGCCGGCCGCGTTCCCGGTGGCCGGCCGGACGATCAACCTCGACGTGGCCACCGTGCGGCAGATGGTGGCGACCACGCGGGCCAGCGGGGCGGCGGCCGCCGAGCGCCGGGGCATCCTGCGCGGGGTCCTGGCCGCCTCCGGCGCGGATCCGGGATTGATGGCCGATGCCGTCGAGGCGCTCGCCGAACGCATCTGGCCGGCGGTCGAACCGGCGGAGTTCCTGCGCGAGCTCTTCGCCTCACCGGAGTGGCTGACCGAGGCGGCCGGCGGCGACTTCACCGAACGGGAGATCGCGGCGCTGTTCCGGGAACCGGCCGGCGGCGACGGGTGGAGCGACGCCGACCTGCCGCTGCTGGACGCGGCCGACCACATCCTGAACGGCAACCCGCGGCAGTACGCACACGTCGTGGTCGACGAGGCGCAGGACCTGTCCCCGATGCAACTGCGCGCGGTGTCCCGCCGCTGCGCCACCGGCTCGATGACGATCGTCGGAGACATGGCGCAGTCCACCGGGCCGTGGGCCCGGGACGACTGGTACGACGTGCTCGCCCACCTGCCGGGCTCGATGGCACGGGTACACCGCGAGCTTCGCTACGGCTACCGGATCTCCCGCCAGGTCTTCGCCCTGGCCGCCGAACTGCTGCCCGCCGCGGCGCCGAGCGTGCCCGCGCCGACGACCGTCCGGACCGGAACCGCCGATCCCGTCGTCCGCCCGGTCGCGGCCGCCGATCGGGTGGCCGCCGCGATCGCCGGCGCGATGTCCCACCTCGCCGCCGGTAGGTCCGTCGCCATCGTCTGCCCAGGGGCGTGCCGCCACGACATCGAGGCGCGGCTGCGCGAGGAGGCCGTCCCGTGGCGCGCGGCGGACGACGGCGAACCGGCCGGCCGGATCACCCTGCTGAGCCCGCGGCAGGCGAAGGGCCTGCGGTTCGAGGCAGCCGTGGTGGTGGAGCCGGGGCTCATCGTCGACGAGGACCCGCGCGGGCACCGGCTGCTCTACGTCGCGCTCACCCGGGCCACCGAGTATCTGCAGATGATCGGGTTCGCCGAGGACCTGCCTACGGAGTACGCCGACCCGGCTCCGGGGACCCCCCTCGACCCCGAGGTCCGGGAATCTGTCGACCTCGTGGCGCACGCGATGGCCGAGAAGCTGCTCGCCGATCTCCCCCCCGAGCTCTGGCCGGCGGCGATGAGGCGGCTCGCCGAGCTGATCCAGCCGGACGACCCACCGGCCTGACCCAGCCTCGGAGTTCCTCGGACCCTACCCGCGGAAGCCGCTGCGCAGGCGCTGCGCCAGGGACTTCGGGGCCGGGCGTACGGGAACCGGTGCGGGCCGTGCGACCGGCGGACGGCGCCCGCCGACCGGTCGATCGTAGTCGGCGGTCGCGATCGCCTCGACGATCTGGCCGTCGCCGAAGTTCTCCGAGCCCGGGATCGAGGCGACGAAGCCGACGAGGATGCCGTTGCGCATGATCTGCGCCTCGAGGCCCGCGGTGCCGTCGTTGTCCCAGATCGCCTCGCGGCCGTCCGGCAGCACCACGCGGATGCCGTACTGCGTGACGCCGGCCTGGGGCAGCTTCACGTGGGCGAAGACATCGCGTGCCCGCAGCGTCTGGACGACCCGACGTGCCTGTGCTTCTTCCATGACAGAGAAGCTAGCCGCGTACCCTGTGCGCACGCTGAGCGGATGCGACAGCATGGCCGCATGACCAAGCTGACCGGACGACAGATCGCCGACGAGAAGCTGGACGGGTGGGCCTACCTCGTCGACGGCCTCCAGACCCGGATCGCCACTCCGGACTTCGCGACCGGGCTCGCGCTGGTGAACGCCATCGGCGCGGTGGCCGAGGAGATGAACCACCACCCCGACGTGGACCTGCGCTACACGTTCGTCGGGATCCGCCTGACCAGCCACGACACCAGGGCGGTCACGGAACGCGACGTCCGGCTGGCCCGGCGGATCGACGAACTCGCCACCGAGGCCGGTCTCACCACCGACCGGACGCGGGTCTCCCGGCTGGAAATCGGCCTGGACACCCCGGAATACGAGCGGGTGGCCGGTTTCTGGGCGGCGGCACTCGGGGCGAAGCAGCACGGCGAGGAGGTGCTCGATCCTGACGACGCGCTGCCGGCCCTGTGGTTCCAGCGCTCGGGCAGCGAGGAACCGCGGCAGCGCTGGCACTTCGACGTCTGGGTGGACCCGGGCCAGGTGCGACCGCGCATGGACGCGGCCCTCGCGGCCGGTGGCACCCTGGTGAGCGACGCGGAGGCGCCGAGCTTCTGGGTGCTCGCCGACGGCGAGGGCAATCGCATGTGCTTCTGCACCTGGCAGGACCGCTCCTAGCCGGTCCAGGAGAACGGCTCGCCCCGCACGGAGCCCACCACCGTCCGGCCGTCGCGCTCGTACCGGTACGAGACCACCACGACGTACCGGTGGCCGCGCGCCGGTTCGGCACTCGCCGGGCCGCAGCCGCGCGTCGCCGCGTCGCCGCCGAAGGAGAGGCCGTCGCAGGTCTTCGGGCCGGCGACCGTGCGGCCGGTGCCGTCGTCCTGCAACGCCACGGAGATGCTGGCCGTGGCGCCCCCGGGCGCCGTGAGCGAGCCCCGGTACTGGATGTCCCGGCCGAGCATGTGACACGGCTGCGGCGCCAGCGGCGTGCGGCTGCCCAGGTCGAACGCGAAGCGCTGGGTGCACTGCCACGGACCGTACGGCTGGGCCTCGGGTTGCGGTGAGCGGGACCGGACGGCCTTGGTGGTGATGCGGGGCTCGACGCGTACGGGAGCAGGCGTCGTCGCCGGAGCTGGATCACCGGCCGTGGCAACCGGCCGCCCCGGCGTGCGCGTCGCGGCCGGGCGTGGCGCGGCGGCCCGCGGCGGCGCATCGGTGACCGTGGGAACCCGGGTCGCGGCCGGGGTGGCGAGCACCGGCAGGGTCGCGGCCCCGGCCGGTTCGCCGTCGGCGCGGCCGAGGTGCCATGCGGTGGTCGCCACCGCGGAGGCGACCATGGCACCCGCGATCAGCGACATGGTGGCGCCCGGGCGCGCCCACCGCCAGCTCGGTGCCTGGTTGCGCGGGCGCGGGCGCGGCTTGGGCACGAGCGAGGCGGGACTCGCGGGCGGCGCGGAGTCCGCCTGCCGCCCGGGCCGCGACTCGGGCCGGCGATCGCGCCGCGGTTCCGGCCGGGGCAGCGCCGGCGTGCTCCCGAACCGCCGCGCCACGTCGGTGAGGTCGGCGACCAGCTCGGCGGCGGACGGGCGCAGCCGCGGCTTCTGCGCCATGCACGACATGACCACGTCCCAGAGCGGGTCGGGGATGCCGGCCCGGCGCTCCGGTCCGCCCTCCAGGTGCCGGCGCATCAGGTCCGGGATCGCGTCGCTGTCGTACGGCGGCCGGCCGGAGAGCATCTCGTACAGCAGGACACCGAGCGCGTACACGTCGGTGGCCGGGCTCGCCGTGGCGCCCTGGAACGCCTCCGGCGCCATGTAGTGCGGCGTGCCGACCACCGCGTTCGGCGTGGTCATGCTCGGCGTGTTGAGCATCCGCGCCACCCCGAAGTCGGTCAGCCGCGTCTCCAGGCGGCCGTCCTCGGCCTGCAGCAGGATGTTGTCCGGCTTGAGATCGCGGTGCACGATGCCGAGGTCGTGCGCCTCGGCGAGGGCCGCGGCCACCTGCGCGGCCAGCCGCGCCGCCTCCCCGGCCGGCACGGTGTGGTGCTCGCGCAGGTGATCCCGCAGGCTGCCGCCGCCGACCAGGTCCATCACCAGGCCGAGGGTCTCCCCCACGCTGAACAGGTCGCGCACCCGGACGACGTTGCGGTGCCGCAGCATCAGCAGGATGGTGCGCTCCTGCACGAACCGGGTCACCAGCTTGGGCTGCCGCAGCAGGCTCTCGTGCAGCAGCTTGACCGCGACCGGCTCGCCGGACGCGCGGTCCACGCCGCGCCAGACCGTGCCGGTGGCGCCCTGGCCGATCGGGCGCACGAGGAGGTACGAGCTGCCGACGCAGCGCCCGCTCAGGTCCATGGTGGAGGCGCCGTCGCCGGCCGACGGGCCGGGTACGACGCTGCTCGTGCGATCCTGAGTCACTCCACGGTCCTTCCGGGTGTCAGCAGTGCCCCGGAATCTTGCTGTTTGTCCGGATAGCCTGGCAAGCCGCTAAGCCGGAGTTCGCACCTTTGGGAGGAGTCGCCGGAAAACCGTCACCGCGAGCCTGCGCGGTCGTTCCCTCACTGGTCGGACGGCGCGGGTTGCGGCCCGCACAGCGTCCGGATGGCGCCCAGCAGGGTCGATCGGGTGAACGGCTTCTCGATCAGCATGCTGTTCTCGTCGAGGTGCAGCTGCGGCCCCAGCGACGCCGCCGTGTAGCCGGACATGTAGAGCACCGGCAGATCGGGGTGATGCGTGCGCAACGCCGCGGCCAGCTCCGGCCCGGTCATCGCCGGCATCACCACGTCGGTGATCAGCAGGTCGGGGTGCGCGCCCGCGGCGACCTGGGTGACCGCCATCAGTGCGTCGGTCGCCACCGTGATGACATAGCCGGCCGGTTCGATGAGGCGCCGCACCAGCTGGGCCACCTCGGGCTGGTCCTCCACGATGAGCACCCGGCCGATCACCGCCGGCGTCCCCTGCCGGCCCTCCGCCGCGGCCGGCTTCTCCTCCGCCGCGGGCAGGTAGAGGTGCACGGTGGTGCCGATGCGGGGCTGCGACTCCAGCTCGATGTGACCGCCGAGGCCCTGGACGATGCCCGCCGTCGTGGCGAGCCCGAGCCCCGCGGCGGTCGGGCGGGTGGTGAAGAACGGTTCCAGGGCGCGGCGGCGGACGTCGTCGGTCATGCCCACGCCGGTGTCGGTGATCACCATGTGCACCAGCCGGCCGGCCGGCACGCCCTCGCGCGCCCGATCCGCATCGACCACCTCGTTCATCGCGGCGACCCGCAGCATGCCGCCGTGCAACATCGCGTCCCGCGCGTTCGCGGCCAGGTTGACCAGGGCCTGCTCGAGCGGGCCGCGTTCGGCGCGCACCGGCCACACGTCCGGCCCGAACGCCAGGTCCAGGCCGATGTGCTCGCCGAGCGTACGGCTGAACAGCGACTGCACGTCGGTGAGCAGGTCCGGGATCGGGATGATCTCCGGCCGGTTCCCCTCGCTGCGGCCGAAGGCCAGCAGCTGGTGAGTGAGCGTACGGCCGGTGCCGACCGCCTCCAGGATGTCCTTCGCCAGCCGGTGCTGCGGGGAGGTCTCGTCCGTGGTCGAGGTGATCATCTCGGCGGAGCCGCCGATGACCGTGAGCAGGTTGTTGAAGTCGTGCGAGATGCCGCCGATGAGCTGGCCCAGGCTGTCCAGCCGGCGCAGGTGGTCGAGCTGGCGCTTCAGGCCCCGGGCGTCGATGTGGTCGGTGGTGTCGGTGACCATGCAGACCACGCCGCTGAACTCGCCGTGGTCGTCCATCAGCGGCATCATGCTCATCCGCACGCTGCGCCTCGAGCCGTCCGCGCGCATCAGGCGGGTCGCGCCCACCGTGGAGCGGCCGGCCCGGCACTCGGCGAGGCGGCGGGTCAGCTCCCGCTGGCCCTGGTCGTCCAGGAAGCCGCGCAGCGACACCCCGACCAGCTGCGAACGCGGCATGCCGAGGACGACACCGATCGGCTCGTTCGCGTACGTGGCCACGCCGTCCGGATCGAGCTGGAGCACGCCCTCGGGGATGGTCTCCAGCACCCGCCGGTAGCGCTCCTCGCTGACCCGCAGGCGCTCCATCGCGCGGGCGCTCGAGCAGGCCAGGGCGAGTTCGCCGGCGATGTCGCGGGCGAGCTCGACCTCCGCGGCCGAGTAGCCGGCGCCCACCGCCTCGCGGGTGAGGACCAGGTAGCCCGCGTACGTGTTGTCGACGATCACCGGGACCAGGACAGCGGCGTGGATCTCGAGCTCCCCGCCGGCGAGCGGCTCCACCCCGTCGCCGGTCAGCACGATCGGGCGGCGGCTCGCGGCCAGCGCGGTGGAGAAGTCGTCGTCCGGAAGTTGTCCGACGTGGTCGAGCACCCGGGCGAGCGGGGCGGACCGCTCGTCGTCGACGTGGTGGTAGCTGATCGCGTCGTACCGGCCGTCGTCGCGCAGCAACTGCACGCCGGCGCCGTCACCGATCATGTCGGCGGCCGCACGGGCCGCCGTGGAGCAGACCTCCGCCGGGTCGTGGGCGGCCCGGCTGAGCGCCAGGGCGAGGTCGGCGAGCGCGTACCGGAGGGGGTAAGCCATGACACCCATGCCGACATGATCCGTGCCGCGATGGCGTCGTGCGGGCGGTTCGCCAGGTTTGCAACCGGATCTACCCGCCGCCGGCCGGCGCGGCGAGCCGGTACAGGACGTGGCGGCGCTCCGCCCAGTCCGCCGGCACGCCGGGATGGTCGAAGTCCTCGCCCGGATCGCGCACCATGCCGATCTTCTCCATCACGCGGCGGGACGCCCAGTTCCGCTCGGTCGTCATCGAGACCAGCCCGGCCAGTCCCAGCACGCCGAACGCGTGATCCCGGACCCGGCGCGCCGCCTCCGTGGCGTACCCGTGGCCGTGGTGGGCGGCGGCCAGCCGCCAACCGATCTCCACGGCCGGGTGGAACGGCAGGATGTCGCGGACCGGCTGCAGCCCGACGAAGCCGGCGAACTCGCCGGACTGCCGGATCTCCACCGCCCACAGGCCCCAGCCGCGCCCGGCGATCGCGGCCTCGAGGCGGTCCGCGAGCGCGTCGCTCTCCGCGCGGGTCATCGGCGCCGGAAAGTGGCGCATGACGACGGGGTCGGCGTTCATCGCGGCGAACGGTTCACGATCGGCGGTACGCCACTGGCGCAGCAGCAGACGGTCGGTCTCCATCCGGACAGTGTGCCGGTCAGCCGATCAGCTCGCGGATCACCACGATGCCGAAGAACACGACGAGAAACGCGAGATCGATGGCGACAGAGCCGACGCGGACGGGCGGCAGCACCCGGCGCACCGGCGCGAGGATCGGCTCGGTCAGGGTATGGACGCCCGCCGAGAGGCGGGAGCGGACCGAGCCCGCCGTGGCCGGGCCGGCGAGCACGACCGACCAGTCCAGCACCGCCCGGACGATCAGCAACACCTGTACGAGCAGCAGCACGAGGCTCACCAACGCGAGAGCCGGACCCATGGGACCTCCAATGACCGTACGGGACGTGCCACCCACTGTGCGTCGCCCAGGTGAGAATCCGCTGTGAACGCCCGGTGCGAAGGTCGCCTCACCGATCACCCAGCGCCGCTGTCGCCAGCAGGTGGAAAGCCTGCGCCTCCGGCGACACGCCCGGGTGATCGAACGTCGGCGACCCGCAGGCGCCTTGGACCAGCCCATCCTCGTCGATCTCCCGGCTCGCCGCGGCGAGCAGATCCCGGCCGGCATCGGCGTACGCCGGCGGCAGCCAACCGTCCGCCGTCCCGGTCAGGGCGGCGTAGGCGAGCATCTGGGCGGCGTTCGTCTCGCGGAACGTGGCCGGATCATCGAGCACGTCGTGGAACAGGCCGTCCGGACGCCGCAGCCGCAGGCATGCGTCCAGCACCTCGCGGGCATGCTGGGGCAGCCACGTGTCCCGCAGCGAGGGCGCCAGGCGGACGGCCCGGGCGATGCCCGCCACCACCCAGCCGTTGCCCCCGCCCCAGCGCTCCGGACGCCGGTCGGTCACCGCCGAATACAGGTCTTCCCGGCACAGCCGCGTACGGTGGCCGGCGACCTGGCGGACCGCCTCGTCGGGGTGGCCGGCCATCGCGAGGAACGGCACGACCATGTACACCGTGTCGGCCCACACCTCGGTGGAACCGAGAACGTGGTAGAGCGTGCCGTCCGCGGCGCGCGGCGCCCGGTGCAACAGCCAATCCAGCTGGCGGTCGGCAGCCTCGGCAAAGCCGTATCGCAGAGCCGTCTCACCGCACGCGCCGCCGTTCACGGCGTTGTCGTCGGCGCCGCCGAGGCGACCGTCGGGGGCCTGCCGGACCACCGCGTCGGCGGCCATCAGCCGGGCCAGGCCGGACCGCCCCAGATCGTGCACGGCCTGCGCGGCCACGCCCTGCTCCCAGCTCATCCGCTGCATGGCCAGCAACGCGTCTAGCACCTTGTCCCGCGCCACCATCCGAGTCACAGCCAGCCGCGGCGCTTCAGGTAGACGTACAGGCCGCCGGCCGACGCGATGATCATGCCGAGGCTGATCAGGAAGCCCCAGAACTTCTCGTACCCCCAGTACGGGACGTTCTGCCCGAAGAACCCGGTCAGCGCGGTGGGCACGGCGATGATGGCGGCCCACGCGGCGAGCTTGCGGGTGACGTCGTTGAGCGCGTTGCTCTGCTCGTTGAGATCGGCCTCGAGAACCTGGTTGATCCGGTCGCCGGCGTGGTCGATCAGATCGGTGGCGCGGCGGGCGTGGTCGTCGACGTCCCGGTAGTACGGCAGCAGGTCGCCGTCGATGAGGCCGACGTCGTTGCGGATGATCTGGCCGACCACCTCGGGCATCGGCGCGATCGCGCGGCGCAGTGCGGCGACCGTCTTGCGCAGCGCGAAGCCGTACATCCGGACCGGCCGCGGCGCACCGCCCTCCTCGAGCATCGCGTCCTCGGTGGCGTCCATCGCCTCGTCGATCCGCTGGGCCACCGCATAGTGCCCGTCCACGACGACGTCGAGCAGCCCGTACACCAGGAACGTCACGCCGGCCGTCGCGGCCAGCTTGGCGTCGGCGTCCCAACGCTGCACGAACTGCTCGGTGTCGCCGGGCGACTTGCGGACCGTGATCAGGGCGCGCTCGGTGATGAACGCGCTGATCTCGGTCTTGTGGAAGGACGGGTGATCGCCGTCGGTGCGGAACTCCACCGCATAGACGTTCATGAACAGGTGGCCGTCGTACCGGTCCAGCTTGGGTCGCTGGTGATCATGCACGGCGTCCTCGACCGCGAGGGGGTGCAGATCGAAGTCGGCCGCGATCGCCTCCAGATCGGCCAGATCGGGGTCGTAAAGGTCGAGCCAGAGCACCGCCTCGGGAAACTCACGAAGCTTGGCCGGCACCTCGGCGGCGCCGAAGCCCTCGGCGACGACGATGCCGGCCTGGTAAAGGCGGGTGTTGGTGGGGCAGGCCGGCACGGCCTTCCCGGAAACGATGGCGGTCACGCCACCCACTATGCCCCGACTGCGGCATCCCGTTAACGTGGCCGAAACGCGCGCCGGAATAGCATGAGCCGTGACTTGGCTCGATCACCTGCTCACCGCGTTCTACACCGCGAAGTGGCAGGTCACCCCCGATCAGGCGATCTACTACCGGGAAATCGTGGGCAACGCGTTCGGCCTCGGTTCGGCGCTGTTCGGCCTGCGCCGCAGCGCGTGGGCGTGGCCGGTCGGGATCGTCGGCAACGTGCTGCTGCTCACGGTGTTCCTGGGCCAGGCGGTCGGCAACGACCAGGGCACCCCGCTCTACGGTCAGGCGTCGCGGCAGGTGTTCTTCCTGATCGCCAGCGCGTACGGCTGGTGGCGCTGGCAGCGCAACCGGCGCCGCACGCACGGCGTCGCGGTCGAGCCGCACTGGGCGAGCGCCCGGCAGCGGGCGCTGTACGGAACGCTGGCCCTGGCCGCCGTGGTCCTCTGCTTCTACGTCTTCCGGGCGATCGGCGCCGGCTTCCCGGTGCCCTGGTGGTACTACCTGGCGGACTCCTGGATCTTCGTCGGTTCGATGCTGGCCACCTACGCGATGGCCCGGGGCTGGGTGGAGTTCTGGCTCTGCTGGATCGCGGTGGACCTGGTCGGCGTCCCGGAGTTGCTGCACTTCCGCTACTACCCGTCGGCGATCCTCTACGGCATCTACGCGGCGTTCGTGATCTGGGGCTTCGTGGTGTGGCTGCGCATCTCCCGGGAGGTGCCCCGGCGCCGCCTCGCCGGCGCGATCGTCGCGTAGGCGTTCAGGCGGCGGACGGGCCGGTGTTGACCCGGGACCGCACGACCTCCACCACGTGCGCGACCGCCTCCTCCACCGGTACGCCGTTGCGCTGCGAGCCGTCCCGGTAGCGGAACGACACCGTGCCCGCGCTCACGTCGTCGTCGCCGGCGATCGCCATGAAGGGGATCTTCTGCTGCTGCGCGGTGCGGATCTTCTTCTGCATCCGGTCGGTCGAGTGGTCCACCTCGGCGCGGACGCCTTCCTTCCGGAGCCGTGAGACGAACGTCTCGAGATAGGCGGCGTGGTCGTCGCGGATCGGGATGCCGACCACCTGCACGGGGGCGAGCCAGGCCGGGAACGCGCCCGCGTAGTGCTCGACCAGCACCCCGAAGAACCGCTCGATGGACCCGAACTTCGCCGAGTGGATCATGACAGGCTCCTGGCGGGAACCGTCCGCCGCCTGGTACTCCAGACCGAAGCGGGCCGGCTGGTTGAAGTCGTACTGGATGGTCGACATCTGCCAGGTGCGGCCGATCGCGTCGCGGGCCTGCACCGAGATCTTCGGGCCGTAGAACGCCGCGCCGCCCGGGTCCAGCACGAGTTCCAGCCCGCTCTCGACGGCCACGTCCTCGAGCACCTTGGTGGCGGCCGCCCACTGCTCCTCCGTACCGATGAACTTGTCGCTCTTCGGGTCCCGGGTGGACAGCTCCAGGTAGTAGTCGTCGAGCCCGAAGTCGCGCAGCAGCGACAGGACGAAGGTGAGCAGGTGCTTGATCTCGTCCGGCGCCTGCGACGCGGTCACGTACGAGTGCGAGTCGTCCTGGGTGAGCCCGCGCACCCGGGTGAGCCCGTGCACCACACCGGACTTCTCGTACCGGTAGACCGAGCCGAACTCGAACAGCCGCAGCGGCAGCTCCCGGTACGACCGCCCGCGCGAGGAGTAGATCAGGTTGTGCATCGGGCAGTTCATGGCCTTGAGGTAGTAGTCGCTGCCCTCCATGTGCATCGGGGGGAACATGGTGTCCTTGTAGTACGGCAGGTGCCCGGAGGTGCGGAACAGCCCCTCCTTGGTGATGTGCGGCGTGCCGACGTACTGGAAGCCCTCCTCGATGTGCCGGGCGCGGACGTAGTCCTCCATCTCCCGCTTGATCACCCCACCCTTCGGGTGGAAGACCGCGAGACCGCTGCCGATCTCGTCCGGGAAGGAGAACAGGTCCAGCTCGGCGCCGAGGCGCCGGTGGTCGCGGCGCTCGGCCTCGGCCAGCCGGGTCAGGTACGCCTTGAGGTCGTCCCGGCTCGGCCACGCGGTGCCGTAGATCCGCTGCAGCTGCGGATTCTTCTCGCTGCCCCGCCAGTACGCGGCGGCCGACCGCATCAGCTTGAAGGCCGGGATGAGCCGGGTGGACGGCAGGTGCGGGCCGCGGCAGAGGTCGCCCCAGACCCGCTGGCCGTCCCGGTCCAGGTTGTCGTAGTGGGTCAGCTCGCCGTGGCCCACCTCCATCACCTCGTCTGATTCGGCGACTGGGTCCATCTCCCCCTTGAGGTCGACCAGCTCCAGCTTGTACGGCTCGTCGGCCAGCTCGACCTTCGCCTCGTCGAGGGACTTGTACTCCCGGCGGCGGAACGTCTGCCCCGCCTTGACGATCTCCTGCATCCGCTTCTCGAGCTTCGACAGGTCCTCCGGCTGGAACGGCTTGGGCACGTCGAAGTCGTAGTAGAAGCCGTTCTCGATCGGCGGCCCGATGCCCAGCTTGGCCTCGGGGAAGACGTCCTGCACGGCCTGCGCCAGCACGTGCGCGGTGGAGTGCCGCAGCACGTTGAGCCCGTCCGGCTCGTCGATCGCCACCGGGGTCACCTCGGTGTCCAGCTCGGGCGCCCAGTCCAGGTCGCGCAGCCGGCCGGCGGCGTCGCGCACCACCACGACCGCCCTGGGTCCGGCGGCCGGCAGGCCGGCGGCGGCCACCGCGTCGGCAGCCGTCGTCCCGGCCGGGACGACGAGCGGGTCGGCCACGGCGGGGGTACGGGATGCGGACACGGTTGTTCTCCTTCAGACGAATCCACGACGAGCCCGGGAGGTTCCGGGCCGTTGACGATGCTATCCGGCCGGTCGCTCAGCGCCGGGTACAGACCGGCAGGGACGCGGCGATCCGCTCGGTCGAGTAGACCACGGACACCGTGAAGCAATAGTCCTGCGCCGAGTCCAGCCCGTACACGACGTAGTCAGCGCTGCCCGCCGGCAGCTGCTGGAAAACCCGCTGGTCCTGCCCGGCCCGGCCGCCGGAGATCAGCACCGGGCCCTTGGCGCCCTTCGGGTACGTCCATTGCAGCAGGATGCTGTCCCGGTTGTCGCGCAGGCGCACGTTCCGCGGCGCACCCGGCGCTACCGCCGTCGCTCCGGTCGACTCCGGCGTTCGGGACGCGCCGGTGCGCGCCGGTGCCGGGTTCGCGCTTCCCGGTGCCGCGCTCGTGCTCGCCGGTGCCGGGTTCGCGCTTCCCGGTGCCGCCGACGTGACGGCCGGCCCCGGCCCGGCCGTGCCGCCGGCGTCCAGCAGCGTGACCGCCACCACCGCGCCCGCCGCGGCCACCCCGGCGAGCAGGACGGCGAGCAGCAGGTACGGCTGGCGGCGGCGGGGCGGGTCGGGCCGGTCGAGGCGGACCGGCAGCCGGCGTTCCGAGTTCGGCGGGGTGGCCAGCGTGCTGACCGGCGCGGTGCCGACCGGCTCCGGCCGGCCGTCCGGGCCGTAGTCGGGGGCCCGCTGCCCGGGCAAGGGCGGCGGCGTGTCGGCGCGGGCGTGCCGCCCGGCGAGGTCACCGGGCGCGCGGTGCACGTCGCTGAGGTAGAGCGGCTGCTGGTAGACCGTGCCGTTCGGGTCGGTCGGGCGATTGTCCGGCGGCGGCTGGAACGGTTCGTCCGGCGGGAAGCCGTCGCCGGGATCGGGCACCGTGGGCCGGCGCGGAAACGGCACCGGCCGCACCCCGGGGGCGCCGACGGGGGTGACCCCCGGCGGGTCGGCCGGGCCGGCCGACTTCTCCACCCGCCCGCAGTCGTGCCGGCCGGACGCCGCGGCGACGGCGAGCGCCGCCACCTGCGGCACCAGCGGATGGTCGGCCGGCAGGTGCCGCGCACACAGCTCCTGGGCCAGCGCCAGATGCTGCCGGGACTCGGCGTCCCGGCCGCACTCCCGCTCCATCGCGCCGAGCCGGGCGAGCATTTTGATGCCGGCCGGCTCCGCCTCGCCGTACCGCTCCCGGTGGCGCCGCCAGGCGTCGGCCAGCCGGGCCCGCGCCGCGATGCAATCACCGGACGCATGCTCGGCGGTCGCCAGGTCCGCCTCGGCGGCCAGTACCCGCGGCGCGTCCGGCCCGTCCAGCTCGGCCAGGTCGCCGACGAGCCGGTGGTAGAGCTGCGCGGCCCGGCCGTGGTGGCCGATCCGCTGCAGCACGGCCGCGTGCGTGGCGACGGCCGCCACCGTGCGCGGGTCGCGCGGCCCGTGCAGGCGCTCCTCGGCGGCGTGCGCGTAGCCGGCCCAGAGGCGCGCACCGTGCGGATCGCCGAGGGCGATCAGGATCCGGGCGTGCAGGACGGCGGCGAGCGCGAGGTCGGGGGTGGCCCGCCGCGGGTCGGCGGCGTCCGCGGCGTCGAGCACCGTGGCCAGCACCCGCTGGGCGCCCGCGAGATCACCCGCGGACGTCAAGGTCTGCGCGCGGGCGGTGAGTTCGGCGAGCGGGGCGGACACGTGCCCCATAGTGCTCGTCTCACCACCGAACGTACAAGTCTTGCGGCGCGTGCATCGGATCGGGCCCCTACCGGGCCCGGACGCTGTAGAACTCCTCTATGTCCATCGCCACGGTCAAACGCGAGATCCTGGTCCGGCATCTCGAGGCGTGGGCGCCGGCCGCGCTGCACCGCGCGCGGCGCGTCGTCTACGCGCACGGCTACGCCGACGCGGACGAGGGAGCGGCCGCCGAGGCGGCCGTGCGGGTGCTCGCCGACCAGACCGATCTCGTACGCGGCCGCGAACTGTCCATGGTGGCCGTCGGCGAGGATCTGTCCACGGTCGCCGGCCGGCTCGCCGCCGCCGAACGGGAGGCGGGCGCGCCCGCCGGGTTCTCCGTGCACCAGCTGACCGGCGATACCGACGCGCTGCTGCCGGTCGGGCTCCAGGCGGCCGGTGCCACCCGCGTACCGGTGTTCGGATGCCTGGACGCGGCGGGCGCCAGCCGACCGCCCGCTCCGGCCACCGTCGCCGCACTGACCGCCGGCAAGCCGGCGGAGGTTCTGCTGGTGCTGGCGCCCGGGGTGCCCGGCGACCCCTACCGTGCGGCCTGGCCGCTGGTCACCGCGGTGGAGCTGGCCACCGGTGCGGAGCCCGGCGAGCTGCTGATCTTCGGTACGGCCTCGGGCAAGAGCCTGGAAGGCTTCAAGGAGGCTCTCTGGGCGGTCGACGAGTTCGCCGGCGTCCGCTACCGCGACCCCGGCGACCCGGACCGCCACCTGATCGACATCTCGTTGCGCCCGCACCCCGGCCCCCTGCGCCGGGAGCTGCTGGCACACCTGCGGACGGTCGGCGAGGCGAGCGTGACGCAGCTGCGGACCTTCGCCCTCACCGAGACCGTCTACCGCGCGGCGGACACCACCCGGGTGCTGCAGACACTGATCGAGGCGGGCGCGATCACCCGGCGTCCGCAGCAGGGGCGCCTCGGCGGTGACGTGCTCATCTCGATCACGAGGTAGCTCAGCGGGCGCGCGACTTGTCCTGCTTCCAGGAGATCGGGCCCGGCAGATCCACGCGGTGGGCGCGAGCCCGGGAGTTCCACGACCAGGGGCCGATCTTGAAGCTCCAGGACGACAGCCCCTTCTTGGTGAAGTTGAGGATCAGCGGCCCGAACTTCTTGCGGGTACGGAAGAGGATGGCCATCGCTGCGTCCTTCCGGGGGGATGGTCGGATGTGCGATCGATTCCCGATTCATCCGAAACGCAAACGCCTCGCGATCTTGGTAAGTCCGCACCCTCCGGCGTGCCGCAGCGGGTCAGCGGGGCTGCCAGGCGTCCGGGCGGGTGGTCAGCTTGCGGACGTGGGCCGGCATGCGGCCGCTGATCAGCTCGGCCAGGCTCACCTCGTCGACCACCTCGCGGACCGCGGCGCGCACCGCGACCCAGAGGTTCGGCAGGTTCTCCGCGGCGCCCTCGTACCGGGTCTCCTCCGGGCGCAACCCCCGTACGCCGGCGAGCGGCCCGTCGACCGCGCGCAGGATCTGGCCGATCGTCACGTCGCGCGGCGAATGTGACAGCGTGTAGCCGCCCTCGGCACCGCGCTGGGCCCGGACGACGCCGGCCCGGCGCAGGTCGGCGAGCACCGCCTCGAGGAACTTCCGGGGCATGTTCTGGTCCTGGGCGATGGCCTGCGCCGACATCAGGGCGGGGTAGGCCTGGGCGAGGCTGAGGGCGGCCCGGACCGCGTAGTCGCCGCGCGCGGAGATCTGCACTCACCCATCATGCCCCTTGCGCACCCCGATGCCGCACATGCCCCACGGGATTAGAGGAATTACGCTCAGTCAGCCGGCCGTCGCTGAACCGGGATCGCGCCGCGGCCGTCGCGGGAGAACCGCACGCGGAATTGCCCGGGGCTCATGCCGACCTCCCGGTGGAAGAACCGGCCGAAGTTCGTGGGCTCGGGAAAGCCCAGGTGGCGGCCCACTTCGGCGACCGACATCGGGGTGCAGGCGAGCAGCCGCCGGGCCTCGAGCGCGACCCGGTCGTCGACCACCTGCTTCGCGGTCCGGCCGGTGACCGCCAGGCTGGCGCGGGTCAGCGTCCGTACCGAGCAGCCAAGCTCCTCGGCGTAGTCCTCCACCCGGCGGCTGCGCGGGTGACCGGCCTCCAGCCGGCGGAGGAACCGGGCGAACGTCCGGCTTTCGGCGCCACGCCGGTCGGCGCGGCTCAGCAGCGCGATGCGCAGCAGCAGCACGCGGACCTCGTGGCGCAGCAGCTCGGCGGCGATCGGTCCGATGCGGTGCCGCTCGCAGTCCACCTGGAGCTGGGTGATCTCGCTGATCACCGCGTCTTCGTCCTCGCCGCGCAGCTGCCAGCGGGACGACGCGGGCGGCTCGTCGTCGCCGGTCAGCCGCGGCTCGAAGGTGACCACCGCGGCGTCCAGGCCGTCCTGACCCACCCGCAGCGCCTGACCCGGCCGGATCCAGAGCAGGGTGCCCGGCCGGCAGGGTTCGGTGGCGAAGTCCACCTCGACCGTTCCGTGCCCGGCCGTGACGAGCATCAGTACGTGAAACGGCGGTCGCCAGCGGCCCGAGAAGCCGGTGCCGGCGAGCGCGCAGGTGCCGACGCCCGCCCAGCCGGGCGCGGGAAACGGGTACGCGTTCGCGTCGTGCAGGCCTGCCATCGCGCCGACCGTAACCGCCGCCGACAACACTTGCACCTGGGAAAACAGAGCATGGACGAAAGAACTCCTGGAAGTCACGAATAATGTCGTCTCGCGGCACGCTATTCGCGATTCGTCCCCTTTGCTTATTTCCGTCCGGAAAAGGCAAGGCTGCCCGGAGCGGCTTCGCCGCACCGCAGGGCAAACAAGGTGAAGCTGCCTGGAGCGGCTCCGCCGCGCCGCAAGGCAAACAAATGGAACCCGCGCGGACCGGCAGTGTCCGCGCGGGTCGGTGTCCCATTCCGGCGGCGGCTATCGCCCCGCCAGCAACCGGTTGACCGCGGCGTCCACGTCGAGATGCTCGGATTCCCGGCCGCGCGGCACCACCACATAGGTACGCCGGAGGAACCGAACGAGGACACTGCGGGGCACTTCGAACAGCGCGTTTCCGTCGGGTGACGACAACGCGAGAGCGACGAAATCGCCCCGCGGCGTGGCCCACGGCCACACCCGGACGTCGCCGATACCCGCCGGCTCGTCGAGCCCGGTGACGAGCAGTTCCCGCGCGAAGGACCAGCTCACGGCTTCCCCACCGGCTGATTCTGCGTGGAACAAGACGTGCACCGCGTACGGGTCGGCTGGGTCGTACCGCAGGCTGGCGCGCACGGGCAGGGCCGTGGCATCAGGCGCTACGAGCCGCAGCGAGGTCTCGACCTCGACGGTCGTTGGACGAATGGTACTCATGGACGAACTCCCCCCGGCACCGCTGCGAGGCTGGTGAACCCCGCGTTTCCCATACTCAGGTGATCCCTGTCGTTACGCTCCGCCATACGCTGATCTCACCCAGTAGTGGGAAGACGGTTCCGAAAAGCTCTTCGCACAAGACGTAAAGCGATATCTTGTCCTGTTCTGCCCAAGTACTCGGTTCCGCCCGGCGTCGGGTGGTCCAGCAGTTTGACTTACTCCGGTAACGTCCATTCCTCCCGGGTAGTGACGGGACACCGGAACACTGGGGGATGAAATGGGGACCAAACCGGACGAAGATCAGTCCGCTGTCGGTGTTTTGGACAAGATCCGCGCCACCCCGACCGGACGGCTCGCCATCAAGATCGCCATCGGTGCCGTGGGCACGCTGGTCATCGGCATCGGCATCGTGCTGATCCCGTTCCCCGGCCCCGGCTGGGCGATCGTCATCCTCGGCCTCGCCGTCTGGTCCCTGGAGTTCGCCTGGGCGAAGAACATGCTCGAGTTCACCAAGCGCCACGTGCAGTCCTGGACACACTGGATCGCCCGCCAGTCCTGGCCGGTACGCCTGCTCGTCGGCGCCGCCGGCCTGGTGTTCGTCAGCGCGGTGGTCTGGGGATCGCTCAAGATGAGCCTCGGCATCGACCTGATCGCCGAGACCCGCGACTGGCTGACGACTCGGTGACCCTGGTTCGCGCCGCACCGGGACCGTCTAGTACAGTCGGGATCCGTTACGGGCGATTAGCTCAGCGGGAGAGCGCTCCGTTCACACCGGAGAGGTCACTGGTTCGATCCCAGTATCGCCCACCAGAGAAATGGCAGGTCAAAGCGGGCTTCGTCCGATCGGGACGAGGCCCGATTCTGGTTACCGGCCGCCCGGGTCGCCAGGTCACCGGCCGTGCCGGCGCCGGAGATCGCGGACCGGCTGCCTGGCCCGCATGCACACGCACTACACGGCGGTCTCCCGCACGCTCGTCGTGTCGACGCGCACGGTCGGATCAGGCAAAGCACAGCATCGTCACCGGGTATCCGCCGGACCCCAGCCGGAAAATGGATTTAGCACAACGAATTCCGCGATAACCAATGCGTCGCGCAGTGCCCGCCGGCGGCACGTAACGAACTAGATACTGTCCCTTGACAGCGCCCTCGATGGGGGAGAAATCTGTGGTCAGAAGCTTTATGATCGACACGCTTCGTGCACCAGGGTGCTGACGGACGCTCCGGAGGCCACGTTCGTCCCCGGTCGGGACGGACGCGGAGCATTCCGCTGGCACCTCGGGCCGGCCCCGGCCGAGCGACCCGTCCGGAGTCGTATCGCACCCGGAAGGCAGGCCGTAGAACGCTGCAGTTTTCCTGGCCGCGGTCTCCGACGCGGCTCGTCGTTCATGTCGTGCGGGCTACCGTGCTCGCTCCGGCCCTGGATCCGTTCGATGATGAAGGAGCAATCATGCGAGGGCCAAGCCGCCTGAAGCTATTTGCCGCGCTGGGCGCCACCATGGCGCTGACGTCCGCTTGCCTGAGTTCTGGTTCGGACTCCTCCTCGTCCGGTGGTGGCGACAAACCCACCGGCGAGGTGAAGGGGTCGACCGTCACGATCTGGACAAGCGTCGACAAACCGATCATGGACGGCCTCAAGGCCGGAATGGAGGCCAAGGCGCAGGCCGCCGGTGTCACCGTGAACTGGCAGAAGGTCGACAACATCAATCAGCTCATCATGACGAAGATCCAGGCGAACCAGACCCCGGACATCGCGATGATCCCGCAGCCAGGCGTCGTCGCGGACATCGTCACCCGGGGCAAGTCGACCGCGCTGGACGACGTCGTCGACATCAACGCCCTCAAGTCGAGCATGCTCCCGGGCACGCTCGAGGCGGGCACCGTCAACGGCAAGCTTTACGGCCTGCTGGTCAGCGCCAACACCAAGAGCTTCGTCTGGTACCCGAAGAAGGCCTGGGATGCGGCCGGTTACCAGGTTCCGCAGACGCTCGACGAACTCAACGCCCTGACTGACAAGATCAAGGCGGACAAGAAAGCCTCCGCTCCCTGGTGTATGGGCATCGAGTCGCAGGCGGCCACCGGCTGGCCGGCCACGGACTGGTTCGAAGACCTTGTCATGCGCTACGGCGGTGCCGACGGGTACAACAAGTGGGTCAAGCACGAGACGAAGTTCGACTCTCCGGTGGTCCGCCAGGCCGCGGACGAGTTCCAGAAGATCGCCTTCACCGACGGGAACGTCCTCGGCGGCCGCAAGTCGATCGCGAGCAACAACTTCGGCACCGCGGGCAACGCGATGTTCGACGCCAAGCCCGGTTGCATGCTGTACAAGCAGGGCTCGTTCATCACGACCTTCTTCCCGAAGAACGTTCAGGCGAACCTGGAGCAGAACGTCGGCGTCTTCTACTTCCCGCCGGCACAGTCGGGCGGCGACAAGCCGATCCTCGGCGGCGGCGACATGGCCGTCCTGCTGCACAACACGGCCGGCGCCCGCGAGGTCATGAAGTGGCTCTCCGACAAGAGCATCGGCGAGAAAGCCATGGGCACCAGCTTCCTGTCGCCGCACAAGGACTTCGACACCAGCCTGTACAAGGGGCAGATCGCCCAGGAGGTCGCCAAGCTCAGTTACTCGGCGTCGATCTTCCTCTTCGACGGTTCCGACCAGATGCCCGGCGCCGTCGGCGCGGGGACCTTCTGGAAGGACATGACCTCCTGGATCAGCGGCCAGGAGGACCTGGACGCCGCCCTCAAGAACATCGATAGCAGTTGGCCCAGCTAAGTCCGGACCAAGGTCAGCCTGGGGGGTGGTCGACCGCCCGTCGACCACCCCCCAGTCAGTCAGACCGGCCGTCCGCGGCTCTCCAGGCACTGGGCAAGACCTTGGCGCTCCACCACACTGTGCACGTAACGACTGCGGCGAAAACCGTGGCAGAGATGAGTCGCCGGCCGCGAGGAGGCGGTGTTTGATGGTCATCAAGATACTCAACATGATCTTGACCGTGGTGGCCGGTGTCGGCGCAGCCCTGGTCGTCTACTGGATCCTCAACAAGCTGGCCGAGCTCCTGCCCGGACGCTGGGAGAATCGGCTCAAGCCGTACCTGTACATCCTGCCCGCCGTGGCCGCGATCGCCCTGTACATCCTGTATCCGGCGATCCAGACCATCGTGTACAGCTTCGCCAACGCGCAGAGTACGCAGTTCGTCGGGCTGAAGAACTACTCGAAGCTGTTGAGCTCCGCCGGCTTCCAGCAGACGCTCGTCACCACGCTGGTGTGGCTCATCGTGGCCCCGCTCGCCGCGGTCCTGCTGGGCCTCCTCGTGGCCACGCTGGTCGACAAGCTCCGGCCCGGCAGCGAGAAGGTCGCCAAGACCATCGTCTTCTTCCCGATGGCGATCAGCGCGGTCGGCGCGGGTACCGTCTGGCGGTTGATCTACGCGTACGCTCCGGCCGGACAGCCCCAGGTCGGCATCCAGAACGCGCTCGTCACCGCTCTCGGCTTCGACCCGGTCGCCTGGCTGTCGATCCGGACGGCCTACCTGAACACCCTGCTGTTGATCGTCATGTTCCTCTGGTTGCAGGTGGGCTTCTCGATGGTCCTGCTGTCGGCCGCGATCAAGGGCGTGCCCACCGAAACGGTGGAGGCCGGACGGGTCGACGGTGCCTCCGAACGACAGATCTTCCGCCGGATCATGATCCCGCAGATCATGCCGACGGTGGTCACCGTGTACGTGACCGTCCTGATCGGTGTCCTGAAGCTGTTCGACGTCGTCTATGTCATGACCAACGGCAACTTCAACACCAACGTCCTGGCCACGGAGTTCTACAACCAGCTCTCCACGAACTTCAACAACGGATACGCGGCGGCCATCGTCGTTCTGATGATCATCGCAGTGGTCCCCGTCATGATCTTCCAGGTGCGTCAGTTCCGGCTCGAGGAGGCCAACCGATGACCAGCACGGTCCAGCCGGCCGGTACGGTCGCCACGGAACCTGAACCCACGAAGGGCGCCCGCGGAGCCGGCACCGCGGAGGCGGCTCCCGCTCACTGGACGATCAAGGCTGCCGTCATCGTCATCTGTTTCTTCTGGATCGTCCCGGTGTTCGGCACAATCGTCACCTCGTTCCGGAACGAGAACGACGCGAACAACAGCGGCTGGTGGACGGCGCTCAACCCGGCCAACTGGAGCGGCTTCACGTTCTCCAACTACCACGACGCGATCGTCAACGCCCAGCTCGGCCAAGCTTTCATCAACAGCTTGGCCATCGCGTTGCCGGCGACCTTCATCCCGCTGCTCATCGCCGCCTTCGCCGGCTACGCCTTCACGTTCATGCAATTCCCCGGCCGGAACCTGATGTTCCTCGGCATCGTCAGCCTTCTCGTCGTGCCGAACTTCGTCGCGGTGGTGCCGCTGCTCCAGCTCTACGGCAAGCTCGGGATCAGCGGCACCTTCCCCTCGGTGTGGCTCTTCCACATCGGCTTCGGCATGTCGCTGGCCGTCTACCTTCTCCGCAGTTACATGGCCACCCTGCCGCGATCGCTCATCGAGTCGGCGAGCATCGATGGAGCCAGTCACTATCAGACCTTCTACCGGCTCGTCCTGCCGATGTCGACGCCCGTGCTCGCGGCGTTCGCGATCTTCCAGTTCCTATGGACATGGAACGATCTGTTCGTCGCGCTGGTGTTCATCGGGCCGGGTGACAACGCGCCGCTGACCGTCTCGGTCAAGAACAACCTCATCGGCCAGCAGGGTCAGGGCTGGAACCTCGTCACCGCCGGCGGCATCATCACGATGGTCGTGCCGATCATCATCTTCCTCGCCATGCAGCGGTACTTCGTGCGTGGTCTGACGGCCGGTTCGGTGAAGGGCTGATCTCAGGCGGCGGGGAGACGCACGTCGGCGCGGCAAGCGAGGGGCTGGCATGACGCATGAAGGCAACGCCCCACAACGGACGGGGTCGCCGGAACGACGGCGACCCCGCTGGGGGCTGCGGACTCTGGGATTCCTGGCGCTCGCCTTCCTGGCGATCGTCACCTCGGCCAGTCTTGGCCAGCACACGGTCGGCACGCTCGGCTCCCTGCTGTTCGGGCTGGTCGGCGCGGCTTACTGCAGCATCAAAGGACTCCGGGTCGTTTTCGACAACGACGCCTTCCGCATGCTCGTGGGCCGCCGCCGTCATCGTTGACGCGACACCATTCGTCACCTCCACTGCAGTGCCGTGTCACCGGGGCCTGGCTGTGGGCTCGGTCATGAGCTGACCGGGCTGTCCCGGGATGCCGGCTGGGCCGGCCGCGCATCCCGGGGCCTCGGAGTGTCATCCTTTCGTACCGGCGATGAGCCGTTCGCGATCGAACATCACCGAGGCGAGCCGCCAGCCGAGCCGGTCACCACGGCTGAATGAGCGCACGTCGCTCACGATATGGGTCGAACCGTCGCGGAAGCCCTCCGGTCCGTCAGAAGAAGACGGGGGCATGGCGAACGGAGGACCGGTGTGAGCAATCACGACGACGTGGCGGCGAGCTGTGCCGCCATCGCCAGTGCGGTTGCCGGGCACGGCGACCTCGATGCCGCGATCGCCGACTTCGCTCGGCTACCGGTCGGGCTGCCCGGCCGGCCCCGGCTCGCCGCCGGCCTGATCGAAGCCGTGTTCCGTACCGGGCAGATGCCGGGCCGGGACCGCGCGAGGGCCTTGCCCGGCCTGTTGGCGCTGGCCGACACCGACCCGCCGGCCACCCCGCAGTGGCGCCGGACCCGAGCTGCCGCCGAGGTCTGGACGTTGACCGAAGCAGCCATGGAGATGCGTCTCGGCGATCTTGGCGTAGCCCTGGCCCGGCTCGATGCGCTGGCCGCCGAGCATGCCGGCGATCCGAGCCTGGAACCGATGATCGACTCCGGTCGGACGGCCCTGCGGTTCGCGTTGGCGTTACACAACGGCGACGCCGGGGCGATCGCCCGCATGCCCGGCGACATGGCCGAATACCTGAGCCGGCTCCCACCGTCGGTCGCGCACCGTCCCGAGGGCGAGCTGCTGACCCGCATGGCGGGACTGCTGGCGGCCCAGCGGGACGGCGTCGACATCACCGGTGATCTCCGGGATCTCGTGAACGGGATCCGGACCCTGCCGGCGGACAGCGCGGTACGCCAAGCCTTCGACGATGCGTCGCCCGACATCACCGCTTTCGCCGCGCTCGCCCAGGACGACTCCGGCCGGCCGAGCGACGATCAACTGGCCGCCTTCGTCGCGCACGCCACCCGGCCCGGCATCGGCGCGGCGGACCGCGCGGTGCTCCACGTCCAGGCCGGGATGGCCGCCCTCTGGGCCGGCCGCGAGACCGACCTCGACCGGGTCGCACAGGGCATCGACCAGCTGCGCGCCGCGCTCGCGCTGGCCGGTCCGGAAAACCCGCAACGGGCGTTCTACTTGACCACGCTGGCTACCGGCCTGCTACGCCGGCACGAACTGACCAGTGCCGAGGCCGATCTGCGGGAGGCGGCCGGACTGCTCGACGAGGCCCGCACCACGGCCGGCGGTCCGCATCACCCGCAATGGCAACAGATCAACGAGATGCTCGGGCAGACGCGCCGGTTGATCGGCGACCGGCCGGACTTCCATCGCGCCGCCGTCGAGGGACTGCGCGGCACGATCTGGCAGGTGCTGGTCCAGCCCGACCTGGCCTCGGCCACGGCCGCCGTGCGGGATGCCTCCGCCGAGGCGATCGAGGTTGCCCGCCAGTGCCTGGTCGCCAACGACCCGGCCGCGGCCGTCACCGCGCTCGACGCCGGCCGTGGACTGGCCCTGTTCGCCGCGACGTTCGCCGCGGCCGAGGCCGGCCCGCTGGCCGACCGGCTGGCCGAGGCCGGACACACCGCCCTGGCCGAGCGCTGGCGGGCCGCCGCGGCCGCCCGCGACCCGGCGGCGCTGTCGGCCGACCTTCGCCGCGACGTGATGACGGCACTGGCCGCGCGCGAGTCCGCGGCGGCCCTGCTCGATCCGCCCGGGTACGCGGAGATCCAGCAGGCCCTTACCGACCTGGACGCCGACGTTCTGGTCTACCTCGTGCCCGGTGAGGGCATACGTCCCGGGCATGCCGTGCTCGCTCCGGCCACCGGCCCGCCCAGCTTCCTGACACTGCCGTTTCTCACCCCCGACTCCGTCCCCGAGTGGGACAAGTACCTGTCGGCGCTGGGCCGGCGGGATCTCGCCGGCGCCGACGATCCGGCGACCGATGACGGGCAGGACGCCGGCGATCTGGCCACGCGCCTGGCCGAGCTCGGCCGCTGGGCCTGGGACGCGGCCATGCGTCCGCTGATCGAGCGCTACCTGCCGCGCGTACCGGCCCGCGCCGAGCGCCCACCCCGCATCGTGCTGATCCCCATGGGCGACCTGGCCCGGGTTCCGTGGCAGGCCGCGCGCGGCCCGGACGGCCGGTACGCGATCGAGCTGATCGCGCTCTCGCAGGCCGCCTCGGCGCGCATGCTCGTACGGTCGGCCTCGCTGCCCGCGGTCCCGCTCACCCCGACCGGGCTGGTGGTCGGGGACCCGGACACCGGATCGGGGAGGAGGGCGGCCCACCCGCTGCCCGCGGCGCGCCTGGAGGCGTACGCGATCCGGCAGGCGTTCTACCGCGGCGCCCGCTACCTCGGCCGCCGCCCCGACGAGTCGCCGAGCCGGTCCGGCCGCGGTACCGCGGCCGAGGTCCGCGCCTGGCTCACCACCTCGGATCCGGCCGCGGGCGGACTCCTGCACCTCGCCTGCCACGGCTTCGTCCAGGCCGGCGGCGCCCGGGCCACCGCCTACCTGTTGCTCGCCGCGGAAGACCGGCTCGCCGACGGAGACCGGCTCACCGCCGAGGAACTGGTGGCATTGCTGGCCAGGGCACCGGAGCGGGACGTCGGGCTGGTCGTGCTGGCGGCCTGCCGCACCGGCCTCTCCCTCAACGGCTACGACGAGGCGTACAGCCTGGGCACCGCGTTCCTGGCAGGCGGCGTGCGCACCGTCCTGTCCAGCCAGTGGAGCGTCCCGGACCGGGCCACCTCGGCGCTGATGTTCATGGTCCACCGCAATCTGCGGGTCGAGGGCCGGGCGCCGTGGGCGGCGCTGCGGGACGCGCAGCTGTGGATGCTCGACCCCGACCGGACCGTGCCCGACGACATGCCCGAGCCGCTGCGCCACCAGCTGGCCCGGTCCGAGCTGGACGCGGTACTGGCCTGGGCCGCGTTTCTCCACTGGGGACAGTGAACCGGAAGGAGACTCCGATGGCCGGGGAAGAGCAGGGCGTGCGGTCGATGATCGAGCAGGGCGCGGTCCTGACCGACAAGTACATGCGGGCCGGAGCCGGTTCGGTCGCCGGCCGGCCGTACCTGGACGAGGCGATCACGGTGCTGGACCGGGCCTACGCGCGGCTGGAGCCGGGCCAGGCCGTACGCGGTCAGGTGGCCGCCCAACTGGGCTGGCTGTACGGAATCCGGCATCTCGCACACGGCGGAGCCGGTCACGATCGCAGCACGGGCATCCACCTGCTCGAGGAAGCCCTGCGATTCCCGAACCTGCCGCCGGTGCTCCAGGGCAGCTCCCGGATCATCCTGGGGCAGCTGCTGCTGGCGGGGCTGACCGCGGGCCTGCGCTCGCCGGACGCGATCATGCGGGCCATGCGGGGCGGGGCGGCGGGCGACCTCGGCGATGCCGACCGGGCCATCGCCCTGTTCCGGGAAGTCGTCGACGGGCCTGCGACGAGTGCCGAGATGATCTCGGTGGCCCGGACGCTGCTCGCCGTGGCCGAGGCGTTGCGGGGCATGTTCGGTGGAACCGTGGGCATGGACCTGAGCCGGATGGGCGAGGCATTCGCCGCGATACAGAACTTCCGCCAGACGAGCGGAATGGCCACCGGTTTCTCGGCATTCGCCCCGCCCACCGCACCGGCCGCCGCCGAAGAGTCGACCGCCGATCATCTTGCGGCCGATCGACTGAACCCTTTCGCCGAACGCCAGGAGCCCGACCTCCCGTACGACGGCAGCCTGGTCGCCGTCGTCGAGGGGCCGGTGCCCGAAGGCGGCCCCATTCCCCGGCCCCGCCCGGCGCCCCGACCGCGGCCGGCCGCCGCCAACCTGCGGGCACTGCTCGCGGCCCGGCTTCCCGCGGCCGGGATCGCCGCGCTGCTGGACGACCCTGCCGAGCCGCCGGACGCAGCCACTGTCGACGACCGGGTGTCACTCGCCGCCGCCCTGGTCGAGGCGGACGGCGCGGAACCGGCCGACCATCTCGCGCTGGCCGTCGCGTTGGCCGGCCGGCACGACGCCGACGGCGGTGCCGGCTGGGCGGACCGGCTGGACGACCTGCGGGCAGCGGCGGAGAGCCTGAACCTGGCGGCCGCGGCACTGCCCGGGCTGCCAACGGACGACGTGCTCACCGCCGTACGGCTCGCCGAACGGATCGAGATCGCGCTGCCCGGGACGACCCGGCTGGGTGACGGGTACGCCGAGGTGACCGCCGCCATGCGCGACGCCGGGATCGCGGCGCTCGTGCACCCCTCGACCGGCGGTCCGCTCGTGCTGAGCGCCGCTACCGGACGCCTCGAACGTGCCCCGACCGGTACCCGATGGGCCGGCCGGATCGCCGCGACCGGGCCGGTCGAGAGCGACGCCGTCGTCTCGTACGTCCGGACCGCCCAGGAGTTGGTCGCCCTGATCCGCCGCGGTCGCCGGCCGATCGCCGCGGACCCGGTGTTCGTGGCCAATCCGCGGCACGACCGGGAATCCGCCACGATCGACGCGCTGCGGCTGCGGCGCGCCTTCTATCCCCGGTCGACCGGGCTCGGCCGGACGGTCGAGCAGATCGACGGCGCCGGCACTCCGGACCAGGTCCGCGCCCGGCTGGACGCCTCGCTGCTGCACCTCGGCTGTGGGATCACCACCGCGGGAGTCCTCGAACTGGCCGGACCGGCCGAGCTGACGCCGGCCGAGATCGCCGCCGGGGCCGGTGCCGCGGACGGCCCGGGCGGCGTCGCGGTGCTGCCGCCCTCGCCCCCGGGCCGCGGGCCGCTGGTCGACGCCCTGCTGGCCCGGGGGTACACGGCGGTGATCGGCTTCGCCGCCGCCGTTCCGGACCGGGTCGCCTCACTCGTCTACTGGATGCTCCACGCCGCGATGGTCGACGACGCCCTCGACCCGGCCGCCGCGGTTGCCGCGGTCCGGGCCTGGCTGCGCGATCCGGCACGCGAGCCACCCGACCTGCTGGCGGCCGAGTACCGGGCCGTCGCCGCCGGAATCGATCTGGCCGATCCGGCGTACGCGCAGGCGTTGGTCTGCCACGGCTTCTGAGTAGCGACAGGCGAACGGCTGACGGCCGTCATACGTCGGTGTTCTTCGCGGACTCGGCTCGGTCCTGCTCGCCCGTGACCTGCCCGCCGCCGTCGGAGCCGCCCTGGCTGGGCGGCGTTCGCAAGGGCTGCTCCTCGGTCGCCGTGCCCGGCTCGGGCTCCTCGCCAGCCGCACCTTCAGGCTTCTCGTCCGTCATGATGCCTCCTGTCAGTTCTGCGATGGAGACTTCCGCTTACCCGGTGATCCGGCGGGCATGCTTTCCTGCGCCACTACGAGTACGGCGGACGCGGCGTATCGTGCTCGCGGGAGGCGCCATGTCCACTACCATGCCGGCCGTCGTATGCCACGGGCCCCGCGACTACCGCCTCGAGCAGGTCCCGCGGCCCGTGCCGGGCCCCGGTCAGGCGCTGGTCCGCGTCGAGGCGGTCGGGATCTGCGCCAGCGACCTGAAGTGCTACCAGGGCGCGGCGAAGTTCTGGGGTGACGGCCAGCGCCCCGCGTACGTCGAAACCCCGGTGGTCCCGGGTCACGAGTTCACCGGCACCGTCGTGGAGCTGGACGACGCGGCGGCGGCCCGGTGGGGTGTCGCGGTGGGCGACCGGGTGGTCTCCGAGCAGATCGTGCCGTGCTGGAACTGCCGCTACTGCCGCACCGGCAGCTACCACATGTGCGCGCCGCACGAGATCTACGGATTCAAGCGCCGGACCCAGGGCGCGATGTCCCCGTACATGGTCTATCCGGCCGGGGCTCTCGTCCACCAGGTCTCCCGCGACCTGCCGGCGGCGCACGCGGCGTTCGCCGAGCCGCTGTCCTGCGCGCTGCACGCGGTGGAACGGGCCGGCATCACGTTCGGCGATGTCGTGGTCGTGGCCGGGTGCGGTCCCATCGGCCTGGGCATGATCGCGGGCGCGAAGGCGAAGTCGCCGGCCGCGGTGGTGGCGCTCGACGTGTCCGAGGCCAAGCTCGAGCTCGCCCGTCTCTGCGGCGCCGACCGGACCCTCAACGTCGCCGAAACCGACGTCGCGACGGCCGTCAGGGACATGACCGACGGGTACGGCGCCGACGTGTACCTGGAAGGCACCGGGCACCCCTCCGCCGTACCACAGGGCCTGGACCTGCTCCGCAAGCTCGGCACGTTCGTCGAGTACAGCGTCTTCAAGGACGACGTCACGGTGGACTGGTCGATCATCAGCGACGACAAGGAGCTCGACATCCGCGGCGCACACCTCGGCCCGCACTGCTGGCCGGCGGCGATCCGCATGATCGAGTCCGGCCGGCTCCCGCTGGACCGGATCTGCAGCGACCAGCTGCCACTGGCCGACTTCCAGAAGGGTCTCGACCTCGTCGCCGACGGGACCAGGTCGGTCAAGGTGACACTGATCCCATGATTCTCGTCACCGGCGGGCTCGGCACGATCGGCGCATAAGGAGCACACCCATCGGTTGGTCGCGCGATCACGGCCAGTTCGGCGGGCGGCGTTCCACGAACGCGCGTACCCCTTCGCGGCGGTCGTCGGAGAAGACGGTGGCGCGCCATGCGGAATCCTCGATGTCCAGCCCTGCCGCCAGGTCGACGTCGAGACCGCGGCGGATCGCATTGCGCGCGTTGGACACCGCCACCGGGGAATTGTCGGCTATCCGCGCCGCGAGTTCGGTGGCCGCCTCGAGGTCGCCTCCGGCGGATACCAGCCGGTCGACCAGACCGAGCCGCGCCGCCTCCACCGCCGCGACGTGCCGGCCGGTGAGAATCAGATCCGCCGCGACGCCGTACCCGACTCGGCGAGGCAGGAGCTGCGTTCCGCCGCCGAGCGCGAATCCGTGCACCGCCGCGACGACCGGCACGGGCAGGTGAAGGATGCTGGCGAACGCGCGGCGGAAAACGATGCGCTGCGCCATGAGGTCGGCGTCGGTCAGTCGATCTCGTTCCTTCAGGTCCGCGCCGACGCAGAACGCCTCGGGTGCGGCCGAACCCGCACCACGATGATCCTCCTCCGGGCCGGGGCCGGCCAAGATTTACGCACGCGAGCTACCGTTCGGTAACACTGGTGAGTAACGTAGCGCCTGGCGGGGTGTCCGCCGTATCTGGTCGAGGGGGTCAGCCGTGACCACGACGCAGCGCAAGCCGGGCGCCGTCTCGGAGAAGCAGGCGCGGCAGGTGGCCGAGGCCGCTCGCGAGTCCGAGTGGCGCAAGCCGAGCTTCGGCAAGGAACTGTTCCTCGGACGGTTCCGGCTGGACCTGATCGATCCGCCGCCGGCCGCGCAGCCCCACCCGGAAGCGGACGACTACCTCGCCAAGCTGGAGGCGTACCTACGCTCCGACGTGGACGGCGCCCGGATCGAGCGGGAGGCCCGCATCCCCGACGAGGTCTTCCACGGCCTGGCCCGGCTCGGTGCGTTCGGCATGAAGATCGACAAGGAGTACGGCGGCCTCGGACTGTCCCATCTCCATTACTGCAAGGCGCTGGCGCTCGCCGGCTCGGCCAGCCCCGCGGTCAGCGCGCTGCTCTCCGCGCACCAGTCGATCGGCGTACCGCAGCCGCTCAAGCTCTTCGGCACCGCCGAGCAGAAGAAGGCGTTCCTACCCCGGCTGGCGGCCGGGGAGGTGTCCGCGTTCCTGCTCACCGAGCCTGACGTCGGCTCCGACCCGGCGCGCCTGGCGACGGTCGCCAGGCCGGTCGAGGGCGGCTACCGGCTCGACGGGGTGAAGCTGTGGGCCACCAACGGCACGGTGGCCACCCTGCTGGTCGTGATGGCCCGGGTGCCGGACAAGGGCATCACCGCGTTCGTGGTCGAGGGCGACGCGCCGGGCATCACGGTGGAACGGCGTAACGAGTTCCTCGGCCTGCGTGGGCTGGAGAACAGCCTGACCCGCTTCCACGACGTGTTCGTGCCACGGGAGAACGTCATCGGCGGTCTCGGCAAGGGCCTCAAGATCGCGCTGACCACGCTCAACACCGGCCGGCTGTCGCTGCCCGCGACGTGCGTCGGCGCGGGCAAGTGGTCGCTGGCCGTCGCCCGCGAATGGTCGGCGCAGCGGGTGCAGTGGGGCCGGGTGGTCGGGCAGCACGAGGCGGTGGCCAAGAAGATCGCGTTCATGGCCGCGACGACCTATGCGATGGAATCGACGCTCGACCTCTGCTGCCTGCTCGCCGACGACGACCAGAACGACATCCGCATCGAGGCAGCGCTGGTCAAGCTCTTCGCCAGCGAGATGGCCTGGCAGGTCGCCGACGAGCTGATCCAGATCCGCGGCGGCCGCGGCTACGAGAAGGCCGATTCGCTGGCCGCCCGTGGCGAACGCGCGGTCGAGGCCGAGCAGGTCCTGCGTGACCTGCGGATCAACCGCATCTTCGAGGGCTCCACGGAGATCATGCACCTGCTCATCGCCCGCGAGGCGGTCGACGCACATCTGGCGGTCGCCGGCGACATCATCGACCCGGACGCGGGGCTCGGCCCCAAGGTGCGCGCCGGGGCGCGAGCCGGGGCGTTCTACGCGCGGTGGCTGCCGACATTGGCCGTCGGTCGCGGCCAGGTGCCGACGGGGTACGGCGAGTTCGGCCCCCTCGCCGCTCACCTCAGGTACGTCGAGCGGGCCTCGCGCAAGCTCGCCCGGTCGACGTTCTACGCGATGTCGCGCTGGCAGGGCCGGCTGGAGCGCAAACAGGGATTCCTCGGGCGCATCGTCGACATCGGGGCCGAGCTGTTCGCGATGTCGGCGGTGTGCGTGCGCGCCCGCGCGGAACGGCAGGACCGGCCCGAGGGCGTGGAGCTGGCCGACCTGTTCTGCCGGCAGGCGCGGCTACGGGCCGAGGCGCTCTTCACCGCGCTCTGGGACAACACCGACTCGCTGGACGGGCACGTGGCGCGGCGGGTGCTGGACGGCCGCTACGCCTTCCTGGAGGAGGGCATCGTCACCCGGCCGGCCGACGGGGACTGGGTGGCCGCATGGCAACCGGGTCCCGCCACGGTGGGCGACGTGCGCCGGCGGATCCCGCCCGACCGGGGCGATGATCTCGCCGGCTAGTCGGCACACCGGTCGACCAGCAGGTAGGTGGCGTTGTCGGCGGTGATCGCGGTGACGTGCCCGTCACCGCCGCCGGCGGTGGTCGCGTGCACGATGATGCCGGAACCCGAGCCGCGCTCCCGCACCTGCTCGGTCAAGCCCTCCCGGGCGAACTGGGCGGCGTATTCGGAGACCGCGTTCTCCACCGGGCCGGTGGCCTTGAGCACCACGGCGAAGCCGTCGGTGCCGCAGTTCGGAGCCCACACGAACACCGGGGCGATCAGCCGGCTGCCGGCGGCGACCCGGTACGGGTTCGTGGCGAAGCGGGCGGTGAACGGCCACCCCAGGTCGGCGCCGACGTCCGGTACGGCAGGCAGGGCTCGCGGCCGCACCGGCGAGGCGATCACCGGCATCCGCAGAGCGTCGGCGGGCGGCCGCACGAACGTCGGGCCGTGGTTCACCGAATAACCCACCACGAGGTGCGCGAGGTAGGGATCGTCCCCGCTACTGACCGCAAGCCGCAGTTCCAGCCAGCGTTGCTCGCCGTCCCGGGGTACCGTCCATCCGCTCACGGCGCAGGCCAGGCCCGCGATGTCGGTGGGCGCCGGCGGCTGTCCCAGTGGCAGGTCCGGGTGGTTCCACCAGTCGTCGACCAGGACATCGCCCACGCGAAGGCCGCGCCGGCCGTCCGCGGCGCTGAGCCGGCAGGCGTCACCGCCCGCGTGCTGGGCCTGCAACTCGAACCCGGCGTGCCACGCCTGACCCACCAGATCGACGAACGCCGCCACGGGGTCGCCGGTGACCAGCAGCAACGCCGCCGCGCCGGAACGACGTGGAAAGACGCCGCCGAGGAGTCGGGTCCCGGCCGGGACGTGCAGCCGGTCCACCAGCGGCGAGCCCTCCACCGGGCCTTCCGGCACGGCCGTGATCGATCGCGCGCCGACGGCGTCGTCCGTGCACCCCGCGAGCGCCACCGACAGCGACAGGGCACAGGCCAGGACCGCCGCTGAGCGGGCCATCATGGTTCCAATTTACTCGCCGCAGGTGGGACCGCCCCGAGGTCGCGGTCGGCGGGGGCATTCTGCGCTCGCGCCCGGGCGAGGAACGGCAACGCCAGCGCTGACAGGGCGCTGGACAGCACGTAGGAGGCCGGGTACCCCCACGCGTCGGCGGCGCGACCGAGGGCCGGCTGGGCCACCACCCCGCCGCTGGAGGCGACAAGCGAGTCGAACGACAGGATCGTGGCGCGCGTCCGCGACGGGATCAACCCGTTGAGATATGCCTGCCGGACGGGCAGGGCCGCGGCGAACGTCAGGCCCCACACCACCGTCAGCGCGAGTACGCCGTAGAAGTCGGTGACGATGCCGATCAGCAGCACCGAGCCGGCCGCGACGGCCTCGGCGAGGAGCAGCGCCGAGGTGCGGCGCGAGAACAGCCGGCGCAGCCGCGGGGCGAGCATCCCACCGGCGATCTGCGCGCCGGAAAGGATCGCGGCGGCGAGACCGGCGATTCCGTACGCGTCGTCGTCGCCCCACAGGTCGAGCAGGTAGGGCTGGAGTGCGTAGAACGCGTAGATCGCGACGCCGCCGGTGAAGGCGCCGCCGAGCATGACACTACGAACCGCGGGGACACGCCACCCGAACTCGAGGGAGGTGCGGACGATGGCCCTGATCTCGGCGACCAACCCGCCTTGCCGGCTCGGCGTGAACCCGATGTCGCGCATCAGCACGAACGCGACCATGAACATCAGCAGGAGCACCACCGCGCGCACCACGAACGGCACGCCGAGATTGGTGGCTTGCGCCAGGAAGCCGCCGCCCGCCGATCCGCCGAGGGTGGCCGCCGCGGTGATGACCTGCGCCCGGCCGAACACCGGCTCGAGGGACCCGTCGTAGCCGGTGGCCCGCAGCGCGTCGACGAGCCACGCCTCGGTCGCTCCGGAGAAGAACGTAAATCCGAGGCCGAGCAGCACGGAGACGATCGCCCACTGCCAGAACGGCGCGTCGAGACGCCACAGGGCCACGTAGAGTCCGGTCGATGCGGCGAGGGTCAGCGTGCCGAGCAGGAACGATGCGCGTCTTCCCTGTACGTCGGCGACGACACCGGTCGGCACCTCGAAAAGCACCATGCCGGCCGTGAAGAACGCATTGGCGGCGAACGCCTCGAGGTTGGACAGGCCGGCGTCGAGCAGGAAGATCGTGTTGATCCCCCAGATCAGCGAGGCCGCGAGGGTGTTGCCGAGCAGCAGCACATAGTAGGTGCGCTTGACGGTTGCCGATGTCGGAGTCACGCCTTGCACAGCGCGGCGAGAGAGTCGTGCATTTCCGCAGGAGCCCGCAGGGTCAGAGGTGCTGGAGTGCGACCCTCTCCACCGGTAGCGCGGCGACGTACCGGTGGATGAACACCTCGAAACCGGCGACGTCGGCCTCGGCCGGCACCTCGGTGCGCAGGGACACGTCGGCGAAGACGCGGCCGGCGAGGTAGCCGGCCAGATCCTGGGCCGGATCCCGGTCGCGCAGGAACGCGGCGAGCACGGCGATCCCCCAGGCCCCGCCCTCGGCGGCGACGTCGCCGACGGCGACCGGGGTGTTGATCGCCGCTGCCAGGAACCGCTGTGCGACGCCCTCGGTCTTGAACAGCCCGCCGTGGGCGAACATCCGATCCAGCCGTACGCCCTCGTTCCTCTGCAGCACGTCCATGCCGATCCGTAGCGTGGCCAGCGAGGCGAACAGCTGCGTCCGCATGAAGGTGGCCAGGTCGAAGCGGCTGTCCGGAGACCGCGCGAAGAGCGGCCGGCCCTCCTCCAGCTCGGTGATCGGCTCGCCGGAGAGATAGTTGTACGACATCATGCCGGCACAGTCCGGCGCGCCGGCCAGCGCCGCGGTGAACAACGTCTCGAAGATCGTCGACGAGTCCGCCTCCGCGCCGAGAGCCCTCGCGAACTCCGCGAACAGGCCCACCCAGGCGTTCAGCTCGCTCGCCCCGTTGTTGCAGTGCACCATCGCGACCAGGTCGCCGGCCGGCGTGGTGACCAGGTCCAATTCGCGGTGCACCCGGCTGAGCGCCTGCTCGAGCACGACCATGGCGAAAATGCTCGTGCCGGCGGAGACGTTGCCGGTGCGCGGCGCGACCGAGTTGGTGGCCACCATCCCCGTACCGGCGTCTCCCTCAGGTGGGCACAGCGGGGCCCCCGGCCGCAGTACGCCCGTCGGGTCGAGCAGCTTCGCTCCCCCGTCGGTGAGCCGACCGGCCGGCTGACCGGCCACCTTGATCGCCGGCAGCAGGTCCGCCAGCGTCAGGTCGACCCCGGCTTCCGCGGCGAGCTCGTCGAACCGGGCCAGCATCGTGGCGTCGTAGCCTCCGGTGCCGATGTCGATCGGGAACATGCCGCTGGCGTCGCCGACGCCGAGCACCTTCTCACCGGTGAGCCGCCAGTGCACGTACCCGGCGAGGGTCGTCAGGTGGGCCAGGCGCCCGAGGTGCTCCTCGCCGTTCAGGATCGCCTGGTAGAGGTGGGCGACGCTCCACCGGTGCGGGATGTTGTGCCCGAATTCCGTACTCAATCGCTCGGCCGCCGCACCGGTGTTGGTGTTCCGCCACGTCCGGAACGGCGTGAGCAGCTCGCCGTCGGCGTCGAAGGCCAGGTAGCCGTGCATCATCGCGGACACGCCGAGTGCCCCGACCGTGGTCAGCTCGACGCCGTACCGCTGCCGGACGTCGGCCGCCAGCGCGGCGTAACAGTCCCGCAGTCCGTTCCAGACCGCATCGAGGGAGTACGTCCACATCCGGTCGACGAACTGGTTCTCCCAGTCGTGGCTGCCGATCGCGAGCGACTCATGATCTCTTCCGATCAACACCGCCTTGATCCTGGTCGAGCCGAGCTCGATCCCGAGGGCGGTGCGGCCCTCGGCGATGTCGGCGGGAATGTCGGTCGCCATGCCTGTGGAACCCTCCGCTCGCGTAGCCGTCCGGCGTCGTGCTCAATGTCATCACGGTCACCGCCCGCGCGCGACCTTTTGCACTCGCGGCCGTAAAATGCGTTCTGTGTCCCGGCGGCGCGCCACGGAACAGTCCGCGTGGTCCATGATCGACGACGCGGTGCGGTGCGGCCTGGTGCCGGCCCCGTTCGTCGAGCACATTCGCACCACCGGCCAGTTCACCCTGATCCAGCTTCTGGAGTACGTCGGTCAGAGCGCCCTCGACAGTCACGACGACCGCACCGCCCAGCGGCTGTATTCGTGCGCCCTCGAGCTCGGTTCCACCAACGCCGACGTCGCCTACAACCTCGGCAACATCGCCGGGCGCGCCGGGCGCAGCCGGGACGCGATCCGCCACTACGACGCCGCCGTCAAGCTCAACCCGGACCTCGCGCTCGCCTACTACAACCGCGGCGTGCAGCGCCGCCGCACCGGCGACGAATCGGGCGCCCGGGCCGACATCAGGACCGCCATCGCGAAGGGCTACGACGGTCTGACCGTCTACGCGGCATTGCTCCGTACCCGGCAGGCCGAGCTCGGCTCGCCCGTCGAAGCATTGCAGGACGGTGTGGAGGTCCTGCAGATCCTCGGCGCCGGCGATGCCGATCTCGCCGCCACGCTCGCCCAGCTGCACACCGTGACCCGCCGACGAGCGGCCGGTGACCGCCTGAGCGACCGGATAGCGCTGCTGGTCGCGCTGGACAGCGAATTCGATCTCGCCCGCCGGTTGGGCGACACGCAACGCGCCGTCCTGCTCGGCGAGGAGCTGGTGGACATCTGCCGCCGCCTGGCCGCCCTGGACGTACGGTCGTGGGGTGATCGGGACCAGCCGCTCCGCCCGTTCGTCGTCGAGAAGTTGGCGGACCGGCTGATCGGGCTCGGCCACGCGTACGAGGCGGTGGGCCGCCACGACGCCGCCCTGACGGCGTTCGCGGCCGCCACCAAGGCCGCGGGCGGCCCGGGATCGCGGGGCGGGCAGATCGGCCGGGCATCGGCAGGCGTCGCCGACGCGGTCTACGCCGAGATGCGGCGGCGGGCGGAGCGCGATGCCGCCGATTAGCTACTCGAAGTCCTGCAGCCGCAGCGCGTAGTGCTCGGCGAGCACGCTGCGCAGTGTCCACCCGCCGGGGCCGAACAGCGGCTGGTCCAGGCGCGGCTCCAGCTCGGCGCGGGTGCGGACGAGCAGCAGCTGCAGCGCGTGCGCGATCGGCAGGCCGGCGTGGACGATGGCGTCCCCGCCGGCCCGGAGCGTCTCGGGCGAGAGCAGGCCCAGATGCAGCAACCCGGCGCAGGCACCCACCAGCGTGTACGACTGGTTGCCGTCGCGGCAGATCGCCGAGGGACCACCGAGCTGCGAGACCAGGTCACGAAGTTCCTCGATGACGAAGCCGGACAGCAGCAGCGGCGAGCGTTCCTTCATGCCCTCGGCGACGATCAGCTTGGCGAGGCCGTCGATCTGAAAGGCCAGCAGCGGAGGCGGTACGTCGCCCTCGACGGCCGCATAGCGCATGGTTCGATCGACGATCGCTTCGAGGGTGGGCAGCGCGACGGCGCCGTCCGCACCGGCGATGAAGGTTGCCCTCAGACTGCCGCCCTGCTCGAACGCGTCACCGACGGCGTCGAGCAGCCGGCGACCGGTTTCCGCCCGATCCGCGGCGGGCCAGGCGATCCGGCCCTCCAGGGCGTGCGACATCAGCGACTCCATCCGCACCACGGGGAACCAGCTGGTGTACAGCACGTTGTACATCGTTTCCGGCGCGAGCCTCCGATGCCGGTGCACGCCGAGCGGATTGAGCGCGATCTCGGCGAGGGCGCAGAACATCTTGATCTGGTCGGCGCCGCCGGGCAGGCCGGGCACGAACTGGCTGAACGCGGCGTACGGGCCGACCAGGTGGTCGTTCGCCTGGGCCAGCGCGGCCTCGACGATCCGGCGGTCACCGCCGTTGCGGTCGACGGCGAGCATCAGCCACACCGTGGAGAGGACGTGCGCGTGAGTCTCCAGCAGATAGGTCGCCGGGTAACGGATCCGTGGCGGAGCCGGCATGTAGGTGGGTTCCGTGACGATCGTCATCGGACCGCCGAAGTTCTCCCGGAACGCCTGGCACGCCAGCCGGTATTCGCCGAAATCCGCCGGGTCGACGTGTGGCCCGTAGCCCAGGATCCCGTCGCGCTGCGCCTGCAACAACGTCACCAGGCGCTGGTTCATGTCGTTCGGGTGGCCGGTGGAGGCGGCGATCGGCTCCGTGCGGCTCGCCAGCGGAAGCCGCAACGGGCGCGAGCCGCCTTCCTCGGCGACGATCCGCAGGATGCCGTTGGCGATCAGCACCTGCGTGTTGGCGACGATCCGGTACAGGTAGCCGTACGAGGTCGCGTGGTATTGGTAGTGGTGCACCCACTCGTGATACATCGCCAGCAACCGCCGCCAGTTGGACAGATCCGGCACGAAGAACTCCGGCAGCACCTCCGGCCCGAAGTCGAACCCGGCCAGCGAGGTCTCCGGATCGTACGTGCCGGCACTGCCCGGCTCCTGGAGGCCGGTGCGGATCAACGCGGTTCCCCGCACAGCCACAGCACGCCGCGCCGGGCCACGTAGGCCGCCACGGCGGAGGCGAGGCCGAGCGTGAGATGGTCCGCCAGCGCGCCGATCACCGCCGCGGCCAGCGTGGCCTCCGGCCCGTCGAGCAGGTGGCGCCGCGGACAGACGACGCCACGGACCCGCTCGAGATTGCGTGCCACGACGGCCTCGCCCTTGGCGATCAGGGCGGGCGGATTGTTCAGCGGCGCCCGCGGATCCGCGAGGCGCCCGATCTCCATCAGAAGCTCGTCGTCGCTGAGCGCCATCAATCGTTCCAGTGGTGACTCCACCGCGCACCCTCCCGCTGACCCCGACGCCGAGGGAACCTTACGACGGTCTGCCCGGAACCGGCGGAACACCTGTCGCGAGTCCACGCCGGGCCGCCTCGAAGACGGCCTGCCCGCGACTGCCGGCGCCGAGCTTGCGGAGGATCGCCGAGACGTGATGGTGCACGGTCTTCTCCGACAGGTACAGCCGGCCGGCGATCTCGGCGTTCGAGGCACCCTGCTGCATATGTGCCAGCACCTCGGCTTCGCGGCGGGTCAGCCCCGCCGGATGGTGCCCGGTCGCCGCGCGGGGCCCGCGCGGCAGGTCCCGTACGCCGCGTTCGCGCAGGCGGCGGGCCACGATGCCGGCCGCCGGGAGAGCGCCGAGACGGTGGAACTCCGCCAACGCGCGGCGCAGGCTGTCTTCGTCGTCCGAGGTGACCAGCGCGAGCGCGGCGTCGTACGGGCAGCCGAGCCCGGTCCACTGTGCGGCCGCGGCGTCGGTCTGGCCGGCCAGCTGCGCCGCGTACGGCTCGATCACGTCCGGCACGGTCTCGCGGACGCCGGCCAGCCGGCGTAGCCAGGCGAGTTCGCCGGCGACCCAGTGGGCGTCCCGGTCCACGGCGGTTTCCAGAACGTCGCGGGTGAGGCCGTCGACGGCCGCGGCGCGGCCGGTCAGCCAGGCCGCCTCCGCCCGGGCCGCCGCCACCGGCGCGCGGTACTGGAGCTCCTGCTGGCCGTCCGCCAGCGCGAGTGCCTCGTCGAGTGGCTGCCACTGCTGCGGGTCACCGCGGCGGGCCCGGACGAGCCCGAGAACGGTGAGTGCCAGGATCCGCACGAGGGGAACGGAGGACGCGGACCGGATCACGTACGCCGCGTCGTCCGCTGCCTGGTCCCAGCGACCGCGATCGAGGTGGAGGCGGGCGCGGTAGGCGACGCAGTAGAGTGCCCAGGCTTCCAGCCCGCGCTCTTCGCACACCTTCAGGCCACGGTCGAGCAAGGGCTCGAGGTCGTACGCGCGGGTACGGGTCATCGCCCAGCCGAGATGGATGAAGGCGCGGCCGACGTGATCGTCGAGGTCGGCCGCTTCCGCCAGCGCGAGGCTGCGCTCCAGCAGATGCCTGCCCTCCGGCATGCCGGCGAGCAACCGCATGGTGCCGATGTTGTTGAGGCTGTACACGATCACCGCCGTGTCACCGCACGACTCGGCGAGGTCGAGCCCCCGCATTCCCCATCCGACCGTCTCGGCGAACCGCTCGTCGTTCAAGTGAACGGCGGACAGGACGCCGTACGCCAGCGCCAGCTCGCGGCCCGGCGGCTGCCCCTCGAGCAGGCGGAGTCCCTCCTGTCCGGCCCGCACGGCGTCGGCGCCCCGCCCGCCGCACCACAGCCGGCGTGCGAGCTTCGACAGCGCCGCCCCCTGCCGGACCGTGTTCCCAGCCTGCCGCCAGAGCGGAACGGCCTGCTCCAGGGCGTCGACGGAGGCATCCATCTGGTCGGTCAGGTAGCACTCGAATGAGCGGGCTTCCAGCAGTGCGGCCCGCGCGCCGGCCGGCAGACCGGCGCCGAACCGCAGGGCCCGCTCGTACTGGGCTGCCGCTTCCCGATGCGCCCCGATCGAGGCCGCGTACTCGGCTGCCGCCGGCGCGAACCGAAGCACGGCCGCGGTGTCGCCGGCCGCGGCCGCGTGGTACGCCAGCCGGGTCAGATCCGGGGCACCGGCCGGCAGCGCCACGAGCGCCCGCAGCGCGCGGCGATGCAGGGCGAGCCGGCGGTGCGGCGGTAGGCTGCCCTCGACCGCCATCCGGGCGAGCTCATGCCGGAACACCACCCGGTCGCCGGTGATCTCCAGGATGCCGGCACTCAGGCACTCGTCCAGCGCGTCGGCCGCGTCCGTCACGAGCGCGTCCAGGAGCCACAGTTCGGCGTACGGAAGGGTTGTCGACACGGTTTCGGCGACGGTCCTCGCGGCGCCGCTCAGCCGCGCGGCACGAGCCAGGACCGCGTCGCGGATCGTGGACGGGACCTCGGCGCCCGGTGTCGCGATCACCTCGGTGACGAAGAACGGGTTGCCGGCGGTGGCGCGGTACACCGCGTCCACGTCCAGGCCGTGCGGCGTGGCGAGCGCGGCGACCGCGTCCCGCGACAACGGCGGCACCGTCAGCCTCCGGGTCGAGGTCGTGCCCCGCAGCTCCCCGAGGAGCCGGCGCAGCGGGTGGCTCCGATCGAGCTCGTCGTCCCGATAGGTGGCGATCATCAGGGCCGGAATCGTCCCGATCCGGCGCCCCAGCAGGCTCAGCACGTCAAGCGTCGCTTCGTCCGCCCAGTGCAGGTCCTCCAGGACGAGGACGGTGCCCCGGTTCGCCTCCGCCGTACGTACCGCCGCCGCCGCGATCTGGTACGGCTTCGCGCCGTTCGCCACCAGGTCCCGCAGCTCGCCACCGCTCTTCTGGGCGATGTCGAGGAACGGGCCGAGCGGACGCGGCGTGAACAGCGGGTCGCAGGAGCCCCACAGGATCTGGTCGACCGGCCGGCAGGTGGCGCAGAAGCGCCGTAGCAGGGTCGTCTTCCCACCGCCCGCCTCGCCGCCGACGAGGACGAGGACGCCCCGGCGGGCGAGAGTCGCGGCGTACGCCTCGCGCAACGCCGACAGGTGGTGTGAACGTTCGAGCAGCTCCGCATCCGAAGCGGTGTCCTCCGCCGGTTCGACACCCACGGTGTCAGCCTGGCACGGCGTCCGGCACAAGTCGATGGGTCAGTCCCCCGCCCGACAGGCCGGTGCCGCGGCGAACTCAGGTGGGCTCCAGGACATCGAACCCGAGCCCGGCGGAGCTCTCACCGCGACCGGCCCGGACCCGTCGTGCGGTCCACACCCGCGTCGTACCGTCGATCCAACGACCGCGGCGATCGTGCCGGGTACCGAGCCGGCCCGACCGGGGCAGTTCCTCGGCGGCGAGCGCGAACGGGTTGCCGTCGCCGCGGATCAGCAGCCGCCCGGAAGGTCGATGCGGCCCGCGAATCTCGAGACGTATCCGGCCGGGGCCGGCGGCGACCGGTACCAGCGGCAGCCAGTGCGGCGGTACTGCGGTCGCGAGCCGGTACCGCCAGGTGGGCTGAGCCGGCGCCGCCCCCTCCGGCTGCCCGCGGTGGTACGCCTCGCGGCGCTCGAGCACGGAGCCGGCCGGGCCGGTGACGCGACGCTCGACCGCCCAGGCGACGTCGGCCATCTCGTCCCGGCTGAACAGCACCTCCTCCAGCGCCTCGCCGGTCAGGATGTCCGCGGCGGTGCCCGGTAGCACCAGCCACCCGGCGCCACGATCGTCGTCGGGAATGCCGGTGCCGAGCTGGAACATGCGCCAGCGACCGGCGGCCGCCGCGTCCGCGGTCACCGAGTCGGGGATGGCGACGCGCTCCCCGAATGTGGTGGACACCTCCAGGTGGGTCACCCGGCAAATCGAGCCGGCCGCGATCTGGAGAGGCAGGCAGAAGTAGTCGTTGCCGTACACCATCGCGAACTCGGCCAGCAGCAGCCGGCCGAGGTCCTCCGGCGCCGCCTCCACGCCGCCGAAGTCGACCTTCGCGTCCTCGAACTGCCACCAGCGCGCGGCCGGCATCCCGGGAAACACCAGTCCGGTGGGCAAGGCGGTGACCTCCTGCTCCACGCCGCCCGGGTCGCCGGCCGCACCGAGCGACGCGCCGACCGCCAGGTCGAACGCGGTCCAGTCGATCCGCCCCCCGCGATGTTCGGCGGCGACGAGGACGACCTCGCCGGCCGGGTCCGGCGCCGCCACGCTGAACGAGTAACCGAGCCGTTCGGGCCGCCACGCGTCGGTGGCCGGGTCGCCGAACCGGGCCTCCCACCAGGCCAGCCAGGCGCGTACCGCGTCCAGGACGTCGTCCTCGTCGGCCGGATCGACGTCGAGCTCGCCGGGCAGCCGGCCGGCGTCGGCCGCGGCGGCGAGCGGGGCGCGCAGCGCGTACCCGTCCGGGGCGCGTCCGGCGAGCAGGGCGGCCACCCGCAGCGAGCGCTCGTCGGCGCCGGCCGCTTCGCCGGCGGTGAGCGGGCTCAGCGCGTGCCAGTCCAGCAGCGCCGGCCGGTACCGCTGCGCCAGCACCGGGCCGAGCAGGTCGAGCAGCCGTCGGCCGGCCAGCGCGGCGAGCCGCCGGTCGCCGGCGGTGACCGGTGCCTCGGCTTCGACCAGTGCCTCCCACGGCTGGTTGCCGGGACTGACACCGGTCGCGGCCGGGTCGGGCGGCCCGGGCCGGTACCGGGTGACCGGGCTCGCCGTGTACGACAGCCGTACCTCCACCGGTGAGCCGGCGTCCTCGCCCTGCCACTCGCCGAACTGCCACTGGCGCGCCATCAACCAGAGCGGGTCGGCGACGCGGGCGGCGAGTGCGCCGAGGCCCGGGTCGGCGGCCTGCGGCTCCAACCGGCTCCAGCTCGTGATCGAACCCATCGGATCACCCCTCGAAAGTGGTGGCGATGGTGTCGCCGGCGGGGTCGCCGCCGGCGTTGCGGGCGAAGAACAGCGCCGGTACCAGGTGGCCGACCTGGCCGACCTGATGCGGCTGGACGGCCCGGATCCGGGTGGCGTCGACGGTCTCCAGCAGGATCGCCTCCAGGGTGGCCAGGTCCCACGGGCGGGACGGGTCGGGCGTGACGGCGAGCAGCATCGCCTGCGGCGCGGCGGCTCCCGGTGCGTCGAAATGGAAGACCAACCCGGTGGTCTCCGTCGCGTTCGGCACCACCTCGACCCATTCGTCAACGACGAGGCCGGCCAGGTCGGCGGCCGGCTGCCACGGCTGGACGCCGGCGACCGTGATGCCGGTCAATCCGCCGGGAAGGGACGTGCCGGGCGGCAGGGTGCCGCCCACCCAGGGGTCTCCGCTCCGCGCCGGCAGCTGCAGCGCGGTGAGTCCGCTCGCCGGCCCGCCACCCGCCGCCGGGCCCACCAGCCGTACGTCGTGGAGCCGGCGGGCTCCGGGGCGCACCCGGGCCACCCCGTCGAACCAGTCCTCGACGGCCGGCGCGGGAGCGTCGCCCGCGTCGGCGCGCAGCCGCGTCGCGGTGGCGAGGTCGGCCGCATTCGCCGCCCGGAACACCGGCAGGAGGCGGAACTCGGCGCCGAACACCGCGCCGATCCGGCCGGCCGCGCCGGCCGAGGGCACGGCGGCCAGCCGCTTGGCCGCTTCGCGGTCGGTGTCGCGGCTCTGCCGGGCGAGGCCGGCGCGGGCCTCGGCGTCCGGGCCGGCCACGTTGCCCGGCGCCGCTCCGGGAATGCCGAACGCCGACAGGCGGGTCAGGGCGGCACGGACGTCGGTCAGAGCCTCGTCGTCCGGCCGCTGCAGCATCGTGCAGGCGGCTGCGACATCGACGTGTGCGGGCAGATCGAGCAGAGAGGTGAGGTCGTCGGTGATGTCCGCGGCGCCCAGGGCTTCCCGCAGGCGCGCCGGCTCGCCGCTCTGGAGCGCGAACGGTTCCCGCAGTGCGGCGGCCGCGCCGGCGAGAGCGGTCACCGCCGCCTCCGCCCGGGCCTCCAACTCGTCCCCGCGCACTCCGGCGGCGGCCGGCAGCCCGGCCGGCGCCAGGTCGCGCGCGTCGGCGGGGCGCGCCGCCCCGACCAGGTCGCGGGCCAGCTCCGCCACCGTGAGCAACTCCGCGAGGGTCAGCACGTCGGTACCCCAGCCGCCGGCCCGTTCGGCGACCAGCACCGGGCGCACCGGCGGGTCTTCCGCCGGCGTGACCGAGGCGGCGTACCCGAGCAGGCGCCGGCCCAGATCCGTCTCGGCCAGCGACGCGACCGCCGGAGGCGGCCCGTACAGCAGGTCGAGCGGGCACAGTCCCACCTCGGCCAGGGTGAATTCGCGTACGGCGTGGCCGGTCGCCGCGCCGGTGGCCGCATCGACGAACGCGGTACGCCACCGGACCCGCGCCGGATCACCGAGCACCGTGGCCGCCCACGCGTCGAGGCGGGGCTCCGCGGCCGCCCGTACCCACCCGGCCCGCTGCTCGTCGGTGGCGGTCCAGGCCTGGAGCGCCGGGGTGGCGGCCGCGTCGCCGGCGAGCAGGACCAGCCGCTGGGTGCACGCCACCCCGGTCCGGGGTGACCGGAGCACCTCCGGCTCGGGCGGCGGCAGCTCGCCCCGGGCGAGCGCGTCCAGGCTGCCACCGGCCCGCAGGTGGTTGCCCTGCAGGGTCTGGTGCACGCTCTCGGCCGTGCCGACGTCGGCGATCGCGTCGACCGCGTCCGCCACCGCGGTCAGTGCCGCCACCAAGCCGGAGTGGTCGGCCGTACCCGCCGCCGGCAGGGTGCCGGACTGGCCGGGGACGGCAGCGCCCCACGGGATCGTGCTGTCGCGCCACCGGCGCAGCAGCGCCAGGCCGTCGACGGTGGCGAGCGACGACACCGCCTCGACCGGGGTACCGGACCGGGCCGGAGTTACCCGGCCGGCCACTTCGGGAGCCAGTTGACGCAGCACGGGCAGGTACTGGGCGAGTCCGCGGCCGGCCAGCTCCCGCTCGAACCGGTATCCGAGCAGCGCCCCGAGCGACTGGCCGGTCCGTACGCCGTCGAGCAGCTCGGTGGCGAGCCGGACCCGGGTCGAGCTCAGGTCCACGGCAAGCGCGGCCGACCCGTGGGTGAGGTACCCGCTGCGCAGCACCGCCGCGGTCGCGGCCTGGCCGATCGACGGGGCGTGCAGGTAGCCGCTGCTCGCCGCGCCGGTCGCCGGGCCCAGATCGGTGACAAGGCCGTACCCGCCCAGATGCACCCCGGTCGGGCGACTGCCGCGCAACTCCCGCAGCCGCTGCGTGGCCACCGCGGTGAGCCAGGCGTCCAGCCGGTGGGTGCTCAGGTCGAGGGTCTCCATCATCAGCCGGTGCAGCGCGTCCGCCGGCAGCCCGGCCAGCCGGTCGACCGCCGCCAGCACCTCCGCGAGCGGCTGGACGTCCGCCGGCGGCTGCGGGGTGCGGGCCGCCTTGTACAGGTAGTCCCACACCTGCCGGCCCTGCCGGGTCGCCTCGTTCAGGTGCCGCCACGAGGTGGACGTGTGCGGCGGGGTGACCGGGTCGGGCGAGGTGATGTCGGCGAGGTCCACCAGCTCCGGCTCGGCCGGCGGGACCGGCGGCGGCGCGGGCACCGGGACGAGCCGGTACGCCGCGTCGGCGTACGCCTGCAGCAGGCTGTGCCGGATCAGCCGGACCAGCAGCGGCACGTCCGGACCGGTCCAGCGGTCGTGCAGCTCGGGCGGCGGCGCGGCGGCGAGCTCGCGCAGGTGGTCCCCGGAAACATCGGCCCGCGGCGGCGCGGCGGCGTCCAGCACCTCGGTGGCGTACGCCAGCGACCCGAGCCGGGGCGTACCGGGCAGGGCCAGGTACCGCACGACGGGCGCCAGTCGCTGCTCGAGGTCGGCTTCGTAGCTGCCGGCGAGCTGATCGTTCACCGCGAACCACAGGCTCCGCGCGAGGAGCGGTCCGATCACCTGCCGCACTGCCACCGAGGCGCTGGTGGCGTCGGTGGTGAGCAGGTCGAGCAGCGTCCGGTCCGGATCGCCGGCGCCCACCCGCGGTACGGCGGCGGCGGCGGTGCGCCACAGGTCGCGCAGCCGCTGGAGCAGATTGATCCGGCCCGCCGTGTCGGTCCAGCCCGGCACGCGGGCCCGGCCGAGGCCGGCGTACGCCACACCGCCGCCGACCGGCCGCCCCGGCGGGGCGAAGCCGGTGTCGACCGGGTCCGACCAGCGCCCGGGACGGCCCTCGGAATCCAGGTCGTGGCCCACCCGGTAGGCGCCGGCGGCCAGGCCGCCCGCGTCCCACGAGTAGTGGACGAGCACCTCCGGGGCCCCGTCGCCGTCGATGTCGGCGAGCACGAGGCCGCCCGCGGTCGACGGCGCGCCGGCGGCCGTGACGTCGACGGGTGGGTACCAGGCGGCTGCCCGGCCGCCGTCGAACAGTCCGGTACCGACCCGGTACCGGACCACGCCGCCGGCGTCGGTCAGGACCGCCAGTTCCGGTCGCCCGTCCCCGTCGAGGTCGGCGACGGCGACCGCGAGCAGACGTTCGCCGGCCGGTACCCCGTCCACCCGTACCGGATCCCGCCAGCGGGCGACCGATCCGTCCGGGCCCAGCGACTCGCCGACCCGCAAGCCGGCCGGAACCGGCGCCGAGGGGCTGCTCGGATCGGGCTGGATCAGCGCCACGAGGTCCCGCCCGCCGTCCGACAACGCGGCGACTGTGACCGCGAGTGCCGACGCGGCCCTTTCCAGCGGGATCGAACCTCCGCCGAGGACGCCGCCCGGCGACCCGCCGGGGTCCAGCCGGGCGACGGTCCAGCCGACCTGCTGCCCGTCCGGTCCCAGCCAGCCGATCACGATCTCCGGCTGCCCGTCACCGTCGAGGTCGGTCACCGCGAGCCCGGCTCCCGCCGCGTCGCCGGGCAGGGCCACGTCGACCGGGGCCGTGGCGTCGGTCCAGCGGCCGTCCCCGTCCAAATCCCACAGGACCGCCACGCCGGTGGTGGGCCGCACGCCGTCGGAGACCGTCCGCAAAACCAGCAGCTCGGGCCGGTCCGGGTTCTGCCGCCAGCGGTCCAGCGAGGTCACCGGCAGTACGCCGTACGGCTGGTCGCCGACCCGCACGGTCGGCAACGGTCCCCGGCCCCGGACGGTGCTCAGCACCCAGCGCCGCCACCGCTGGAGGACGTCGGGGTCGGCGAACACCGGCCGCATCATCTGGGTGAGGTAGTAGCCCCAGGTCGCCGGCCACAGCACGGTGGCCATGTCCGCGGCGTCCCGCTGGCCGTGCAGATCGCGGTGGTACAACGAGTCGAACGGCGGCGCCGCCGGGTCGAGCCCGAGGGCGGCGGCCAGCAGGGCGGCGTCCGATCCGGCGGCCGGCGCCGCGGGAGCCGGGCCGGCGGCCGGCTCCGCCAAGGCGCCGGCGCGGGCCTGCGGGGTGTTGTTGGTGGGGGTGCCCACGGGCACCAGGTCCAGACCCCAGGTGTACCGGTGCGCGGCCAGCAGATCGGCCACCGTGCCGGCACTCTCCGCGGCGGGCTCGCTGCCCCGCACCCCGAGCACCAGCAGCAGGTCGATCGGGCCGGGGCCGGCCGCGGTCAGATCCATCACCAGGCCCATGCCGGCGTCGCGGGCCGTGCTGAAGTCCACCATCCACCGCATCGCCGGATCCGCGGTGCCCGCCGTGTCCACAGGGGAGAGACCGGCGGCCAGCGGCCGCGTGACGAGCTCGCCGCGGGCCTCGGCGATCCTGGTGCCGCCCCGGTACGCCACGGCGATCCACTGGTCGGGCAGCGCCCGCGCCCACGGCGCCCGGCTCCACCGGGACGCCTGCTGCGCCGGCGTGGGAAAAACGGGATCGACCCCGGGCTGCGGCGTGCCGGCCGGGGTCAGGATCCGGGAGACCCAGGCGGCGCGGGTAGCGCCGACCCGCCCGGCCAGCCACGCCCACGCCGCGGCGCGTTCGTCGGGGGTGCCGGCCGCCCAGACGGTGCGCCAGTACCGCTCGCCCGCCTCGATCTCCGGCGGGGTCAGCCCGGGTTCGTGGGCGTCGAGGTGCACGTCGTCGGCGTACACCCGGATCAGCAGATCCAGCCCGGCGCCGGCCGGCCGGGGCCGGAACCGGGTCTCCAGCCGTACCGGCAGCAGGAGCAGCGGCGTGCGCGCGTCGAGGGCCCCCATCGTGGCGGCGAGCGCCGCCCGGTACGCGGCCTCCGCGCGCCCGGCCGCCTCGCGCGCCCGCAGCAGTTCCCGGGCCGCGGCCCGGATCTCGGCGATCGGCGCGCCGCCGGCGCGCAGGTCGTCCAGGTGCGCCTGGGCCGCCGCGACGGTCTGCGCGGCGCGCCGGTTGCGGTCCCGGAGTCCGGCCAGGTCGTCGTAGCTCATGGTGCCGCCGGAAGCAGGTCGGACGCGTGGACGCAGATGCGGAACGGCCGCTGCTCGGTCAACGCGGCAAGTCTGGCGCTGGTGCTGTCCGGGCCCCAGCCGGGCACGGTCACCCCGGTCAGCCCACCGGCGAGGTCGATGTGACCGGAGGCGCCGGTGGCCACCGTGGTCCAGGACAGTTCGCCGGCGGCGTCCGGTGACGGCGCCGGCAGCCCGGGACGCGGTTCGGTGGGCGGCTGCTGGAAGACGAAGAACCAGCCCGGGTCCGCCGCCGCCGGGTCCGGGTCGCCGCGGGCGTCGTCCGGGTCGAGGGCGAAGCCGACGAACGTGATGTCCGGCGGCACCGTACCGCCGAACACGGGATACCGCTCGGGGAACCCGGGCGCTGCCGGGTCGGCGCCGCCGCCGGGGACGACCGGTACCCGCACCCCGTTGTCCCAGCGGGCCCGGGCGGCGTAGATCAGGGTGCGCGGGTACCGGTGCAGGACCTCGCCACGGACCAGCAGGACGGTCTGCTCGCCGCCCCGCAGGTGGGTGCCCAGCTCGCCGGTCCAGCCGTCGATCGGGTCGATGTCGTCGGCCGGGCCGCCGACCGCGCCGGCCCGGTCCCAGAACCGGCGGAAGTACGTGCCCCGCTGGTCGGTGGGGTACCCGCGCCACAACAGTTCCCGGGACATCTCGTGGTTGGCGCCCACCATGACCGCTTCGATGAAGCGCGGGTTGGTCGGCACCGCGCCGACCGAGTCCGGCGGCACGCCGGCGACCGCCGGAATGAGGTACTCCTGCGCCGACGCGATGAGGTCGCGCTGGATCGGGTCGTCGAACCGGGGCGCCGCCCACACCGGTTCCAGCGGGTCGGTGGTGTTCCGGCCGGACGGCAGGGTGAGCCGGGCGAGCACGCGCCGCGGTACCGCCCGGGCCGGGTCGGCCGCTTCGAGCAGGGCACCGGTCAGGGCGGTGAGATCCAGGGCCGGGCGCGGCCGCGGCGGTGGCGGTTCGCAGCCGGGCATGCCCCGCTGGTGAGCCATCGCCGCGGCCACGAACGCGGACCATTGCGCCGGCGAGGCCCCGCCGTGCCGGTTCTGGCCGGCCTCGCGCAGCCGTTCCCGGGTGAACTGGCACAGCCGGAGGTGGCCGGCGCCGGCCGCCTCGTCGGCGGTGACGGTGCCGTCCGGCCGCCCCGGTGGGCGTCCCACCGAAAGCCGGCCGGTGTTGACGCCGGTCAGCAGCGCCTGCCCGGTCGTGCCGCTGCGGCGCCCGAGCGGCCCGCGCGGGCGCGTCGCCCGGCGGAAGGCGCCACCGACCATCGCCGCGGGCACCCGGCTCGCCGACACGGTCGCGGCCACCGTCCGGGCACCGGCCAGCACCCGGCCGTGCAGCGGGGCGGTGAGCTGCAGGAGCTCGGCCTGCGGCAGTGCCGCGAGTTCGGTGTGCACCGGCTGGCTCACCCCCCGTGCCAGCTGGCCCTGGCGGAGCAGGCGGTTGGCCGCCTCGATCTCGCCGGACTGCCGCCAGGCCGCGGCCATCAGGTCCTCCTGGTGCTGCCGCACGATGCCGGCACCGATGGCGGCGGCGACCCGGTACCTCGGGTCGAGGTTCAGCCGGCGCAGCCAGGCCGGGCTGCCGGCCGCCAGGGTACGGACCGCGGCGTGCCACCGCCCGTACAGCGGCGGCGGCAGGACCAGGTCGGCGGCCGGGACGCCGTTCAGCAGCTCGGTCAGCCGGTCGGCGAAAGTCGGTCCCGGCATCGGATCGGGCAAGGTCCCCAGGGCGCCGGGCAGCAGCCAGGTGCCCAGGTCGGGCAGGCTCGCCGGCTGGTCGGACACCTCGAAGGCCCGGCCGGCTCCGGGCGCCGCGGCGACCCGGCTCAGCCGGGACACCAGGGCCTGGAAGTCGCCCTCCTGGCCGGTGACGAACTCCCACCACAGGTACACCGGCAGGTCCAGCGCGGTGGTGGTCGCGCTCCAGGCCGGGTCGGTCGTCGAGGCCGCGTCGTCCACCGGCAACCCCAGCCCGGCGCGCCGGCCGATCTCGAACGCGGGTACCACCACCGCCAGGTACCGGGTACCGGCGTCGAGCAGGCGCGGGCACGTCAAGCGGCTCACCGCCCCGGTCACCGAACCGGCCGCGGCGGTCTGCGCGTGCGCCCACGCCCACGACTCGGTCAGGTCGGGCAGTTCTGCCGCCGCGTCGGCGAGGTGCAGCACGGGAAGGGTGCCGGCCGCCGCGTCGACGGAGACCCGGTCCCGTCGGACCACCGCCAGGACCAGCCACGGCCGCAGCCGGTCGGCGTTCGGTGCGGCCGGGGTGAAGAGCCAGGGCAGGTCCGGCCGGTTGAACTCGACAAGCGGGAAGTAGTTGGGTTCGGCGTCGCTGCTGCCCGGCACCGGCTCGCGGCGGATCACCGTACCGGGATCGAAGCCGAGCACGTCGCCCGGCCCGTACACGCGTACCGGGACCTGAGCGTCGGTGGCGGTGCCGGACGGGTTGACGGTGGTGGTCACGGTGAACGTGGCCCGCGCCGGCACGGCCCCGCTGAGCGGATCGACCGCGGTGACCGCACCGATCACGCCCGTGCGCACCCAGGGCAGGTAGCTCCGCGCGCTCATGGCGCGACCTCGTGGGCGGCCACCACCTGCAGCGTGGCGTCGCTCGCCGCGCGCGCCTGGGCGGCCTCCAGATAGCTCGGATACGCCGCGCCCGTGGGACTCATGTCCGATGTGGATGTCAATCGGTAGGCCGGATCGGTGACCGCGATGCCGAGCGCCGGCCCGTGATACCGGGCACCGGCCGTGGACCTGCCGGCCGCGTCGACGCCGGCGAGCACGCCGAGCACGGCGCCGGGGACGGCGTACTGGTCGGCGACGGTACGCGGGACCGGCTCCGCGGCGTCCACGACGCGGGTGGTGTACGCGTCCCCGCCGGCGACCGCGGGCCCGGACGAGGTCGCCGGCGTGCCGATGCCGGTGTAGCCGCAGAGCAGCGGCTCGAACGCCGGCCGGGACAGCTTCTCGTCCTCGGAGAGATCGAAGTACTGGCCCGGCGCGAGATCCTCGCGGATCGGTGCCCGGGACCCGTCGGCCGAACCCGTCCCGATCCGGAACCCCAGGGAGAACCGCCGGGCGTCGCCGGGTGCCGGCCGGCCGCCGTACAGGTCGATGGCCACCTCGAGGGGCACCACGCGCTGGCGCACCTCCAGCCGTCCCAGCGGGTGCGCGAGCACGACCGCGGCGTCGACCGTCCGCAACGTCACCACGCCCTGCCCCGGGGCGGGGAGCTGGGCCGCCCAGTTGCGCGGGTCGCGCACCGCGGCGACGAGGTCCCCGAGCGGGTCGAGCGCGGCGGCGACGATCTCCGCCGGTTCGGCCCCCATCGTGACGTCGATCGGGATGCGGTGCTTACCGAGGAAGTTGACCTCGGCGTATCCCACGGCGTGCATCGGCTGCGGCCCGGACAGCGAGACGAAGATCTCCGCGGTCAGGAGGCTCTTGCCGTTGCGGCGGATGTCCGCGCCGCCGAAGACGTCGACCACGAAGCTGAACGGGTGCAGGATCACCAGGGCGTCGAAGCCCAGGTACGCCTGGGCGCTGAACACGCCGAGGAAGCCCGCGTCCAGGCTTGCCGAGATGTCCAGCCGGGCGCCGGTCTGGACGCTGTTGGCGGTCACCGCCAGGTACGAGTCCAGCCGCACCACCGGGTTGTCGCTGGTGGCCAGCGCGATCGCGAGGCGGCGCAGCTCGGGGAATCCGGGCGGCGGGTCGAAGCGCGGGTTGAAGCCGCCCACCGACACCGCGAACATCTTCGACGCGCCCCAGCCGATCCGGGCCGCGATGTCGCCGGTGATGGTGAAGACCGCGATCCGCGAGTCGTGCAGTGCGGCGTCCACGGAGATCTCGCCGCGACCCAGGTCGATGATCCCGACGATGTCCAGGTGCAGTTCGACGACCGCGTCGTCGGCCTCGGGCAGGACCACCGACACCCGCCCGAGCACGGCGACGGCGATCGGCGCCGGCACCTCGATGACCAGGCCGAGGTCGACGACGATGAGCTGGGACGCCCAGGCCAGCCGGGCCATCAGCCCGATGACGAACCGGCCCGGCGCCACCGGGAACACCGACTGGACGTCGCTGATCACCTTGGGCACGTTGGCCAGCGGGTCGGGCGGGAACAGGATGGAGTCCAGCACGCCGGTCCGGGCGCCGGCCCGCAGCGCGTCCAGCGCCATCGTCCGGTTGTATCCGAAGATCCCGCCCAGCCCGTTGAGGGTGAAGCCGTAGCCGAGCTGGATGGGCGGGAACTCGGCGGTCAGGATGACCAGCAGGCTGAACCCCTTGGAGCCGTCCGGCATCCTGGTGGCGATCAGCCCGATGGCGGTGATGCTGAGGTAGTCCTGGATGGACAGTTGGAGGATGCCGGCGTACTGGCCGGCGGCGTGGTCGAACAGGACGTAGCCGCCGCCCTTGACCACGCTCGCGTCGATACGCAGCCCGGCCCCGTCCGGCGGCTTGAACCCGAATCCCAGGTCCAGCGGGCCGAGGGTGCCGGGCGGATCGCCGGGGTCCCGCGGGGTGGCCAGCACGCGCGCGCCGACCCGGCTCACCGTGACGACGACCGGTCCGATCTCGACGATCATGTCGACCCCGAGGTTGAGCACGACGCCGAGGGCGCTGTCGGCGGTCAGCTCGACCAGGATCGTCTCGATCCGCAGGATCGCGATGGTGAGGTGTGCGGAGATCACGAACCGGAATCCGCCCGCCGCGGCGAGCCGGATTCCGGTCTTCGACGACCACAGGATCTCCAGGTCGAGGCTGACCGCCTGGGGCTCGGTGCCGAGGAACCGGCCCAGGAAGGAGTCCGCCGACGACGCCTGGATGATGAAGGCCAGTCGCCGGACCGACAGCCCGGCGCGGAACTCGATGTCGGTGGGGCCGCTCACCAGGACCGCCACGCGGATCTCGAACCGGCCCAGCTCGACCCGCATGCCGTCGGGCGAGCCGATCACGACCAGCGGTGTGTCGCGCCGGAGCGCGATCGCCGACTCCACCGTGGCACCGGCACCGTCGATGTGCGCGTCGAGGGAGTCCGGGCGCAGCTCGACGACGAGCGCGCCGTGCGCCCGCAGGCCGCCTTCCAGCACGAGGACGAGCGGGCCGAGGTCGATGTCGACGGCGACCGTGCCACCACCGGACGCCGCCAGCCGCAGCGCGAGGCCGACCGGGTCGCCGGTCGGGTCGTTCTTCGCCGGAATCGGCAGGGCCGCGACGGTCACCGCGGCGAAATCGCCGCTGTCCGGGTCGTACGCCTCGAACAGCGTGCCGGCGAGCTCGCGCAGGTCCGCCCTGGCCGGCGCGGTCCCCGACCAGTACGGGTCGGCGACACCCTCCCGGGGCGGCCCGACGGCCGCCGGGCCGAGCAATGCCACCAGGCGCCGCAGCCGGTTCAGCAGCCGGTCCTGGTCGAGGATGCGACCGTCGCCCCAGCCGAACTGCCGGCGCAGGTGTCCGAGGGGGTCGACGAGGAACGCGACGAGGTTGCCGAAGTCGAGTACCCGGCGCCGGTACGCACCCCGGGGCGGCGCGGCCGGCTCGTCGTACTCGTCGATCACGCCGACCAGCGCCAGCAGCGCGGCCAGCCCGGGGCGGACCCGTTCGGTCACCTGGATGAACAGGAGCTGGAACAGGTCGGCCGGGAACGTCGACCAGAACCCTGTCGTGTCGAACGGCGCCGGGAGCGTGGCCCGGTTCGGCGGGCCCGAGGTGAGCGCCTGCACCAGGGCGATCAGATCGCTCACCGTGGAGACGGCGTCGGCCACCAGGGCGGGATCGTCGAAGTCGCCTTCGGCGATCGCCCACCGCGCGGTCCGCAGTGACGTACCGATGTCGAAGGGCGCACGTACCCCGGACAGGTCGGCGCCGGCCGGCACCGGCCACCCGAGGTCGGTGAGGGCCCGCTCGAACTCCGGCGCCGAACGGGCCAGCCGGGGCAGCGGCTCGAGCACGTCCAGCAGGGCCGACGCCAGGTCGATCGCGAAGTCCTCCAGATCGGCCATCAGACGATCCGATCCAGCAGCCGCATCGGCGTCTCCTTGACCTTGTTCCAGTCCGGCGCGGTGGAGGTGGTGACCCGCGTCGACACCGGACGGTCGACCGCGAAGAGCTTCTGTTCGATCTCGGTGGCGAACGCCGCGTCGTCCACCACGATGCCGTGCTCGAACAGCTGGGCCGACGAGCTCTTGGCGAAGTTGAAGCTGCTGACGATCGACCTCGTGCCGTCGGCCGTGGCGACCTTCACGTGCAGCATGTGCGTGTTGTAGGCGTACAGCGCGATGCCGGCCGCACGCAGCGCGTCCCACCGTGCCTTCATCAGGTCGCGGGCGATGCCGAAGTCGAGGTACTTCTCCGGCACGATCAGGTCGACCGGCAGGTGCCGGATCTGGGCCGCGTGCGCCAGGTACATCGCGAGCAGGTCGTCGGTGACGTACGGGTTCTCGACCAGGATGCGCTGCGTCGAGTTGCGGAACAGGCGAAGGTATTCCGCCTCGATGTCGCGTTCCAGGCCGGGCACGTTGTTGATCACCTTGATCGAGGCCGGGCCGAGGTTCGGTGTGGGCGGGAAGAACGCCTGCAGCGTGGTGCTGAGGTACTGGCCGGTCGACACCGCCCACCGTTCGATGAAATACCGCTGCGCGCCGTGCACGGCCGGGCCTTCGTACCGGGCGAAGCAGTCGTGCCACTTGAGCCACTTCTCGGTGTTGCCGGCCTGATTCATCTCGTCCGTGGCGTCCTTGGCCGGGTCGATCGGGTTGTCGTAGATGTAGTAATGCTGAGCGTTCGCGCCGCCGCAGAACGCCACCCGGCCATCGACGACGACCATTTTCGTGTGGTCCCGGCAGCCACCGAGCAGTACCGGCGACCCGATACCCGCCGAGCCGAAGTCGCGGATCGACTTGACCGTCTCCCGGATCAGCCGGGGCAGCCGCCCGGAGAGCCTCGCGTCGGTGTAGTTGCGGAACGCCGTGAACCCGATCAGGCCGCCGTGCGTGAGCGCCAGCCGCTTGACGTACTCCCGCTGCACCTCGAGCCGCTCGCGGTACTCCGGCTCCTTGATCTCGCGCAGGTTGTCCAGCGGCGCCACGAGCAGGCCGGAGGTGGCGACCTCGACCCCGGCCTCCTCCAGGGCGGCCAGCCCGGACTGGAAGTCGCCGGGCTTGATGCCCTGACCGAGCGGTTCCGGCATGGCGGTGGCCGGGATGTCGAGCAGCAGGCGGACCTCGACACCGCGCTGGGCGGCGGCGATCAGCGCGTTCGCGATCTTCGACTTGACGTCGAAGAAGAACCAGTTCAGGTGGACGTGGTCGGTGGCGGCGGCGATCGCGGCCAGTACGCTCGCCTGGATCTCATCGCCGTCGACGAGCAGCTCGATCTTGTTGCCCGGAACGAACTCAGGCAGCCGGCGGCGGATCACCGGAGCCGTGACGGCCGGCTGCCCGGCCGCCGTGGCGGTGAACACCAACGGCGGGAACAACACGTCGTCGCTCACCGGATCGGCGAGGAACCAGGCGCCGGTCCGGTACGGCAGGGTGGTACCGGCGTCGCAGCACTCGTTGTAATAGCTGTACGTGGTGGGCAGCGACTCCAGCACCTGCCACTGGTAGGTGAGCGGCACCGGCACGGTGACCGTCGTCGGAGTCGGGCCGACCGGCGAGACCACGACGGCCTTCGTCTGCAGCGGCGGCGCCGGCGCCGTTTTCTGCAGCTTGAAGACGATCTCACCACCGGTGAAGTCGCGGACGTCGACGGCCAGTTCGACCGTCCGGCCGTACCCGTAATTCGTGGCGGGCATGCCGTCGATCAACCAGCGTGGGTTGGCGAGAGTCATGACGACGCGCCTCCCCCCAATCGCGGGTTCGATCAAGCTACTGCCGTACCAGGCACTGTGCAATGTGTCTGTCGGGCATCCACTACGGAGAGACTCGCGACGATCCGGCGTCCGAGAGGGCGGCGGGCAGCTCCTGCCGGTGCAGGACGACCAGGCCCGCGACGGCGCGGGTCAGTACGACGTACAGCCGGTTGAGGCCGCGGGGTTCGGCCGCCACGATGTCGGCCGGCTCGACGACGATCACGTGGTCGTACTCGAGGCCCTTCACCA